>Ga0193752_1003294_pt1 | contig 11227 bp, 8 predicted proteins | sample H1c1metaG_FD_144924 | JGI IMG/M metagenome (GOLD analysis project Ga0193752, IMG submission 144924) | Soil microbial communities from a riparian zone of the East river system, Colorado, United States - H1c1 | ecosystem: Environmental > Terrestrial > Soil > Riparian zone | place: USA: East River... | reverse complement strand
ACGCTGAACTGGCGGCCAGAGTACCACCCGGAGCGTCTGCAACACGATCGAGACATCATTCGTGAGGCTGTAGTTCTTGATGTAGTAGAGATCGTATTCCAGCTTGCGGGCAGCATCCTCACTGGACGCACCATAGGGATAGTTAATCTGAGCCCATCCGGTCAGGCCTGATTTAACGCTGTGCCGAAGATCATACATTTGGATTTCTTTTGAGAGTTGCTCCACAAAGATCGGGCGTTCCGGCCGTGGACCGACGAGTGACATGTCACCGCGCAAGACATTGAGCAGCTGGGGTAGTTCATCAATTCTCGTTCTGCGGAGAATGGCGCCTACACGAGTGACCCGTGTATCCCCTTGGACAGACCATTGGGGGCCATTTTGTTCTGCATCCGGGCGCATAGTTCTGAGCTTGTAAAGCCAGAAGGCGCGACCACCCAGTGTAACACGTTCCTGCTTAAAAATGATCGGTCGGTAACCCTCAAGGCTGAGCGCAACAGCGGCGGCCACCATAACTGGAAGACAGACAAATAGCATCGCGAGACTGAGCACAATATCCAAGAAGCGTTTGATTGCGACGTCACGCGATCGCATACGGAAACCCCCAGAGTAAACAAGGTGAGATACTTCAAGATGGCCGAGGTCGACTCGTCCTGTCTCGCGTTCGATGAAAGCATCATAATGGGTGACAGGGATTCCGCTCAGCTTACAAGCAAGTAGAGTTGGCAACTCAACAACACGTAGATCGTCCGCAGCTATGATGATCTCATCCATTCCCAACCGCTGTGCCAACACATTGAGGGCCGTGCCGTCAGCTGCGATCATAAATTCGCTCAGTTCTTCAGGTGCGAACTTGGATGCCCCTCCGACGATAGAATCCGAAATGAACCAAAGATCATTGGCCAATCGGTGGGCGTTTTGCGCCATGAGCTTGCGCAAGTAGGTGGCGCGGTCACCAGTCCCAACGACGAGAACACGCCGTCGGAACCACTCTCGGTCGAGCATGGCGTAGAAAATCCGGCGGCTCAATATCATCATGACCAGAGTTAGGCCGGCGCTAAGGGCAACAATGCCTATGGAATTCACCACCCCGAGGCTCACGGCCATTGATGGATTCAGAACAGACTCGACGAAATGAATAGTCAGAAATGATGCAGCAGCACTAAAGCCAATCGCCACGGGCAGGCATGATGTTTCTACGCCGCGAGCAACCACGGTGTCCCATCTATAACCACCCAAGGCATACAAAAAACCCATGCTCGTAGAGAGTAAGAGTCCGACGATCAATGCAGCATGGGCGAGACCCGTAAGCTGCAACACGTCCTGATACGTGGCGAAAACAAATGACAAGGCGCCTCCCACAAAAACGAGGTCAAGAATACAGAGTAGGAGGCTGATGTTTGGCGCACCATGATGCGTCCAATGTCGATTGAGTCGCGGCCGCGCCCAGGAGAGCAATTTGGCATCAACCACGCTGGCGGTTTGGCGGTGGGACTGGAAGCTCGTCGCGGCGACCGCAAATCGCTTTCGCGGGACAGAAGCCTCGTCGCTGGCGTAGCGCGGGCTCGTTGACGAAGACGTCTTAAGCATTGCAATCGTTGGCTTCCCCGAGGAAGCCCCCCCCTGTCGAACGACGAACCCCTGGATAACGAAACCCTGGGATAACAAACCCTGAGATAACGAAACCCTGAGTAGTTTAGTAGAATTTGCATACATTTTGTGGCCGCAGCGCCAATTTATTCAAATTATGGTTAACCCTCGTTCGCTAATTTTTTTAGACGCGGGTGGAACTAAATTGGGCAGACGTCGTATATTGCTGAATGCGGGCAAGCTGCGCTGGCGGCAGCAGATCTTCCTAGAATTTGCGACAATCGTGTAACGGGGGCGATATGGACGGGCTCTATTATTTGGTTTTTCTAATTGCAATCATTGTCATAATTCACTGGTACGTCGCTAATGACGCGGTCAAGCCCGATCAGCCTACCCGAGGACTGTTGGCGATGTCCGAATCGCGCAAAGAGCAGAAGCGGAAGATCAAGCGGCCGCGATAAATTTCCCATGTGTCTTCCGCGCACCATTTGTATTTGAGTTCAGTACGAATTTCTTGAAGCCTGTGTGAAAGGGGCAACACGCACGTGCCGGTATGGCTCCAGACCCCACTTTTCTTCGGATATGAGTGGATCCGAGATTGGCAGATACTTATTGCTGGAGCACTCCTCATTTGGACACTGCGGGCTTGCTCTCGCGAAATCAGACAAACACTTCGTGCCATCTCAAAGCCTGAAACCCCCAACCAGCCTCCCGGAATGACTCCGTTCGAACAAACTGGTGCCAGTCCAAGCGCGGCTGAAATACCCCGCACAGTTTCGACGGCAGAGTCGACCGCCGCTTGTGCACCTCCGATGATTGCTACTCGAGCGGATGTTATTGCGCGTCTCGTGACGCTGCGAAACGCGGTTCGACAGGCATTAGCAGAGATCCCGTCGGCCGGCGGCAGCATTGGCGGCGATGGTGCCAAGCTTTACAGAAAAGTTATGTCAATCTCCCTGGACGACATAAATCCCGCAGATCACTTCGATCACAGTTCATTGCTTCTCTTCCAAGAGCTACAGGCCGCGTTGACCGAGTCGCAAGCTCCATCCATGGAAGCAATAGACACAAAGACCGCTTGGGAATGGTTGGTCCGCGTCAACACGCTGGCCCGCAAGCTTCAAGCGACTGCCGGGACACTAGAGCCATCGGACGCGGTTTGGACGGCGCCGAACTGACTGTCGCCCCCTGACGGATTGCGAACCCTGAAGTCAGCACCTTTAGCCCCCATGTCAACAGCCACTTCTTGTTCCGACAGGCGCGTGGCTGTTGTGGCAACGATTATCATTGGGGTCATAATCTACGGCTCCTTGTTTCCCTTCGACTTCCGGACACCAGCCGGCACCGATGGACCGCTCAGTAAACTGATCAAAACCTGGGATGTCGTGCCGGGGCGCGGTAATCTGATCGCTAACGTCCTGCTCTACGCGCCATTGGGTTTCTTTGGTTTTCTTATTCCACGCACCAGAGGAAACCCAAATTTGCGCCTATTGGTCGCAACATTGGGCGGCCTTGTTCTGTCCGTAACGCTGGAATTGATCCAGTTTTATGATGCAGGTCGGATAACCCATCTTGCCGATGTTTACGCCAACACCATTGGGACGGCTATTGGGGCTGTATGTGCGCGCGTCTTCGGCGCCGACATTCAATGGCCTTTCATTCGCGAAATGGGCGCTAAGCCCGTTCCGGCACTGTTGCTCATGACTTGGTTCGGCGACCGCCTGTTTCCTTTCGTGCCAACCATCAATCTGCACAAATATTGGGACGCGTTGAAACCCGTCTTTCTCACACCAAGTCTACCGGTCTACGATTTCGTTCGTTATACGGCAATGTGGCTGACAGTCTGCGCACTCATCGAAGCAATCGCGGAGCGAAACAGGTCCCGGTTCTTATTTCCTGCGGTTGCCGTGTTTATTCTCGGGTTCAAAATTGTCATAGTCACGAAGGTCCTAACGATTGCAGAATTACTTGGCGCCGTGGTGGCGTTTGGTATTTGGCAGGTCTTACTAAGACGCACTCCTCGAGTGCGCAGCGTCATCACCGCTATAGTCCTCGGCACATTTATCGCGGGATCGCGTCTAGCGCCGTTTGATTTCGCGCCGACAGTCCGCCCTTTCGGCTGGATCCCGTTTCTCAGCTTTCTGAACGGATCGCTTATGATCAATACCCAGTCGTTCCTCGAAAAATCCTTCCTTTATGGCAGCCTTTTGTGGCTTCTCCTCGAGTCTGGTCTCCAATTGAGGTACGCGGCCGGGATGGTTGCCGCGGGGCTCTTCTGCGCGAGCTTGATCGAGGTCTACTTGCCGGGTCGATCAGCAGAAATCACGGATGCGGTCATGGTGCTTCTGATCGCATGGGTCCTGTCGCTCCTGACGGAACGTCCTCCCAGAGAGGTAGCGTCTCAAAGCCGCGTCTAGTCAGGCAGAACCTGATTTGCGACGCCGGCGAGCCATCCAAGCGACGACAAATAAGCCCGTCGCAAACGAGGCGATCGTCGCGGGTTCGGGGGCGTCCAGTGGCTCGAGCCCCGCTGAGCCATTCTGTGCCTGCACGACACCAAATAGCTTCAGCGTCATGTGGTAGGCATCCATTCCCGCCCCCACATCGGCGTCGCTGAGGTCGAGCGTGTAGGCGACAGTGAAATTACCCGGCGTGCTCGTGTCGAACGAGACATTGAAATTGCTTGATTGGCTGCCCGGCGCCAGATTGGAAAAATTCGCTAAAGCCGCGGATAGGACCGCAATGTCGCCCGAACTGTTCCAGCTGTCCAAGTCTAGCCCAACAGTATTTTCTGGGTCGATGGTCGAGTAGAGGTTAAACAGCGAGAAAACCGCCGTCTGCGTACTGTTCAGCGCAACTGCACCAAAGTCGAAGGTCAAGATGTCCTCGTCCGCAACCGAGGAGAATGACGGATTGGCATGCGCCAATTGCGAAAGATCCAGGGCAATAACCCCATCCCATCCAGCCGTGTACTGGTCGCCTGCGCTGTCTAATCCTTGGTTAATGACATTGGTTGACGGAGGATCGATCGTTGAGGAATCGGCAGTCGGGATGACTGGATCGCTACAGGGGGTCGTGACCGTCGTACCGCTCGAGGGCGAGGGGGAAGCTCGGCCTGCGCGTCGAAGGCGAGGTCCAGACGCGGAGCCCGCGCCATCGCCTGTTGCTCTTCTGACCGCTCCCCTATCCCGTGTCCGCGTCGGATTACCGACAGGCGCAGCGGGACTTGTACTAATAGTCAAAGCCGCTCCACCACAGGAGGAGGTCCCGCTTGGCAACGCCGGTGCGCCTGCAGATCTCCGCACCCTTCCAATGCGGGTCGCGTTGGTGCGGCCTGACGGTGAGCGGTTGATCTCGAGCCTTGTGAGGTTGTCGCGGGCACCCAATGCACCAGGGCGATTTACTATCCCGGCTTCAGACATTGAAGGCGCGAAAACGCACCCGCCGAAAACCAAGAGGCTTAGTGTGGTACCCCAACCGTAGCGCTTAGACCTCACGACAAATACTCCACACCTATTCTAACAATACCGATGCAATTTCTAAGCCGTTCCCCCCAATGTTATAAGTGCCGAAATTCCAGAACCTGCTTCCCACGCCCTGCTTCGGGGGTTAGGTGGTTAATACAACAAGAGGCCGCTTTGGCGTGATCTCCTGCCACGCTCTAGCCAGGACGTCAATGTTGTAAATTTTTCTTACACTCGGAGGAGCAAAAACCGATCGCGACGAATCCACCAGCTTATGGCTGCCGACGCCGCCGCGGCACGGGCAACCAACTCAGCTCGGTCTCTCTGTCGGGTGGAAGGCTGGACACGCAGTGAAGCAGTTACCGTCCCGATCCAGTGGTACGAGATAGAGCGCGCGCGTCACATTTCCTGTAGTTTCCTTTGCCGCTGAAAACCTACGTCCCAATGTCCGAACCGCGGAAAGGCGGTGGGTCGTCTTGAAGCGTCCCGATCTTGAATGGGGTCAAGTGGTGAAAAACCGCTGGACCGCCGTTAACCGTAACCCTTTCCAAGACTTGCCAAAATTATGGTGGTTGCTTAATCGTTTGGGCCGAAAAACGCTGACGCGTCCGTGCCCGATCCCACTCGCTTTGCTTATAAGGCATCGGAAAGTGCTAGTGTTTCTGACATTTGGGGGAATGACCGATGCACTTTTGGAAGGTCCAAGCCCTGACTTATCTCACGGGCGCCTGGTCGTATCGATGGCACGCCGTCGGAATTGCTTGGATCATCTGCTTTGCTGGCTGGGGCGCCGTTGCGGCATTGCCGGACCAGTATGAGTCTGAGGCTAAAGTCTATATCGATACGGATAGCCTCATGACGCCTCTGCTAAAGGGAATCGCAGTCAGTACCGATTCGCAGCAGCAGATCGCCATGATGCTGAAAACATTCATTAGCCGACCCAATCTCGAGCAGGTCGTCCGTCTCTCCGATCCGAGAGGGGAAGCGTACACGCGCGGTCAACTCGAAGAGCAAGTTACGAACTTGGAGCAAAAGATACGCGTTCGTTCGCTTGGTACACGGAACTATTACGGCATCGCATTCTCCGACAACAACAGCCAATATGCTCAGTCCGTAACGCAAAGCCTGATTTCAATCTTGATGGATTCTAACATTGGGGATAAACGCCGCGATATTGAGGGGGCACGGTCCTTCCTTGATCGACAAGTCGCAGAGTACGAGAACAGATTGCGCGAGGCCGACCAAAGGCGAGCGGATTTTAAGAGCACCAATTTGGAGATTCTCGGAAGGGGAGCGTCCTCCTCCAGGCTTGATGGGGCCAACAGCGGCGTAAATGGCGCGAGGAACGAACTTGCTGTTGCAATTGCAAGGCGAGACAGTGTGCAGGCGCAGCTCGCGTCAACGCCCGCAACCGTCCCCGGCAATGATCCGATCTTTCTTACGAGAGCGGCTCGAGAGGCATTCGGAGGAGGTGAGCGCGAAGTACGCTCTGGTCCTGCCGAACGGTTGGAGCTAGGCAAACGGCAACTGAGCGAGATGCTGCTAAAGTTTACTGACCAGCATCCCGATGTTATTGCCCTTAAGAAGACAATCGCCGAGCTCGAAAGCCAGGTCTCACCTGCGACTGATCCGGAGTCGCCCGACGCCGAGGCCAAGTCGCCGGGTGTTCCGAACCCTGTCTATGTCCAGCTCAAGGCGAAGTTCGCGGATGAGGAAACCAATGTCGCCGTTCAGCGCCAACGCCTCAGCGCCGCCACGGCAGAGATTGACGAAGCCAAGCGGTCAACCTCTAAAACAATCGACGTCCAGACAAAGTACGCCGAACTCGATCGGGATTACGGGAGCATAGAGCGGACGTACCAGTCACTTCTCCAAGGTCGCGAGTCGGCAAGAATGTCTCAAGCCGTTGATGACCAAGCCCAAGCCTTTGCTTTTCGCGTGGTCGAACCTCCCCAACGATCACTCCGTCCCTCAGGACCAAATCGACCATTATTCAATTCGTTGGTGTTACTCGCCGGGTTTGCCGGCGGTCTCGCGGCTGCGGTGTCCTTGAGCTTGTTATCTGGTCGCGTCAATGCAAGTGACGATTTGGTAGCCGAGTTCGGCGTTCCCGTAATCGGAGTCGTCACCAAGCTGCGGAAAGCCGACGATCGGCGCCAAATTCAAATCTCGGCTGCGGCCCTGTCTGCTTCAATCGCTCTTCTGCTGATCTGCTATGTCGGGGTGATCGGCGTTTTAAATACCTCGATTTATTCAGTCTTGGGAGCGTGAAATGTCAGAAAAACCTGAGCGCCTTCAGCTCATCCAACGCGCTGCCAAACACCTCAGCAAACGTAGAGAGACGTCCGCCGAAACTGAGCCGCAGGGCACAAGTTCCAACACCGGCGCAATACCACACATGGTTTCGCTGGCCATAAGGGGGGCTCAGTCCTTTGATACGCAGGAGAACACCCCGGAGCCGTCGGTCAATGCGGAGGCGCACAAGCCCGCCCTTGGCCGTCGGACTCGATTGAATTTCGTTCAACTACGTCGACTGGGAATGATCACACCCGATAACATGACGTCCGCGGTGTCCCACGATTATCGTGCGATTAAACGTAAACTGTTGGCGAATGCGCGAGATCCCCAAACACGTACTTTGACGAACAATCTTTTGGCGGTCACGAGCGCATTGCCAAGTGAGGGCAAGACCTTCACCGCTATGAACCTGGCTCTCAGTCTCGCGGCCGAACGCGATCTTCATGTGCTGTTGATCGACGGCGATGTCGTAAACCCTTCGCTCACCGCCCTATTCGAACACGAGGGGAAGGAGGGTTTAACGGATTTGCTGAATGGAAATTGCAAGGATGTGAGTGAGGTGCTTTATCGCTGCGAAGATGTGCCGAATATGAGTGTGATCTTCGCTGGCAATCGCGACAAGAACACACCTGAACTGCTGTCGAGCGACAGAATGACCTCCGTTTGCCGTGAAATGTCCAAGAGGTACGATGATCGCATCATAATCATCGATACGCCGCCGGTGCTTGCCTGTGCGGAACCAGCCAACATCGCTATGCACGTTCATCACGTTATTCTCGTTGTTGCGGCGTCTCATGCGACGCGCTCGCAAATTAGCGCGGCCCTGGAGAACATTGCGGCCTGTCGATCCGTATCCATACTGCTGAACAAAGCGCCTGAATGGCGCAAGGTTAATGCCGAGTCCTACTATTACTATGGAAACCAGGATGTCGCCGCGCAATAGCTGATTATTGTGCCGAACCTGCAACCCCGTTCCCCGCGAGAGTAGCGATGTACACCGAGTTCTACCGACTGAAAGGGGAGCCATTTCTACTAACTCCCGATCACAGGTTTTATTTCGATAGCAGCGTGCATTCGCAGGCGATGGCACATCTGACATATGGCTTGAATCAGGGCGAAGGCTTCATCGTCATTACCGGTGACATCGGTGCCGGAAAGACGACCTTGGTCAAACATTTGTGCGCGTCGATAGACAACAAAAAAATTCTCGCAGCGCACATTGTTACGACCCAGCTAGAGGGCTCTGATTTGTTGCGCATAATAGGAGCCGCTTTCGGTCTAAAGGCAATTCCTACCGAGAAGAGCTCTACAATTCTCTATCTTCAATCTTTTTTTGAGTCCGCGCACGAACATCAATGTCGCGTCTTGCTCATCGTTGACGAAGCTCAAAACCTATCCATCAGCGCCCTTGAAGAGCTTCGCATGCTTTCAAATTTTCAGGTTGGAAGCGTCGCTTTATTTCAAAGCTTCCTCGTCGGACAACCTCAATTTCGAAGTGTGCTCGCGAACCCGCAGCTCGAACAACTTCGTCAACGCGTAATTGCTTCTTATCATCTCGGTCCCATGAATCGGACAGAGTGTGGTGATTACTTGCTGCACCGACTCCAAAAGGTCGGTTGGCGATCGGATCCGTCCTTTGATGCAAGCGCGCTTGATGCAATATTCGTTCACACGGGCGGCATACCTAGGCGAATCAATACACTTTGCAACCGCTTGCTCCTTTTGGGGTTCCTGGATGATTTGCATAATTTCTCCGCACCCGACGTGAATAAAGTTTGGGCCGATCTGCAAGCCGAAAACCCGATGCAGGCTTTGACGCAGCCGGAAAACGGGGCGTTGGCGCTAAAACCAAGCAGCACGCCCGCCGTCGACACAGAAATTCATGGGCGAATAGCGGGGCTAGAGCGCCGCCTTGCCACTCAAGAAGCCTTTACGAGGCGGGTGGCAACAGCGTTGCAGGGGTATTTCCACTTCGAAGATTCTGAAGCCCATTGAATCTGCACATTTTCCGGGGGCCGTTTGATGTTGGATAGCTCAGATCAAGTTGATCCTGTCATCGAGTGGTCGACTCGTCCGGTCCAATGCGAGACTGCGGCGCTAGCAAACGCTTTGACTGTTGACGTTGAGGATTATTTCCACGTCGAGGCCTTTTCGAACTCCATCGACAGAACGGAATGGGACGGACGAGAGTGCCGAATCGAACAGAATGTCGCCCGCATTCTTGAGCTTTTCAATAAGGCCGATGTTCATGCAACCTTTTTCACGCTGGGTTGGATTGCAGAGCGCTACCCATCCCTAATCCGGCAAATTGTCAAGGCGGGTCATGAACTCGCTTCGCATGGTCTTTCGCACTACCGCGCCGATCATCAGGACCACTCGGATTTTTTTAACGACATCAGCCGATCAAAAAAAGTTCTTGAGGATTGTGGAGGCGTCCCGGTGAAGGGATATCGCGCAGCCTCCTTTTCAATTGGCAGACGCAATCTGTGGGCACTCAATCTCTTGCAAGAAGCGGGATACCGGTACAGCTCAAGCACTTATCCAATTCGGCACGACCTGTATGGCATTCCCGATGCCCCACGGTTCGCCTTTTATCCATTTTCGGATCGGAATTTTATCGAGATACCCATTTCGTCGGTCCGCAGATTCGGTATGAATTGGCCCTGTGGCGGGGGCGGCTATTTCCGCTTGCTTCCCTACTGGATTTCGAAGTCGAATTTGAGGTCTGTCGCTCACAACGACCGCAAGCCGTGTGTGTTTTACTTCCATCCATGGGAAATCGATCCGGAACAGCCCCGAGTCGGAAACATCTCGCTCAAAACTAGAGTGCGCCATTACACCAATCTCGGCAAAACACACCATCGCCTCGAGCGCCTTCTCAAGGATTTTCCCTGGCAGCGGATCGATCGCATCTATCCCATCGGAATAGGGTGAGGACCTTTCAGTCGTGGAAATCCTGTTTCTCACTCACCGCATACCTTATCCACCCAATAAGGGGGACAAGATACGGTCATATGCGCTCTTGAAGCATCTGGCCGAGAACCATCGCGTACACCTAGCTTGCTTCGTAGATGAGGCCTCGGATCTAATCCATCAAGAAACCGTTCGGAGCCTTGCCCGCGGCGAATGCCTTTTCGTACCGCTCTCGCGTTTTTCGAAATTGACTCGCGCCGGTGCGGCGCTGATCAAGGGACAGACAATCACAGCGAGCTGTTTCGGTGCAACGATCGTTGACAGGTGGTTGAAGGCGCTCTGTAACAAATATTCCATCGATCACGCAGTTGTTTTCAGCTCCGCCGTAGCGCCGTATATTCTCGATAGCGCGTTGATAGATCCCGCGCGCGCCATTCTGGACATGGTGGACGTCGATTCCGATAAGTGGTCGCAATATGCTGCTGCGTCGCGAGGATTGAAGCGATGGATTTATCGACGCGAGGCTAAGAAGTTGCTGGAATTAGAGCTCGCAGCCGTTAGCAAATTTGGCGCCACAATCTTGTCCTCTCCCTATGAAGCGGAGACGCTCGCTGACCTAGCATCGGATCAGAGGGCTCGGATTTTTTCCGTTAGCAATGGCGTTGACTTAAAGCAATTCTCATCAGATCCGTTCCCAAATCCGTTTTATGCGGCGGAGCATCCAATCGTAATGACGGGACGAATGGACTACCGTCCGAACGCCGATGGAGCCAAGTGGTTTGCGCGTGAAGTGCTTCCACATATAAGAGCTGAGCTGCCCAACGCCCGCTTTTATGTGGTTGGAGCTCGCCCGCCCGCTTCACTCCGTGCATGCGCTGGCACCGACATTGTCGTGACCGGGCAGGTCGCCGATATCCGGCCCTATATTCAGCATGCAAGCGTCGTGGTCGCCCCCTTGCAAATCG
>Ga0193752_1003293_pt1 | contig 11235 bp, 9 predicted proteins | sample H1c1metaG_FD_144924 | JGI IMG/M metagenome (GOLD analysis project Ga0193752, IMG submission 144924) | Soil microbial communities from a riparian zone of the East river system, Colorado, United States - H1c1 | ecosystem: Environmental > Terrestrial > Soil > Riparian zone | place: USA: East River... | reverse complement strand
CGCAGGCGCCGAGCGTGCCCGCGAATCTCACCGCACCGACGACCACCGCGAGTTCGGTCTCGCTCGCGTGGACCGCGTCGACTGACAACGTGGGCGTCACGGGCTATCAGATCCTGCGCGCACCGGGCACGAGCGGCGGCACGTTCGCGCAGATCGGAACGTCGACGACCAATTCGTTCGTCAACTCGGGCCTGACCGCCAGTACGGCCTTCCGCTACCAGGTTCGCGCTACGGACGCGGCGGGCAACGTCTCGGCGGTGTCGAATACCGTCACCGCGACGACACTGACGGGTGGTGGAACGGGCGGTGGTTGTTCGATAGCGGCCACGGTGCAGACGCAGTGGCAGACGGGCTATGTCATCGAGCCGGCACGCGTGACCAATGCGGGAACTTCGACGATCAATGGCTGGACGGTGACCTTCACGTTACCGGCGGGCCACGCCATCGTCGGATCCTGGAACACCGTGCTCACGATCAGCGGACAGACCATCATTGCGCGCAACGTCGGGCACAACGGAACCATCGGCGCGGGTGGAAGCGCCACGTTTGGCTTCCAGGTGAGCCGCCCGAACGGCAACACGCAGGTGGCCAGCGGCTACGCATGCACGTCGCCGTGATCGAAAGGGTTCTTCGGTAAGTGGCGGGCAGCGTTGACAACGCTGCCCGCTTTTTCATGAAGCTCTCATCCGTCCTGGTTTTGGCCGTCATGGTCGCCGTGCTGATCGGCGGTGGCGTCGTGTACTTCCTGGGCGGCCGTGAAGCGCAAGTGCCCCGGGCAGAAAATGCATCGCCTCCAGCGGCACGCGATGCACTTTCCAATGACCGTGCGCCGGCGCAAGTGATCGAACCTTCGACGCCCGAACGCAATAGACAGCTCGCGCTCGAGATCGAGCGGGCGCTGGTGGCGCGTGATCCGCAACAGCGTGAAACCGCATTCAACTCTCTGCTGCCCGAGTTGTTGCGCGCGGAACCGGCCCGCGTAGTGGACATCGTCTCGCGCCAGCAAGCGGGAGAAGCGCGGGATGTGCTTCGTGACGAAGTGACGCGCCAGTGGATAACGCTGGACCGCGACGCGGCAGTCGAGTGGATAGGCTCGCTCGATGAGTCGCAACGCCGCGCGAGCGCGACGATCGCCATGCGCACTTTGTCCGCAAACGATCCGGCGCAGGCTATCCACGTGGCTGACCTGTTCGGCGTGGGTCGCGACGACGGCTCGCTCGAATACATCGTGCAGATCTGGGCCACCGAGAATCCCGACGCGGCGATGCGCTGGATCGATAGCCAACCGCCTGACGACCCCCGCACTACCCAATTGAAGGCGCGTATCGAGCAGGTTCGCGCGCAAAAAACCGAAACGCCGCAGTGAGTTCCCACACGACCTGTCAGCACAGTCTGACTTGCGGCCTGTACGTATAACGCCAACCTCTGCAAGCGCACACCATCGGCGAAGTCATGTTGATAGGAGTTCTCTGACGACTGGAAGCGATACCCCGTCAGGCTTGAGCGGTACGGCACCAACTGTCCGTACGCGTGGGTCTGAGTAACTTTACGGGCAGCTCCACGCTGCCCGTTCTTTTTCATGAAACCTTCGTACATCGTCACCCTGGCCACCGCCGCGCTGATCTGCGTGGGCGCGGCATTCCTGCTGGGTGCGGCAGACACACGCAAGCCATGGCCCACACCGACGCCACCACCGCCACCGTCGCCTGTCTACCACGACTCCAAGGAGCGCGTTCCAGACTCGGAGGAGATTGCCGCGCAGGCGAACACGCGTTACGAGCTGCTCGAACGCGAAATCGAGCAGGCGCTGCATGGCAGGGATCCGCAACAGCGCGAGGCCGTGTTCACTTTCCTGTTGCCCGAGCTGATCCAGGTCGAGCCGAAACGCGTGGTGGCCCTGTTCGAGCGCCAGGAGCCGGGTGAGCCTCGAGACACGCTGAGATCGGAGATAGCACGGCAATGGACCGTCAGGGATCTGGACGCCGCCGTCGCCTGGATGAAATCGCTCGGCGAACAGGAACGCCGCGCCAGTGCGAGCACGGCCGTGAACTCGATTGCCCCATACGCTCCGGCGGTGGCCAGTCGCCTGGCGCGGGAATTCGACCTGCGCGAACCCAAGAGCACCGCGCGCGAATGAGCTTCGCGCGCGGCGACCGCCGTCAGCCGTCGATCTCGCGCTTGAGCCTGACCCACACGCCGGTGCGGCGGTGGTGAAGCGTCAGCGTGTCGCCCTTGACTGATACTGGAACACCAGCTCCGAGTCCGGCAGATAGATCTGCTTGGTGTTTGACTGATATTCCTCATCCCCCGCGTCGCTGCTGCGAACCAGGTTGTTGTCCGGCGTGAATTCGAGCGTCTCGCCGCGCGAGAAGTCGATGCCGCCGTTGATGCGCGCTACCGGCCCCACAGGGGAAGTACACGCCCGCATTTCGAACGGTTAGACTCACGCTCCTATGAAAAACCGAAGCTTGGCTACGTTAGCGGCAACCGCCTTTGCGATAATTTTTTCAAGCCTCACGAGCGCAGCCACACCGCCGACAAACAAGATTGAACAATCTGGATTCGTCACGGTCAAAGGCCGGCACTTCTTGTTAGATGGCAAGCCTTACTACTATGCGGGTGCGAATCTCTGGTACGGCATGTACCTGGGATCGCCCGGCAAGACCGGCGATCGCGCCCGCCTCGTCAGGGAACTCGATCAGCTGGCGGCGCAGGGCATCATGAATTTGCGCGTGCTGGCGATATCCGAGTCCAGCACGCTCAAGCGCGCGGTGACACCAGCCGTTTTGCAGCGGCCCGGCCAGATCGATGAAACACTGTGGGAAGGCCTGGACTTCCTGCTGGCCGAGATGGCAAAGCGCGACATGAAAGCCGTGCTGTATGTGAACAACTTCTGGCAGTGGTCGGGCGGCATGTCTACCTACACGAGCTGGTCTACGGCCAAGGCCGTGGCGGATCCGGACGTCACGGGTGACTGGAATACCTTCATCAGCACGTCGGCGTCGTTCTATCGGGATGCGAAAGCGCAGGAAGCATTCCGCTTCGCGGTCAGGAAGCTCATCGCGCGCAAGAACTCGGTGAGCGGCCGCCTCTATAAGGAAGACCCGACCATCATGTCCTGGCAGCTCGCCAACGAGCCCCGCCCGGGCGTCGATGGCGACAGCACCCATTTCGACGCCTTTACGAAGTGGATAGACGACACCTCGGGGTTCATCAAGAACCTGGCGCCAAAGCAGCTGGTGAGCACGGGCAGTGAGGGTTGGATGGGCACGGCTGGCAGCCGCGAGCTGTTCGTGAAGTCACACAGCAGCGCCCACGTGGACTACCTGACTTTCCACATGTGGGCGCCAAACTGGCAATGGTTCAATCCCAAGGATGCTGCCGCGACGTATGACGGCGCCTGGACGAAGATGCAGGACTACCTCAACTGGCATATCGACACGGCTAACAAGATGGCCAAACCCATCGTGCTCGAGGAATTCGGTATCAACCGCGACGAGGGTTCATTCCGCCCGGAGGCGTCCACCACGTATCGCGACAAGTTTTACACCGCGATCTTCGGCTTGCTGACGCGGCGCGCGGCAGCGGGCGACGCCATCGCAGGATCGAACTTCTGGGCGTGGGGCGGTGCGGGCCGCACGCAAAACGCAGACTTCATGTGGAAGGCGGGTGACGGCTTCGTCGGCGATCCGCCCCAGGAGCCGCAGGGTCTGTACTGCGTGTTCGACTCCGATGCTTCGACGATCCGCATCATCTCGGCGCATTCACGCCAGATGAGCGGTCTGCACTGAGTTCAGGTTTTTCGAATGGCACTGCCGCCGGCCAGCGTGTTGGCGCCGGTCCAGCGGTCGATCATCGCCTTGAGTGCGGCAAGCGAAAAAGGCTTGGCTAGATAGTCATCCATGCCGGCGGCCACGCATGCCTCACGATCGCCGGGCATCGCATTGCCAGTCAGAGCCACGATAGGCACGCGTGAGCCTGCGGATTCCGCTGCGCGAATGGCGCGTGCTGCGGCCAATCCGTCCATGACCGGCATCTGGCAGTCCATGAGAATCAGATCGAGATCGGGATCAGCGGCGGCCGCCAGTACACCCTCGTGACCGTTTGATGCCGTACTGACCTGGAAACCCAGCATGTCCAGCATTGCGCGCGCCATCTCCTGGTTCACCGCGTTGTCTTCCACCACCAGCGCGCGGCCGCGCGAGCCCGGTTGCGGAAGCGCGCGGATGTGCGTGCTCTGTGCGTTATCAATGGGCGCCGCGACGAGGTCGACAGTGCACAGCGGTTTCACCAGGCTGCGATTCACGCCAACCGGCGGTGTGGCATCGGCATCGGGAGGCATGAGCGCAATGACATCCACGAGGCGTGGAGCGGCCGCAGCGCGCAATCCGCTGACGACCTGTTCCATCTTCGCCGCCGCATTGGAATCGATGATGATGCGGATACGCGCGATACGTGGACCAAAATCCTGCAGCGCCTCGATCGCGCCAATCGAAGAATCCACGCTGATGACATGTGAGCTTTCGGTGGAGATGGTGTCGCACACCGAGCTGCGAATGATCGGATGCAGGCCGATTACGATGGCACCGAGGTCAGCCGCCGGCGCGATCGACGGAAGCTCGCCTTGCGGCACGCCGACCGGAATGCGGAAGGAGAATCTGCTGCCGCGGCCGGCTTCGCTGCTCAGATCCATGGTGCCACGCATCAGCTCGACCAGCTGGCGGCTGATCGCAAGCCCCAGGCCGGTACCGCCGAACTTGCGAGTCACACTGCCATCGGCCTGCTCGAATGCTTCGAAAATACGCTTCTGTTCCTCGGCAGCGACGCCGACGCCGGTGTCGGTGACGGAGAATTCGAGCAGCGTTTCCGATGTATCGCCCGGAACGCTGGTCACGGCTAACAACACGGCGCCAGACTCGGTGAACTTGACCGCGTTGTTGACCAGGTTGCCCAGCACCTGGCGCAGGCGGATGGGATCGCCGTGAATGGTGGCGGGCACTCCTCGTGCGATGTGAGCGGCAAGTTCGATGCCTTTGTCGTAGGCGCGCGCGCCAAACAAGCCGACCACCTGCTCGAGTTCGCGGCGCAGATCGAAAGGACCGCGCGCCAGTTCCAGCTTGCCGGCCTCCGCTTTCGACAGATCGAGCACGTCATTGATGAGCGTGATCAGCGCTTCGGCGGAAGTCTTGAGCGTGCGCACGAAGCGTCGTTGCTTGGCATCGAGCGCGGTGTTCTCGAGCAACGAAGCCATGCCGACCACGCCATTCAACGGCGTGCGCAATTCGTGGCTCATGTTGGCGAGGAAGCGCGACTTCGCCTGCACCGCGGCCTCCGCCGACACGCGCGCCTTCTCGAGCACTTCGGCGGTGCGTTTCTGGTCGGAGATGTCCGTGATCACCGATGCGATGCCGGTGATCGTTCCATCCTCGGCCATCAGCGGAGTCTTGGCGACGATCACGTTGAAATCGGTTCCGTCCATGCCGTGCACCACGGTTTCGTAGCGCAGCGCGCATTTGGTGGTGAGGACCTTTTCATCCGATTCCCGCTGATTTGCCGAGACCACCCAGTTCGGGTATTCCTCGATGCGTTTACCGATGATGTCCTGGCGTGCAATGCCTAACATCTTTTCCCAGGACTCGTTGATCAGCGTCACCCGGCATTCGGCGTCGCGCAGGATGACGGGCAGCGGCAGCGTCTCGAGCAGCGCGTGCAATACACGCAGGGTGTTGGAAAGTGCGCGCCCGAGTTGCTTGCGCTCGGTGACGTTGGTGTGCGTGCCGGTCATGCGAATTGCGCGGCCTTCGGCGTCGCGTTGCGTGATGACGCCGCAGGTTTCCAGCCACACCCAACGACCGTCGGCATGACGCATGCGATGCTGGACCTGGAACAGCGGCGCCTTGCCGCGCAGCGCATCACGCGTCGCGGCGCTGAAGTCCGCGAGATCCTCGGGATGCACCAGGCTCACGAGATCGTTGATCGGCATCACCTGGTCGTCTTTGTCGAGACCCAGGAATCCAAAATACGTGCGATCGACGAACAGGTTGCCCGTGTTCAGATCCCAATCCCAGAGTCCGACGTTCGAGGATTCGAGCGCCGCCTTGAAGTGCTGGTCGTCCATGACCTGCGTGGCGCGTGGTGCGTGCGCATCGTCGATCAGTGCGAGGCAACCCTTGCGCAGCAGCCGATCATCCACCGCTTCACCGGCGCGCAGTTTCGCGACCAGGGCGTCGACCTCGGCGTCCGAGCCGAGGCCAAATGCCCGCGCGAGTTGCTGTTTGAAATCGGGATTCACTGAAATCATGCGCGCAAGGCGCGACCTCGGACCACTCCACTCCTATAGCAGATGTCGGCAGGAGGGGGGATTCCTGAGGGCCCGAGGCCCTGGGGCGGCGGCCCCCAGGGCTTAAGTGTGGAATCCTTCACACTGGGAAGCGCGGCAGATTTCTGCCGCGCCACCCTGAAATCCCGTCAGATCATTCGACTTTGAACGCGATCACGGAGTTCTTGAAGAAAGTGGTAGACCGTCATGGTCGCCGGATCCCAGCCGATGTCGGCGGTGCTCGTCTGCACCGCCTTGCCATCAAACAACAATTCTTTCGATCCGTCGGCCTTCACGTACCACACGGCGCCGCTCCACACCGACACGAGGAAGTCGCCGTCCTTGACATGCTCGAGACCATCCACTCCGCCCGGCATGCCGTCGGCAAGTACCTTGAGCGATTTGTCCGGCTGAACCTGGTTGAGGCTGTTGTTGTCGAGCACATAGAGCGCGCCGCCCTGCACTAACAACCCGTTCGGGCCCTTGAGCACGGTCTCGTCGAGATACACGCTGGCCTTGCCATCCTTCACGATGTAGACCTTCTTGCCCTTGGAATCGGACACGTACAACGTGCGCTTGTCGTCGCCGGCGAGGTCGTTGAGCTGAATGCCTTCGGGAATCGCGATCTTCTCCTTGATCTTGCCCTTCTTGATGTCGATGACCACGATGCCGCCAGCGTCGGCGGCGTACAGCCACTTGCCATCGGCCGAGAGCACGAGGCCTTTCGGACAGTTGAGCCCCGTGACCCATTCGGCGTCGATGACCTTTCCGTCCAGACCGATTTTGGCGATCGAGCCCTTGCCGTCGACAGCCCACGGCTCGCCGTCGATGTTGGACACGTACAGCACCTTGCGCTTCGCATCGAGGCGAACGGCTTCGGGCACTTTCAGCGCGGCTTCGGATTCCCAAACCCGGGTGAGTTTGTGTGCTGTCTGGGCCTGGGCGTTGGCGATGAACAGCGCGCCCAGCAGGGCACAAAGGGACAGAAGATAGTTCTTCATGAATCACGTCCTTGATGGAAGGGACGCAAAGTATAGACACGCGTTATGCTCGACGCATGCCCGTGACAACCTTGTTTGCCACCCGGATCTACTCCAAAGGTCTAATTCGGGGCAGGACGGATAACCTCAACGCGCGATTGCTGCGCGAGTGCCGCCAGCTCGCCCAGGAAGACGGTGCCGGCATCCAGTGGTCAGCGACTAACTATCCTGGCGGATATACCTCATATAACTCGCTGCCGCGCATGCACAGGATGTCACCGACGTTCGCTGCGTTAGAGAAGCAGATCGACACGCACGTGAAGACCTTTGCGCGCACGCTCGATTTCGACCTCGCCGGCCGCAAGCTCGCAATGACGGATTGCTGGGTCAATGTGATGACGCGACAGGTGGTGCATGGTCTGCACCTGCATCCGTTGGCGTCGTTGAGCGGCACGTACTACGTGCGTACGCCGCGCGGTTGCTCCGGTTTGAAGTTCGAAGATCCGCGGCTGGACCGCTTCATGGCGTCGCCGCCTCGCAAGGCGCGCGCGCGTCGAGAAAACCGCGTGTGGGTGACGCTGCCGGCGGAGCAGGGCAACCTGGTGCTGTTCGAGAGCTGGCTGCGGCACGAAGTGGCGCCGAATCCCACCGAGGCCGAGCGCATCTCGATCTCGTTCAACTACTCGTGGTTCTGATCAGCCGAACACCTGGTGCAGCGCGCGGCTCCACGCCGGAAAATCCGTGATGCCCACGAAAATCAGGCCGGTGATGGCGCCATCGAGATGGGCATCGTGATTGATGTTGTCGCGCCGGTGCTTTGAAGCCCACCAGCTGTACGCCACGTAGCCGAACGCAAATACCACCGCCGGAATCGGTATCGCGAAGTACAGATAGAGCAGTTGCTTCGGGTAGTAGACGATGTACGCGAACAGCACCGCGAGAATCGCACCCGACGCGCCGAGCGCGGCGTAGTCGGGATTGTCGCGCTGCTTGTAGACCGTGCCGAGACTGCTGAGCACGAGCCCGATGAAATACAGCGCGACGAATCGCGGTGTGCCGATACGCCGCTCGAGCCCGGGCGCGAAGAAATAGAACGTGAGTGAGTTGAACAGCAGGTGGCCGAAATCACCGTGAATGAAGCCACTGGTGATGATGGTGTCGTATTGACGACGCCTGAGCAGCCAGTACGGACGCAGCAGGTTTCGCTCCTTGATCGCAGGCGCCACCCACAGAGCCAGCGCGCTCATCACGAGGATGGCGCCGAGAATCAGGACTGAGCCCGGTGTTCTGTCGAAATCCATCGTATTCAGGGCGCCGACTTCTTGGTCAGCCCACGATCCTCGAGCCACTCCGCCAGGCGCTGCGGCCACCGCTGGATGCTCACGTAGCTCGAGCGCTGCCCCATGTTGAAGGCATGTTTGCCCTGCGCGTAGATGTGCGTCTCGATGGAAGCGCCGGCATCGTGGTACTTGCGCGAGAGATCGAACAGCACACCCGCCACGTATTCATCGTCGGCCGCGCCCAGCAGGAACAGCGGCGGCGCATTGGCAGGAATCTTCGCCGGAATGCCCAAGGGACCCGGGTAGATGAGGATCTGGAAGTCGGGACGCGCGCTCACGCGTTCGATCGTGTCGCTGGAGTTCGCAACGCCGTCGACGGGTGGATAGGCCACGAGCGCCGCGACTTCGCCGCCAGCCGACCAGCCCATGACGCCGATTCGCTTCGGATCCACATGCCATTCCGCGGCCCGTGCCCGTACCGTGCGCATGGCGCGGCGAATGTCTTCGGCGGTGTTGTCGATGGTGTATTTGGAGCCAGGTTCGCGGAATAGCCGGTATTTCAGCGCGAATGCGGTGACGCCGAGGCTTGCGAGATATTGCGCCGGCTCGACGCCTTCCGGATTGAACACCAGCTCGCGATGGCCACCGCCGGCTGCAACGATGACCGCGGTTCCGTTGGCCTTGCCGGCGGGAGGCAGGAACACGGTGAGCGAAGGATTGTGGATGTTCTTGTACCACCAGTCCTGGTGTTGCTCGGGTTCGGCGCGTCGTGCTTCGAAGCCCGGCGCGCCCTTTTCCCACAGCGGGATGATCTGCTGGGCCTGCGCCAGAGCACAGAAGGCGAGCAGAAACATTGTGCGGGTGGCGAATCGTAGTGTTGGCATGGCCGCGCACCTTGCCACAACTCGCCGGTCAGCGTCTCGGGGTGAACAGATAGCCTGCGGCGGCAGGCACGGTGTGTTTCTCGAATACGCGCGACTCGCGATCTATACCGTGCTCGGCGAATAACACGAACCGAAATGCTCATCGTCCGCTCCCGCGACGGCGCTTCTTCCGACTCCAACCCGGTCCGGCACGGCCAAAAAAAAGCCCCGCAGAGCGGGGCTTGTTAGTGGTCGTCGTCGACTTAGGTAATCGCTGTCAGTCGATCGCGTCGACTACACGGACTGCAATATTTTCGGCTGGGACGTTGGTGGCCTTGCGGCCCCCGGCTAAACACATAAGCCCGCGTGTCAATCCACGCTTTGATCGTCCTCGCCAGTAGCCAAAACTTAAACTACCGGCTGAACCCGTGCCCGTGAGCAAATCCCGAGTTTTTCTGTATCACTAAACCGTTGTGTTCTCCGCGCATCACTGGGTGGTGCAGTGCAGAACCTAATAACCTTCGTAATCTTTACAGGGCAGCTAACAGACTCTGGATTCAGTGACTTAGCGGCCAATTCGAGACTACGCGAGATCGGATCATACGCCGAAACCTTCGAGCCACAATGTCTCAATCGCGCGACATCGGAGCTTTCGTGAACTGTATCGACTGAAATTTCGGCGGCTGAAGGTGACCTGATCCTGAGGATTCGTTTACCGGCGGAGGCGAACCGTAAAGACTGCGCCCGAGTCGTCGGGAAGGTTCGCGGCCTCGGCTGTACCCCCGTGGAACTCGGCAATGAGCCGGACGATGTAGAGCCCGAGTCCGAAATGCGGTCGCTTGTCGCTTTCCACCCGTGATTGCCACAGCGACTCGAACAGTTTCGTGGCGGCTTCGGGTGGCAACAGCGGCCCAGGGTTGGCCACGGAGAGTTCCGCATGGCCGGCTTCGGCGCGCAGAACGACGGAGATCGTGGCGCCATCCGCGCTGAAATCGACGGCATTGTCGATCAGCTTGTCCAACATTTGGACGATGAGATCCGGAGCGCCCGTGATCTCGACGGCTTCGTCGGGGACTTCGCAATCAAAGCGCCGTTGGGGGAACGCGCCGCCATAGGCCCCGACCGCTGCACGCACCAGCGCCCCGAGATCGAAGCGCTGACGGTCGCTGTGGGCGATGGCTTCTTCGACGCGGGTGGCGGCACCCATCGCGGTGAGGATGGCGCCCAGGCGCTCACTGCCCTCGCGGGCGCGCGAGATGTACACCTTCGCGTTGTCCCCCATTCCGTTCGAAGACGCGCTTTCGGATTCCAGGTTTTCGAGCGACGAGCGAATTATGGTCAGTGGCGTCCGGATTTCATGGGCGAGCTTTCCGGCGAGGGTGCGCAGATAGCCGGTGTATTCGTCGAGGCGTCCGAGTAGCGAGGAGAAGCTGCGGGACAGATCGCCGAGCTCATCCCGGGCTTCGGATTCGGGCAGCACTCGCGACAGGTTGCCTTCGCGTCCGAGCGCGGTTTCGCTGGCTGCGCCGAGGCGCGAAATGCGCAGGGTCATGCGGCCCGCGAACCAGAAGGCCGCGACCACCGCGAACAACGTGACGAACAGCGTGAGGTTCAACAGGCGCGTGAGCGCGCGATCACGCAACGTGAGCCAGCGGTCCGCCGTCTGGGCCAGCTGGATGACGCCGAACACCTGCTTGCCGTCGGCCGAGTAGATGGGTGCCGCGGCGGCAACGATGACGCTGTTTTCGTAACGACCGGCAAACAGCGCCGTTTCGGGTTTGCCGCGCGCCACG
>Ga0193752_1003292_pt1 | contig 11237 bp, 13 predicted proteins | sample H1c1metaG_FD_144924 | JGI IMG/M metagenome (GOLD analysis project Ga0193752, IMG submission 144924) | Soil microbial communities from a riparian zone of the East river system, Colorado, United States - H1c1 | ecosystem: Environmental > Terrestrial > Soil > Riparian zone | place: USA: East River... | reverse complement strand
CGGCCATAATGGCGGCGCCTGCCCTGGAAAGCATGCCCGCTTCTTAGGTGATAGCGCGGGCTTGCGGCAAGTTACGCTGGCGATGGTGGGTACTGTCAATCCGTCCTGTTGAAAATTACCCACCGGAATTTCAACTTCCCGGTTTTCACCCGCTGAAACAGAGGCAAAAAAAGGGCGGGGCCGTTTCCGGCCCCGCCGCGATCTTAGACTGGAAGCTGCGGTTAGCGGCGGTTGCCGAGGAACTGCAGCAGGAAGATGAACAGGTTGATGAAGTCGAGGTAGAGCTTCAGTGCGCCCATGATCGACTTCTTGCGAGCGATCTCATGCCCGTCGTTCTCGACATACATCGACTTGATGTTCTGCGTGTCATAGGCGGTGAGGCCGGTGAACAACAGAACGCCGATCGCCGAGATGGCGAAGGCCATCGCGCTCGACTGCAGGAACATATTGACCACCATGGCGATGACCAGGCCGATCACCCCCATGAAGAAGAAGCTGCCGAGGCCCGAGAGATCACGCTTGGTGGTGTAGCCGTAGAGGCTGGTCGCCAGGAACATCGAGGCCGCGATGAAGAAGGTCGAGGCCACCGAGGCGCCGGTATAGACCAGCAGGATCGGCGTCAGCCAGATGCCGTTGATGACCGCATAGGCCAGGAAGGCCGCGAAGGCGGTCGAAGCCTTCATGCGGTTGATGCCGAAGCTCAGGAAGAACACCGCGCCGATGCCGACGAGGGCAAACACGAGATGCGCCTTCATCAGGGCGAGCGCCCAGGGGGCGCCGCTCTCATAGCCCGAAGCCACCGCGTAAGCCGTCAGGCCGGAGACGCCGAGGCCGAGGCCCATGTAATTGTAGACCTTCAGCATATACGCCCGGAGGCCCTGGTCGATGTCGAGGGCCTGGGTCGCTGCCGAAGTCCGATGAACCGTCCGATTTTCCGGTCCGATAGCCATTCTCGTCGCTCCCTTGCGAAACCCGGCTTGGGGCCGGTTGCTTGTTAAAACTCGCACCGATACTTAGGTGTTTCGCCTTTAAAATCAATAGCGAGGCGTGAATATTCAGCTACCTTACAGAGGCGTCCGGGTGGCGGAAATCGGCAAATATCTTGCGAAATCAGCGCTCCCCGGCGATAAGGGCGCCCCGCCCCTCCCCCCAACCCCAGGCCGGACCTGACAGCCCGGACCCAACCCCAAACCGGATCACCGCCATGAAAGGCCGCATCTTCTCCGGCGTCCAGCCGACCCACACCCTGCACCTCGGCAATTACCTGGGCGCGGTTCGGAATTGGGTGCGCATGCAGAAGGAATACGAGTGCATCTTCTGCGTGGTCGATCTCCATGCCATCACGCTCTGGCAGGATCCGAAAGAACTCACGCATAACATCCGGGAAGTGACCGCGGCCTTCATGGCCTCGGGCATCGACGTGGAACACGGCATCATCTTCGCCCAGAGCCAGGTGCGCGCCCACGCGCAGCTCGCCTGGATCCTGAACTGCGTGGCGCGGGTCGGCTGGCTCAACCGCATGACCCAGTTCAAGGAGAAGGCCGGCAAGGACCGCGAGGCGGCCTCGGTCGGGCTCTACACCTATCCGGTGCTGATGGCCGCCGACATCCTCGCCTACAAGGCGACGCATGTGCCGGTCGGCGAGGACCAGAAGCAACATCTCGAACTCGCGCGCGACATTGCGCAGAAGTTCAACACGGATTACGGCACCGAACTATTCCCGCTGCCCGAGCCGGTGATCGGCGGACCGGCGACGCGGGTCATGTCCTTGCGCGACGGCACCAAGAAGATGTCGAAGTCCGACCCTTCCGACTACAGCCGCATCAAGATGACTGATGATGCCGATGCGATCGCGCTGAAGCTGCGCAAGGCGAAGACCGATCCCGACGCACTGCCCGGACCGGAATCGCTGGACGAGAAAGGCTATATCAAGAAGGAAGCCGATTCACCGCGTCCGGAAGCCTTCAACCTGTTGTCGATCTATGCGGCACTGTCCGATCGCAACCTTCCCGACGTGGTGAATGCCTTTGCCGGCAAGGAGTTCTCGGCCTTCAAGAAAGAGCTGACCGATCTCGCGGTCTCCGTCCTCGGGCCGATCGGCAGCGAGATGCAACGCCTGCTGAAGGATCCCGGCGATGTCGATCGCGTGCTGCGCCAGGGCGCCGAACGCGCCGAGGCGATCGCCACACCGATCCTGCGTGAGGTCGAGGACACGGTCGGTTTTCTGCACGCGAAGTAGACGCAGCAGATCAGACGCAAAGAGCGCCGGCCCGAAAGGCCGCCGCTCCTGTTTTGCGCTTACGATACTGGGGCGGCGCTATTCCGTCGGGCCGGTGACCCGCGTGCCTTCCGGACCCTCCAGGCTGTAACGCAGCGTCGGTACGGTTGGCCCATAGGCGGACGGAGGCTCAGTGCCTTCCGCGCCGGGGACGAAATCGGGCAGCGTCGCCTCGTTGCCCTCGATATGGCTGCTCTGCACCTCGGCCGGATCGGCGGCCATCTGGCTGACGCCGGATTCCAGCTGGCGCGCATAGATCTGGTTCTGACATTGGACCAGCTCGGCATCGCCCAGCACCGAGCAATTGGTGCCGTCGGGGTAATACCGGGCCTGCGCACTGGCGCTGCCAGATATTGTCGAGAGCAGCAGCGCACCGGCAATCCCGGCGAAAATCGCGTGAGTTTTCATGGTCGGTCTCCTCTCACTGGCGAATCTGAGGAGGAAACCCGAGCGATCAGGGCGGGTTCCGCTTCGCCGGACCCGCTTTGTTCCGTTTACTGAGCCATAAAGCCGCCATCGACCAGCAGAGTGTGGCCGGTCACCATCGCGGCGGCGGGGCTCGCGAGGTAGAGCACGGCCGAGGCGATTTCCGCTGGTTCGGCCAGTCGGCGCAGCGGCGTCATGGCTTCGATGCGCTGGACCAGATCCGGCTGCGCCATCAACCCGGCGATGAACGGCGTCTTCACATAGGTCGGCGCGACGGCGTTGACGCGGATCTGCTGCGGCGCCCATTCCACCGCGAGCGCCCGGGTCATGTTCACGACCGCGCCCTTCGAGGTCTGATAGGAGATGTTGGGATAAAGCCCGCCGCCGGAGAGGCCCATGATCGAGGCGATCTGCACGATGCTGCCGCCTTCGCCTTTCGCAATCATGGTACGGGCGACACTGCGCGAGAACAGGAATGTGCCGGTCATGTTGACCGCGATCACCTTGTCCCAATCCTCGACCGTGACTTCCACGGCGGGACGGCGGATCGCGGTGCCGGCCGAATTGACCAGGATGTCGATGCGTCCAAGCTGACGCGCGACATCCGCCACCGCGGCATCGATCTCCGCTTCCTTCGCAACATCGACGCCAAGCGCCACGCCCTGGCCGCCGATCTTTCCCAGCGCCTGCTCGGCCGCTGCTTTGTCGCGGTCCACGACCGCCACCGATGCGCCGGCAGCGGCCAGCAGTTCCACAGACGCGAGGCCGATGCCGCTGGCACCGCCGGTCACAATGGCGACACGGCCCTTGAGGCCGAACAATTGATCGAGCGCGCTGGTCATGATTCCCCGATGAAGCCGATATTCCGAGCCGGCTGACCATAATGAGGCGACGGAACCGGGTAAACACCCGCCGGTTCTCCAGGAGCACGCGATCATCCAACCGGCTTGCAGCCCAGCCCGGGAATTGCCATGTAGAGCGTGTTATTCGTCCGCCAGGGCTAACCGCCAGGGAAAACCGCTGGGGATACTGCCGGCCCGCAGAAAGCCAATTGATGTCTGATGATCTTCTGATCGACGAACCGCCCGCGGGTCGCCGGCGCTGGTTTTCCCGCCGCTTCGGTTCAGCGGGGGGTGCCGATCGCGGCCGGCTCTGGCGGCTGATCAAGTGGCTGGCGATCGTCATCCTCGCCGTCATCGTGCTGTACTACCCGGTCGGGATGCTGATGGTGCATCAGATCAACGACGACCCCAGCTTCGCGCCGGCCGCGGTGCCGGAAAAGAGCAGCCGGACCGTCGCCATGGCGGCGGTGCTGATCGACCGCGAGGTGAACCAGACCGGCTGGCCGGCCAACGATCCCTGGTTCTTTCCGGGATCGATGCTGGACAACATGCCGAACTTCCAGAACGGCGAGATCCTCGCCCTCCAGAAGTTCGCGATCGAGCTCCGAGACCATATCGGCCGGGCGCGCGGCACCAGCAGCGCCGATCCGGACCTTCAGGACGCCGCGAGCTCGCTCAGCAACAAGGCCGATATCTGGATCTTCGATCTCAGCCGCTCCTGGGCGCCATTGACGCCATCGGAGACCTATTTCCGCGGCGCGATGAAATCGCTGCAGGCCTACAACCTCAAGGTCGCTGCCGGCCAGGTCCAGTTCGAGCCGCGCGCCGACAGTTTGATCAGCGCCCTCGATCGAATCGGCGCCGATCTCGGCGACGCCTCGGCGGAAATCGATACCCAGATCGACCAGCAGTCCGGCGCCTGGATCGACTGGGGTGCCGACGACAAATTCTATCTGATCAAAGGCAAGATCTATACCTATGCCCTGCTGCTGCGCGCGCTCGGCGAAGACTTCTCCACGATCATCGAGGAGAAGGGTGCCACCAATGCCTGGAGCCGCATGGTGAACAGCCTGATGGAGGGCGCCAGCCTCCGCCCGCTGGTCGTGATCAATGGCCGGCCGGATGCCCTGATGCAGCCCAACCACCTGGCGGCCGAAGGCTTCTATCTGCTGCGCGCCCGCGCCCAGCTCGAAGAGCTCAGCGACATTTTGATCAAATAGAAACCGTCAGGGCCGGGCATGACCCGGCCATCCGGCGAAAGATCCGCGGGTCCACGGAAGCGAATGTCCGCATTCGCGGACGGGGCCCGCGGGTGACGACAAAGAAAGACTGGCCCTCTCAATCGCGAAAAACGCAGGCCAAGCCGGGCTCTCGCTTTCTTCTCACGAATCAACGGCGTAGATTGGGGCACGATTGGTCATCGGTCCCGACTCGGAGGCTACGAACGCCCTCCGCGGCCGACCCCGATTCCGGTTTTCCGGTTCCGATTCCCCGTCGTAAGGCTGGAAGTGCGGCCTGGAAGAACTGGGCAGAGTGGGGGGACCGGCGTCTTGTTGCAGGCGATTTCGGACTGGTTCTTCGGCCTGCAGATCTACCTGCCGATCGCTGAAACCTCGCTGAACATCGTGGTGCTGCTGGCGATCGGCGGCGGTGTCGGCCTGCTTTCCGGCCTGTTCGGCGTCGGCGGCGGATTCCTGATGACGCCGCTCTTGATCTTCATCGGCGTGCCGCCGGCCGTGGCCGTGGCGACCCAGTCGAACCAGGTGGTCGCCGCCTCGGTCTCCGGGGTTCTCGCACACTGGCAGCGCGACAATGTCGATTTCAAGATGGGCGGCGTGCTGCTCGTCGGCGGCATCCTGGGATCCAGCGTCGGCGTGCTGATCTTCAGCCTGCTGAAGCGCTTCGGCCAGATCGATCTCGTCATCGCCATTGCCTATGTCGTGACCCTGGGCTCGATCGGCACGATCATGGCGATCGAATCGATCAATTCCTTGCGCAAGGTTCGCCGCCGCCAGGGCGCGCCGGTCAAGCTGCACCAGCACAACTGGGCGCAAGGCCTGCCCTTCAAGATGCGGTTCCGCAAGTCGCGGCTCTATATCAGCGCGGTCGTGCCGATTGCGATCGGCTTCGTGGTTGGCATCATGTCGGCGATCATGGGCGTGGGCGGCGCCTTCCTGATGGTGCCGGCGATGATCTATCTGCTTGGCATGCCGACCTCGATCGTGATCGGCACCTCGCTGTTCCAGATTATCTTCGTGCAGGCCTATGTCACGGTCCTGCAATCGATGCAGAACCAGACCGTCGACCTTCTGCTGGCGCTGATCCTGACCCTGGGCGGCGTGGTCGGCGCGCAATACGGCGGACGCTGGGGCGCGCGGCTTCCCGCCGAGCAGTTGCGTCTGCTGATGGCGCTGGTGGTGCTGGCGGTCGCCGGCGGCCTGCTCTATCAGCTGGTCGCGGTGCCGCGCGAGCTTTATGCGGTCATCACCCTGAGTGGCCCGCTGTGACGCGGTGCCGCGCAGGCCTATTGCTGATCCTGGCGCTGCTGGTGCCCGGCGTTGCGGCGGCGAAGGACATCGTCGCCGATCTGGTCGTGCACCGGATCGAGATCACCTCCGGTTTCTCCGGCGCCGAGCTCACTCTGTTCGGCGCGGTCAACGAGAAGGGCGATGCAGTTGCCGTGGTGCGCGGGCCGGCGGCGCCCGGCGGCGGTCTGGTCGGCAGCACGGTCGAGGTGCGCCAGAAGACGCGGACCCTCGGCATCTGGATGACCGGCGCGCATGTCCGTTTCGAGAACGTGCCGGGGTTCTATGCGATCGCCGCTTCGCGGCCGCTGGAAGAGATCCTGACCTTCGACATGCTGGACCGCTACCAGCTCGGCATCGGTGAATTGAAGCTGCCCGCAGTCGCGGCGACGGCGCCGAACATCTCGGATTATGCCGGCGCGCTGCTGCGGATCCGTCAGCATTTGGGACTCTATGCCGCGAAGGTCGGGCATATCAGCTTCATCGGCGACCGGCTGTTCCGCACCAGCTTTGCCTTTCCTTCGACCGTGCCGACCGGTATCTATAACGTCGATGTCTACTTGGTGCGCGACGGCAAGATCGTCGATGCGCAGAGCTTCCCGCTGCTGGTCAACCGCGCGGGGTTCAGCGCCGATATCTACAACTTCGCGCATCGCAACGGCGCCGCCTACGGCGTGATTGCGGTTATCACCGCGCTCCTCTTCGGATGGACCGCCCATCTCGCCTTCCGCAGGAGATAGAGAGAATGGCCGAGACGGAAACCACGGAAGCGCAACCCGCGGAAGCCACGCCGTCCTCGGCGCGTGTCTTCATGGTCGTGGTCGACGACACCGCGGAGCTGAAGCTCGCGATCCGCTATGCCTGCCTGCGCGCGAAGAAGACCGGCGGGCGCGTCGCCATGCTGCATGTGACGGCACCCGAGGACATGCAGGAATGGATCGGCGTCTCGCGGCTGATCAAAGAGGAATCGCGCCAGCAAGCCGAAGCCTTGATGCAGAAGATGGCGGCCGAAGTGCAGAAGCTCTCCGGCGCCATGCCGGTGCTCTATTTCCGCGAGGGCGATCGGCGCGACGAGGTGATGAAGCTGATCGACGAGGAGCCCTCGATCTCGATCCTGGTGCTGGGCGCTTCCACCGGTCCGAAGGGCCCGGGTCCGCTGGTCCAGGCGCTGACCAGCAAGTATGTCGGCAAGCTGCGCGTGCCGGTCACCATCGTGCCCGGCCAGCTCACCAACGACGACATCGATCACATCGCCTGAGCTAGACGCCGTCCATGATGACGAAGTTGCTGCTCATGCATTTCATGCGGAGCGGCAGGATGCGCTGGTATTCGGGCGAGTGGTACCACTTCTCCGCGGCTTCGCGCGACGGGAATTCCAGGATGACGCTGCGGTCGTAAGGCCATTCGCCTTCGAGCACGCTGACCTTGCCGCCGCGGGCCAGGAACTTGCCGCCATAGGGCGTGAAGGTGCCGATCACCTGCTTGCGATAGTCCTCGAACGGCGCCTGGTCGCCGTGCAGGTTCTCCTGGACGATGATGTAGACGGCCACGTCTTCTCTCCTCAGGCCTGCAATTTTCAGTCGGGCAATCCGTAGATCTCTTGCGGCTCCGGGAAACCGGCGAGATCGAACTTGCCGAGCGGCACGAGCATCGAGCCGCAGGGGGAGGCGAAGGCGCGCGACGCAAGCAGGGGGCGGTTGAGGCCGCGGCAGAGGTCCTGAATGCGCGAGGCCATGTTGACCGCCGGGCCGATCGCGGTGAAATCGAGCCGCGCGGAATTGCCGATCACCGCGCCGATATTGCCGTAGGAAACCGAGCCGGCATGGAGGCCGATGCCGGCGCGCAACGGTGGCCTGCCGGCGCTGGCGCGAATCTCGTTGAGCGCGTCCAGGGCGTCGAACGCTTCGTGCGCGGCGCGCAGCGCGATATGGCATTTGTGGTCGCGGTCGAGATCGTCCTGCATCGGGAAGATCGCCAGCATGGCATCGCCGATGAATTTCAGGATCTCGCCGCCATGGGCATGGACCGGCCGCGCCATGGCGTCGAAGTAATCGTTCAAGAGCGCGATCACCTCGTCGCGCGGCAGGCGGTTTGAAATTCCGGTGAAGTCACGCAGATCGCAGAACCAGATCGCCGCCGCGATGGTCGTCGACTGGCCGCGCCGCACCGAGCCGCCCAGCACCTGCCGCCCGGCATCGGCACCGAGATAGATTTCGAGCAGCGACTTTGCCAGGCGCTGCCATTCGCGGGCCTCGACCGCCATGGCGAGGAGTGGCATCACGGCACCCACGCTGGCGATCTCGGCGTCGCTGAATCCCTCCGGCGCCGTGGTGGTCATCGAGATCGAGGCCCGCGCATCGTCGTCGATTTCGAGCAGGAAGATCGCGTAATCGGTCGCACCGGTCTCGGCCAGCTCCTTCAGCACCGGAAAGTCGAGCTGCGCCTCCGGCCCGACCAGCTTGCGCCGGATCACTTTCTCGCCGTCTTCGTAGAGCCGCCGCATCGGGCTGGTCAGATAGGCCGCGCCGGTCACGACCGAGTGCTCTCGCTCGATCATCTGGGCGGTCTGGTCGCCCTTGTTCCAAAGATAGCCGATGGCGCCCATCTGCGGATGGATCGTGCGCTGCCCGAGGTAGAGGCGCTGCAGCGGCAGGCCGCCTTCGGTCAGCTGCTGACCGAGGCCCGCGACAATATCCGCCAGCTGCGGGAGCCGCCGGCCCTCGTTCAGCAGCCAGCGGAACGCGCGCCCCCCGGCCTCGCCGCCGGCGAAGAGCTGGGCGATCTCGCCTGGCGCGACGCCTTCGGCCTCGGCCATGCGCCGGCCGCGGACCCGGGTCGGGCGCCAGGACTCCATCTCCGACCGGCGATTCGGATCGGAATCGACCACCGGCGTGTTTGGATCTTCGCGTGTGGAATCGCTTGGTTGAGCCGCCATAACCTTAATCAGATTGGGGTTGAACCACTATTCGGCATCGCCCATCTTCGATGACATATATGGCAGTTAAAGAGTTTACTGGAGCAATCCATGTTCATCCAGACTGAAGAGACCCCCAATCCGGCAACCCTGAAATTCCTTCCGGGCCGGGCTGTGGTCGAAACGGGCAGCGTGGACTTCGCGTCCTCGGAAGGTGCGGCGCGTTCGCCGCTGGCCGATCGCCTGTTCAAGGTCGAGGGCGTCGAGCGCGTCTTCCTCGGTCAGGATTTCGTCACGGTCACCAAGTCCGACCAGAAGGACTGGTCGGTCATGAAGCCGGCCTTGCTCGGTGTCATCATGGAGCACTTCGTCTCCGGCCAGCCGGTGCTGCTGGAGAGCGGTGCCGCAGCAGCAGCGGGAGCCGACGAAGAGGACGATGAGATCGTCGCGCAGATCAAGGATCTGCTCGAGACCCGGGTGCGACCCGCGGTCGCACAGGATGGCGGCGACATCATTTTCGACTCCTTCAAGGACGGCATCGTCTATCTGCACATGCAGGGTTCCTGCTCCGGCTGCCCGAGCTCGACGGCGACCCTGAAGATGGGCATCGAGAACATGCTCCGCCACTACGTGCCGGAAGTTATGGAAGTCCGTCCGGTCTGAACCGGCTGTGCCGGATTCCAGCCCGCAGAGCTTTCTCGAGCCGCTCGACGCGGGCGCTTTCGCGCAGCTTTTCCACGAAGCGCACACCACCCGGCGCTGGTCCGACCGACCGGTGCCGGAAGCTTTGCTGCATCAGGCCTATGATCTCGCCAAGCTCGGCCCGACCAGTGGCAATTGTCAGCCGCTGCGGATTCTGTTCGTGCGCTCGCCCGAGGCCAAGGAGAAGCTGAAGCCGGCGCTCATGGGCGGCAATGTGCCGCAGAGCATGGCGGCACCGGTGACGGCGGTGATGGCGCTCGACATGGAATTCTACGAGCATCTGCCGCGGCTTTATCCGCGGGACGACGCGCGCGCCTGGTTCGCCGGCAAGCCCGAAGCGATCCAGGGCGGTGCGGAATTGAACGGCGATCTGCAGGCCGGCTACTTCATTCTCGCCGCGCGGAGCCTGGGCTTGAGCTGCGGGCCGATGGGCGGGTTCGATCGCGCCAAGACCGATGCGGCCTTCTTCGAAGGCACCGACTGGGGCAAGACCTGGCGCTCGCGCTTCCTCTGCAATCTGGGCTATCCGGGCGAAGGCGGCACACGGCCGCGCGACCCGCGCTTCAGCTTCGACGAAGCCTGCCGGACTCTCTAACCGTCACATCAGTGGCTTTGGTAGCACCGCCTGATCGATCAGCGGATAGTCGCGCGCCTGAAAGAGCTGATAGTGCCACCACTCGTTCTTATAGAAGTCCCAGCCCGCCGCCGACATCACCCCCATCAGGGTGAAGCGGTTGCGCTGCGCCTCGATCGGGATGTCCGTGCGGGCGTGGTGGGAGATGGGCCGCGTTTCGTCGAAGCCGCTGCCCATGTCCAGCTCCTTGCCGGACGCGTCGATCAAGGTGAGGTCGATCGCGACCCCGCGGCTGTGCGGGGAGCCCTTCCTGGGATTGGCGACGAATTCCTCGCTGGGGAAAGCTTCCCAGAGCTTCCATTGCGCCTCGGTCGGGCGGTAGGCATCGAAGATCTTGAGCCGCAGGCCGAGCGGCGCGGCGAGGGTGACGGCGGTCTTCAGCTTCTCCGCGGCATGGGCGTGGAGATAGCAGGCGGCGCGGGCATAGATCGGTTTGCCGGTGATGTTGTCCTGCGTCGCGTAAGCCAGCGAGATTTCGACATCGAAATCCTCGGCGGTGATCTCTACCATCGACATGATGCAGTCCGACTCGTTTCAATCTCGCGGCCATGACTAACAGATCAGACCCCGCCGGCAAAGCCCGGCCCGGCACGGTGCACGGAATCGCCGAAGCCAGAGCACGCCCGATCCTGGCGATCGAAACCGGCAGCCGTTCCTGCTCGGTTGCCATCCATGCCGGTGACGGGCAATGGCCGGCAGTAGAATCTGAGAACACCGATCACGGCCACGCCACAATGCTGATGCCGATGATCGAGCGTGCAATGGTCAAGGCAGGCTGCGACTACGCCGAACTGGGCCGCATTGCCGTTGCCGTCGGCCCGGGAAGCTTTACCGGCATACGCGTCGGACTTGCGGCAGCGCTCGGCCTTTCACTCGCGTCCGGCGTTCCGGCAGTCGGCATCTCCAGCTTTCTCAC
>Ga0193752_1003291_pt1 | contig 11238 bp, 7 predicted proteins | sample H1c1metaG_FD_144924 | JGI IMG/M metagenome (GOLD analysis project Ga0193752, IMG submission 144924) | Soil microbial communities from a riparian zone of the East river system, Colorado, United States - H1c1 | ecosystem: Environmental > Terrestrial > Soil > Riparian zone | place: USA: East River... | reverse complement strand
GCTGCCGGTTCGCTGGCGCCGCTTGAACAACTGTTATCGCCGCTCAGGTTAGTGTTTAATGCGAGTGCGGTTGCATTACAAGGAAGATCGTTCGCAGGCCCTGCTCCATAGTTGAGGACGGAGATATCGTAGTTGACAGAATTTGGAGCTGACCAACTATCCACAACGATGTAATAGGTTCCAGCAGCCGGTAATGTGACCGTTCCGGATAAAGGATTTGATCCTCCGTTGTTGCCAATGCAGGCTGCACCCACAGAACCGGGACAACCAGAATACACCTGGTAACCGATATTGGTTGAACTGGCATTCGTTAATGAGATGCCAATACACGTTGCGGCCCCAACTGTAACTGCGTACACATGGTCTTCTCCTGATTCGTAAAGTGTACCACACGATCCGGTACTCAGGGTTGTGTAGTCGTTACCGTAACACAGCGTTGTTTCGCCGGTTGCGGCATAAGGCAGGGTAATCGAAAGCGCATTTCCGCATGTACTGCCCGCGGGAGGTCCCGGAGCAGCAAGGACACAGGTTATGTTGGCCGTCCATCCGAAATAAGTAACGGATCCATCTGTTACAAAGCGGAACGTAAGACAGCCATTTGCCGCTGAGGAAGTAATGTTGCACGGCGCAGTTGTTCCGGAAAAACTTCCGATCACCGGTGCAGCCGTAGAATTGCCGTTGTAAACAGTTAATATATCCAGGCCGGCTTCAGTCTGGAACGACGTGAATGCCACCTGCACGAACTGTCCGGCCACCGTAGGGCAGAATGTAATTACACCGTTTTCTCCGTTTCCGTAATTACCACCGGAGTTGCCGGAATCGTAATAACTTCCTCCGCATGCGGAATAGTTCGTGGTTCCGGTTGGAGGCTGAACATAACATCCGACACCGGTTGTGAACGAACGTACCTGGCCGGAACAACCAACTGCATCACCTGCACCATTGGTAGGTACAACATACCAGTAATACGTTGTGCTAGGCAGAAGTGCGCCAGTATTGTAGGTGAGCACGTTGCCAATGTTTGTACCGTTTACAATGTTGGTAGGTAGATTGTTTGTTCCGAAATACATTCTGTACCCGGTTGGTGCACCACCGCCAACAGGTGTAGTCCATGTTAATGAAGTTCCGGAATTACAAACATTGGTTGCACCATTTGCCGGTGAACTGGGTGCTGCACAGTTTGGAGGCGTTGGTGCCGTATGGCGGTACGCGAGGGTGCCCATGTTGTTCTGGTTCCCGCAGAAGTAGAGGCTCGAAAGAATCCGGTATGTACCGGTTGTTGGCGCAACCCAGGAGACATAAGATTGCACCCCGCAATAGTCATCACTGTAAGCGCCTGCGTATACACCGGTATTGTCCAGCATGGTCAATTGGGTATCGAAAGCTGATGCCCCTCCGCCGCTTGCAGCGCAATACGAGAATTCATACGTCCAGCCTGCTGTGGTATTGAACGTAAAATATTTCCCACCGTCTGCATTGTTCTGGGTCTGCCAGGCTGCAGTGGTCACCAGGTTTCCCTCTAAGGTGCCACCTGTGCATTGTGCCGAAATCACTGCGGGGGTTGCGAGTGATAATGCAATCAGGATCTGAGTGTATATTCTTTTCATAAATAGGAAGTAATTCGGATTGAAAAAATTATTCTGTTTCCTGGTTTGTACCGCCTTCAGGGGTCATTCCACATTCTGCACAAACCTGCGCAATGGTTCCTTCTTTGATCTGGTAGGTGAAGGAAAGAGTCGTCAGTTTATCGAGAAAACTGTTATCGGGATGTTCTTCGCGGTTGATGAGGTACATCACCACTTTCAATTTTGGACAATACCCTTTGTACATCATACCGCCACCGCTTTCAATCGCTGTGCGGACCTGGTCAAGGTTTTTTTCGTTCAATTCATTGACCTGCAGAATAAATTCCTTGTACGGCGATGCTACAATGGCAGAACTGCTGTGCTTTGCAAAAAAACGGGCATCGGTATTTTGTAATTCACTTGCGCGAAACGAAAAAGTAAACAGAAGTCCACCTGTTAAGAACAGACTCAGACATACTTTCGGAAGTAATTTTTTCATGATTTTTCGGGTATTTGCTACAGCAAGATGAGGCTAAAACCATAGAAAATCAAACAATTACGTAATAAAATAGTAACACTTCGCGTCGTGTGTTAACACGCGGTGTTAGTCTATTTCACGCGTGCATTCGTCGAAGGACTGAACGACCATGATTTATTGAATGGTAGGATTTTATCTCCAGAATGTCTCCAGAATGTCACAAAAAAACTCCGGCCTTGCGGACCGGAGCTCAGTAGTTTCCGAAACTGATTTTTATTTATTCTTCTTCAATGCGAAGATCAATGACTTCTACACCGGGATGAGCAGCTTTATCATACCTGAACGTTGCATCGGTGTAAACAACATTCGGAGTAAAAGTTTTCACGAGGTAAGTCGTTTTTGAACCATCCTTGTTCATCTGCGTAATACTCATGATTTGCTTTTTTGCTTTATCGATTTTCAGTTTGATCTTATGATAATTCTTCTTGTCCGGTTGTTCCGGGATAAGATCAATGTACTGAACAACAACTCCGCCTTCGGTCTTCTCTTCGATGAACGTATACTTGAAACCTTTTTCATGAATGGTAAAGATCTCGGTTGGAGAAATCTGGTTTTCGTTTTTCTTCTTCGCCGGATCCGGGGCATCGTCTATGGTTGTTTCTTTCTGCTTTTCATTGTATACCCACAGCGTCTTCCCGTCGTTGTAATATTCCTCTTTGGTAACTACATTCTTCGCGTCTTTGTTTTCAAGCGTGATCTTGTACATGTTCCCTTTCAGGATCACTGTACCATTTTTCACGTCTTTGGTTTTATCAGGCGCAGGCTTCTCCATGGTAATTGAAAAAGTAGCCGTGATCGACTGGTATGCTTTCGCAGTGGCGCTTACACCATCGAGAATAGCTTTGGCTTTGGGATCGTAGCCCGGACCTGTTTTTGCCGGTGTCTGTGCCAGTAAAACAACAGGTAAAGCAAACAGTGCAACTGTGGCAAAACCGGCGAAAAGAGAATGCGTTTTCATCGTAATGATCTTGTGTTTACAAGGAGTTTTCAAAAAGCGTTCCAAAAATACGAAGCGAAATGCTGTCGTACGGGTTTGTTAACAATTTTTGGTCGGAAGGGGCTGATAAACAGATTATTCCTTAAAACGGAGTTTCTTTTTTTGAACCGGAAGAAAGTTTCTCCTCGAGGCTCATCGAATCTTTGATAAGCACTTCCCGGGCTTTGCTTCCTTCAAACGGGCCAATGATCCCCGCCGCTTCGAGCTGATCGACGATACGACCGGCGCGATTGTAGCCCAGTTTGAGTTTCCGTTGCAGCAATGATGCCGAACCTTGCTGGTGCTGAACAATAATGCGTGCGGCGTCTTCGAACAATGAATCGCGGTCGCTGTCGTCCATCTCCTGGCGGCTTTCAGAAGCTTCGTCAATAAATTCAGGCAGGAGATAGGCACTTGGATATGCACGCTGCGATCCGATGAAGTCTGTGATGCGTTCTACCTCCGGCGTGTCTACGAATGCGCACTGCAGGCGGATGAGGTCGTTGCCGGTGGAGTAGAGCATATCGCCACGGCCGATCAATTGTTCTGCGCCGCCGGAATCGAGAATGGTGCGCGAATCAATTTTCGACGTTACGCGGAATGCAATACGTGAAGGGAAGTTCGCTTTGATGGTACCCGTGATGATATTCACAGACGGACGCTGCGTGGCAATGATGAGGTGAATACCAATGGCGCGCGCGAGCTGTGCGAGACGGGCAATCGGCGCTTCAACCTCTTTGCCGGCAGTCATGATCAGGTCGGCGAACTCATCCACAACGAGCACGATGTACGGAAGGAAACGATGTCCGTTCTCGGGATTCAGTTTGCGGCTGATGAACTTCGTGTTGTACTCTTTGATGTTACGCACCTGCGCATCTTTCAGGAGATCGTAACGCGTATCCATTTCTGTGCACAGCGAACTCAGCGTATGCACCACTTTCTTTGTATCGGTAATGATCGCTTCGGCAGAATCAGGAAGCTTGGCGAGGAAGTGCCGTTCGATTTTGTTGAACAAAGTCAACTCCACTTTCTTCGGGTCTACGAGTACAAACTTGATCTGCGATGGATGCTTCTTGTACAACAGCGAAACAAGAATGGCATTGAGTCCGACTGATTTTCCCTGTCCTGTTGCCCCGGCCATCAACAAGTGTGGCATCCGTGCGAGGTCGGCGATGAAAATTTCGTTGCTGATTGTTTTACCCAGCGCAACCGGTAAATCCATTGGCGACTTCTGGAATTTTTCTGAAGCGATCAATGAGCGCATCGGAACCATTTCCGGATTTTGGTTAGGAACTTCAATACCAATTGTTCCTTTCCCGGGAATCGGTGCAATGATACGAATGCCGAGTGCCGACAAGCTCAAAGCAATATCGTCTTCGAGATTTTTAATTTTCGAGATACGTACTCCGGCCGCAGGAATAATTTCGTAAAGCGTTACCGTAGGCCCGATGGTTGCTTTGATCTTATCGATCGCAATTCCATAATTGCCCAGTGTTTCTACAATGCGGTTCTTGTTGAGGTTGAGCTCTTCGGCATTGACACCGGGTTCGCCGGATGCAGAATAGGTTTCCAGCAATTCGATGGACGGAAACTGGTAACCGGAGAGATCGAGTGTCGGATCGTACTCGCCGAATTCTTTCACGAGTTCGTTCGACTTCGCGTCGATCTCGTCTTCATTCAGGATGACCTCTTCTTTTTTCTCGATGGTAAACTGTACGCCATCATCGGCCGGCATTTCTACTGGCTCAACAGGAACTACCGGTAATTCTGCAACGGGTTCTGCGATGGTAATCTCTTCCGGTTCTTCTTCGGGTTCTTCTTCCTCTTCGGGCTCTTCTTCCAGTGAAAGCTCTACCAGCTCGTTGACTGGTTCTTCCACGCCTTCGGTGTCTTCTTCGATATCGAGTAAGGTATTGCGCGAAAGAACTTCGGGAACGGGTTCTTCTTCAGCAGCAACATCATCGGCTGGTGCTTTTTTGAAAAAGTTGAAATTGATATTGAAAACAACAACGAGAAAACTCACTGCGATGAAGAACAGGAACAGCCCGGTGCCGATTGCGCCGAACACGCCGTTTAGCCACGAGCTTAGTTCAAATCCGAATACACCACCGGGGTAAAACCAGTTGTTGCGGAAGGCATATCCGAACAAAACCGATCCGAAAACGAGGAAGAACAAACCCATCCGGAATACTTTGCCCATTGGCAGCAAGTGATAGCCGGTCATCAGCCGCAAACCTGCGATGAGGGAAAGCAACGGGAACCAAAACGAAGTAACTCCGAACCAGCTGTGAATGAAAACGTGGGAAATAAGGGCGCCAAACTTTCCGAGCATATTGTCTACGCGGGTTTCCCCGAACAGCAATTCGCCTGCCGGTCCCATCACTTTGTCCTGGTCGCTTTGCCAGGTGAAAAAGTATGAAATGAATGCAACCGCGAGGTAAGGGGTAACAATGAACACGAGGAATGTGCCCACAACCTTGTGCAGTTTTTCATCTGTACGGATGCGGTGGAGGAATCCGTTCCCGGTTTTCTTTGGTGCGTCTTCTGTTTTGTCTTCGAGGGGCGTGACATTGCGGGGCTTGTTCTTTTTCGGAACAGGCTCTTCAATGGGCTCTTCTTTTTTCTTTGCAGCGTCGCGTACTTTCTCCCGGACAGTTTTTTCCTGGGCAGGCTCTTTTTTCAAAGGCTGGTCTTTAATCTCGTTACGGATCCGGTTAACTTTCTTTTCCGGTTCTTTTTCTGCCATCAGGATATAGCTACACTAACCTAACAAAGGTATGGGGCGGGTTATTGTGCGATTGGTAGGGGGATTAATGTTTTTAACGATGGCGTGTTGATACGCGAGCGGTAAGACCTCAAAGGTTTTACTGAGAATCACGTGAATCAACCATAAAACCTTTGAGGTCTTACCGTTAAAAGAACCCCGACATCATCTTCTCCAACTCCTCATTAGGCTTGGATTTGTATTCCGCCGGAATCTCGAATACGGAATCATCGATTTGCGCTTCGGAAACGCTGGTTGCGGTAAAGTGAAGTTCAAGACCAAATTTGCGGAGGTTGTAATCCATCAGTACGCCGTCGATCTTGTAATAGGCGTTGCTCCAGTTTGGATTGGATACCTGGATTTCCTTCGTAAACCAGACTTCAACCGACGGTGAATTGTCTTTGAACTTCAGGACTGCTTTTTCGCAATCGTAACCGGCTATGTTTTTTTTATCGCCCGGATAACTCACCTCGTAATCCGGTAAATAGTAGTTGTTCTTTTCAACTTCGGGCATTTCCATTACGCTGGAAAATTTTCCAAGGAAGCTGACGAGGCTGATAAATTGTTTTTTGTTGGGATCGGAGATAAAATCCATGCGCATGGCGCCCATTCCGGCTTCGAGGCTTGCCGCCCACATTCCGTCTTTGAATTTCACCTCCATGTTATCGGGAGCCCACATGGCCATCGACTCCTTCGCGTTCACAGGTTCGGCCTTGTATTCGATGATTCCCTCTTTCAGCTTTTTGGTGAAAATCCCATCAGAGCAAGCATGCAGAAAAATCGCAGAAGCACAAACCAACAATGTACGAGACACAACTCTTTTCATAACCTCCCACGGGGGTGCCGGCGATTAATGATTAACTGTTTTCGGTAAACCGGGGAAAGATAAAGATAAAATTCAATTAGTTAATATGCCGGTGCTAATATGCTAATATGCCGATGTCCGGATATGCTAATGCCTCTGACACACGGCCTTTGCCTCAGCCCTTTCGTCGGACATTATCTGCAAACCGCAGTAACAGACATCCTTAATAGCCGAGTGTTTTCAACATGGATTTGTAACTCTGCTCTTTCGCAAAAAGCCGCGTGGTGATTTCTCCTTCTTCATTGCGGTCGATGAGCACATGTTTGGGGGCCGGAACAAGACAGTGCTGTATTCCGCCATATCCTCCGAGCGATTCCTGGTAAGCGCCCGTGTGAAAAAAGCCGATGTACAAAGGTTCTTTTTCATTGGGACCTACACGCGGAAGGTAAACGTTGTTGGCATGCGCTTCCGTGTTGTAATAATCCATGCTGTCGCAGGTCATTCCACCGAGGTTGATCGGTTGGTATTCTTTGTCCCAATGGTTGATGGCCAGCAAAATAAACCGCTGGTTGATTCCCCAGGTATCGGGAAGCGTGGTGATGAATGACGAGTCGATCATGTACCACAACTCGCGGTCGTTCTGCAGTTTCATGTCAACCACGGAATACAATGCCGCGCCGCTTTCTGAAACAGTGAACGATCCGAACTCGGTGAAAATATTGGGCTCTGCGATGTCATGGTTTTCACAGAAGTTTTTGATCTGCGAAATGATTTCCTCGATCATGTATTCGTAATCGTATTCGAAACCAAGCGACGTTTTGATCGGCATACCACCACCGATATTCAGCGAGTCGAGTGTAGGGCAGATGCGTTTCAGTTCCCAATACACTTTCATGCACTTGGCCAGTTCGGTCCAGTAGTAAATCGTGTCTTTGATGCCAGTATTGATGAAGAAGTGCAGCATCTTCAGTTCAAACTTCGGATTCGTCTCGATCTTCTCTTTGTAATACTGCACGATTTCGCTGTGACGTATGCCAAGCCGCGACGTGTAAAACTGGAAATTCGGCTCTTCTTCTGAAGCAATCCGGATCCCGAGTTTCAGTACAGGCGCTTTCACGTACTTCGCGTAATAGTCGATTTCCGTTTTATGGTCAATAACAGGAAGGATATTAAACCCGTCATTCGCCAGTTCGGTGATCAGCGATTGATAGGGTTTACGCTTGTATCCGTTACATACGATGTAGTTGTCCTTATTGATCAAACCGCGTTTGTGCAGGTCTTTAATGATGTGAATATCGTAGGCGGATGAGGTCTCCAGGTGGACTTCGTTCTTCAGTACTTCCTCCAGAACGAATGAAAAGTGAGAGCTTTTCGTACAATAACAGTACGTATAACTACCTTTGTAGTCCACTTTAGCCATTGCAACATTAAATAACCGCTTGGCTTTCTGGATTTGCTGGCCGATTTTAGGCAGATATGTGATCTTTAATGGAGTGCCGTATTTCTTGATAATGTCCTTCAATGGAATATCATTGAAATACAACTGATTATCAGTCACATGAAAGCCTTCCTGAGGGAAGTTGAATGTTTGTTCGATCAGGTTCTGATAGGTATTTTCCATTGGTCTGGTTGACATAATTTGAGAAGTAAGTGACTTACTTGGTTGCAAGGACTGCAAATGTAACTCACCTGAATTGAAAAATGCCAAAAAATGAACCCAATTTATGGCCACTAAGAAGATCAAATTCATTGAAGTCAAGTCGGAAATAGGCGCGGGAACCCGTGGAGCCAGTTTGGGCGTAGATGCTATCAAAATAGCCGCTTTGGATTACGGATCCAGCATTTTTCGCCAGCATGAGACGGTTGAGGTAAAAACGGAAAATCACCTGTTATTTGAGTCGGTGGGCAGTGCTTATGCCAAACGGATCAAAGGACTTATTACGATGTACGAGCGAATTGCAGCGGAAGTACAGAAAACCCTGAAATCGAACTCATTTCCCATTGTTCTCGCGGGGGATCACTCTACAGCTGGCGGAACCATTGCCGGAATACGCATGACTTACCCCAAAGCGCGGCTCGGAGTGATCTGGATCGATGCCCATGCAGATCTGCATTCTCCCTGGACAACGCCATCAGGTAACCTACATGGAATGCCTTTGGCCGCTTCACTTGGCGAGGACAACCAGGCCAATAAAATGAACCGTCCGGACAGAGAAACCGTAGGCGATTGGAAGGCCTTGAAGGAAGTCGGCGGAATTGTGCCAAAAATCAACTACCGCGATCTGGTGTATATCAGCGTTCGTGATGTAGAACCGGAAGAAACCGGCCTGATCAAGAAAAACCATGTGAAAACGTTCAGTACCGCCGAAGTCCGACGACTTGGGGTGGAACGTATTGCCCGCGACACTTTATCGCACCTGAATCAGTGCAATCTCATTTATATCTCATTCGATGTAGACAGTATGGACTCCTCAATTTCCAAAGGGACCGGTACGCCTGTACGTAATGGGATAACAGAGAAGGAAGCCGGATCGTTGCTAGTCCGACTGGTCCAGAACGAGAAAGTGTGCTGCGTTGAGGTAGCAGAAGTGAACCCAACGCTGGACAAAGAGAACCTGATGGCCGAGAATACATTCGAGATTCTGACCAAGGTTGTGTCACAGATTTCCAACTAATACCATCACAATAACGAACATGCATTCACCAGAACAGCTACTGAGCGGTCAGGTTGCAGCGGCAATCAAAGACCTGTTCGGTACATCCATAGATACCGCTTCCGTTACTTTCCAGAAGACTAATCCCCAGTTTGAAGGTGACATAACACTGGTTGTTTTCCCATACGTGAAGCTCGCGGGTAAGGGACCTGAACAGACCGGTCAGCTGATCGGGGAATATCTTCAGAAGAATGTCCCTGAGGTCTCAGCGTGGAACGTGGTTAAAGGTTTTTTGAACCTGGTAATCAGCACCAAATACTGGCTCGAGGCTTTTGACGGATTAAAGCGTGATGAAAACTGGGGTAAAAAACCGGTTGTGAAGGGAAGTCCGTTCGTAATGGTCGAGTATAGTTCGCCCAATACGAACAAACCGCTTCACCTGGGACACGTTCGGAACATCCTTTTGGGGCATTCAGTAAGTGAGATACTTTCATCTGCCGGCAACGAAGTGATGAAGGTGAGTCTGGTGAATGACCGTGGGATTCACATTTGCAAGAGTATGCTGGCGTGGCAGAAGTACGGAAACGGGGAAACGCCGGAATCGGGTGGGATGAAGGGCGATCACCTGGTTGGGAAATACTATGTTGAGTTTGATAAACATTATAAGGCCGAGATAGCCGATCTCAAAGCGAAAGGGCAAAGTGATGAAGATGCGGAGAAGAAAGCACCTTTGATCCTGGAAGCGCAAGCCATGCTTTTGAAATGGGAAGCGAACGATCCGGAAGTACGCGCCCTGTGGGAAAAGATGAACGGCTGGGTGTATGAAGGTTTCGCGCAGACCTACAACAAGCTCGGTGTTGATTTCGACAAGATGTACTACGAATCGGAAACGTACATTCTTGGGAAATCAATTATTGAAGAAGGGCTGAAGAAAGGCGTACTGCAAAAACGAGAAGACGGCGCTGTGATCATCGACAATACCGACATCGGTCTCGACCAGAAAGTTTTGCTGCGGAGCGATGGTACTTCGGTGTACATGACACAGGATTTAGGAACTGCGGAAGCACGTCACAAAGAATTTCCGTTCGACAAACTCGTTTACGTTGTAGGAAACGAACAGGAATACCATTTCAAAGTGCTCAAAGTTTCATTGAAGAAACTCGGTCATGAATGGGCGGATGGTTTGTTCCATCTTTCCTACGGCATGGTAGAATTGCCGGAAGGAAAAATGAAATCGCGTGAAGGAACCGTTGTGGATGCCGATGATCTCATTGACACGATGGAAAACGATGCGCGTGAAATGGCCGCTGAAAAAGGATTGATCGAAGGGATGACCAAAGAAGACCAGGACCATCTTTCGCACATCGTGGGCATGTCGGCGCTGAAGTATTTCATTTTGAAAGTGGACCCGAAAAAGAAAATGCTTTTCAATCCGAAAGAGAGCATTGATCTGCAGGGCAACACCGGTCCGTTCATTCAGTACACGCATGCGCGGATCCGGAGCATCTGGAGAAAATCGGAACTGAACACTGTTCCCGAATGCACAGCGCCTGCTGAAATTCATCCGAAAGAAAAGGAACTCATCAAATTGCTCACTGCATTTCCAACAGTGATCCAGGATTCTGCAAAAGAATTTTCACCCGCGTTTGTGGCGATGTACTCGTACGATCTCGCGAAAACATTCAACCAGTTTTACGATGTGTGCGATGTATTGAAAGAAGAGGACGAGAACCTGCGGAATTTCCGGATCGCGTTATGCGTTGCGGTTGCGCGCACGATTAACAGCGCGATGAAATTGCTGGGGATTGAGGTGCCGGAGAAGATGTAGGGGAGTAGGCTAGGTAAGGGAGTAGGCAAGTAGGCAAGTGGGAGTTCGGAGGTGTTGCTTCAGCGTTACTTGCTTGCCGCAAAAATTTAAACTGTTTCTGCTCCCATG
>Ga0193752_1003290_pt1 | contig 11238 bp, 6 predicted proteins | sample H1c1metaG_FD_144924 | JGI IMG/M metagenome (GOLD analysis project Ga0193752, IMG submission 144924) | Soil microbial communities from a riparian zone of the East river system, Colorado, United States - H1c1 | ecosystem: Environmental > Terrestrial > Soil > Riparian zone | place: USA: East River... | reverse complement strand
GTAAAAGACAGTAGTGATATGGCCAGATACCTGCAGTCCATGCTTAAAGACTATCAGCAGGAGGTGTTCGGGGTAGTGTTTCTCAACCGGTCCAACCGGGTAAACCATTTCGAAATTATCAGTAAGGGCGGTATTACCGGAACTGTAGCTGATCCACGTATTATATTAAAGAGAGCACTGGAAGAAGACGCGGTGAGCCTGATCCTGTGCCATAATCATCCCTCAGGCAGTATCAAACCAAGCCGTGCGGATGAGGAGCTGACAAGCAAAATCAAGGAAGCTGCCCGGTACCTGGACATAAAGATCCTGGATCATATTATAGTGAGCGAATACGGATATTACAGCTTTGCAGATGAAGGCGTGATCTGAAGGGTTATGCCTGCGCAGTCGGTCCGCCAAAATTTAATGGCAACTGGACTTCTTCCAGATCCTGGATCTTTCCGTTCGCAGCTTCGAAACGCTGTACATTATCATTAAGTGCTTTCATAAAGCGTTTTGCATGTTGCGGAGTAAGAATGATCCTTGATTTCACTTTACTTTTGGGAGTACCCGGCATCACGTTCACAAAGTCGATAACAAATTCAGCGTGTGAATGTGTAATGATGGCCAGATTTGCATATGTGCCTTCTGCAGTTTCTTCTGAAATTTCAATGTTGATCTGATTTTCTTCCTGATTTTGATTCTGCATTGTTCCCGTTTTATTCGAAGTTAAGGGAGGCTGGATCATTATGAGACTATTCAGCTGAAAATCATTGCTGTAATTTCAAGAAAAAGGCGATCTCTATAAATAAAGATCGCCTTTTTGATTTAGTAATTTATAAACTGTCCTAAACAGTAAATAGCCTGTTAATCAACATCCCAGAATATTTTGGTGCTAAATACATCGATTGCACCTTGTTCTTTTACGTTAACTCCATTACTGGATTCTTCTGTTTGAGGATAGAATAATCTAAGAGGAAGTTTTGCATTTGTAGCAGCCGCCGCAGATTTTGGTATTACAGGATAGTTCGTTCTCCTGAATTCTGCCCAGGCTTCAAATCCGCCAAAATTAACCAGTGCCAGCCATTTTTGCATCCAGATAGCATTGAGTTTGTTAGGCGATGCCGCCCAATCTGCGAGGTCTATTCCGCTGGTCAGCAATGCGGTTGCTGCTAAAGAAGCAGTTCCTGAGAGACGGAAAGATTCCCGGACTCCTTGCTCATAGTAGCTTTGTGCTGTTCCGGCTAACGTTACCGAACCACCATAAAGTTGTTTTGCTTCTGCCAATAGAAAAAAGCTTTCAGCTGCTGTCATTACAACCACACTGCTATTGAATTGGCCTCTTACTATAAGAGCAGGTCCTAAAGGAGAAGTATTTTGTGATAAATAGCCGGAAGACGCCCCATAAGGCACAGCGACATAGTTGCTAACAACCTCAGCTTTCGTACCGGTGCCGGCAGTTGGACCTTCGCCTCCAGACGGATAAAACAAGCGTTTCAGTCGGAAAGTATCATTTGTTGCTTTTAATTTATCAAATAGAAAAGTAGTCGGACGGGGATATCTTCCCAATGCCTGTGTTGCGCCACTTGCTGCATAACCCCAGCGGTCATAAATTGGGTTGGTTTTTCCTGTTGAGGAAACATAACCTGGGTTACTTGTTACATCAAGGCCGGCTGTCAAAAAGCCTTCTGCAGTTGCAGCGGCTTTGTTGATTTCTGCGATGATATAAGCACTCTTGCCCGCCACTTTACTCTGACGGATTAGAATACGCATTTTCAAGCTGTTTGCGAATTTGATCCAACTTGCAACAACTCCCTTAAATACAATATCCGTAGCCTGCGACCCTGAAACAAATGCATTTGCCCGAAGATCTGTTATGGCTGTATCAAGCACTTTAATCAGATCCTCATAAACTGCCTGTTGAGGGTCAAATTTGGGACTCAGATTACCGATCGCTTTCAAAGCCTGAGTATAGGGAATATTTCCATAAACATCTACAAGCTGCTGAAAGATCATAGCTTTCATAACCCTGGCCGGCCCTTTAATATAAGGCTGCTGAAGGGAATCGGCATTATCGATCACAAACTGAAAATCATTTAATATATCATACCATGTATCCCAGTAATTGAAATTTGTATTGTTGAAAATATACTGAAACTGAGAACCACTGATAATATAGGTGTTTGACTGGGTCCATTGAGCACTCCAGTATGAACCTAATTCATTTGGTTCTATGAATCCGGCGGTTCGGTTAACTGCACCGGTAAAAACATAACTGGGAACCGCAACCGGCAACTGATTTGGGTTGGTATTTATATCCAACCATTGTTTTTTACAACCAGTTAATGCAGCACTAGCTATCGTAAGCGCTAATAATATATGTTTGAACTTCATACAATGAGTGTTTATAATTATTTAAATGTCACGTTCAGGTTAATACCGTATTGACGAACGGGAGGTGTTTGTGCAGTATTACTGATACCCAATCCATTTCCGGTAGTGAAACTGAATTCAGGATCAACAAAATCATTTTGGGAATCTACTATTGTCAAAAGGTTCCTGCCATAAAGTGCTACGCTTGCATCACCGATAAATTTGACTTTAGATAAAAATTTCTGAGAAAAATTATATGAGAGATTAAGATCGCGCAGTTTAATGAACCATGCGGGAACAGTAAAGTTTTCAGTAATATTCCGATAATAATCAACCCACAACGTATACTCGGCTTCCTGAATATTCACATCATTATTTGGAACAAATTTTCCGGTTCCATCATCATATGCAGAATTTGGAAAAATGTGCGGTGTACGATCTTCTGTCCATCCACCAGAACCCGTAAATGTCATCTGGCGTCCAAGATCACTATAAATAACGTGTCCTCCACGGTATTCAAAGTTAGCTGACAAGGAAATACTCTTGTAGTTCAGTTTTGTTCCCCAACCCGCAATTTTGTTTGGAAGTGCGCGTCCCAGGTCTTTCAAAGGACCACTTGATAACGGGTAACCATTTGACTTGTTAACGATTACACGGTTTGTAGCAGGATCACGTACATAACCAATCGCTTTTATTCTTGGGAATGAATTGTCCTTAATTACATAAGAACCGGCATAGGAATATCCACTTGACTGGAATTCATTGACACCGGGGAATATTTCAATAACCTTATTGTCATTGTAAGAATACCTCGCACTTAGTTCCCAGTTGAAGTTCTCGGAACGTATAACCTGTCCGCGGATATCTAACTCATAGCCCCAGTTCTTGGTTTCTCCAACGTTTAAAAGCAGATTTGAGAATCCGGTTGAGTTTGGAATTCTGGCAGTCACCACCGCATCGGTAGTTTTTTGAGTGTACCATGTGAAGTCAACATTGATACGATTGTTTAATAACTGCATCTCGGTTCCTACTTCAAACGAGCCTACTTTTTCGGGTCTTAAATCAGGAGCAGGTAACAGATCACCCACAGAAATACCTACTGTGTTTCCGTAAGGAAAACCTGCGCCATTCGGATAAATTCTATCCAGGCCGTAAATCGGAATATTATCAGCAACGTTTTTGCTATAACCAGCTCTTACTTTTGCATAGTTTAAGATGTTGCTTTTAATAGCAGGTAATATTTCGGTCACGTTAAAAGACACATCGGCACCATAATATGGATAAGTATACAGATCTCTTTCACGACTTGGCTTATAAAATTTAGATGTTCCATCAAACCTTGCAGATCCGTGAATAAAAATGAGATCCTTCCAGCCGACCAGCAAATCACCATAATATCCATATTTACGATACTGTGTAATTTGTTCTCCACCGCCTAGTTCACCTGTACGGTTGGCTACATTAAAGATATCCGGAACGACAATTGAGCCAGAGCTGACTTCGACTAATTTATACCTTCTGTCATACAAGCTGAAACCTACAAGACCTTTGGTTGAGAAATCCCCGAAATCTTTATTTGCCTGAATCTGGAATTCATTATTTACAATGTTTTCAACTTCTGTTGCATCATACACACTTCCCGCCAGGTCAGTAACAGTTCTTGTAATACCCGATCCATCAGCCTGATCATATGCCGGTGGTACTTTCGCGCCGGTTTTTGCATACGGAGTATAAGTGTACTTACCTACGGTATTCTTTCTGATCCGGGTGTTGTTCACAATACCCAGTTTATTATATAGATTTAACCACTCAGCAACTTTGTAGTTTAATTCAACATTTCCCTGAAAATTTGCGTCGCCATAGTTTTGCCGGTCATTATCCAGTCTGAAGTAGGGATTTGTAAAATAATCATTGTAATAGGCATCAGGACTTGCAAATTTATTTGTTTTCCAGTCCCGAAGCTTTGATAATGGGATGTGGGCAGCCTGGTTTATAGTTTCGTTATAGAAGTCGAACGTAGTCCTGTCATAACTTGCCTGAACATACGCGAGATTGAAACCGGCTTTCAATCTGCCAGCTTCTGTTGTTGCTGCGAGACGAACACCTGTCCTTCTGCTTTTATCTTCAGGAACAACGCCATTTGCAAGATTATTTTCCAGAGACAAATAAAACGTACTGGTTTCATTACCTCCGCTCACTGACAACTGGTTGTTGGTAGTGACACCTGTATTCCAGATACGTCTTCTTTCACCTTCTACTGCTGAATACGGAAGCTCGTAATAAGTTCCGTCCTGTAATAAACGCCCGGCAGGACGCAGACTACCATCAAAACGATCTCCGAACTGCTGGTTTTCGTACGAACGCCAGTTGTCTTTCATTCTTGCGAGATAATCGGTCTTGTATCCGGCAGCACCGAAACCAACAGCATAGTGGGATCCGCTACCAAATTGATCCTGATAATCCGGTAAAAAACTAACCTGTTCTATATTTGTTGCATTGGAATACGTAACCCTGGCTTTTCCTTTGGTACCTCTTTTTGTTGTGATGACTAACGCACCGTTAACACCATCAGATCCATAAAGAGTTGCAGCCTGTCCGCCTTTCAGAACTGATACGCTTTCGATATCGTTCGGGTTAAGCAAATTTAACATTGTTGAAGAACCTGGGGGCATAGGCAAACCATCGATAACCACAAGCGCATCGTTATTACCGGTCATCGAACGATAACCTCTCAAAACGATCTTCACCGCCGGATCAACGGAGTTATTTACATTAAACACCGCAAGGCCCGAAACTTTACCAGACAAACTTTGTGCAAGCTGGGGAGAACGACCCACCGTTATGTCATCATTTGTAATACGGGCAACAGAATATCCCAACTCACGCGGCCTCCTTTTGATACCTTGTGCGGTTACGATAACTTCGTCAATCAGACCTTCCATTTTTTTCAGGCTTGGATCTATGGAGGAAGTGCTGCCAACCGGCGCCTCAAGTATGTTATAACCTATCGCCGAAAAAACCAGTACATCGCCGCTTTTCGCGTTTATCGAGTACTTGCCCTCAGCATCAGCTGAAGCTCCTGTTGACGAATTTCTAATTTTTACTGTCGCGTAGGCAATGGGAACGCCCGCCTCATCTTTAATCTGACCCGAGATGGCTCTGGTCTGGCCGAATGTCAGACTGCACAGGCAGACTAACATCGCAGTTAGTAATGAAATTTTTCTCATGTGTTTTTTTGTTTAGCAGTCAGTTTGAACTGGAAATGTGACGCGAAAATTAAAGGAATTGAGAATCAAAAAAAAAATAATTAATATTTTGTTAATGATAAGTCAATCTTTACATGATAAGTGCTGCGTGCCAGATTAAATTATCCTGTTGCTACCGTTTATCCCAAAACTTATCTAGAAACCATTGAAAATCTTGGTCTTATAAGAAAATTCTAATGCTAAAAACGTTTCAGGTTTTAAGTTGTCAAAAAAGCTAATATGTGTTTTCGCAGGTTTTCTCTTGAATTCTTTACATATTTTCAACTATTGATTCAAAAAAATAATGCTTCACGATTATTTCCGCAAAATTATTTTGATCTGGCAAAAAAATGACATCCAAAATTTTCATTTCAGACAGGTCAGAAAAAAGCTGTCTCCAAAAGAGACAGCTAACAGAATAAACAGAGACCACTTATATAAATTATAAAATAACCTGCGGAAAAAGGCTAATCAAGGTTTATCCCACCATATTCTTGTATACAGATTATCGGGACCCCCCAGTGACGTAACGGCAGCATCATAATTTGCCTTGTTATTGGTTGCATCACTCACAGGATACGCCTGTCTTCTTGGTATGGCATTTTGTGAACTCTGATAATCGGGAGCCGGTGTTAAAACCGGGTAACCGGTACGTCTCCATTCTGCCCATGCTTCAGATCCATTCAAATAAAGATGAACCCATTTTTGTGTGAGAATTTTTTCGATTGAACTGGCGGGTGTGTAGGCAACAGCAGGATTTGAAATAAAGGCGGCAAATTGAACTGCATCGAATACACCGTATTGCTCCCATGAAGCCTTGATAGCGTCTTCATAATATTTTTTTGCACTGACTTCACCTCCCGGTATCCAACTCAGGTGAGCTGCTTCAGCCATCGATAACAATACCTGCGCATAAGTAAATATAGCAGCCGGTGAATTATCACCGCGGAAATAGCTGCCTATACGGCTGAATGCTGCCGGTATATTTGTTGCATCATCCGAACCATATTCAAGCCCTACAACACCGCGGGCTCCCAGCACTTCACCATACACTTCCAGTCTTGGGTCATTTAATGGTTTCATATAGTCAACCATTGTTTCACTTATGGCAAAATCATTTCTGTTTGTAACGGTATAATTGTTATACCAGGGATTGTAATTGTTAGGATCACCTCCCACATAGTGATATAAAAAGTTTTCATTATTGCTGGTAATAACGCCAGCTGCAAGAGCAGCAGCGAATTCTGTTTTACCAAGATTGGCATCCACTTTTGATAACCGGAGTGCCATAATAAGTCTTTGGGTATTAGCAAATCTCTTCCAGGCGTCAAGATCACCGTTAAGAAATATATCGCCTGCAGGTGGTTCACCATTATCAATCTGTGCAGTTGCTTCCTTTAGTTCTTTGAAAAGATCTTTATAGATCACGTCCTGCGGAGTGTATGCTGGTGTGTAATTGCCAGCACCCTTCAATGCCTCTGTATAAGGAATTGGACCCCATCGATCTGTCATGTGCCAGTAGGTAAAAGCTTTAATGATCCGGGCAACTGCAATCTGGTTGTTATGAGATCCATTATTTATAGGATCTGCCTCGACAGCCATTTTTTCCGGATCGGCATTATAGTTAATAATGGACTGTAAATTGTACAGGGGACCGGTATACCAGGTATCGTACTCAAATCTTAATCCATTGTATAAAGATCCACCCGGATATGGACCTTCAGATAAATACTGCACATACATATTTGCAACACCGTTACTCCTGGTGTTCGTTGTAGCGGCAGGTCCGGAACTATTTCCAAAGGCAGCAACCGGAATACTGTGTTGTATCGCATTTGTCAGCATCGCTCGTGTAGCCGCCACCGTTACTCTTGTAGGGTCAACATTTGTGTCATCAAAATCATCCAGTTTGCTGCAACCCGAAACAGAGACAAACAGAACCGCCAGGACAAGAACGACATGTATATTATTGAATCTTTTCATTGTTGTATTTTTTACTCTAGTAAATTAAAAGCGTGCTCTTACATTAATACCGAAACCTCTTACAGCCGATAGCTGGCCGCCTTCACTCCAGATCACTTCAAGCTCCGATGCATCTACGCCATATTTTTTGGATGGTGCACTGATCAACCATGGATTGGAAGCAATCAGACTTACATTAAGGCCTTTGATCATTGAACCGGATCCAAACATAGTAGCCGGGAAATCATATCCAAGACGTACTTCACGCAGCTTCAGATAACTTGCATCCAGGATGAAGTTTTCACCGGTTGCATTTTGAAGCGAGGTATAAAAATAATTTCTTGCGGTGATGTAAGTGGTGTTTTCGCTACCGTTGGCATAAACTGATTTTTCAAACCGGCGCCCCCCTCCCTGTGCAACAGGAAGCCTCCAGTCATTTCCCTTATCATTCAGGCCAACAGTTAATTCAGACAAACCTGTTCCCATGTTGAACATTTTGGTGGATGAAAAGAACTGGCCACCACTCTGAAAATCGAGAGAAAACGATAATTGAAAACCTTTATAACTTAGTGTAGTGTAAGCACCTCCTGTATAATCCGGCAACATGGTTCCCAGATCCTGATTTTCATCAAATAACGGTATGCCATTAGCGCCTACTACTATATTTCCGTTGTTGGGATTATCTACATTGTTCCCGCTGCCATCTTTTGCCTGATACCTTCTGTAAGTTCTGCCTGTAAAAATGCCCCAATCTTTACCCACCCTGTTGTTAATTGCAGTGCCATTCCAGGTAGTTCCATACTGATAATTGGTGAGGCCCTCAGCAAGAGATACAATCTGTGAACGGTTACGACCAAGGTTCAATGTAACATCCCATTTAAAATCTTTTGACTGAACAGGAGTTCCGGTCAAACTAAGCTCCCAACCCTTACTTCGAATGTTACCGGCATTGATCTGTGCATTTGAAAATCCGCTGGACGGAGCTACGATCAGATTAATTATCTGGTCAGTATTATTGTTCTGATAGTAAGCAAAATCCAGACCTATCCGGTTTCTGAGAAATCTAACATCGGCACCAAATTCATAGCTTTTCACCAATGCTGGTCTTACCGCTCCCGATCTGTAAGTATTTCCCAATTGAAGGGAAGGATTGCCTTCATAAAGACTTCCATTATCAAGTATAATGTTCACTTCATTGAACGGCAGATCTGTTGCTGCGGTTGCATATGCTGCACGCACTTTAGCAAATGAAATAATATTGCGAAGATCGCCTTTATATAGTTCAGACAGAACAAGTGAACCGGTGACTGAAGGATAATAATAAGAGTTATCCGAAGTAGGTAAAGTTGAAGATGCATCCCACCTGAGCGTTCCTTCAATGAAAGCAAAATTCTTATACCCAACACCAACTTTACCAAAAATACTGCGGGTAATTATTTCGCGATAAGTGATCCTGTCTTCGTCTAAATAATTATTGATAATATTTGGTCTGGACACAGACGCATTTAAGTTGAAATAGTTAGGAAAAGTCAATCCGCCTGCGGTACTGGCTTCAACACCTTCCTGTTTTAATTTTCTGATGTTACCCCCTATAAAAGCATCAAACGAAAAATCCTTTACAGTCTTGTTAAAATAAAGAATTGATTCGTAATTCATTTCACTGAAAACATTTTCGTAGATGCCATATGCATCTAACTGAAGACCGCCGGTTGCTACGCGGTTATCACCTTTATCATTTCTGAAATCCCGACGTATTCTTGTTTCCCAGCGAAAGTCACTATTGATTTTATATACGAATCCGATATTTCCGACCAGGCGGTTCAGATTGTTCGTTCTGTAATTTTCAGCTGAAATAAAGTATGGACTATCCCAGTATTGAGGAGTCGTGATGGCTTTTAAATCACCAGTGGCATTCGGATCACCTATGTTCCATGAATTTACCCGTCCATCAGGCTCACGATAATTTTCCATTTCCTTCATGTCCAGTTGTCTCTGGAACCATTGATTGAAGTTTTGGGTCACGTTCAGACCATCATTCCTGTAAGTTTCATAAGGCTGCCCTTTGGTGCGTGTTATTGTATAAGCTAAATCTGTAACTACACTTAACTTGGGACTAATATCATATGTTCCGCTTAAACCGATCTGGTGTCTTTCTCTATCGGTATTCGGGAGAACCAGGGTCCGGTATTGATTTCCATAGCTCACGCGAAAATTATAGTTTTCACCTCCTCCACTTACCGTAACGGAGTTATTAAGATTTGTACCGGTTTTGAAATAATCTTTTACGTTGTCCGGTTGAGCTGTTAGCGGGATAAGCTGTCCAAACTTCGCACCGGGATACCAGCTTGACCAGGAGCGATATTGCCTGCCATCAATAGGCGGACCCCAGCTTTCATCTGCACCATACTCCAGCATATTCTGACCATTAAAACTTGCCCAAGCGGCCGGATGTATCGCCGGATCGTATTCAAATACCGGGTTATCGTAACTATATCCACCTGCATAACTGTTTTGATATTTCGGTATTATCGAAACATTTTCAAAAGCTGCGCCTAAATTAAAATCAACAACCGTTTTTCCTTTCCTGGATCCTTTTTTTGATGTTATCAGCACTGCACCATTTAATGCACGCTGGCCATACAAAGCAGTTGCGGCAGGGCCCTTCAGAACAGAAATATTTTCGACATTATCCATGTCGACATTAGACTGGTCCGTAATTGTACCATCTACAATATAAACAGGGTTTGTTACTCCCAGACCATTGATACCTCTGATGGTAATAGTGGCATTGTCATAACTGGAACTTGGCGAACCAACAAGTTTTACCCCGGCAATTTTTCCGGCGAGTGATGCACTCACGTCGACAGATTTAGAAAATGTCAGGTCGTCCCCTCCAACACTCTGTACCGCGTACCCGACGGCACGTATGTCTTTTTTAATTCCCAATGCCGTCACGATAACTTCACTTAATTCACCACTTGATTCAAGTGAAACCGAATAATTGTTCGTGGCGCCAATAGTTATTTCCTTGTTTTTCTGCCCTACGCCCGAAACAATGAGAACATCTCCGTTCTGTGCTTCAAGTTTGAAGTTGCCATTTGCATCTGTCGTAGTTCCCTTTGTTGTTCCTTTAACCGTTATCGAAGCATAAGGCAACGGAACATTATTTGCGTCTGTGACCAGACCTGATACGACACGGGTCTGACCGCTCGCCAGCATTGACCCCAGGATCAATACCGTAATCAGTGAAAGCATTTTTCTCATGTGTCAGATTTGAATTGATTAATTGAAAATTGAAAAGCACCTTGTAAAAAGAATAAATAGAAGGAAGAGATTTGGATGAACGGTAATCATGGATCCCTGAATACAGGCAACTGCTGCCAGAACAATTGGACAGAAAAATCTGAGAAATAATAGATTACAACGGTACTAATGTATATACCATATAGTAAGTCACTCATCACAGCAGCCTTTAGGTTTGATGAGGCTTAAGGTCTTGGGGGAAAGACAAGGCAAAAATAGGAAGTTATGTTAGAAAAAACACAATGTTTCAAAAACTTTTCATGATCACGTTGGATTTTTATTGAAATGCTAAATTATATGACCGGCCAAAATTATCGAGCTCACTGTGCCTTTATTTTTTGAAAGACCGGAAAATATAAGGGCCTGCTGCATTGAT
>Ga0193752_1003289_pt1 | contig 11238 bp, 8 predicted proteins | sample H1c1metaG_FD_144924 | JGI IMG/M metagenome (GOLD analysis project Ga0193752, IMG submission 144924) | Soil microbial communities from a riparian zone of the East river system, Colorado, United States - H1c1 | ecosystem: Environmental > Terrestrial > Soil > Riparian zone | place: USA: East River... | reverse complement strand
CATCCCATCCGCTCCAATTGATCGGATCGTGACCCGTCATTGGATGCCACGAGTAAGGAATGCCTTTACCACCGTTGCGCGCCCACTCCCAATCGACATTGGCGTACAGCTGCTCAGCCAACCTCCGCACTTCCGTTTCAAGCGCGTTCGATCCATCGAAGCATTCGCGACAGTACAACGCACCCATGATCAGAATCGATGTATCGACAGTCGACAACTCGCTATCGCCGTGACGGAGACCCGTCTGCGGATCGAGATAGTGATAGAAAAATCCCTTGTAGCCCGCGTTGCCCCGCGGCCCTGCGCCCTGCCGCGCGTCGAGGAACCAACGCAGCGTTGTACGAACTCGTTGCGCAGCTTTCTCACGAGTCACCCATCCTCGCGACGCGCCGATGGGATAGGCAGTTAGCGCAAATCCAACGGCTGCAATGCTGATGAGCTTCGAACTCGGCCAGCGGTCGGGCGCCAAGCCGGTCGCGGCATCCGTCGTCTCCCAAAAATAGAGGAAGGTACGGCGTTCGAGCTCAGTGTAGAAAGGATCGGCCAGCAATTGCGTAGGCGCCTGACGGCCGCCTTGGCTCACAATCTGGTTAACGCTCTGGTTAACGTTCTGGGCGACGGAGGACTCCATCAGCGGCAATGACGCCGCCGCAGCGCCCCACTGCAGGAATCGACGCCGCGACGAACCGGCGACTGCATGGGGGTTATGGGGTGGCTTCATGAAAACACCGCTTGTAAACGTTTACGAGCGAGCATTTTCGCGCCGAAGTCGCACGCGCGCAAGGCGCAAGAAGCGCCTATCCGTTTGCGATCAGCGAGTGCGAGTGGATTCTGAGCTACGTGGCCGATTTGCAATGAGATCGGGCGCCGGGATCGATTCAGTCTCGCCGGGCACGGCTTGAAATTGTCCGGACTGCCAGGCCTCGCGCGCGGCGTGGATCCGATCCGCCGAACTCGACACCAGATTCCACCAAATGAAGCGCGGCTCTTCGAATGGTTTACCGCCGAGCAATACAGCACGCGAAGACGAGATAGCACGAAAGGCAACTTCTTGGCCTGCCCGCAAGATCAACATTTGTCCGGCATCCATGCGATGCCCGCCCAGTTCCAGCGCGCCTTCCGTCACGTAGATCGCACGCTCGGAATACTCGATAGGCACAGTCAGCCGCGCCCCCGCAGCGAGCCTTGCATCGACGTAGAATAGCGGCGAGAACACATGAACCGGCGACGTGACTCCACGCCAGTCGCCTGCAATCACCGTCAGCGTCACGCCATCCGAAGAATCGCAAGGTAGCTGCGGCGCATCGAAATGAGTAAACGACGGCGTAGTTTCTTCGTCGCGCTTAGGCAGCGCTAACCACAATTGGATGCCCGAGATCGGTCCACCCGATGCGCGAACGTCAGGGCTAGTGCGCTCCGAATGCACGATGCCGCGTCCTGCCGTCATCCAGTTGACTTCACCCGGCCTTATCGCTTGGACAGATCCGACGCTGTCGCGATGGAGAATCTCGCCTTCGAATAGATAGGTGACGGTGGCTAGACCGATATGCGGATGCGGACGCACGTCGAGGCCTTGTCCACTCATGAAGTGCGTGGGACCCATTTGGTCCAGGAAAATAAAGGGGCCCACCATCATTTTCTGCGGCGACGGCAGGACTCGCTTCACGTGGAAGCCATCGCCCAGATCGCGAATAGGCGGAACGATGACGAGATCAATACCAGGCAGTTCGCTCATGAGTCGAGCGTAACAGCCAAACACCGAGGGGACTGGTCTTGACTGCGAATCCTTTCTCCCTCTCCGAACTCAGTCTGCTTTATCCCTGCCAACGAGGCAAATCCACGCAGCGATGATGACGAGTCGGATTGCGGTTGTCGCAGCGTTACAGTTTCGGAATCGTTTAGTGGACTGCTAGCGAAGCAAACTACTCAATACTTCATTTCTTTCGATCGGCGCGCGCCTTCGCAATGAGCAGATCCAGCAATGGAATCCAATCGGCGTACGACTTGGAAGCCGCTCCCACCAATTTGTACTTGCCATCGACGATGATCGCCGGAGTGCCCTCGATTCGAGCCGCGCGTGCATTGGCTTCCGCTTGGCGCGACTTGGTATCGACGCTCATCGACTTAAGTGCGGCGGCTGCCTTGGCGCGGTCGACGCCCTGCTTCGCTGCCCAATCCAAAATACTGGCCTCGGTAAATAGGTTGGCCCGCTGCTCGTGAATCGCTTTGAAGAAGACGGTATCGAGACGCTGCGCGTCACCGGTGATTTCAAAAGCGTAGTAGGCCTGGGCGGCAGGTACCCACGTTGGAAATCCGGCGGAGACTGCCGCCTTGACGAAATTCACGTCCGCCGGAACCTTCTGTGACCACTGCTGCATGAATGGATGCAGCTCATAGCAGTGCGAACAAGGCCACGCGAAGAACTCGAGCACTTCGATTTTGGTCGGATCGCTGGTTGGCAATGCCGGCTTCAGTGTTGAGTAATCTCGTCCTTCGACCAACTCTGCGGCGGAGAGAGTTGGCGCTAGAAAAAAGAATGCCAACAGAATAGAGACGGGTCGCAGCATGTTTTTTCCTTCGCGACGTCGCTGACGACGCAATTATTGATAAGGCCGATGGGACATTCCGAGCGCCTGAGCGACAGCGGGATACGTGATCGCGCCGGCGTGGACGTTGACGCCATTCCTTAGATGCGGATCCGCCGCTAAAGTTGCCGACGGCCCCTGCGCCAGCGCTTTGACGAACGGCAAAGTGGCATTCGTCAGCGCAAAGGTCGACGTGCGCGGGACCGCGCCCGGAATGTTGGCGACGCAGTAATGCACGATCTCGTCGACGATGTAGGTCGGATTCGCGTGCGTCGTCGGCTTGCTCGTTTCGAAACAACCGCCTTGATCGATGGACACATCGACCAGCACCGATCCCGGCTTCATCGTCTTGAGCATAGCGCGCGTCACAAGTTTAGGCGCCGCGGCTCCGGGAATCAGCACGGTGCCAATCACCAAGTCGGCCTCGACAACCAAAGCTTCGATGGTCGCTGCGGTGGAATACGCAGTGCGAACCCGCCCGCCGAACTGCGCGTCGAGTTGTCGCAAGCGCACCAACGATCGATCGACGACAGTCACTTCCGCGTGCATGCCGACAGCGATCTGGGCTGCATTCGTGCCGGCCACGCCGCCGCCGATAATGACGACTTTGCCGGGCGCTACACCTGTGACGCCACCGAGCAAGACGCCGGAGCCGCCTCGCTCTTTCTCTAGAGAAGCTGCCCCCACTTGCACCGCCATTCGGCCCGCGACTTCGCTCATTGGCGTTAAGAGCGGCAGTGTGTTTTCGGGCGAGGTCACCGTCTCGTAGGCGATTGCCGTTACACCCGATGCGATCAATCCTTGCGCTTGGCTTAAATCCGCGGCGAGATGCAAATACGTGAACAGCACTTGATTGGGCCGCAGCATCTTGCACTCGACCGGCTGCGGCTCCTTGACCTTCACGACCATGTCGGCCTCAAAGATCTCGGCAGCCGTCAGCACAATACGAGCGCCAGCCGCGGCATAAGTCGCATCGTCGCACCCAATGCCAATTCCGGCCTGCGACTGAACCCAGACTTCGTGACCCGCGTCGACCAGCTCGCGCACGCCCGGCGGCACCATCCCGACGCGAAACTCTCGTGTCTTGATTTCTTTCGGAACACCAATACGCATAGTTCACCCGCCTTGGAGGCATACGCCAAGCGCAGCCGCATTCGCACTCGGATCGATATCGGGCATCATATCGACCGCGGTTCGTCGTGGGAATCGTCTACTGACTCATCCATCATGGGGCTGCAATGAGCGATCTAGCTGCGAAGGCACAACCGGGCATCCTCGCGCCGCTGCCGCCTTTGGCGCGGTATCTCACATTCACATTGGCCGATATCGACCAAGCACGCGATGCGCTCAGCGCGGCCCGCGATGCCGTCGATGGCCAGTTGTGCGTCATAGGTTTGAGTGAATCGGTGGTCGAAGGATTGGACGCGAGCATTGACGGCTTGCGGCTCTTTCCCGCGTTGGCCGGCCCCGGCATCGAAGTGCCTTCATCGCACGGAGCGCTTTGGTGTTGGCTGCGCGATACGGACCGCGGACGGCTCGTGCTCGCAACGCGAGAATTGGCGCTGCGGCTGGCGCCGGCCTTCGAACTCATCGACGTGATCGATGCGTTTAAATTCGATATCGGCCGCGATCTCACGGGCTACGAAGACGGCACCGAAAATCCCAAGGGCGACGACGCCATCGCTGCAGCGCTCAACGCCGGCGGCCGCGGTCTAGACGGCGGCAGCTTCGTAGCGGTTCAGCAGTGGATCCACAACATGGATCGATTCGACGACATGTCGGATGACGAACAAGACAACGCCATCGGTCGTCGTCGCGAAGACAATGAAGAACTCGAAGACGCGCCGGAATCGTCGCATGTGAAACGTACCGAACAAGAAAGCTTTTCGCCCGACGCCTTCGTGTGGCGTCGATCCATGCCGTGGGCGGACGACGCCAATCAAGGACTCATGTTTGTCGCGTTCGGCCATTCCTTCGATGCGTTCGAAGTGCAAATGCGCCGCATGACGGGGTTGGATGACGGCATCGTCGATGCGATGTTCAAATTTACGCGACCCGTGACAGGTAATTACTACTGGTGTCCCCCGATGCGCGGGGGTCGCTTGGATCTCTCGGCATTAGGGCTGGGCTGATCCTCGAGTCGCCCACTCGCCTTCCTATGTCGAACTCTGCTGTCGTCCACTTCCAGAACCTACGCGAGCTGTGGATTCACACCGGCACCGCCTGCAACCTGGAATGTCCGTTTTGCCTCGAAGGCTCGAAGCCCGGCGACTCTCGCATCGAGCGCGTGACGCTGGCCGAACTCAAGCCCTATTTCGACGAAGCCGTGCAGCTCGGCGTCGAGCGATTTGCATTCACGGGCGGCGAGCCGCTGATCGTCAAAGACATCGTCAAAATCTTGAGCTATGCGCTCGAGTTACGCCCCTGTGTTCTGCTCACCAATGGCACAGCGCCGCTAATCAAGCGCGTCCATCAGTTGGAGCTGCTCAAACAACAACCGCATGCTTTGTCGTTTCGCGTCAGCATCGACTACGCCGACGAGGCGCTCCACGACGCGGGCCGGGGTTGGGGCAACTTCAAAAAGGCGTTGGAGGGAGTGCGACTCTTATTAAAGTCCGGGTTTGCCGTCGCACTGGTCCGTCAGAGCCGGCCGGACGAGGATGAGGCGTTGATTGCCAAGCAGTTTGAGAACCTGCTGCGAAAACAAGACCTACCGGCGCTGCCGCTTATGTCGTTGCCTGAACTGGGCCGACCGGGTGCGGGCGCCGCGACGGCCGTTCTCAATGCCGAGGACTTCGTCGGCGCACAGCCCATGTGCGCGGCTAGCCGTATGGTCCTCAAACACGCCGGATCGATGCATGTCCATGCCTGTGCGTTGACGGATGATGACGACCGATTCGACAAAGGCCCGTCGCTGGCCGCCGCATTAACGTCTGTCGCCGCTGTCCATGCGCGCTGTGCGCAGTGTGCCCACCTTAGGCGACACTATCCTGGCCAGGCCAGTAGCTCGAGTCTCCATTCCTCATCGATGCAAGCTGGTTCGCGGGGAACCTTCCGGTACAATGCCGGTCCGATTCGCATCCCGTTTACGCAACGGGCCTTACAACCAGAAGTATCCGAACTCATGCAGAAGACTTCCGTAGGCAGCCGTTTTCGTAGCTGCGCCGCAGTGGGCGGGTTAGCACTCAGCGCCTTTTTCACCCCAGCCGCGATCGCTCAATCGCCCGGCGTTGTCATGTATTTTTGGGGCGTCCAGCCGCAAGGAAAACTTACGTTCGCCAGCAACGGCGACCTAGTGGGCACCGGCTCGGAGTCACAAATCAGTGGGACCGCAGGGCTGTATTACCGCGTGAATACCAATTCGGCGGGCGTGCAGACGCTATACGAGTACGGCCGGTTGGGCATCTACACCGGTGGCGGGCCGAGAGCCGGCTTGCTCCTCGCAAGCGATAACAACTTGTACGGCACCACTACCTACAACTCCGTAGATCCGCTGCGTGGCACCCAATCGGGTGTCGGCACAATTTTCCGCATGAGTCAGGATGGTCAGGCGTACTCCAAACTGCACGAATTCGATCCCTTCACACGTGACGCTCGCAACTTCTTGATCAACCAGGATGGTGGCATTCCTGTCGCAGGGTTGGTCGAAGGTCCCGACGAAGGCGGAGTTCGCTACTTATTCGGCACAACGTTTCAGGGCGGACAAAACGGCGTCGGCACCATTTTCAAGATCCACCCAAACGGCACGACGGCGCCCATCGCCATTCATCATTTTGGTGAGATCCAATACGTCAATGATGCAGGCGATGTGGTGACGCCGTACGACCCAAACAATGCAGAGTTGGAACTCCAAACCAACAAAGACGGTGGTAACCACTACATCAACCTCGATGGCACTAATATCGATAAAAGCCTGATCCGCGGCCCCGGTACGCTCCTATATGGAATCACGACGAATGGCGGTGTGAATGGAACGGGCGTCATCTTCTCAATCGACGCTTCCGGCAGCGCCATCCGAGCGGTTGATGTGCTGTACCAGTTCCCTGCGCCTCCAGCCATTCCAGTTGACGATCCGCTAACGACCGATGTCAATGAAGCCCAGGCCCCCCGCGTGAACGTGGAAGGCGCTTATCCGTCCAGCGGTTTGGTGCTGGGCCCTAATGGACTTCTGTACGGGGTAACGGCGAACTATGGAGAGTTCGGCTTTGGCACTGTATTCAGCTTCGAGCCGGTGTCGAAAGTGCTCACGACTCTCCGATCGTTTAGCGGCCAAAGCACCACCGGACCTACTCCGGGCGCGGGTGCATCCGGCGACCTCATCATCGACAGCGCCGGCGATTTGGTGGGAACCTTTGCCGCCGGCGGGTTTCGCGATGACGCGAAGACGGTGGCCGGCGGTGGCGGCATTTTCAAAATCGATTTGGACAACGGCAATGCGTATACCACGCCCTACGTGATGCCGAATCCAGAGGTCGATCCGGTCAACGCTTACAACTTTGGGTATGCGCCGACCACAGGCGTCATCCAGGATAGCAGCGGCAATTACTATGGCACCGCGATAGCAGGCGGCGCCGCGGGCGGTGGTTCGCTCTTCAAATTCGGCACACAAAATGCCAACCCACCACTTGGCGTCCCCCCGCCCTATGACGATGGACGCGGGTCGATGTCGCTGTGGTTACTGGGAGCACTCTTGGCGTTGGCCGGTTGGCGTCTTGCTGTCAGACGCCGCAATCACGGAGCGCACGCTTAACGAAGCGGAGACGAAGACTTCGGCGCGGCCTCGCATTGAGCAGGCCGCGTTGATTCAAAGTTGAGGAAGTCGCGCTGTTCAGTGGGCGACATGGCGACTAGGCCACTTAGCCGTATCGCAGCGCTTCGATAGGATCAAGCTTCGAAGCCCGCACCGCCGGATACAACCCGAAGAACACGCCAACGAATGCGGCGAATGCCACGGCAATCAACATCATGTTGGTGTCGACGGAGCTCGGAAATCCCATCAGCTTCGAAATACCCATCGACAGGCCGATGCCCATCGCGGTACCCAGCAACCCGCCGATCGTGCAAATCACAACGGACTCGGCTAAGAACTGAGCACGGATATCCTTGGGCCGTGCACCGAGCGCGATGCGTAAACCGATCTCGCGCGTTCGTTCGGTCACCGCTACCAACATCATGTTCATGATACCGATGCCGCCAACCAGCAAGCTGATCGCCGCCACCGACGCCAACAACGTTGTAAACGTGCGCGTCATTTCGGTTCGCATGTTCATGATTTCGGTCTGCGTCCGCATTTGGAAATCGTCGGGCGCGTTGCCTTCCAAGCGATGCAAGCGGCGCAGCAGCGTGGTGATCTCTTCTTGCAAGTCCGGCATCGAAGCCTCGTCCGGCGAGCTCACTAAAATCTGCATGATGTCGCGATTGCCGGTCATGCGTGCTTGCGCCGTGGTCCACGGCACATAGACGACGTCGTCCTGATCGCCGCCGAAGGGCGATGAGCCTTTGGCTTCGAGCACACCGACCACTGTGCAAGACAGCCGGCCGACGCGGATTTTTTCGCCAATTGGATCGCGATCCGGAAACAGTTGCTGCGCCACTGTGGCGCCGAGTACGACGACCGGCGAGCGGGCAGCCACTTCTCGACTCGAGAAAAACGCGCCCGATGCCATCGTCCAACTACGGATCTCGGCGAACTGCTCGCCCACGCCTTGACTCTGCGAGAACCAATTGCCGACACCGCCGACGATTTGCCCGGGTGCGCGCACGACCGGCGCGATGTACAGCATGTTCTTGAGATTGTCGCGCAGGAAATTATAGTCCTCCGCATCCAATGGCTTGCTAGTGCCGGCGCCCATGTTGACGCCGCCAAAATTGCGAGCGCCAGAATTCACCATGATCATGTTATCGCCCATGGCGGAGACGCTTTTCTGAACCTCTTGCTGCGCGCCGCGTCCCAAGGCCGTCATGACGATCACGGATCCAACTCCGATCACAATCCCAAGCAATGTCAGCAGCGCGCGCAACCAATTGAGACGAATGCTTTGCAGCGCCGTGAGAATAAGTTTGACGATACCCATAATTCTTAGCTGACCTATACCGCTGCGCTTTGCTCGCCCATCGCCTTACTCGGCGCTTGGTGCGGCGAATCGGGATGCGTGGCGTGCTCGGTATCGCCGATGATGAGACCGTCGCGAATCTCGACGATGCGCTGCGCGCGCTTGGCGATGCTTGGGTCGTGAGTGATCATCAAGACCGTTGCGCCTTCGCGATTCAGTTCGGCGAAGACATCCAAAATTTCCTGCGCCATAGCCGTATCGAGATTGCCTGTCGGTTCGTCGGCAAGCAGCAATTGCGGCGAATTAACCAATGCGCGTGCGATCGCTACGCGCTGTTGTTGGCCGCCGGACAGTTGCGATGGCTTATGATCCGTGCGATCGCCCAGCCCCAAACGCGTCAGCGCTTTGATTGCCGCGGCGCGTGCGTCGGGAATGCGCAGCGCGCGATCGTAGCTCAGCGGGAGCATGACGTTCTCAAGCGCGGTTAGACGCGGCAACAGATGAAAGCTTTGGAATACAAAGCCCAGAACCTCGTTGCGAAGATCGGCCAGTTGATTGGCGTCCATTTCGTTGACGTGACGACCCGCCAGCCAATACTCGCCGCCAGTGGGTCGATCGAGGCATCCCAACATATTGAGGAGCGTCGATTTGCCCGAGCCGGACGATCCGATGATGGCAACGAACTCGCCTGCATGCACGGATAAGTCCACGCCGCGAAGCGCCATCACTTCGCCGCCGGTGTGATACACCTTGGTCATCCCGCGAATGCGGACCAGTTCGGTACTCACTGCGTTTGCAGCTAGCGGCGTTGGTTGCCCGGGCCGCCTTGCGGTCCCGGAAGCAGCGAGCGAGTAGCCCCGCCCTGCTGAGCTGTTGCCGCGGCCAACTTCGTGATGACTTTGTCGCCTGGATTCAACTCGCCGCGAATGGGTTCAATCGCTGTCGCTTGCATATCTGAGCCTAGAATACGCACAGGCACGCGAGCGAACTTGCCGTCTGCTTTCTGTACCCAAATCGAGCCGCCATTAGTGCGGCCGCCTGTGCCGGCAGCACCACCCATGCCGCCCTCTTGGGCCATGCGCTGACGCATCGCTTGCATTTGCTCGGGCGTGGGTGCGCCGCCTTCGCCTGGACCCGCGGCACGATTACCCGTGCCAGCGCCTGTCCGCCCGGCCTGCATCTCTTTCGCACGCTTCAGCGTTTCGGCGTCTTGCAGCTCTTCCGGTACACGTTGAATGCGCAATGCCGCACTCGGCACTCGCAGCACATCGTGCAAATCCTTCAACACGAAATCGACGGTCGCCGTCATGCCCGGCAGCAAATCGCCGCTGGAGTTATCGGCGTCCAAGACAACGGCGTAGGTCACGACGTTCTGCGTGACAGTCGACTTCAACCGAATCTGACGCACCGAGGCAGTGAAGCGTTTACCTTGAAACGAGCTCACGGTGAAGCTTGCGGCCTGACCCACTTGCACCGAGCCGATTTGGCTTTCGTCGACGCTGGCGACGATCTGCATGCTCTTCAGATCTTCGGCGATCATGAACAAGATCGGCGTCTGCATGCTGGCGGCAACCGTTTGACCGCGATCGACGGCGCGGTCGATCACAACGCCGTCGATAGGCGAGCGAATCTCCGCGTACTGGCGACTGCGGCTGGCGCGATTGAAGTCGGCCGTCGCGGCGTCAACTTGCGCCTTACTGGTCGTGACAGTCACTTTCAACGTGCGGATGTCGCGATCGGCAATATAGTTCTGCTTGAGCAGACGCTCGCCCTCTTCGAACGTCGACACGGCATCGTTGTATCGGGCCTTGTTCTGCGCCAGCACGGCGCGCGCACTTTCAAGCTGCGCGTCCAAAACGCTCGGATCGATCTCGGCCAATAATTGCCCGCGCTTGACCTTGCTGTTGAAGTCGACGTAGATCTTATCGATGGTGCCGGAAATCTGTGTACCGACAGAGACGGTTTGAATCGCCTGCAGTGCGCCGGTGGCGGAAATCGTTTCGCGCAGATCGCCACGCGCGATCTCTTCGGTCTCAGGCGCTGCAACGGCGTCATTACCGCCTTCGCGCAACATCCACCATCCGCCGCCCAGCACTACGACTGCGATGGTCGACCAAATAACTGTCTTGCGTGAACTCACTGTTGTACTTCCGGTTAGCTGTCGCCGCACACTTGCTGTGTTCGGCCTGCATGTTCGTCCATGCGGCTGTCTATCTGCCCAAATGGTTAACTATCTAAACGTTTATGCATTTAAGCAGCTGAAAAATTAGGCCTAAAATGCGACGTTAGTATGCAGGCGTTTGCTCACCAGGATGCTAAGAAGCGTCAAGGATTAGCGCGATTTTGCCGGGTTGTGCGGCACTCGTGACGATTCAGGCTGCGTTCGAATTCGCATCCGGTTCGTAGCCTAAATTCGGCGCTAGCCAACGCTCCGCTTCAGCCAGGGTCATCTTCTTGCGCGCTGCATAATTCTGGACCTGGTCCAGATCGATTTTGCCCAGCGGGAAATACCTCGCGCCAGGATGCGAGAAGTACCAACCGCTGACGGCTGCCGTCGGCAGCATTGCGAACGACTCCGTAATGGTCATGCCCGCATTGCG
>Ga0193752_1003288_pt1 | contig 11238 bp, 7 predicted proteins | sample H1c1metaG_FD_144924 | JGI IMG/M metagenome (GOLD analysis project Ga0193752, IMG submission 144924) | Soil microbial communities from a riparian zone of the East river system, Colorado, United States - H1c1 | ecosystem: Environmental > Terrestrial > Soil > Riparian zone | place: USA: East River... | reverse complement strand
TGGCTATTACAATACCATCAGGCGGCACTCGGCGCTTGGAAACCGAAGCCCGATGAAATTTGAAAAATATCTAAAATCAAAGGAGCGGAGGTTGGAAAGTGTCCGGCATACTTGACCCTTCCAGTACTGACTTAGATCTCAACCTTGTCGATCACACCGGTCCAGTGATCGGCGTTCATCCGGCCTTCGGCAAATTCCGCGATCAGATTGAAGACCTGGTCTGAGAAGCCGCCGATGTTCAGGATGTCCGCGCGCTCTTTGGCCTGGGTGTGAGCGTAAGGCTGAATATCGATACACACGAGCTTCGCCTCCCGGTTACGGGCCTTGAACTCGTTCCATGCGCGCATGGTCTCGGTACCGTTGCTCATCCCGACCTTTGAATCGACCCACGATTCGTTATCCGAAACGTAGATGATCAGATCGCCTTTCGCTTTGCGGCGGTTAAGCTCGCGAAGCGGGGCAGAGCAGTTGGTTCCGCCCGAGGGCAGCGAGGCCAGCTTCTGCGCGTTGGTCATGACCGAATCGCGCGAGTTGAGGCTTGCCGGCACAACGTTATCGCTGAAAGGCATTACCTCGGCCAGCGGATTGCGCCGCAGCACCGCAGCCGCCACAAGCGCAGCTACGTCGATACAGCGTACGGTCGAGGTTGCCCCTTTGCGGTAACCGGTCACCGATGAATGCATCGAACCCGAAATGTCCGGGAAGATCCACACAGTACCGCGGATCTTTGGAACATTCCCGGTCGCTATTTCCATCGCATCCTGCAGCGCCCCGGTGATCTCGCGCGGGATCGAAGCATTGTTCGAAGCCGCCGAGTAAGCCGAGAGAAGCTGGTAAGGAAAGACACGCGACTTCTTGATCGCATCCGGATCGCGCAGGCGCTCCGCAATTACCTTTACCATCCCGGCATCGGCGAAAACGCCGTGACGCTGGAAGGTGTTGAGGTTCATGCGGGTCATCTGCCAGCCTGCGTTTCGAGCGATCTGTGCCCAATCCTTTTGCTCGAGCGGAAGAGCGGTGAGCATCTGGAACGGGACAGCGGGAGACTCTTTCGAATCGCCCTTTTTGAAACGCTCGAAGTTTTTTACGATCTCTGGCAGCTTATCGGCGTCGATCTCGCGGCCGATAAAATAGCCGTAGAGCGCTTCACGCTCCGCATCGGCCGGCTTCGGGTGGACCATCTTCAGAATGTCTGCGATCGAAGGCGATGCGCCGACAGACTGGTTGAAGATCTGCTCCGGGGTGCGATTATCGAACCATTCGCGGACCAGGCGCTTTGGCAGGGAACCGAGCGATTTACGGCCCACGGCGCCCGAGCGCATGATCTGAACGAAGTTTCGAAGCATCTTGCCGTTGTCGATAACTCGCGGGAAGACAGCCTCGAAAAGCTGTTTGTCCTTGACCGAAAGCGCCGCGGTGAGCAGGGCCGGCATATCCTTCATATGGCCCTTCTGGCGCGCGAAGACGGCGGTTTTTGCTACGAAATCGGCTTTGACCTTTTCGGTCAGTTCGAGCACCTTGTCGAGCTGGTTGCCCGCCTCGGTGTAAAAAGTATTGCTAAAGCAGCCGGTAGCCGCATATTGGGCCAGCGCATGCTTTGGCGAGAGCTCGTAGGCGTTTCCGCCCGCTTCGTTTTTGATCCCGGCCGGCGGGGTGAACATTCCACGAATGGTTTGAAAAAGTGACTTGTTAGCCATGATTTCCTCCTCAGGTTTGGACAAATTTCGCATTCCAGTAAAGGAGCGAGTAAAAGGGAATTATTCGGGTGACAAAAGTGAAAAGACGTTTTGCGCGTGAACAGCTTAGGATCACCGGAGTTTCCTGCTCCGCGAGGCGCGGTGGATGTAGTCCTCTCTGCATTCACCCGAAAATTGATGCGACGACAAAATTGTTGAAACGGCTGCTCTACCAAATGAGCTACCTCCATATTTGGCGGAGGTGACAAGATTCGAACTTGCTACATGTAGTTCCAACCGCATTCGCCGCAAAGCGTAGAAACAGCGACAAGGCTTTGCCGAAACATGCTCTACCAACTGAGCTACGCGTCATGCCGGTTTCCCGGTGATGACACGGCAGGGTTCGAACCTGCGTCCTTTTCATTAGCAATGATGTAGTTCCGGCGGCATTCGCTGTAAGATTGGCTGACAGGGCGGGACTCGAACCCGCGGCTTCCGACTTAACAAGACGGCACTCTAACCAACTGAGTTACCTGCCAATAGATTTTCGATTTTAGAATTGCGATTTTCGATTGGTTCTATCACGAACGACCATTAGTATCGTCCGATATTGGATCCGAACGAAAAAGAACGGCGACAAGATCGAAGGGACGTTTTACGTGCTCTACTCCTGAGCTACACCCTGGCAAAAAAGATCAGGGTGGCCGGATTTGCACCGGCGTCCACGTCGTTACAAACGATGTAGTCCTATCAGCATTCGCCGAAAATTAATTTGGTCGCGGAGCGTGGAATCGAACCACGGTCTAACGATTATCGGTCGTTGGCTTTCCCACTAAGCTATTCCGCGTTAATAAAATCGGGGCGGCAGGATTCGAACCTGCAACCGCGCGGTAATCTGCCGCTAATACCGGGTATAAGCCGGCTGCTCTACCAATTGAGCTACGCCCCGCGAGATTTGGTCGATCGGGTGGGACTCGAACCCACGATACCTCGCTTAAAAGGCGAGTGCCTTGACCACCTTGGCTACCGATCGATAAAGAACTATGATCTTGGATCTCCGATCTTAGAAAAGCGTTACTAAGATCAAAGATCTAAAATCAAAGTTCACAAAAATGGTAGGCAAACGCGGTCCGGGGCCGTCATCAACAGGCAAAAGACAAGAGTGTTCATTGCGAACAAAAGAAGGGAAGTTTTACGCATTCTTTTGCCCTCGACACGCCCGCGGCCCGCGTTTGGTTAGGTAGGATATTTTAGAAATTGGTTGCGGAGACAGGACTCGAACCTGTAGTCTTCGGCTTATGAGGCCGGCATTTTATCCGGTTAAACTACTCCGCCGGAAAATTTTCGATTTTTAGATTGCCGATTTGGCGTTTTGCACAAGACCCTAATTGGCCCCGGGTATCGAGGTATCAAGTTAAACCACCCGCTACCGCAGGTGGTACTGACAGGTTGCCGAGTTTTGACACAGCCTCTACCGCGGGTGGTACGGACATGCATTTTAATGAACGGCCGAATAGGCCTTGGTCCATGGGATGTACGACTGACGCTCATCGATCGATTTCGCCTCGATCTCGAGCGCGTCCCGAAACTCGGCGGCGATCCTCGCAAGCTCGCGGATCTTGTGAAGGCTGTTTTCGCGCCGCTCCGCGGTGCTCAGGTCGAACTCCGGGGAGATCTCGTCAAAACAATCGGCGATCTTTAACTCTTTCGTTGCCCACTTCCAGCCGTCTTCGTTGACGGTCGGTATTTCGCGAGTGTCCTCGAGTACGGCTATGACATAGGCGCGCATTTCAGGGAAGATATTCAAAAAAATGCGTTCCTGCAGATGATATTTGGTGCTCATTTTCTTTCCTCGTGAATAGGCTGTTAGATGGATGTGTGGGAGTTTATGCGTCCAAAAAACAGCCTACGATTTGTTAAATATTCAAAGCTTCATTGCGACACCTCCTGAGTACTCTTTAGTGCAAACATAGCGATCGTTCTCCTTGGTTATTTATTAGGCCCGCGCTTACGCTTGGGTTACTGACAAGATTGGCGGGACCGAACGGACTCGAACCGTCATCGTCTTCATAGACAGTGAAGTGCATACGCCTTTCTGCCACGGCCCCGTATAAACTTTTGGTGCCGGGGGAGTACAGGTAACCCGCCCGGGTGCGCCGGCAAAATATCGTAACGGGGGCGAGCACGATTGCCCGCCCCGGTTTGCTCTCCGCGGCGTAAGATATGGGTGGACCGACGAGATTTGAACTCGCATTATGCGCATTCACAGTGCGGTGCTTTTCCGGTTAAGCTACGGTCCACATGACATTTGCGATTTTCGATTGGCCCCTGGATAACGTGCCTATATCGATTCAAACGCATATGAAATTAAACGGGCGACGAGATTGAAACGACGTTTTTACTGAGCTATATCCTTTACGGATAGTTGGAATTCGAACCAACGCCTCTCGATTTTAGGTCGAGCGCTCTTACCATGTAGTCGCATTCGGCATTCGCCCGAATGAAGATAGGCGACAAGATGTGCAATGACGTTTTTTGTTTTTCAGACATGTAGTCATTGCGGCATTCGCCTAAAAATTGGTAGAGGATAAGGAATACGATTCCTTCTGTTTTCCGCATTGCAAGTGCGGCGACCACCCCTAGCAGTCCCATCCCCCGAATAAAATTGGAGCGGGTATCCGGATTCGAACCGGAGATTATCGGCTTTGCAGGCCGGCGCCTTGATCCACTTGGCTATACCCGCGTGGCGGGGACGGCGGGACTCGAACCCGCTAGTGTTAGCTTGAAGGGCTAATTGCTCGACGCTTTGCATTCGTCCCCAAAATGACACGTTTTCGCGTCATAATCTAAAATCTAAATTTGAGATCTCAGATCGAAGTGGTACCGGTGGAGAGATTCGAACTCCCACCTTCTTGTTCCTAAGACAAGCGCCTCTGCCAATTGGGCTACACCGGCATAAAAAAATGGTCTGGGCGGCAGGATTTGAACCTGCGAACACTTGTTTCCAAAACAAGCCCGTTTAGCCGTCTGCGGAACGCCCAGAAGAGATTTGCGATTTGGCTCCGGCGAAAGGATTCGAACCTATGTTTCCTGGTCCAAAGCCAGGCGTCCTTCCGATTGGACGACACCGGAATAAATTTTGGTGAAACCGGGAGGACTCGAACCTCCAACCTGCTCATTCGTAGTGAGCTGCTCTAAATCCGTTGAGCTACGGCTCCCTGTGATCTGGCGGAAACGGCAGGACTTGAACCTGCAAGGGACAATCGCCCTGCTGTTTAGCAAACAGTTGCGGCTACCGGTTTCGCCACGTTTCCATTTCGATTTGGCGGAAGGTACAGGACTCGAACCTGTAAGCGCCGGAGCGCGGTAGTTTTCAGGACTACTGCCTTGCCAATTAGGCTAACCTTCCAAAAAATTGTGGTGCACCGGGAAGGATTCGAACCTTCAGGACCGAACGGCCACAGTTTTACGGACTGCCTGCCCCAAACCCATGGCGGCCGGTGCGTGATAAATATGATTTTTTGTGTTAAAAACAGAAAAGGCAGGGAATTAGACAGACTTCGGACGCAATTCGGCCCGCGGAATGTTATAAGATCATGTTCTTCGGAACTCGCCAAAGTTTACTTTGAAGAGCATGATCTTTTCGAAACTCCCTGCCTTTTCTTTCAAATACGGTTATTCAGTTGTCAAACATCAAAAACAAAGGAGCGGCCTAATCGTTAGATTCGCCTGGAATCTAGCGTTAAACCGCTCCTAAAAACGTGAAAAGCTCTGTGTTTTCGATGTTTTGGGAGCGGGAACGCCGCTCCCGCTGTCTAAATCTCTTGTTCGAGGCGCAAACCGCCTTCGAGTTTCGGCTGATAATTCGATATCCCTAATCCGCTACAATCATTGGACGCCGGGCTTACGCTAAACCGCATATCTCTTGCGGCGGGCGAGCCGGTCAATGTCCAGATCGTATGTGTCGGATTTTTCTGCATCGAACTATCTCCTTAAAAAATCTCTCGCAGTACTTGCGAGGAAACCAAGTTTTAGCACGGGTAAAAATCGCTTGTCAAGCTTTTTTTGAAAATAATTTTGGGATGGGTGTAGAAAAGCCTAGAAATGACGATAACCTTTGGGGGGTAAAACCGTACTCTCGCCGGCGGCCATAAGCTCAATGATGTCTTTATTTGCGGTGATCTCGCCGATATGGAAAAATCCGGCGTTTTTGGCAGCGGAAAAATATTTTGGGTCGCATGTGAAAAGAAGCTCGAAATCCTCGCCACCGTTTAGCGCAAGATCGAGTCTTTCCGCAACGCGGCGCGTGATGCCCCTTAGGTTGGGGTCGATCGGGATCTTTTCCGCATGAATTACTGCGCCAACCCCGCTCGCGCTGCACACGTGATGAAGGTCCGATGAAAGGCCATCGCTCAAGTCGATCGCGGCGGTCGCAATCGCATTTTCCTGCAGTAGTTTAGCCGAATTTACCTGAGGCCAGGGTTGAAGATGTTTTAGCAGCAGATGGTCTTGTAATATGGTATTTTCACCACCCTGCCGTGAGCCTTTTTCGAATAGGTCCAAGCCCCCGGCCGCACCCCCGAGAAGGCCAGTTACGAATATCAGATTCCCGGGTTTTGCCGTTGAGCGCAAGATCGCCCTGCCTTTCGGGACGGAGCCGCCCGCAACCGAATCGATCACCAGCTTATCCTTCGTTCTGGAAATATCTCCCCCGGCGAGCTCGATCTTGAATTTCTTCGCCAGTTTATGCCAACCCTTGTAAAAATTATCGATCGTCCTGGTGCCCCATAAATGCTCAGGAATACCTATCGAAAGCATCGCCCATTCAGGCTTTCCGCCCATGGCGGCGATATCGGAGAGTGAGACGGCAAGTGCTTTATGGCCAATGAATTCCGGTTTGGCCCAATCGAAACGAAAATCGATGTCCTCGATCAGCATATCGGCCGTAACGAGAAGATCTTCATCCCCATTTTTGGGAAGGACGGCGCAATCGTCGCCGATCATACGAAGCGAGAATTTTTTGCGAATGTTCTCTAAAAACTCAAATTCAGTCATCAATGCACCATTAAATATCATTCAAGGATAACACTCATAAGGGCGTGGATTTAATAGCAAGAGACGGAATTTAAGATTTAGTAAACGTCCCGGCGAGAAATGTTCGAGGAAAAATGGTATTGACACAAGTTTATTAAACTCATACAATAACGGCGACGGATTTATAAGGAACTTTAACACATTTGAGGCCGTAATGGGATTTCCTGCTGCAGTAATACCTGAGAAAATTTACTTTAAGATCGGCGAAGTCTGCGAACTCGTCGGGGTGCAGGCGCACGTGCTGCGCTACTGGGAAACCGAGTTTTCGATGCTTTCGCCGCAAAAGAACCGTTCCGGGCAGAGAAGTTATCGCCGACGGGATGTCGAGATCGCAATGCGGATCAAGGAACTCCTTTACGATGAGATGTTTACGATTGCGGGCGCGAAGAAAAAACTTCAGTCGGAACTTCGCGAAACGAGCAAGTTAAAGATCGTCCATCCTCCCGAACGCACTCCTGAGCCGGTCGAAAGGGAATCGATTAGGCCAGCGCAAGCGCCCGGTTTGTTCGATGAAGACCTCGAGATCAGCGATATCGATATCGACGAGGTCGTGACCGCCCGCCCGGCAGCTATCACGGGCGCACGTCGCGAAGCACTTCGCTCGCTTGCCGGCCATCTTATCGAGCTGCGAGACATGTTGAATAACGGCCGTTTAGATCGCTAGTTTGACAAATCCCTCTCGTAAAATTAATCTTAAAATTCGGTTTTCCGGGACGTAGCGCAGTCTGGTAGCGCGTTCGCTTGGGGTGCGAGAGGTCGTGAGTTCAAATCTCGCCGTCCCGACCAATAAAAATAAAGGTTTTGGAGCAATTCCAAAGCCTTTTTTTTGAACGCGTGTAATTCCACGTAACCTACAATACTCAGTTTCCGCGATGTATAATGGCTTGGAAAAGGGCGAGAAAAGCTAGTTGACGGCTAAGAAAATTTTCGATATGGAAAACTTGCCGTTGGAAAAAGCGCGAGATATTTTGAAGCATCGCTTCGGATACGATTCGTTCCGTATGAATCAGGAAGCGGCGATCGCGTGTGTTCTGTCGGGACGAGACTGTGTTGTGCTGATGCCGACAGGCGGCGGCAAATCACTTTGCTATCAAATTCCCGCGCTGATATTCGACGGGTTGACGGTCGTTATCTCGCCTCTGATAGCGTTGATGAAAGATCAGGTCGATGCGCTGCGGGCGAACGGGGTCGAGGCGGCGTTTTTAAATTCCACGCAGACAGCGGCCGAGCAAGTTCAGGTATTTAAGAGTATTCGCAGCGGCGAATTGAAATTGCTTTACGCAGCTCCGGAAAGGCTGCTTCAAAGCGGGGACAGGTTTATCGATTTTCTGCGCGAGATCAACGTTTCGCTTTTTGCCGTCGACGAGGCGCACTGTATATCCAGTTGGGGACACGATTTTCGCCCCGAATATATTCAGTTAGGAAAGTTGAGAACTGAGTTTCCGCAAATACCCGTAATCGCGCTGACCGCGACTGCCGATAAACTTGTTCGCAGGGATATCGTCGAGCGTCTGAACATCGTGGACTCAGAGCTTTTTGTTTCGAGTTTCAATCGTCCGAACATTTTCTACGCGGTCGAACCAAAGAAAAATTCATTCAACAAATTGCTGGATTTTCTCGAAGAACGAAGGGAAGAAAGCGGCATCATTTATTGCCTTAGCCGGGCGGCGGTCGATTCGCTCTCGGCTAATTTGCGCGATGAAGGCTATAGCGCGCATGCTTATCACGCAGGACTCGACAAGGGCACGCGAGACGCGCATCAAACCGCATTTTTGAATGACGAAGCGAAGATAGTCGTCGCGACGATCGCGTTCGGAATGGGCATTGATAAATCGAACGTGCGGTTCGTCGTGCATATGGACCTGCCCAAGAATCTCGAGAGCTATTACCAGGAAACAGGACGTGCGGGACGGGATGGTTTGCAGAGCAATGCAGTGCTCTTTTTTTCCTGGGGCGACGTGCAGAAGCTGCAAGGTTTTGCGGCGGTCGAGGGCAATTCGGAGCAGACCGAGATAATGCTGCGTAAGCTGGACACCATGGCGAGGTACGGCGAGATCAGAACGTGTCGCCGCAAATTTTTGATCGAATATTTCGACGAAGATCATGCAGGCCGCTGCGGCCATTGCGATAACTGCACGACGAAGTTCGAATTTTTCGACGGCACCATCATCGCACAGAAAGCGCTGAGCGCGGTCTATCGAACGGGTCAGGGGTTCGGAATGAACTATATCATCGATTTTCTTCGAGGCTCGCAGGCAAAAGCGATCCGCGACGAGCACAAGGGGTTGAAAACTTTCGGAGCCGGCGCCGATATTTCGCGTGAGGCCTGGTTCGACCACATAAAGGAACTCATCGACCAGGGCTTTCTAAAAAAATCCGACGGCGAATATCCCGTATTGCGATTGACCGAGTTAAGCATGGATGTGCTTCACGGTAAAACGACGGTGGAACTTGTGAAGGAAAAGATCGCCGAAAAGAAAAAGGGCCTTGTCGAAGAAACTGCTCCTCCTTATATTCAGGAACTTTTCGATAGTTTACGGAAGCTGCGCGCCGAGTTGGCCGCGGGTGATAACGTCCCGCCCTACGTTGTGTTTTCCGATGCAACTCTGATCGAGATGGCGTCGTATCTGCCGCAGGACGAAAGGGAAATGAAGCGTATATCGGGTGTCGGCGATCTCAAATTCGAGAAATACGGCCGCAAATTTTTGCGCGAGGTTTGCGATTACTATCGATTCGCGGATCGATAGTAAGGGCCGGATAAATCGGATAAAAAAGACGGCTCCGCGAAAGCGCGATACCTCGGGACGCGGCACATCCCAGATCTCATTCGATATGTTTCGCAGCGGAATGGCGATCGCCGATATCGCATCGGCGCGAAATCTAGGCGTTTCCACCATAGAAGGACATCTCGCAAAATATATCGAAGGCGGCGAGATACGGCTCGACGAACTTGTCCCGGTAGAAAAAATATCCGCGATCCAAAAGGCCGTAGAGGAATGCGGCAAAGAAGAAACACGGCTCTCACCGATAAAAGAAATACTTGGCGCCGATTATACCTATGGCGAAATCAGGGCGGTGATGGCCTCGATGAAATAATTACCGTCAAAAAAGAATCTTATGCCGGGCGGGTCTCTTTACTTTGCTCTTCTTCTACAGCAGGTGGAGGCGCCGGAATATCTGCCTCCGGCTCGGCTTCACCGTCTCCTTCCTTCCGGGTTGGATACATTTTCTCTACCAGGCGGATCATTACGAACTGGTCGAAGAATAAAAGGGCGCCGATACCGATCACCAGCAGTACCGCGACGAGAGGGCCGAGTGAAAAGCTGCTATCCGTCAAACTATTGCGAAGCGCGAAACTGAGATAAGAATCCTCAAGCCACCAGTAGCGAAGAAAAATAAACACCGCGAAATAAGCAAACGTGAGCCAGATCGCCCACGCACGGCGCGAGTTCCACAGAAGAAGGTTTGCGAGGATAAGCAGGGAAACGAAGCCGATCCAGAGCACGGTAAACCCAACAGATGTGTAATAAATATATGCTTCTTCGGCGGCTTTCGGATTTCCTATACTTGCTAGCCACGTACCCGCATACCAGGTAAGAAAAGCCATCGGAATCACGAATAAAGCCAGTGCGACCAGGTAGATTTTATTCAGCATTGAACGAAGTTTTACCATAAACCGCGCCCGAAAACAAAAAAAGCCCGCGGAACGATCCCGCGGGCCTTCTTTTTTGGAGAATAGGTCTTCTCTATCTCGGACGGACTGTAAGATACGCCGTTTGGTCTTTTCTGGCCACCAGAAGCAGTACCGGGCGGTCTCCCGCGCTCTCGAGCGCCGCGGTAACCTCGTCGTTGGATTTAACAGGTTTACGATTGATCTCACGGATAACATCGCCGGGCCGCATACCAGCCTCTGCCGCTACACCCTCAGGATCGACCTCGGTTACTACCATGCCCTCGGCGTTTGCCGGCAAGCCAAGCTGCTTCGCCGTTTGCGATGTCAACGGCTGCAAACTGAGCCCGAGTTTTCCATTCTCGCCGCTCTTTCCGGAATCCTTGTTCGAGTCGCCATCGCCGGAATCGCCCTGCTTACCACCATTGACGTCGAATTCATCAAGCTTAGCCGTAAACTCCTGCTCTTTTCCGTCACGGATAACGGTGAGCTTGATGTCAGTTCCGGGCGGAGTGCCAGCAACCTTGTTGCGAAGAACATTGCCATCTTCGGTCTTTTCACCGTTGATCGCCGTGATGATGTCGCCCTGCTTGATCCCCGCTTTGTCCGCGGCGCTGCCCGAACGTACATTGTTGACCAAAACGCCAACGGCATCTTTCAATTCAAGGGCTTTCGCCATATCGTCGGTTACCGTCTGAATACCGATGCCGAGCATTCCGCGTCGCACCTTACCATCCTTTAACAGTTGGTCCATTACGGATTTGGCCATATTCGACGGGATCGAAAATCCGATACCGA
>Ga0193752_1003287_pt1 | contig 11244 bp, 5 predicted proteins | sample H1c1metaG_FD_144924 | JGI IMG/M metagenome (GOLD analysis project Ga0193752, IMG submission 144924) | Soil microbial communities from a riparian zone of the East river system, Colorado, United States - H1c1 | ecosystem: Environmental > Terrestrial > Soil > Riparian zone | place: USA: East River... | reverse complement strand
CCCTAAATTACCCTTAACTCGAAACTTTTAACTCTGGTTTCACTCGTATTTCAGGGTATCTGCGGGGTTTATGTTTGAAACGCGCAACGCGTGATAGCTAACAGTGATCAATGCCACCAACAGCCCAGCTGCAACACTTACGGCAAACAGTTCCCAGGTCATCGGGGTCCGGAATTGAAAGCCCGAAAGCCACTTGTTCATCACGTACCAGGAAAAGGGCATAGCAAGAGCGAACGCAATCAGCGAAAGCCAGACGTACTGCTTGTTGAGCAACACAAAAATGCTCCCCAAATCGGCGCCCATAACTTTGCGTATACCAACCTCCTTCGTCCTGTTCACTGCGTTAATGCCGGCCAGTCCAAACAGCCCGAGACATGAGATCAGTATTGCAAATAATGTCGACACGCTCATGATACTCATTCGTTTTTCATAACTATCGTATTGCTTCGCCACGTTCTCATCGAGGAAAGAGTATTCGAACGGCTTGTCGGGGAAAAGCTCCCGCCACTTCTTCTCCATTTTAGAGATCACCGCGGGCATGTTTTCAGTTGACACACGGATCAATGCATTTTCCAGGTGACCGGCCTCTGTTATGTTCATACTCAGGAACATCGGTTTGATCTCATCCTCGAGCGATCCGAAGTTGTAGTCTTGCACAACACCGATCACTTTCGCACCGCGGCTCGTCGTGTCTTCCTGCCAGTTTAGATAGAGATCGTCGCCAAACTCTTTCCAACCCATGTCTTTCATCAGCGCTTCATTCACGATCACCGTATTTGAATCAGTAACGATAGCGGGATCGAAATTGCGGCCACTTACAATTTTCACATCCAGTGTAGGAATGTAATTCTGATCTACGGCATATACAAACGCACTGTGATTCACGTCGTTTACTTCGAAACCATAAATATTATACCCGTCATTGAACGAAATGCTGGCGCCTCCTACATTATCGACCTCGGACCACTGCACGAGCTCATTCCGAAAGCGAGTGTAAGCTATTTCAGTTTCTCTGCTCCAGCCGGTTTTCATCGGCACAACAATAACCTGGTGTTGATTGTAACCGAGATCTTTCGTGCTGATAAATTTCATTTGCCTGTACATGATCACGGAGCTAACGATGAGGAAGGCAGACATGCCGAACTGAAGGACCACCAAAGGCCGTGTGAACCCTGCCTGTAACCGTGTCGTAAATCCGCCTTTCAATACGGCAGCCGGTTTGAACCTCGCAAGGAAAAGAGCAGGATAACTTCCTGCAATGATCCCCACAATAAGCGCCAGCCCAAATCCCATCGATCCAAAGAGCAAGAGGTTTATGTCTGTCAGCGAGATCCCCTTGTCGGTGAACTTGTTGAATGCGGGCAGGAACAATGTCACCAAACCGAAGCCCGCGAACAACGATACCATCGCCAGTACGATCGACTCGAGACCAAATTGATACATCAGTTGCTTGCGCACAGCGCCTACAACCTTGCGGATACCAACCTCGGTTCTGCGTGCCGCCGACGTTGTCAATGCAAGTGAAACGTAATTGATACTCGCGATAAGCAAGATCAGCAACGCGATCCCTCCGAGGATATATGAATATTGCTTGTCACTCCCCTTGTGCCAGTCGACTTGCTTCATAAGGTGTATCGCGGTAAAAGCACTGGGCAAGTATTCCAGCAGTTGGATATCTGCCGGCACATTCCCTTCCTTTCTCCAACGTTCAAGTGTTGGTCCCATGTACTTGTCGCGTACACCGGCAAGGTTTCGTCGGAACAACGCGGTGTCGGCATCGGCACGAAGCTGGATGAAAGCGGGTGTGTTGAAATTACCCCACCGTGTCATCTGGCGTTCGTAGTTGTTCCTGTTTTCCTGCCGTATCAGGAACTTGAAATCAAGACTTGAGTTGAAGGGCGGAGCTTCAATGACACCACTAACGGTAAACGACTTGATACCATCGTAATCGAGTGTCAGCGTTTTCCCGATCGGATCTTCGTCACCAAAGTATTTTTCAACGATGGCCGGTGTAAGAACGATGTTAGATTTATCGGAGAGTACCGAGGAGGGATCACCTTTAAGCAAAGGGAACGAGAACATCGTGAAGAAGTCTGGGTCAACACAATGGATATCTTCAGAAAATATTTTATTCCCGTAGGTAACGATAGCCTGCGTACGATTGAATCTCGTACCAGCAACAACTTCCGGGCACTCTTCTTTGACCGCATGCATCAGTCCAAGCTGCAGCCACGCCTGTTTACTCCACCTTTCATTATCTTCCAACTTACGATTCCAATAGTTAAAGGTGCGCGCGTCGATGCGGTAGAGTTGATCTTTGTTCTCGTGGAACTGATCAAAGCTCAACTCATCCTGGACAAAAAGCCAGATCAGCATGCAGAAGGCAATACCGATGCTTAAACCGAAAGCGTTGATGAAAGAATACAGTTTTCGCTTCTGTATGTTTCTTACGGCAACCTTAAAGTAATTTCCTACCATAATAGCGTTGATTAGTTTTACAGTAAACTTGTTTCGTAAAAGTATTTCGAGCCGAAAGAACCGGACGACATTCCATGTAAACCGCCTTCTCGCAATTGACGGTCCCACCGTTGCAACATCGGCATAAAACTGTTCCACCAGGTCGCCTTCAATGCTCTCGTAAAGCTGGGGCGGACAAAAGCTCTGAAGCAAGCGTAACATCGCCGGCGGGGGCACATCTTGTTGACTATATCGTTTAACACGCTTCAAACAATCGCTATTAATTAAGAATTAGGAACTAAGATTTAAGAGTTATCACTAAGATTCGATTGCGGTCTGGACAAAACGTTACCCTGCCATAAATCTTAATTCTTAAATCATAGATCTTAAATTTATCACTCTTCTTTAAGCACACTTGCCGGGTTTACCGAAGCAGCACGCATCGATAAGTACGCTACGCTCACCAATGCCGCGATCATTACCGCAGTACCGGAGAAAATAAACACAAAAGGACTGATCTGTATCCTGAATTGAAATGTCTCCAGCCAGTAGTTCATCGCGTACCACGAAAGGGGCGTTGAGATCAACAACCCGACAACAATGAGCCTGGCGTAGCTGCTGTTCATCATCACCACGATACCCGACCTGCTTGCACCCAGTACTTTACGGATACCGATCTCTTTCTTCCGTACTTCGGCAGAATAAGCGACCAGGCCAATGAGGCCGATCATCGCAATGATGATCGAAAGGCACGCGAAGATTGCAAACAGGTCGCCCAATCTTTGGTCTTGCTTGTAGCTATTGGCCAGGTCGTCTTCAAGAAATGAGAAGTTCATCGGGGTCTGGACGACGGTAGCATTCCATTTCTGTTCGATCTTCTGGATCATCTCCTGGAGGTCATTGGTGTTATATTTAACTGCGATCACACGCATATTGCCCCACATCTTCGACTCGACATGATCGAAGAACAATGGGTTAATTGCAGTACGTAGCGATTGAAAATTAAAGTCTTTCATGACACCGATGATTGGCGCGCGGGCATTGTCGTCGCCGGGGTAAATGATCACCTTTCCGATTGCTTCTTCAGGTGTCCATCCGAAAAATCGTATCGCGGTTTCGTTTGCGATAAAAGCTTGTTTGTCGGACGCATTGTGTGCGACATCGTGCGTACGTCCGGCGATCAATTGGAAGCCCATGGCTTTAAAGTAGTTATCGTCGATCTTCACAGCGCTGACGGGCAGCTTGACTGTAGAGCCCTCTGCTGTGTAGATGTCTTCGTACATGGATCCGCGCGGAACGTCCTGGGCTATCGAAGCGCTTTGCACGCCCGGGATGTTAGCGACCTCATCGCGGAAACTCGTAACGTGATCACCGAGTTTTTCCGCGTAGTTGATGATAAGCGTATTGTCTTTGTCGTAACCGAGGTCGGCAGAACGAACGAATTCCATCTGCTGAACAACAACCACAGTGCCTATGAGCATCGCGATGGATATCGTGAACTGGGTAACAACCAGTGCGTTTCGCAAGACAGAGTTGCCCATACCCGTAGCGATCTTGCCTTTGAGCACTTGCACAGGTAGAAATGATGTGAGATAAAATGATGGATAGAGTCCGGCAAGAAACCCGATCGTTATTGCAAGAACAGGCAGAGCAACGATAAAGGCCGTGTTATCCCACAATCCAAAAGGCATATCGTCCTTCATGATCGTTACGATGAGTATTCGCAACAACTCCATCAATGGGACACTGAGTATCATTGCAAACAGAGCAAGGAAGATCGACTCGGACTGGAATTGCGATATCAGTGAGTTTCGTAAAGCGCCGAGCGCCTTCTTCACTCCCACCTCGCGCGCACGCTTGGTGCCTCTCGCCGTCGACAGGTTTACGAAGTTGATTGCAGCAATCACAAGAACGAACAACCCGATGGCTCCAAACGCATATGCATATCGTGCATCGCCTGTTGTGCCCAACCTGTTGTCTGTTGCGCGTAAGTGAATATCCTGTAACGGCATGAGGTAAAATTCCCAATTACCTTTGCCGCTCATGTACTCGTCGTAGTTAATCCCCATCTTTTCGAACGACGGTTTGATAATCGTTTCACCGATGCGAGTCATCTTGTTTTCGAGAGAAGCCGGTTCGGTGCCCGGCGCCAGCCTGACGTACGTCACCACCTGTGTCCATATCCAACTGTGTTCGAATCGCTTGATATTCGGGTTTGTGTACATCGACAGCAGGTAATTGAATTTGATGTGCGTGTTTTCGGGTTGCTTTTTTGCAACACCCGAAATTTCGATCGGCGTCCGGTCGTTGCCCCACTGAAGGATCTTACCCAACGCAGGTTCGTTACCAAAGAACTTTTGCGCTACCTCTTCGGCAATCACGACTTTATTCAAGCCCTTCAACGCTGTCTTCGGATCGCCTTCCTTTAATTCGAAGTTGAAAAAGTTGAAGAAGTTGGAATCGGCTGCGAAGATGAGGGTCTCATTGAATGAGGCGACGTCACCGTTGTCCTGCGAATACCGGATCACGAAGTCGCCCGGCGTATTTATCCGCATCACCTCTTCTACTTCAGGGTAATCGTTCTTAAGGACGTTTGCCAATGCCAACCCCGTAGAGCCAAAGGTTCCACCTTCTGGCCTCCAGATCATAGTCTGATCGACGCGATACGTTCGATCTACATTGGGATGAAAGTTGTCGAAGCTAAACTCGAACGCAACATAGTTGGCTGTGAGTAAGCAACACGCTATACCGAGCGCCAGCCCGAAGATGTTGATGAATGAATATCCTTTGCTTCTTGAAATATTGCGGATCGTAAGTTTGAAATAGCTTCTTAACATGATAAGGGAGTTGTTCCTGTATTGTATTTTATTTCTTAAGATGATCGACAGCCTGAAAAATTTCAGGGCGTTCCATACCAGCCGTCGCGAGGCTATGCGCTTTCCATTAGCGCCAACGTCGTTGTCGTATCCTTCCAGCAGGTCGCCTTCGATTCCTTCAATCAACCTGTCGGGACAGAACCAACGGACAAACCCGATGGTCCACCGTACGATGCGGGGATCTTTCACGAACTCAGGCCAACAATCTTCAACTGCGGCACCAGCTTCCACAAGTCAGTGCGCGCCTCCTTCATCGTCTGCAGTATCGAAAGACCGGCATTGGTGATCTGGAAGATGCGTTTACGTCGTCCACCCCGTGCATTGGTAGCGCCACCCATGTTGGATTTCACATAACCCTTGTCTTCCAGGCGATAGAGGGTAACGTGCACGGCGCTGAGGTTGACTTCCCGGCTCACACGTTGTTTGATCTCGACGACAATGGCGTTGCCGTAGGCGTCTTCCTGGAGTATGCCCACCATGGTAAGCACCAGCTCCTCGAATTCGCCCAAAAACTCTTTGCTCATCTGATTTGTATATAGTTTGTCAAACTAATGTACGTATATCTATATATTTTGTTAAACAAATCGATGAGATTCTTTTTGGGAGTCATTACCCGCGCATGCGGGTAATCCCAGTCTTCGAAGCAAGGGATTGCCCGATCGCGTCGGGCAATGACGGAGTGGGGATAGTTACTCGTATTTGAGTGCTTCGCTTGGATTGATCCAGGATGCTTTGACGGAGTGGAGGCTCACTGTGATCCAGGCTGTTATCAGCGCAATGAGCACTGCGAATACAAATACGCCGGCACCCAGTGTGATCTTATAGGCAAACGCGTCGAGCCACTGAGAAATTAGCCAGACAGAGAGTGGAATGCTGATCACGATAGCCAGCGTTACCAGGATGGTGAACTTACGGTTGAGCATCAGCACGATCTGCGATGAGGATGCGCCAAGCACTTTGCGGATACCGATCTCCTTGGTGCGTTGCTCTGCCGTGAATGCAGAAAGTCCGTACAGACCGAGACATGAAATGAATATCGCGAGTAACGTAAAGAAGTTGATGGCCTTACCGAATACTTCGTCTTTTTTAAGCATGTCGGCATAGTTTCCGTCCACAAAGTGATAGGTAAACACTTCATTTGGCATCATCTCCTTCCATTTCTTTTCCGCCAGGGCGAGGAAATCCTTTACGTGACCCTGTTCGAGTTTGAAACTGATCTCGCCATGCTTGGGCGTAACGCGGAAGGCCAGAGGCGCTATTTCGGTATGGAGTGATTGCCAATGAAAGTCACTTACAAGACCGACGACCTTATCGGTTTTATTGATAACAGCGCCGATAGGATTTTCGGCAATGCCGAGCGCCTGGGCTGCAGATTCATTGAGAATGATCGATGAAGAGTCGGAGAGAATATCTCTATTGAATCCCCTGCCTTTAATAAGCTTGACACCGAGCAGATCGGTATAGTCCGAATCACCCATGTAAGTATTGATCGTCATACCTTCCTGCATGTCGGCAGTCTGATACGTGTAGAAACTTACAAACCGCTGGCTTCCTGGTTCGCCCATGTGGTGCGACGACTTCAGTACACCAGCATATGAGGCGAGTTCATTTTTGTATGCATCGGCTTGACTTTTGTCGAAGTGGTAGGCATGATCGATGGTGAGAATGTTGTCGGGCTCGAAGCCGAGTTCTTTAGTCTGCACAAAGTGCAGTTGTTGCTGAACCACGAAGGCACACACAATAAGGATCATGGACACAGCAAACTGGAATACCACGAGAATATTCCGGAACCCGACCCCACCGCGTGCGGAAACATTCCCTTTCAATACCCTTACCGGGTTAAAAGATGTGAGATAGAATGCCGGATAAAGTCCAGAAACAAGGCCAACGAACACAGAGAACAGTACGAACAATGAAACTGTCGCAGGATTCTTCCAGATGGTGGTGAGCAAGGGCTGGCCTGTAATGTATGTGAAGGCAATGAGAAAGAGCTCGGCCAGTATCAACGAAATGATCATAGCCAGTGTGCTGATGATGATCGACTCGCTAAGGAACTGTAGTACAAGCTTCCTTCTTGACGTACCCATCGTTTTACGAATCCCGACTTCCTTGGCACGACGCGATGCACGCGCAGTGGTGAGGTTGATAAAATTTACGCCGGCAAGTGCCAGGATAAATACTGATATCGCCGAGAAGACGTAGATATTTGTCTGGCTTCCACCGGGGACCATTTCGAAATTCAGATCCGACTTAAGATAAATGTCGGGTAATGCGTGGAGAAAGAACCTGATGCCATTGGGACTGTTCTTAAACTCTTCGAGTGTTTTGAGACCCATGTTCTTCCCATTCTCAGGAAAAACGTTGTTCTCGATCACCCGGTCGAGCGCTGCTTCCATCTCGGGTCGGCCGAAATTTTCTTTCAGCAAAACAAAATTGTAGAAACTGGCAGAGCTCCAGTTCTTGTCGCCCTTTAGCAATTCGTGGATGGAGGCAAACATGTCGGCTTTAACCGTCGCATTGAAAGTGAGATCCTTAACAACACCAGCCACAAAGAATTCCTTCTTTTCATTATTCACCAGCATCGATTTACCCAATACGTCGGTTGTTCCGAAGTATTTCATCGCTCCCGTCTCGGTCAGTACTACCTGGTTCGGTGTGGTAAACAAATTATCAGCGTTGCCTTGAATGAACTCGTGATGGAATACCTTGAAGAAACCTGAGTCGGTAAAGAAAATTCTCTCGCGAAACGATTGTCCGTTGGTTTCAACTAGTGCATCGTTCTGGCGACGGACGCGCGTAACATTTTCTATACCGTCGAACTGATCGGGAAGGACATTGAGCAGATGCTCAGGTCCAACGCCAAAATTGCCAATGTTGAAGAACGAAATGCCGACCTTATAGATCTTATCGGAATTGGCGAAGCCACGATCGTAACTCCATTCCCCATACACAAACAAAAAGATCACGAGACTGCATGCGATGCCGATGGCAAGTCCCAGGATATTGATGATGGAATACGACAACTGCCGGGACATAGACCGGAAGGCGACAGTAATGATGTTACGAAGCATAATTCAAATTTATGATTTGAGATTTGAAATTTGAGGCCCACGCCAGCGGCAAATGTCAATTAATTTCAAATCAGAAATTTCAAATTACTCATATTTCAATGTCCTGGCTGGGTTTATCATCGCCGCCTTCATGGTCTGTACTCCCACTGAGACGAATGCGATCAGAACAACCCCTGCTCCTGCTATGATGAACCAAACAGGATTTAGTTGTATCCGATAGGGAAATTCTTGCAGCCACGTGTCCATAGCGTACCAGGCAAGAGGCCACGCGATGAGATTAGCCACCATTACGAGCTGGATAAAGCCCCTGGAAAGCAGCATAACGATGTTGGAGGCGCTGGATCCGAGTACCTTCCGTATGCCTATTTCCTTCGTCCTTTGCGTGGTCAGGAACGACGCCAGTCCAAACAGCCCGAGGCAGGCGATAAAAATGGCCAGTGAAGTAAAGATCGAGAAGATGTTGCCGAACTGACGGTCAGCCTCATATTGCTTGTTAAAGAACTGGTCGAGGTAGAAATAGTCGATCGGGTTGCCGGGGAAGAATCGATTCCACGGTTCTTCAATCGCCGCAATGAGGGCCTGGTAGTTTTCGGTTTCTATCTTGAATGAATAAAATCTCGAGGTACCGGGAAGGTAACGAACGACCAACGGCACCACCGATTGCTTCAACGACATCTGGTGATAGTCCTCAAGCACGCCGACAATTTCGAAGGTATCGTATTGAATGATCCTCTGGCCGAGCGCCGATTCGGGGTCCTTGAAATCCAGGGCTTCGGCCATTGCGCGGTTGATGATGATATTCCGCCGGTCGTTATGCGCGAGGTCGTAAGACCTTCCGGCAGCCATTTTGAGATCGAAGTTATTGATGTAGTCGTGATCGATACCCAGCGTGTAACCACTCAGGCTGCTTTCTGGTCCTCCAACGAGGCGACGAACACCACTTGCCCAAAAGATCTCGTCACCAGGGACGTTTGTCGATGAGGTCATGCTTTTTATACCGGCAATGCGAAGAACTTCGGCTTTGAAACTTTCTGTTTTCGCACGGAAGGTAGAGTCGGTAATGCCCGGCGCTTTGATCACCAGTGTCTTACTGATGTCGACACCGAGATCCTGTTTGCGCATAAAGTTCAACTGCTGGAACACGACCATCGATCCGACGATCAGGAACACCGAAGCGCTGAACTGGAATACAACAAGTCCTTTTCGTAGAAAACTTCCTTGCGATGTTCGCATCACTTTGCCCTTCAGTACCGCGACAGGTTTGAACCGCGACAGCACCAGTGCTGGATAAGATCCCGACAACAGGGTGCCGACAACAAACAGTGCAATGAACAACAGCCAGAAATCGATTTGAAACATGTACGACACGGGTATGTCACGTCCGGACAACTGCGAGAACAATGGCCATAAACCCCGTACGGCTAACAGTGCGATAACCGATGCGAACAGGTTTACAAGAAATGACTCGGCAAGAAACTGGCGCATGAGTTGTGAAGCCTGTGCACCCATAGCTTTTCTCACACCGACTTCATTGGCGCGATCGAATGACTTTGCAGTAGCGAGGTTGATGTAGTTCACCCAGGCGATGATCAAAATAAACAGGGCGATGAACGTCAATGCGTACACTGAGTCGCCATCGCCCCTCTCCTCGGGTTGAGACTCCTGCAGAAGATTTGCGTACAGGTGAATGTCTGTCATGGGTTGAAGGACAAACGCTGCTTTGTTGTTTCTTTTTTCCCAATCCTCATGACGGGCGTTGTAGACGAAGTTGTCCCACTTTGTTTGCAAGGCAGTAACATCGGTACCCGGCCTTAAGAGGACATACGTATTGAAATCGTACCAGCCCCAGGCGGTCTCCGCCTGGTCTTCAGAAAGGGGAACGGCAGGGTCATATAAAGTTTCATATGAAAACAGAAAATCAAACTTGATGTGTGAGTTCATGGGAATATCCCGGAACACGCCACTGACCTCGAACTTACGTTCTCCATTCCACGTCATCGTTTTACCCATTGGATCTGTTGCTCCGAAATACTTCTTCGCAGCACGTTCCGAGATCACAACCTTACCCGGACCTTTCAATACGTGGTCGGCATCTCCTTTGATCAGTTTCCAATCAAACACTTTGAACACCGACGAATCGGTAACCTGCATTCTTTCTTCGAGGTGGGCTATCAATCCGTTCTCAGGACTTTCGTAGGTCATCACACCACTTACCGGGTATAGTCGTGTAAAACGTTCGACCTCGGGGAAGTTGTTCTTTAACGCTGGTCCAACGGCCGGAACGGCAGCGGCACATTCGAAGCGGAGTTTTCCATTCTGCCAGTAGTCGTACTCAATACGAAAGATGTCGCTGGCGCGTGAGTGGAATGTATCGTAGCTCTTTTCATACTTCACATACTGAAGGATCAGCAAGCTCGCCACGAGTCCAAGTGACAGGCCAGTGACGTTGAGAAAGGTGAATGTGCGATGCTTGAGAAAACTTCTGAGGGCGGTCTTGAAATAATTCTTTATCATGGTGCTAAGTGCGGAGTGCTAAGTGCGGAGTTTTATTCGTATTTCAGCGCGTCAGCGGGTTGGGTCCAGGCTGTTTTCAACGTCTGGTGACCGATGGTGGCCATTGCAATCACCAACGAAATTCCGCCGGAGATCACAAACACAAGCCAACCGATATTGACGCGGTACTCAAATCCAGAGAGCCATCCCTGCATCATGTAAACCGTAAGCGGCACCGATATCAACAAACAGATACCGATGAGGATAATGTATTCGCGTGACAGCAAGACCAACAAAGATCCTTCCGTTGCACCAAGGACTTTACGGATGGTGATCTCTTTGGTGCG
>Ga0193752_1003286_pt1 | contig 11245 bp, 6 predicted proteins | sample H1c1metaG_FD_144924 | JGI IMG/M metagenome (GOLD analysis project Ga0193752, IMG submission 144924) | Soil microbial communities from a riparian zone of the East river system, Colorado, United States - H1c1 | ecosystem: Environmental > Terrestrial > Soil > Riparian zone | place: USA: East River... | reverse complement strand
ATGGTTTCCGTAGCCTTCGGAGTTGTCGTAGCTGCCGAAGGTCGAGCCTGGATGAAATAGGAACTGGACGAAGAAGATGTCGTTCGCACGCCGGAACCCGGGGCGCGTCGCGAACAAGAAGCCGTAGTTGAGCTGCGTGTAGCGCTCTTCGCCCAAGCCGAAATTCATGATCTGGAACATCGGGGCGATGCCGCCGAAGTCGCGATGCTTGAAGAACAGCATCAGGTCCGAGCGGAACAGCATGTCGTTCGAGTCGCGCACGACGGCGTTGCGCCAGTCGTACGTGCGCTCGCCGCCGCCTTCGAAGCGGAACGTGTTGATGCCGTTGAAGACGACGTAGTCGTTGATCGGCAGCGACACGGTCGCGCGGAACTCGCCGAAGCCGAACGCGTCGTCGGTCTGCTCGCCATTCACGAACTTGATGCGGCGCGCGTAGCGATCGAATTCTTCGCCCTCTTCGAACTGCTGCTCGCTCATCAAGTTGCGATAGCCGTATGTGCCGCCGAGCGTGAGCACCAGGATGCGCAGCTCGGCGTCAGCTTGGCCCTCGACGAACGCGGGCGTGAGCAGCGCGTTGGCGCGCAGGTTGAGCTGATTCGCGAACGCGTAGATCGGCTCGCGGTGCTCGAGCGTGACTTGCGCGCCGGGCAGGACGGTGTCGACGAACACATCGGTGCCGGGCTCGCCGGCAGCGATCATGAAGTCGCGGGTCTGCTCAGCGTGGGCCCGTGTTGCGCTCAACGTAGCGACCACGAACAGACACGAGAGACAGAGAACCAGCTGACGCGAGGACAACGGAGCTGAGATCACGAGACAGCACCCATCGACAAAGTGTTAGCGAGCAAACGAACAGACTGCTGCAGTCAACCGGCCTACCCGTAAAACGGCCGGTTCTGACCTCTGGCAAGGTCAGGGTGTCGCACACTAAACCAGCCGGCTAGTAAAGCAAGACTTGGAAGCAGCCCCATGCCGCATCGCGAGCGCTTGCTCCTTCCCTGCCTGAGAAGTCCGCATTTTCGGAGCCTTCTCGGCGCTTTTTTGAATGTTTCTCAATGCGTAGGTCGGTCACCAGCAGACCGCCTGGGGACAGAGTGGCGCGTGCCCGGGACAACGGCTCAGCCTCGCTTCTCAAGCTTTGCCCAGCTGTCCTTCAACATTACGACGCGGTTCCAGACCCCGGTCGCCGGCGTGCTAAGCGGGTCGGCGCAGAAATAGCCCATGCGTTCGAACTGCACGCTCGTTCCGGGTTTGGGCGATGCGAGCGAAGCCTCGAGCTTTGCGCCTTGCACCAGCTCGAGCGACGCCGGGTTCAGGTGGTCCATGAACGTCTTGCCCTCGGGCACATCGCTCGGGTCTTCGGCTGCGAACAGGCGGTCATAGAGGCGCACGGTGGCGTCGATCGCGTGGTCGGCGCTGACCCAGTGGATCGTGCCGCGGACCTTGCGACCGTCGGCCGGGTTTCCGCCTGCCGCCGCTTCGTCGTACGTGCAGCGCAGCTCGATGACCTCGCCGCTGCCGTCCTTGATGACTTCCTTGCAGGTCACGAGGCAGGCGTAGCGCAGCCGGACTTCCTTGCCCGGCGCGAGCCGGTGCCAGCCCTTCGGCGCCACCTCTCGGAAGTCGTCGCGCTCGACGTACACGACGCGCGACAACGCGACCTTGCGCGCGCCGAGGTCCGGCCGCTCCGGATGGTTCTGCGCCTCGACCTGATCGACTCGGCCTTCCGCGAAGTTCTCGATCACGAGGCGAAGCGGCTTGAGCACGGCCATGCGGCGCTCGCAGCGCGCATTGAGATCCTCGCGCTGGATGTGCTCGAACAGCGTGATGTCGATGACGCTGTCGCGCTTGCTCACGCCGACGCGCTCGCACAGCTTCTTGATCGCCTCCGGCGTGACGCCGCGACGGCGCAGCCCGGCGAGCGTCGGCATCCGCGGATCATCCCAGCCCTCGACGATGCCCTCTTCGACCAGCTTGCGCAGGTTGCGCTTGCTGAGCAGCGTGAACGTCGGGTTCAGCTTGGCGAACTCGGATTGTCGCGGCTTGATGCCGCTCTTGGTCACCGCCGGCTGACCGATGCCGATCGCTTCGCAGAACCAATCGTACAGCGGGCGGTGATCCTCGAACTCGAGCGTGCACAGCGAGTGCGTGATGCCTTCGATCGCGTCCGACTCGCCATGCGCGTAGTCGTACATCGGGTAGATGCACCACGTGTCGCCGGTGCGGTGATGGTGCGCGCGCAAAATCCGGTACATCGCCGGATCGCGCAGGTTGATGTTGCCCGAGCTCATGTCGATCTTCGCGCGCAGCACCATCGCGCCGTCCGGGAACTCGCCGGCACGCATGCGCCGGAACAGATCGAGGCTCTCTTCGTTCGGGCGGTTGCGGAAGCGGCTGTCTTGGCCGCGCTTGTGGAAGTCGCCGCGCTGCGCCTTCAGCTCTTCCGCCGTGCTCTCATCGACATACGCCTTGCCGGCGATGATCAGTTGCTCGGCCCAGCGATAGAGCTGCTCGAAGTAATCCGAAGCGAAGAACAGCCGGTCGCCCCAGTCGTAGCCGAGCCACTTGATGTCGGCTTGGATCGAGTCGACGAACTCTTGCTCTTCCTTGGTCGGATTGGTGTCGTCGAAGCGCAGGTTGCACAAGCCGCCGTACTTCTCGGCGGTGCCGAAGTTCACGTACAGGCTCTTGGCGTGGCCGATGTGCAGGTAGCCGTTGGGCTCCGGAGGAAAGCGCGTGTGGATCTCGGCCGGCGTGATGCGGCCGGCGGCGATCTCCTCGTCGATCATCTCGTGGATGACGTTCGGCGCGTTCTCGGAGGGTGTCTCCGCCGCGGCCGGTGCGGCTGCGTTCTGAACGTTGGGGCTCGTCATGGCGTGGCTCCAGCCAATTTTTGCAGCACCTCTACGGCGCCCGCCACATGCTTTTCAGCGCTGAGCTCGTGATGCAGGCGCGCGGCGACGCGGCCCTCGCGATCGAGCACGAAGGTGACGCGCTGCACCCGCGGCAAGAGCGGCCACTTCACGCCGTAAGCGGTTGCGATCGAGCGATCGCGATCGGCGACCATGGGGAACTGCACGCCTTCCTTCTGAGCGAACTCGCACTGGGTGTCCTGCGAGTCGGTGCTGATGCCGACGACCGTGCCGCCGAGCTTCTCGATCTCGGCGTACCGGTCGCGAAACTTACGCGTCTCGATCGTGCAAACCGGCGTGAACGCCGCCGGATAGAAATAGATCACGACGAGCTTGCCGCGCAGCGCATCGAGCCGAAACGGATTGCCGTCGTGGGTGGTCCCGACGATGGGCGGTGCGAGATCACCGATCTTGAGCGAAGCCATGGCGGCGGACGATAGCGTACGGATCCACTCACAGCGAGAATGGATAGATGACGCGGAAGCGGGGCTTCGAAAACGGCGCGAAGCGTGCGGTGCGCACGACGCGCGCGATGCATGAGCCCGCGGGCGAGCCGGCGAAGTCGCCGGCGACCACGGCGTGGGTCACCTGGCCCGAGCTTGAAACAGTAAGGTCGACCTCGGCCACGCCGCGCTGGCCGTTCGCGCACACGAGCACCTCGCTGCGCTTGGCGTCGAGCGCGGATTGCACGTTCTCGCGCGTCGGCGTCTCGGGCAGCGGGCCCGCAGGTGCCGCCGGCTCGGCCGGCGCGGCCGCGGGCTCAGCAGGCGCCGTCGGCGTGACCTTCAAGACCGACTCGTCGGCCGGCTTCACCGCGGTGGCCTCCGCGAGCGGCTTGAGCAACGGCGGGCGAGCGGGGCGAGCCGCGACTGGATTGTGCGTCTCGGCCTTCAACACCTCGGCGGCCAATGCGGCTTTCGGCTGGGTGGCTGCCGGCGCCGCCGGGGCGGTCGGCGCTGCCGTTGCTGCCGGTGCCGCGGGCGCGGCCGGTGCTGCCGGCGCGACATCACCGAGCTCGGGGCTGGTTGCCGGCGCGGTGGCCGGAACGACGGGCTGCTCTGCCGGCGGCGGCGCCGCGATCACCGGGCTGGCGACCGGGGTGCGCGGCGGAATATCGAAGCCACCGCGCGTGGCGATCCATCCGCCGAAGCCGACGACGAAGAGCGCAGCCGCGATCCACAGGCCGAGCCGCACGTTCGAGTCGTCCGCTTCCGAAGCGGCCGTACCGAGCTCGGCCGGCGCCACGCTGGCGTCGCGCTCGGGCTCGCGTTCCACGAACGAATACGCCGCGAGCTCGCGGTCCGACATCACAGGCTCGGGCACTTCCGCACGAGCTACGACCGGGGCAGGAGGCGCCGACCAGCGTGCCGAGGGCGGCGCTTGGCGCGGCTCCGGCACAGCGGACGGCTCGACGTGCGTGCGCAGCGTCGGCTCCGCTGAACGGGTGGTGACCGGCGCGGCCGGGGGCAGCGATCGCACAGGCTCGGGCGGCGCGACTTCTTCCTCGATCGCGCTGTCGCGAACGATCTCGATCTGACTCTCGCGCACTGGCTCGGCCTCGCTCTCACGCATGAATTCCGCGGCGGGCTGGCCACGCAGCGTGCCCGAGGACACATGCGGAGCGGCCTCCTGCACGCCTTCCATCGACACGCTGGTCTGCGCGTCGAGCAACTGCTGAATCGCATCGCCGATCGCGGCGGTCGCGGGCGCGGCGGGCTCTTCGGCCTCGGGCGCCGGCACCGGCGGGGCCGCTGCCGTAATGCGCGTATGCGGCACGCGGCGGTCGTCCGGATGGGCGACCGTGCCGTCGGGGTTCACGCCGGGCGCGATCCCGGGCGAAGAGATCGAGCTGACGCGCGGCTGCGGCTCTTGGCCGCCTTGGTACGCGCTGGCACCGCGCCAGGCCGGCGGAGGCGGCGCCTTGCTGGGCGACACGCCGACCAAAGTGCTCGTGAATTTCCCGCGGCCATCGACATCAGTGGGCGGCACGATCTTCGGCGGGCCGGCACTATTGGTCGTGCCGACGCGACGGGTCGGCGCGGCGCTGCTCGGTGGGCCGCTCGGCACGGGCGGCTTCGGCGGCCGAGCCGATGCGGCTGGTGGAGGTGGCGGCGGAACCGCGGCCGCTGGCGCCGGCGCACTGTCTGCCGCAGGTGCCGGCGGACGGTTCGAGGACCGGAACGTCCCAGCGGGCACCTTCGAACGACGACCCTCGTTGCTATCCATGGTTCCTCTCGCAATACCGCAGGCGGCCTTCGCAGCTGCGCCTGCTCCCTGTCCCGTGCTGCCCAGCAGCCTGCCCAGCAGCGTCACCCACGTGAGGCTTGTCCCAGGGTAAGATATGTGAGGGCGTGTGAAGGCTATCTCAACTGAAGCGCGTCGTCAGCCTTCCGTGCTAATAGCCCGAGGCCCGAGTGGCTACTGGAATGTCACTCGGCCCGCTAAAGCAGGCGCAAACACTTCTGGCGTGCGACCTGCCTAAGCGACGGAACCAAAGGAGCATGCTGTGACCGATATCGTGATCGCGAGCGCCGTTCGTACTGCAGTCGGCTCGTTTAACGGAACCCTTGCGAACCTCCCTGCGCACGAGCTCGGTGCGGTCGTCATCGCCGAGGCGATCAAGCGCGCTGGCGTGCAAGGCGCCGAGGTTTCCGAGGTCATCCTGGGCCAGGTGCTCCAGGCCGCGCAAGGCCAAGGCCCCGCGCGCCAGGCAGTGATCAAGGCCGGCCTCCCCAAGGAAGTTTCGGGATGGAGCCTCAACATGATGTGCGGCTCGGGCCTGCGCGCGGTCGCGCTCGGCTTTCAGGCCATCAAGAACGGTGACTCGACGATCGTCGTCGCCGGTGGCCAAGAGAGCATGTCGATGGCGCCCCACGCCCTGCACCTGCGCAACGGCACTAAGATGGGTAACACCGACTTCATCGACACCATGATCAAGGACGGCCTGTGGGACGCGTTCCACGGCTACCACATGGGCACGACGGCCGAGAACGTGGCCAAGCAATTCGAGATCTCGCGCCAGCAGCAGGACGAGTTCGCGGCGGCGTCGCAGCAGAAGGCCGCCAAGGCGCAGGCCGACGGCAAGTTCAAGGACGAGATCGCGGCGGTCGTGATCAAGAACAAGAAGGGCGACATCACCTTCGACAAGGACGAGTTCATCCGCGGCGATTCGACGGCGGAGAAGCTCGGCGGCCTCAAGCCCGTATTCTCGAAGGACGGCACGGTCACCGCCGGCAACGCGTCGGGCATCAACGATGGCGCCGCGGCGCTGGTTTTGATGACGGCCAAGGAAGCCGAGAAGCGCGGCATCAAGCCACTCGCGCGGATCGTCTCGTGGGCACAAGCCGGCGTCGACCCGTCGATCATGGGCACCGGCCCGATCCCCTCGAGCAAGAAGGCGCTCGAGAAGGCCGGCTGGAAGGCCAGCGACCTCGACTTGATCGAGGCCAACGAAGCATTTGCGGCGCAAGCCTGCGCGGTGAACAAGGGCATGGAGTGGGACACCAGCAAGGTGAACGTCAACGGCGGCGCGATCGCGATCGGTCACCCGATCGGCGCGTCCGGCGCGCGCGTGCTGACCACGCTCCTGCACGAGATGGGTCGCCGCAACGCCAAGAAGGGCCTCGCAACCCTTTGTATCGGCGGCGGTCTGGGCGTGGCGCTCTGCGTCGAGCGGTGATTCGCTAGCGCTGAGAAAAATTCGGGCGCGTTCGCACAGCGGACGCGCCCGTCTTCTTTTGATACGAATCGGTTCGAAGTTTCTTGGAGGTCGGTTGGCTATGTTGCGTTTGAATCCGTTTGCCGCGTTGCGCCCTGCACCCGAGCTCGCTGACGAAGTTTCAGCGGTCCCGTACGACGTCGTGAACACCGACGAGGCACGCGCGCTCGCGGAAGGCCGGCCCAACTCGTTTCTGCACGTCTCGCGCTCCGAGATCGATCTGCCGCCCGGCACCAATCCGTACGACGACCGCGTGTACGCCGCCGCGGCGAGCGCGCTCAAGAGCATGGTCGAGCGCGGCGCGCTGGTGCGCGAGGACGCACCGACGCTCTACGCGTATCGCCAAGAGGCCACGCTCAACGGCAAGCACGTGAGCCAGACCGGCATCGTCGGCTGTTGCCACATCGACGATTACAACGAGAACCGGATCAAGAAGCACGAAGTCACGCGCAAGGACAAGGAAGACGACCGCACCCGCCACACGATGGTGATCCGCGCGAACGAGCCGGTGTTCCTCACGTACAACCCGCAGCAGGATTTGAGCGCGCTCACCGAAGCGGTGAAGCAGACCAAGCCGCTCTACGACTTCACCGCACCCGACGGCGTGCGCCACACGGTCTGGAGCATCGAAGACTCGGCGCCGTTCGTCGCCGGCTTCGCCAAGCTCCCGTGCGCTTACGTCGCCGACGGCCACCACCGCAGCGCTTCCGCTGCGCGCACCGGCGCCGAGTTGCGCAAGGCCAACCCGAGCCACACCGGCAACGAGGAGTACAACTGGTTCCTGTGCGTGCTGTTCGCCGCTGACGAGCTCAACGTCCTGCCGTACCACCGCTTGGTGCGCGACCTCGGCGGGCTCACGCCCGAGCAGCTCCTGACCAAGCTGCGCTCGGTTGCCGAGGTCTCGAAGACCGCGCAGCCGATCGGCGAGCAGCCCGGCTCGTTCGGCATGTTCCTGGGCGGCGAGTGGTATCGCGTGCAGCTGCCGAGCACCGCGATCGACGCGAACGATCCGATTCGCTCGCTCGACTACATGCTGCTGAGCGACCACATCTTGGGACCGCTGCTCGGCATCCAAGACCTGCGGACCGACAAGCGCATCGACTTCGTCGGCGGCATCCGCGGCACCGGCGAGCTCGAGAAGCGCGTGCGCTCGGGCGAGCACGCGGTCGCGTTCGCGATGCGCTCGACCAGCGTCGAGCAGGTGATGCGCGTCGCCGACGCGGGCCTGATCATGCCGCCCAAGAGCACGTGGTTCGAGCCCAAGCTACGCTCCGGTCTGCTCGTGCACACGCTCGACTGAAGCTGTGCGCGCGAGCTGTGCCACGGCTCTCTCCAGAGCCGGACCCTCTGTCACGATTGTCAGAGGTGGCGCGTCCCGCGCTTGACCCATTTTCGCAACAACGTTGGGCAATTCCGGGCAAGCGCTTGAATAAAGCCACTGGCGCGCTTCCTGCTCTGCCCAACGTTTATGGGTCTATCGAGGGGTGCACGACGCAAGGTCGTGCTGGCAGGCGCATTGCTGCTGGCACCGGCTTGGATGAACGGCTGCGCGGGCGGCGAAGAAGACTCGCCGAGCGGCGCGGCTAACAACCCCGGCGACGGAGTCTTCGGAGGAACAGGCGGCGCGGCGGGCGCAGCGGGCATGTTCGCCAGCGGCGGGACTGGCGGCGCCGGTGGCGTCGGCGGCGGAGCGCCGCTCCCTCCCGAGGTTGAGGTCCGCGTCGACTTCGAGCTGCCGCAAGCCTCGGAGCGCTACGTGTTCGCGGCCAACCCGGAAGGCGGCACCGTCTCGATCATCGACGCCGAGACGCGCCACATCCAAACCCTCGAGACCGGCGAGCGCCCGACGTTCCTGCGCACGCTCGCCGGCACCAACGACGCGATCGTGCTCAACGTCGGCTCGGACGACGCGACGATCATCCGCAACCCCGACGGGCGCGCGGCCACCTCGAACGTCGCCGTGGTGCGCGGCGCCAACGCGATTGCAGTCGCGCCCGATGGCGTGCACGCGGTCGTGTACTTCAACGCGTCGTTCAGCACCGCCGGCAACGCGTCGGGCAGCTTGCAGGACGTCAGCGTGATGAAGCTCGACGAGGGCAACGACCAGGTCATCGACATGACCGTGGGCTTCAGGCCGCGCGATGTGTTCTTCAAAGGCGACGGCAGCGCGGCGTTCGTCGTGACGGAGGACGGCATCTCGGTGCTCGACTTCGCGGACATCGAAGACAACGGCAGCGGCTTCGCGCGCGGCATCTCGCTCGGCAACGACATCGATCAAAAGACGCTCGACGTCTCGGTCACGCCGAACGGCGCGTTTGCGCTCGCTCGCCAGCCCGGCGATAGCCAGATCCGGCTCGTCGATCTGGACAGCGGAGCGATCGAGCGCCTCGACCTCGCGAGCCTGGTGTCGGCGGTCCCGCCCGCGACGGGCGACGAGGACGGCGGCGTGGCGCCCGAGCCGTTGCCGATCGAGGTGACGGACCTCGACCTCGCGGCATCGGGCACGGTCGCAGCCGCGGTGCTGCGCAACCAATCGACGCTGCTCGTGCTGCCGATCCCGGGCGCGTTCCAAGACTCGAGCCAAGTCGTGCGCCACGTGATCGACGACACCGTGGTCGGCTCCGCCGCGCTCGCGCCGAACGGCAAGACCGCGCTGCTCTACACGACCGCCGCCGCGATCGAGCACCTCACCGTCGTCGACCTCGAAACGGCGAGCGCCGAGCCGCGAACGCTCGTGCTCCGCAAGACGGTGCGCGCCGTCGCGATCGCGCCGGACTCGGAGACCGCGCTGGTCGTGCACGAGAAGCTCGAGGGCGACCCGAAGGAGCCGGGCATCGATCCCGATCTCAGCATCGACCGCGAGTTCGGTTACAGCGTGGTGAGCATCGCCAGCGGCGCGGTCAAGCTGCAGACCACGCAAGCGATGCCCGGCGCGTTCTCGGTCGTTCCGGACGGCAGCGCGATCTTCGTGCTGTTCCGCGACGACGCGACCGCGCTGCGCGAGGTGCAAAGGATCGACACCGCCAGCTTCCTGGTCGAGAAGTTCAACCTGGGCAGCCCGCCGATCTCGATCGGCGCCGTCCCGCAGAGCAACAGCGTGTTCGTGAGCCAAGACCACCCGGAGGGCCGCATCACCTTCATCGACTGGAAGTCGGGCGAAAAGAACACCGTCACGGGCTTCGAGCTCAACAGCAGGATTCGGGACTAAGCCATGACCCTATCGAAGCTCAAGACTTGGTCGTGCGCGCTCGTGCTTCTGGCCGCCGCATGCGGCGATCGCGAAGGCGACTTCGATCAATCGCTGGCGTTGCGCGACGACGCCGTCGGCATCGGCCACGCGCTGGTGATGATGACCGAGACGTCGGGCAAAGCGCTCGTGCTCGATCTCGCCAAGCTCGAGGACGTGCCCAAGGTCATCGACCTGCCGAGCAACCCTGCCCTGCTCCAGAAGCGCAACGAGGCGGACGAAGCGCTCGTGCTGTGCCTGGGCAAGCGCGGCACGGCCGCTGAAGATGCGGAGCCGAGCGTGCTCGGCGTGATCACGCCGGGCGGGGCGATGCGCGAATACACGCTGGGCAGCCCGTTCGATGCACTGCAGCAATCGGACGACGGCCGCTACGCCCTCGCCTATCGCACCGAGACGAGCGACCGCTTGCTCGAGAACCCGAACGAGATCGCGATCGTGGATCTCGAGGCCGACGAGGACGATGACGACGCGGTGCACCGCCGCACGCTGCGCAGCTTCGGCGACGCGCCGTCCAAGATCATCTTCTCGCCGACGATGAACATCCTGGGCGAGGACCGGCGCCTCGCGGTCGTGCTCTCGACGCGCAACGTCACGCTGATCGACCTCGCGCACCTCGATCGCGAAGAGACCACGGTGCAGCTCTCGCAAGAAGCGGGCAGCGCGGTCTCGCCGACCCAGGTGCTGTTCAGCCAGACAGACCCGGTGCTGTACGTCCGCGGCTCGACCGCCGATGATCTATACGCGTTCGATCTGACCGCGCGGCCCGGCGGCGTCGAGGACGACGAAGGCGACCAGCACAACGACTTCCGTCCGACGATCAATCAGCTCGGCGTCGGCGCGCGGCCAAGCGACATGGCGCTGTACGACACGAGCGACGATGCGCGCTTGCTCACGCTGACCGATGCCGGCTTGAGCCTGACCGTCGTCGATACCAGCACGGGCCAGTCGACCAGCATCCCGCTCGACGACTACGCCCAGTCGCTGCTGGTGTTTCGCGCGCCCTCGCCGCGCGATGACACGGTCGCGCCGCGCGCCTTGCTCTACAACGTCGACAGCACGCGCGTGACGTTCGCAGACCTCGCGGACATCGAAGAGCGCGGCACGCGTAACCTCGACACGGTCACGCTCGACCAGCCCGTCCGCCGCTTGATCCCGATGCTGCCGGAGTCGCTCGCGCTGGCGATCCACAACGGCGGCGTCAGCCTGATCGATCTCGCGAGCCGCACGGTCTCGCCGATCTCGAGCAACGCACAGCTCGACGACGCGCTGTTCGACGACATCGGCCGGCGCTTCTGGGTCGGGCCACCGGATCAACCGTGGGTCGGCATGCTGGACTTAGAAACGGGCACACCGGGCGAGGTGTTGCTCGAT
>Ga0193752_1003285_pt1 | contig 11245 bp, 12 predicted proteins | sample H1c1metaG_FD_144924 | JGI IMG/M metagenome (GOLD analysis project Ga0193752, IMG submission 144924) | Soil microbial communities from a riparian zone of the East river system, Colorado, United States - H1c1 | ecosystem: Environmental > Terrestrial > Soil > Riparian zone | place: USA: East River... | reverse complement strand
GCTGTGGGTCACGTTCGAGCTCGGCCGGCCGCTCGGCGTCCCTGACGATCCGACCTTCCAGCGTCGCGTCGCCAAGGCCGCGCTTGACCTGCTCGCGCGCACCGACGGGCCCTTGATCGCTGACTATCCCGAGCATGTGGAGGAGCCGGCGGACTTCACCGGCTGGGCCTGCCCGATTAACCTCTCGCCAGCGCGGGTGGATACTCTCGCCAGCGAAATCGACACGCTCGCCACCTGGCACGACCAAGCCGCAGCCGGGCAAGGCCGCACGACGGTGGGCGTCTCGGGCCTCGACATGGCCGCCGCGGGCGCGCTGGTCTCGCAGGCGCTCGATGGTACGTTGCCGCCGGCGCAGCGGCTCAAGGAGGCGATCGACGACCTTAAGGCCTATTACCTCGAAGCAGCCTCCGCCTTCCCCGATCCCGGCACGCCCAAGACCCGCAAGGAGTGGCTGTGGAGCGAGACCCGCTTCGGCGCCGCGCTGCTCGCTCTGCAGCCCAAGCTCGCCGCCAGCCCGGAGCGTGGCCACCAGATCCTGGCCAACCTCACCCTGATCCCAGCCACTGAACGCCATCGACTTGCGGTTCAATAGATTCGCTTGACTACTCTCCATGCAATGAGCGGGGAGTGGCCTGTGCCTACCGCAAACTAGATCCGACAATACTGATGATGAAGTCCGCCGAGGATCGGCTGAGGAACAAGCTGACCGTGCAGCTGAATCGACCGATTGGTCGGCGAATCCTTGTCCAGCGACAGATGTGTTCGGCATTCGTTGTAATAGCCGGCGTAGGCCGCAAGGATCCGGCGCAGATGGGCTTCACCGAAGACGACGATGTGATCGAGGCATTCACGGCGGATCGAGCCGATCAGTCTCTCCGCATGACCGTACGCCGCGTCGCGGTCTCGGACGCGGTTGTCAGGCGCTTCGTTCTAGGGGAAGGCATCGGTGATCTGGCGGGCGATCCACTCCGCTGTTGGGTTGGCCGTCACGCTGAGAGATATCAGCCGCCGGCGTTGGTGCCGGGGATGAGCAAGACGTACAGCAAACGGAAGCCAACCGTCGGCACGACCGGGAAGTCCGTCGCGCCGATGCCTGCCGCATGGTTGTGCAGAAAGGTCTTCCAGGTCTGCGACCGCCCTCGCCCACTTTTCGCCATGTACTTGGCAACGGTCGACTGAGCGACTTCGATCCCAAGCTTCAACAGTTCACCATGGATGCGAGGCGCGCCCATAACCGGTTAGCCAGCTGATCTCCCGGATCAGGCGCCGGATCTCCAGTGGAATCTTTGGCCGACCGACCTGAGATCGCGACTTCCAGCGCCAATACAGGTCGAAAACCTGTCCGATGCCATCGGACGATCGTCTCCGGCTGGATAATCGTCACTGCGTTCAACACCGACGAAAACAAGCGATAGAGCCAGACGAAAAGCAGTCGATCGGCGACCGCCAATTTTGCCTTCGAGGGAACGCGCCGGCGCAGCACGTTCAGCTGATGCCGCAGCATGATGATCTCGGCTTCCAGCTGCGCCTTCGTCCTAAACGGCAAGGCCACGACGTGGAGGAGCAGGCTCAGGAACGCGATCATCGCGCATCAACCTACCCCACCTCGCCCGCCACGCCAGCTCGGATGCAGTATTCGGTAAGAACAGCACCGCCGGACGCGCGAGGCCGCGATCGAGCCACGCCTGCACATGAAGAAAGCGATCGAAGCCGACGATCTCGCGCGCTTCGCAAAAGCCGATCAGGTTGCGCACCCAGCCGAGCAGCGACTGCGTCGGCCAGCGCGTGAAAATTGTATGATTGAGCGTCACTTTCTTCCTCCCAGACTTGTCAGCACATACGAAAAGCCCAGATGCGTTCCCAAGAATCTTTCCTGGGTGCATCCGGGCTTTGGCGTTACGCTCGCATCACATGAAACCTCCAAGGACCCTCGGAGATGGTCGATGCGACCGGATAGAGTTCAGATCGAGCCAGCCGGCGTAACGGCGGGAAAGTCCTTCTCGGGATCGAACACGTTATTGAAAAAGTTCGTCAGGGAGTACATGGCCACCAGCGCGACGATCTCCATGACGTTCGCATCCGTGTAGCCGGCATCGCGGACGGTTTTCAGATCGGCGTCACTGACCTTGCCGCGGGTCTCAATAATTTTGCGCGCAAACTGGACGGCGGCGTCCCGCTTGGGGTCACTGGCATGGCCCTTCCGAGCGAGAATGATTTCATCGGCCGGCAGCTTGGCCATATGTTCGGCCGTAAAGCTGTGAACCGTCAGGCAGTAGTTGCAGCCATTCACTTCGGAGACAGCGAGGCCGATGCTGTCACGCGTCTTCACGTCGAGTGCCTTGCTCAAGGAGCCGAGCAGGGCGGCCCATGAGTTGAACGCGATCGGGCTCTGCGCGAAGGTCGCCATCATATTTGGGGTGAACCCGATGTTCTTGGTGAACATATCGAGAGTCGGCTTCGAATCGGCCGGCACCTGTTCCGGCTTTGGCGTTGCAGTTCTGGGCATCGTAGTCACTGTAAGTTATTGGTTCTACTAATAATTATACGAGGTCCAGCACATCGGCCACCGGACGGCGCGGCTTCTGCGCCCAGTTTCCCGGACGCTCCGCCCCTACGGACAACAGCATGACCGGCACTTCGTCCTCCGCCAGTCCGAACTCGCGGGCCACCGCTTCGGCATCGAAACCGATCATCGGCGTCGAACCCAGGCCCAGCGAGCCCGACTACCTCACGCTCGACCGTATCGTTGTCGTACAGCTTCTCCGTGATAGGATCGTCTTGACCCTGGCTTGGCATCTCCCCGTGACGCGACGCATCCTAGCAGGCGCCTGCTACCTCTAGGTCAACCTGATCGATGCAGGTCTGCCGTGCTTGTACGCGCGCGAGGCACACAAGTTTGGGATTTCCGACTCTTATTGGCCATAGACTAGTGTTTGACTAGGGGGCATTCGCTCTGGGAAAGCGGACGAAAGGCCTCGCTGCCCGGCACGGTGCGAACGATCTTGAGATAGTCCCAGCGCCCCGTGGACTCCGATGGCTTTTTGACCTGAGCTAGATACATATCCTTTTCCATGCGGCCATCGGGTCGAATGTGTCCGTTTTTCACGAAAAAGTCGTTTATGGGATGCTCTTTCATCCACTTTACAACAGCGGGATTCGACGGATTGGGGAGACGGGCATTTTATCAAAGTGGTTCACGTTCTCCGCTGTGCATGTCTGAGATCGCTGCTCAACGACATGCCCCCTCACGTCCTCCGCCACATCTTCGCCAGTGTTGCTGGCGACCTTGGTTTTACGAGCTCGTTAGTGAGACTACTTGGGCATTCTACACGGGGCGTCACGCTGGGCCATTGGCATTTGAAGATACTGCATTGATGGCGACAGCAGACCGTGTTTCCGCCGAGATCGCACGATTGCTTGACAGGGGAACGATGGTAAAGCGCCCGAAGGAGACCATAGCGAGCCTGGGAGGATGGCGGCCGCCCCGGTTTGATATGTATATCGGGACGCAATCTATGAAGCTGCTCCAACAGTAGGAATATAATCATGGGAGAAGCGTACATCGCATCAGGACCGCTCATACCATCGATATTATCGGTTTCTGCAGTCACCAAGCGATATCGGTCTGGCCTCGTCGCTCTGGACACTGTCGACCTCAATATCGCTAAAGGGGAAATCTTCGCGCTGCTAGGCCCGAACGGGGCCGGCAAGACGACGTTGATCAGCATCATCTGCGGCACCGTGACCATGACTTCCGGGCAGATCCACGTCGATGGTCATGACATCGTCCAAGACTTCCGCGCGGCTCGTACGAAGGTTGGGTTAGTTCCACAGGAAATCGCACTCGATATCTTTGCGACGGTATGGAGCACTGTATGCTTCACCCGAGGGTTGTTCGGCCGGCGATCGGACCCTGCCTATATCGAGCGCCTGCTGCGCGATCTTTCCCTCTGGAATAAGCGCGACGCCCGCATCATCGAACTATCCGGTGGCATGAAGCGCCGGGTGATGATTGCCAAGGCGCTCAGCCATGAGCCACAGCTTCTGTTCCTCGACGAGCCCACGGCGGGTGTCGATGTCAATTTGCGGCGCGACATGTGGGCGCTGATCCGCAGCTTACGGGACAAAGGCGTCACCGTGATCTTGACTACGCATTACATCGAAGAGGCCGAGGAGATGGCCGATCGTGTGGGAGTCATCAACGACGGCAAGATTATCCTGGTCGAGCCCACCACCGACTTGATACGCAAGCTTGGCAAGCGGCGGCTTACCCTGGTCCTCCAACAGCCAATGCAGACCATCCCCGCGGAGCTCGCCGACTGGCCGCTCAAGCTGGAAGACAATGGGCAGCGACTCGCTTACAGTTTCGATGCCAAGACCGAGGGTACTGGCATTCCCAAGTTGCTCCGTCGCTTAGGAGAATTGGGAATCGACTTCAAGGACCTCGACACTACGCGAAGCTCGCTTGAGGACATCTTCGTCAGCTTGGTGGAGCCCGCAGCATGAGATCCTCAGGGGCAACAAACGCTCCAGCACGTGGCCGATCGATCGCAACATCAAAGCGTTGCAGCTCGAGGACACTTTCGTCGGCCTGGCGAAGCGAGTGAGAGACTTACAATGCTAATTAATAGCACAGCGATGTGGATGATCTATCGTACCGAAATGGCACGCATGGTCCGTACCGTCGGGCAGAGCGTGGCGACCCCAGTCATCACCACTGCCCTCTACTTCGTGGTCTTCGGAGGTGCGATCGGCTCTCGGATACAGAATGTCGGAGGAGTGGGCTATGGCGCATTCATCGTCCCAGGGCTGATCATGCTGTCGCTGCTAACCCAAAGCATCTCGAACGCGTCGATCGGTATTTATTTCCCAAAATTCACCAAGACAATCTTCGAGATCTTGTCGGCGCCGCTCTCTTATACCGAGGCGGTGCTCGCCTATGTCGGTGCAGCAGCCACCAAGTCGGTCACGATCGGACTTATCATTCTCGTCACCGCGACTTTCTTTGTGCCCGTTCATATCCTCCATCCGGGTTGGATGGTGGCCTTTATGTTGCTGACGGCGGTCGCCTTTAGCCTGTTCGGCTTCATCATCGGCATCTGGGCGGAGAATTTCGAGCAGCTTGCGATAATCCCCACGTTGGTGGTGACGCCGCTTACCTTCCTCGGCGGCGCTTTCTACTCGATCGACATGCTGCCGCAGCCGTGGCAGACCATTAGTCTATTCAACCCCGTCGTCTATCTAGTCAGCGGCTTCCGCTGGAGCTTCTATGGGGTCGGCGATGTCGGCGTTGGAATCAGTCTCGGCTTCACAGGCGTCTTCATTGGGGCTTGCCTACTCGTGCTTTGGTGGATGTTCAAAACGGGATATCGGCTGAAGCCGTGAAGGCCTGAGCTGCCCGACGGCATGCTTCTCAATTGGAATGCCCGGCATTACCACCGCACTAACCTTTCCATCGCCAACGTGGGAGCCCCAACAACCCGGCGAGGATGGCCGAACCGTTGGATAGTTCGCGGTAAGGACGGTCAGCAGATCGTGCCAAAATCGGCTGCAGGGATTGAACTTCCCGATAGCATCCCCAGTTCAGAACGAACTGGCACTTTCGGCCAACCAAGCTCTGACGAAAGCTTAACATCTGACTCGGTGTCTTCCAAACCGGGGACAGGCCATCGTGCTGAGGCCCGAGGATCGATGCGCTGCACGTCGGAGCCATAACTCAGTACAAAACAACGCTTTTATACTGAGTTCGAATGAGACTTCGCAGCACAAGTCACCTTCTTGAGACTCGACCTTAATTTTGCGCGCGCAATACGATTGATTAAATCGGAGCGGCTTTGGCGTGGACCTCGCTGCTACGCGCTGCCTTGCGCGTCGTCGCGGCAACCAGGACCACCTCGGCACACTTCTCACCGATCATGATGGGGGGCGCATTGGGTGCTTTCGCTCATCAGCGTCGGCATGATGGAGGCGTCTGCGACGCGCAGGCCCTGATGATGATGTTGGATCGTCCGGCCGAAGCCATGGCGCTAGTAGACCGGGCGCGCACTCTGTGACCGCGGCGAAATCGCAAAAGCCGTGGTCGCCAAAACAGAAGTGCTACGAACCATTGCCGGGTTGACGGTCGCGCAGCTTCGAGGCCAGCACGACCCGAGCGTGGCGATGCCCGCCGGCAGTGTTGTCAATTGATTCCGGGCTTTTTACGCAAGCCTCGGGCTCCAGGGCTGTTCGTCCCATTCAGGGCGCAGAACCTTCTAGCGGTGGACAGCGCCTTGGTGGATCGGAGAAGGAGGATTTTCGCCTACTAGAGACTAGCACTAAGGCTGCTATCGCCGCCCCCAAGCCGCACGCGCCTCTCCCGAACTAGACAAGCGCCCTTCTAATTTTGTCGTAGGCCGCACGGTCGTAGTCGAACGCCGTCTTTGATGCCTGCCCCGGATCACTGGCGCTCGGCTTCGCTTGCACCGCATAGGAAAACCCCGACGCGTCCTCGGCCGTGGCGAACGACACTTGAATGACCCCATCCGCGATCTTGTCGGTCATGGTGTAGTCGCCGGTCACATCTATCGCCTTGGCGAGCCGCATGAGGAGCCCAAGGCGCGTCTGCTCGGTCTCAGGGTTGATCACCCATGTACGATCATACTCCCCAATGACAAGATGCGCGTGGGGATGCTTGTCGTGAAAGTCAGGTCCGGACATTGTAGTCATCAATCGACCTCCTCACAAAACGTGGTGGTCTCGGCAGCAGTCCCTTCCCCCTTTGGTCGCGTAAGGATTTTAGAACCCTACCCTGCTGAAGTCACGCATTGCGCCTGCCGCGGCGGATAACCGTTGTAGTCATGGCCCTCCCACCTGAATCATACGGGTACAGAGTCGATGGATGGCGTTTGCGGAGCGGTCTGATGACGACTGCAGCCACCCATCAGCCGCTCTCAAGTTTGCGATGTGGACGACGGCTCGTTTCCCACAGAAGTGCGTTCGCTTCAGGCTATGAGCAGCGACAATGCTCTGTCGAGCGGCACCGGAGTCTCTTCGAGCAGCAGCGAAATCGCCTTTTCTTCCCAGCCCGCGCCCTCGACGCTAAGCTTGGGACGGTCCGACAGACGATGCTCCAAGACAAAGCGAGCCATCAGCATTCGTCGCGCGTCGCCGCCTGCGACACCAAGACGAAAGCCCTCATTGATCATAAGAATGGCCGTAACAATGTGATAAAGCGCACTGGCCGCGACGCGACTGAAGCGTTCGTTCTCCGGCGAGTCCGCAACCTCCTCCGCAAAGCGGATCGTTTGCGCTAGCGCGCCTTCAAGGCGGGTGCGAAATTGTCCAGGCAATCCGCGCGCCTCGGCCAGACGCTTGGCGAGCTCGGCGCCCAATTCGCGATGTGCGCGCTCCTTGCCGACGGCGCGTTGGATAACGTCCAGTGCGTTGACGCTACTGGTGCCGTCCCAGATCACGCCGAGATGCGCGTCGCGCACCAGCCGCGCGTTCGGCCAGTCCTCAATGTAACCGTTGCCGCCCCGTGCCTCCATTGCGGCCGTAGCGACTGCGATGTTGTCGCGCGAGGCACGGTATTTGCAGATTGGCGTTAGGATGCGTACCACCTTGGCTGCGGCATCTTCTTTTCGACTTGTCATCACCGAAGCGAGCATGAGTGCCGATAGGGATTGCTCAGTCTTCACTAACATCTTCACGAGCTGACGGCGCATCAGAGGATGATCCATGACTCGCCGACCGAAGGCGTTGCGATGACGCGCCGCCTGCATTGCTTCGTTAAGACAGCGACGCATCATTCCAGCAGCGCGCGTGAGATGCGACACGCGGCTCGGGTTTACCATCTCCAGCATCTGCTTCATGCCGCGATCGAGGGCCCCCAATTGATAAGCGATGGCGCCGTCGAACACGATTTCTCCGCTTGGCATGGAGCGGCTGCCGAGCTTTTCCTTTAGCCTCACGATGCGATAGTTGTTGCGTGCGCCATCCGGCAGCGTTCGAGGCATCAAGAAGAGCCCGAGCCCGCGGCCACCCGCCTGGGCGCCCTCGGGTCGGGCCAACAGCACCGCCACATCGCCGTCTGCGTTGGAACAGAACCACTTTTCGCCGTAGAGGCGCCAGTGTTCGCCCTCCCGTACTGCGGTCAGCTCCGCCGCACCGGCGTCCGAGCCTCCGATCTTCTCCGTCATGAACTGCGCGCCGTACAGCAGGCGATCCATGTCCTGGGTCCACATTCTATCGAGATAGCGTGCCTTGAGCTCAGCACTGCCGTAGCACTCGAGTAAATCGGAAGTGCAGTCGGTCAGGTTGACGGGACAGAGCACGCCGAATTCCGCCTGCGAAAAGAGGTAAAAAAATGCCTGCTTGGCGAGCGGCGGCATTGCCTCAGTCCAGCCCAGCACCCCGGCGCGGTGGGTCATGGCGTGCATGCCGAAGGTTCCGAAGGCGATGCGCCTGATTTCGTCATACGCAGGGTGGACCTCGATCCATTCCTCGTCGCGACCGTGCTTGTCTCGATAATGCAATTTGGGCGGATGCTTGTCGGCAAGATCCGCCAGGTCATTCAACCGCCCCCCGGCTAGCTCGCCGAGCCGGTGGAAATGTGGCGCGAGATGAGCGAGCAGCGGCGCGTCCATGTACAGCGCAAGCAAGTCACGCAGGCTGCGGTCGACCTCGTAGAAATTGAGTCCACTGCAGTCAGGCGCGACGTAGCTGGAGCGACGTGCGGCCGCGGCGCGGCTGGCGAGTGCGGAATGCCCAGATGCGGATTCGTGTGAGAGGAAGGGGGCCAGTTCGTTCATGAAGGGAACGTGGCATGGAGTTTGGGGCCTTGCCAAACGATTTGATAGCAGTCCGTATTGATCTAAACTCAACACCATGTCGTCCCGTCGCCTGCCATCGCTCCACGCTGTTCGCGCCTTCGAAGCCGCAGCGCGGCATCTCTCCATTACTCACGCAGCGCGCGAACTCAACGTGACGCCCGGTGCCGTGAGTCGCCACGTCCGGGCACTCGAGGAGGATCTTAAAGCGCCGCTGTTCGTTCGCCGTTCAACAGGCCTGGAACTAACGCCTGTCGGCCGCTCGATGGCGGACGGCTCACGCGAAGCGCTCGACCGTCTTGAGGAGGCAGCAACCGGCGTGCGCTTGCAGCGTCACCGTCGGCTATCAATTGGCGTCTACGGCCACTTTTTCTCGCGCGCACTGCTACCACTGCTGTCCCAACTGCGCCGGAGCCATCCCACTCTTGAGGTCGACGTTCACGCCAGCACTAACCCTCTCGACATCCTTCCGAGCCGCTTCGACGCTGTGATTGTCGTCGCGGGCGCGGGCCGGCAATCCGGGCTGGTCATGCGGCCACTGATGCCGATCACTACCGTGGCGGTCGCAGCGCCGCAGCGACTGAAGAAAGGTCCGGTCGACTTCTCGCGCGTACCACTCCTGCACACACGCCCGCGCTCCGAGGATTGGCGACGCTGGCTCGACTATGCGGGTTTCGCGGCGGTGCCCGTGCGCGGCGGAAGTAGCTTTGAGAGTGCCAGCCAAACGCTCGAGGCAGCCGCCTCCGACCTCGGCCTCGCTATCGCCATCGAATGCCTACTTGGCCCAGATCTCACCAGCGGCAGACTGGCGATCGCCCATCCCACGCGGCGGCCAACGCGGCGGCACTTCACGTTGCAATACGAGCCGCGCTTCGCCGACGATCCATCGCTGATTACCTTCGCTGACTGGATGTGTGAGCGGCTACTGACCCCGTAAACCCAAGGATCTCACACACGCTCGAAGCGGCTTCAACCTGCGTATCGGAAGCTGAACAAGTCGACGGCTAGGCGCGGTTTCTGCCGTTTCGGAACAAGACGAGCCGCAGGCTATCCCGTTTCCTTGGGGCCCGTTCGTGGGAGATCGCGAGACAGGCTTGACATAAGACATCATGACGTCATGATGTCTTATGATGTCGGGACTTGATAGAGCCTCTCCCCTGTATGACCAAGTCGAAGCCGCGCTTGCTTCGGACATCGTGGCGGCGACCCTGCCTCCGGGCAGCCAACTGCCACCGGAAGACAGCTTGACGGCTCGCTTCGGCGTCAGCCGGACAACCGTGCGGAAAGCGGTTGAAAACCTCGTGGCGCGGGGCTTGGTTGAAATCCGACGAGGCAGGGGCACCTTCGTCACCGAACCTAAGATCAGGCAAGACCTCACGGAGCTGAGCGGCTTCGTGGAGGACATGATGGCCCTCGGACGGAATCCGACTGCCCGCTTGCTCGACAAGCGGGCGGTTCCTGCGAGCAAAACAGTCGCACAACACCTCGGCGTCGCCCTCGGCACGCACGTCTATCGCATCGAGCGCGTCCGTCTGGTCGATGGTATCGCCATGTCGTTCGACGAAACCTATCTACCGCTAGACATCGGCGAGAAAATTGCCGGCCATGATTTGGAGGCGGAGCCAATCTTTGCCCTGCTCGAAGGCAAATACGACCTGCCGCTGGTGGAAGCACAATATCAGCTTGAAGCCGTCACAGCTGACGAGTATGTCGCGCAAGCATTGGGCATCGAGGTCGGGAGCCCGATTTTCCTGATTGAGCGGACTTCCTACACCGAAGGGCAAAAGCCGGTCGATTACGAAAAGCTCTATTACCGTGGCGATCTGATTAAGTTCGTCACCCGATTGTCCCGCCGTCCCCGCGCGCGGACGTGACCCCAGAGACTATTCATGGCAACGGCGACTACGCTCTGGCTATTCGTGGCCGCGCTTGGCGCGAGCGCGCTGGGTGGCGTGCTGGGCATGGCGAGTGGCATCTTCATCGTGCCGATCCTCACGCTGCTATTCGGCGTGGATATTCATGTTGCGATCGGTGCGAGCATTATCTCCGTCATCGCCTGTTCATGCGGAAGCGCCGCGCCATTCTTGAAGGGGCGGCTGACGAACTGCCGAGTTGCCATCGTTCTGGAGACGGCAACCACCCTGGGCGCGCTGACAGGCGTGTTCCTGATCGGAGTCATTCCGACTGCGTATCTCTATGGTCTGTTCGCCGCAATTCTGGCGATCTCGGCGCAACAGATGTTAGCGCGTCGGCGTGAGGTCGTGGACACTGGCGCGCCGGATGTGCGGAGCTGGGCAACGGTGTTGCGCCTGCATTCGAGCTTCCCCGATCGCGGACAAAAACGCGACGTGCCTTACAATGTCGGGCGCGTGCCACTTGGCCTGTCGCTGATGTATGGCGCGGGTTTGATTTCCGCCCTGCTCGGCATCGGGAGCGGA
>Ga0193752_1003284_pt1 | contig 11247 bp, 11 predicted proteins | sample H1c1metaG_FD_144924 | JGI IMG/M metagenome (GOLD analysis project Ga0193752, IMG submission 144924) | Soil microbial communities from a riparian zone of the East river system, Colorado, United States - H1c1 | ecosystem: Environmental > Terrestrial > Soil > Riparian zone | place: USA: East River... | reverse complement strand
TTAATAACCTTAAGAATGTGGACTGCATTTTGCATGGACGAAAGACAGCTGAAGGTTTTATTCCATACTGGAGGGACGTAGCAAACAATCCCAAAAACAGTGAGTACGAACTTGGAAGACTATTTGCAGATATTCCCAATGTTGTTTTTTCAAATACACTCCAGGCTAACAAGTGGCACAATACAACAATTATAAAAGGCGAGATAACGGAGGAGATAAAAGCTTTGAAAAACAAAAAAGGGAAGGACATAATTGTTTATGGCGGTGATTCATTTGTATCATCGTTAATACAACATGATCTAATTGACGATTTTTATTTACTTGTAAATCCTGGTGCGATTGGAAACGGACAACAAACTTTCAACCCATTGAAAGATAATTTAAAGGTGACACTTGCGAACTGTGAGCCGTTTGCTTGTGGAATAGTTTTGTTGTGTTATGAAAGACGGAAATAACATACGAGAGAAATAGTGGATATCGGTTTGTTTTTTACTTTTTAATAGCCCTTGCCTGCACTATGCCAAAAAATGTGCAAAGTTCTCAAATCCCACGAAATTATCTGGAAATTTTATAAAATTAATATTATCTTTTATACTAATATAGTTACTTAATAAGATATAAAATGGATAATGATTTAATCACACGAATAAGAAAACTGAGCCAACAATATGCATACACCTCTATTCAAATGCATGAAGCCATTGGCCGAAAGGCAGGGTTTTCAGGAACTGACCACAAGTACTTAGGATTTTTAATTCAAAAAGGGCGAATGACAGCAGGCGAGCTTTCAAATTTAACAGGTTTGACGACAGGTGCAGTGACGGGTTTAATAGACAGATTTGAAAAGAAAAAATTAGTGAAAAGACAATTTGCAGCAGACGACAGACGGAAGGTTATCATTGAGCCAGACATTGAAAAAATAATGGCACTTTTAGCACCGCTTTATAAAGAATTCCGAAACAAATCAGAAAAACTTACTGCTACATTTTCCAGCAAGGAAATCAAAATCATTGAAACCTATTTTTTAAAAGCAATTGAAATAATGAATGAAACAACAAACGCGTTGCGTTCAAAGACACCTTAGTATGAAAATTATTATGATGTTATAGGCTCATCAACAAATAAGCTCATCAACAAGCTCACAACAATAAATAAAGGCGAGAACAATAAATAAATGAAAGTTATGTTGACTTATATACTTGGTTTTCAGGAAATCGATAGATCAATGCTTTCGATGGTCGGGGGCAAAGGCGCCAACCTTGGAGAACTATACAGGATAGGGGATGTACAAGTACCCGCAGGCTTTTGCGTTACTACGGAAGCATATAAAGAAATCATTGGGGGTAGCACAGCGTTTAATTCACTGCTGGATCAGGTAACCATTCTAAAAGCGGATAGTAGGAAAGGGATTAGCGAAATCAGTGCAAAAATCCGAAAGGTGATCGAAGAAATAGCGATTCCGAAAGGCATCGAAAAAGAGATTACCCGGCATCTTGAACAACTTGGTGAAAAAGTTGCTTATGCCGTACGTTCGAGCGCCACAGCAGAGGATCTTCCGACAGCCTCCTTTGCAGGGCAACAGGATACATACCTTAACATTATCGGAAAGCAGGCAATCCTGAAACATATAAGCAAGTGTTGGGCGTCGTTGTTTACAGACAGAGCAATAATCTATCGCATTCAAAACGGCTTCGACCACCGTAAAGTTCAATTGTCTGTGGTTGTGCAGAAGATGGTCTTCCCGCAAGTTGCAGGAATTCTGTTTACCGCCGATCCCGTCACATCTAATAGAAAAGTATTGTCCATTGATGCGAGCTTTGGCCTTGGTGAGGCCCTGGTATCCGGCCTGGTGAATGCTGATAGCTATAAATTGTTTAACGGTAAGATTATCGATAAGAAGATATCCACCAAGAAACTCGCTTTTTATGCTCTGGAAGACGGCGGCACCAAAGAGGGGGAGATTGAACAGGATTGGCAGAATAAGCAAGCGCTGACTGATGAGCAGATTTTAAAGCTTGCCCGTTTGGGTAGAAAGATCGAAGAACATTTCGGCCGTCCCCAGGACATCGAATGGTGTTTAGTTGATGACACATTTTATATTGTCCAGAGCCGGCCAATTACTACTTTATTTCCTATCCCTGAAACGAATGATCCATCGGCCGCCAAAGGCTTGCCGACGGCGCAGCAGGAAAATTACGTTTTTGTATCTGTTGGTCATCAACAAATGATGACAGATCCTATGAAACCATTGGGATTGTCTTTTTGGCTGTTAACGACCCGGGCACCCATGCGTATCGCTGCCGGAAGATTATTTATTGAAATTACATCTATGTTGGCTACACAGGCCGGCAGAGAAACTTTACTAAACGTTACGCTGGGAAAATCTGATCCGCTAATAAAAGATGCACTTACGACAATTATAGAGCGGGAAGATTTTATTAAATCGCTTCCATCGGCGGCCAACCGCATACCTGAAGCTTCAGCGGTCGCGAAAGACATGCCAACGGCGCTGCCGGATGATAAAAAAGAATCCGTCCCTGGTAAATGCAATGAAGGTGTTTCGCACGCGAATTATAAAACACTAAACGATTACGATCCAACAATCGTTTCTGATTTGATCAGGGATAGCCAGGCATCAATAGAAGCTTTAAAACAAAACATTCAAACCAAATCAGGGACAGATCTGTTTGATTTTATCCTCGAAGATCTTCAGCAACTAAAGAAGATCGCATTTGATCCACAAAGTTTTGGTGTGCTTATGACTGGTATAAATGCGGCATTCTGGATCAATGAAAAGATGAATGAATGGTTAGGAGAGAAAAACCCGGCAGACATACTTTCCCAATCTGTGCCTAACAATATTACTTCTGAAATGGGTCTGGCGCTGTTGAATGTCGCAGATGTAATTCGCCCTTATCCGGAAGTGATCGATTACCTGAAACACCTGGAAAATGACAACCTGCCTTTCCGGCAGGCGGGCTTTTTGGCTGAACTGGTCAGGTTCGATGGTGGAAAGGAAACCAGGGAAGCTATCAATGATTATCTCAACAAATACGGAATGCGATGTAGCGGAGAGATCGATCTTACTAAAACCCGTTGGAGTGAAAAACCAACTATTCTTGTGCCCCTAATTCTCAGCAACATCAAAAACTTTGAGGCTGATGCCGGCATTCGGAAATTTGAGCAGGGGAGACAGGAAGCTTTGAAAAAAGAACAGGAGCTACTTTATCGGTTGAAGCAATTGCCGGACGGTGAACAAAAAGCCAAAGAAACAAAACGGATGATAGACTTGCTCCGGAATCTCAGCGGTTATCGTGAGTATCCCAAATACGCGTTTATTAGTCGTTACTCCATTTATAAGCAGGCTTTACTCAAAGAGGCCGACCAACTTGTACAAGCAAATGTTATTCATGAAAAAGAAGATATTTACTACCTCAGTTTTGAAGAATTTCACGAAGTCGTTCGAACAAACAAACCTGATTATAAGGTCATCAACAAACGAAAAGATGAGTACAAATTATATGAAAAATTAACTCCCCCACGTGTTATCACATCTGATGGTGAGATTATTACGGGTAAGTACAACCGGGAAGATCTCCCTGCCGGAGCTATTGCAGGTATGGCAGTTTCTTCCGGAGTTATAGAAGGCCGGGCACGTGTTATTTTAAACATTGAAGATGCTGATATAGAAGATGGAGATATATTGATTACCACCTTTACTGACCCCAGCTGGACACCATTGTTTGTCTCCATAAAAGGCCTCGTTACCGAAGTTGGTGGATTGATGACACATGGAGCAGTTATTGCACGTGAATATGGCTTACCGGCTGTTGTTGGAGTGGAGAATGCTACCAGACTAATCAAAGACGGACAACGGATACGTGTAAATGGAACGGATGGATTTGTGGAAATATTATAAACCAAAATGTCTTTTGTTTGAAAAGCAAAAAGAAGTAGATGCAGCAAGGACGTAGTCTATTTTAATTTAACGATACTGACCGGTGTTGGTGTTTTCGCTTCCTGAGAAGAAGGCAGCCTGAACCATTCTTTAGCGTAAGGTCTCAGCAGCGTATTACAGGCGTCCGGTCCCCAGCTTCCTGCCTGGTAAAATTCCAGTTTCCGTTCGGGATATTTTTTCCAGGCATCCAGTATAGGCATCACTACTTTCCAGGCAGTTTCAATCTGGTCTGCGCGCATAAACAATGTGGCGTCTCCCTCCAGTGCGTCCAGTAACAGCGCCTCATAGGCTTCAGGAAGGGTTTCTGTATAATTTTCCTGGTATGTAAAATCCATTTCTACAGGTTTCAACTTCATTTGCAATCCGGGTACTTTGCTTTCAAAAAGTAAACTTATTTCAAGCTCTGGTTGTATACTTATAACAAGGCGGTTAGGAACAATATCATCTTTAAAGATCTTATGTGGAGTATCTTTAAACTGTACCACAATGACGGAAGATTGTTTTTTCATGGATTTTCCGGTGCGCAGGAAAAACGGCACACCTTTCCAGCGCTTATTGTTTATAAATAACTTTGCCGCAACAAATGTTTCAGTGACGGATTCTGCAGCAACCTGCTCTTCTTTGCGATAAGCTATTCTTGGAGAGTTATTAATGGTTCCTTCGGTATATTGACCGCGTATCACATTTTTAAATACATCCGCTGTGGTATAGGTGCTGATACTTTTCATTAACCTGGTTTTGGCATCGCGGATAGTTTCCGATTTATAGGCGCCGGGACAGTCCATTGCAATTATGCAGAGCAATTGCAACAAGTGATTTTGTATCATATCCCGCAAAGCCCCGCTGCTATCATAATATCCGCCCCGTTTGCCGACACCCACTTCTTCCGCTACACTTATCTGGATATGATCTATGAATTTATTGTTCCATAAAGGTTCAAATACATAATTGGCAAACCGGAATGCCATGATGTTTTGTACGGTCTCCTTCCCCAGGTAATGATCGATGCGGTATACCTGTTTTTCATTAAACCGCTTCTGCAGATATCGGTTTAATTTTTGGGCCGAGGCCAGATCTGTTCCAAACGGTTTTTCTATGATCATGCGATGCAGGGAGATACTGTTACATAACTTATGCTTAAAAAGGGCTTCGGCAATTATTTCAATAAAACGGGGAGCTATGGCAAAATAAAACATCCGGGTACTACGAAGTCCGTTTTGCTGATCGAACAAATCCAGCTTTTCTTTCAATGTGGTGTAAGTCGCTGCTTCCAGAAAATCTCCCTGTAAATAAAAGATCCTTTGGGCAAATTCTCCCCATTTTTTCCCATCTGCTTTGCCATTCCGGCTAAATTCATTGACGCCTTCCAGGAGTTCTTTTTTAAAGATAGTTTCATCAACAGCCATAAAATCCACGCAGTAAATGGCAAAGCTTGAAGGAAAATGGTTGTCGATATATAAATTATATAAGGCAGGAATAAGTTTGCGTTTGGTAAGATCTCCCTTTGCTCCAAAAATGGTAATAGCCGCGGAATTTGTTTTTACTTGTGCCATATCAGTCTCTGTTGATTTTTTTCTCTTCTCAGGAAAGAGTTGATTATTAAAGAGCAGAACAAACTTAACCATTAATTGTTGAGATGGCGCTTTTGTAACCAGCTTATTAGGACATTGCCCGTTGCACACCCGCCGGCTGGATGGACTGATCTGTGGCATAAATAAAATCTATTGATATCAGTGCAGGCATAATTATTGAAATTGAAAATTAAAGTCAAACTTCATTAGAATTCACATAAAAATATTTATCATGGACTTACAAAAGCAAAAACAAATTTCGAAAGAATGGCATGAAGCTTTCGGGACTGTTGCCTTGAAAAACAACTACGATAAATATCTGCATGATAATTTTACAGCGGATTTTTTTGGTGGGCAGCAGGTTAACAAAGCTAAATATATAGAGGAAGATCAGCGATTTGGATCGGCATTCAGGAATAGTAAAGTGACAGTTGTAGAACAAATTTCGGAGGATAACAGGGTGGTATCTGTCATGAAATGGACCGCTGTCCAGGTAAAAGATATACCAGATATTCCAACGACCGGAAAATCATTTGAGATCAGGGGCATCGCCATAGATTATTTCAAAGATGGAAAAGTTATTAAACATCTTCCCTTGTTTGATCAACTAAAAATGATGCAACAACTCGGGGCGATACCAAAAAACCGGAAGCCGAATATCAACTGAAGTGAAAATCGCAAAAAAAATAAGGCACCTATTAATCGCCATCTCTGTAAAACAGAACAGATTATCAATAATTAAAGAGTATCAATAATAAAATAAAAACTATGATACGTAAATTAAAATCTGGTGAATATCGGCTTTATTCAAGGAAAAAAGATCCTAAGACCGATAAACGCAGAAATCTTGGGACGTTTAAGACACTCACTGCGGTAAAAAAACATGAAAGAGAAATTCAATATTTTAAACAGCATTAGTCTTCAGCCAGAGTCTTCAGCCAGCTTTTTTTCAAAAAAGATTGTTCCCTCAATTGGACTATACCTGTAAGGTTCTATTTCATAAAATCCCAGGTAATGATATAGCTCATGTGCCTTTGTTTGCCCAGGCACAGTGTCTAATCTGATAAACTCATAATTCAACTCTTTTGCCACGGCAACCGCTGACTCCAATAGTTGTATCCCTATCTTAAGGTTTCTGTAACCAGGCCTTACATAAAGTCGTTTAAGTTCTGCTATTCCTTCAGAAAATTTACGAACACCGGCACAGCCCACCGCAATTTCATCATCGATTAAACACAAAAGCAGAGCTCCCTCTGGCTCGTTGTATTGCCGGTTGAGGGCCTCTAACTCTTTTTTAAAATCCTGGTAGCCAAGATCGAATCCCAATGTGCCGGCATATTCTTCAAATAATATTCTTCCTTGTTCGAAGGCTTTTGACGTATCGGCTTTGATTATTTTGATATTAGCCACATTATGTCATTTTAGTGATTAGTCAGTTAACCTTTTAATTCTGCAGTAGGCAACAAACTTATCTGTTTATTTTACTTCAGAAACAAATCATAACGTTGTTCAATAATCGATTTCCCAAAGGAGTCGGAATTCTTTTCCTCCGTGAGCCTGAAACCATACCTGGTATAAAGATTTGCGGCTGTACTTAGTTCATGAGTCGTCCACAAAAACGATGATTTATAATTACGGTCTTTGAGAAAATCTATATATAGATTCATAAGCTTCTTGCCCAATCCGATGCCCCTATACCCCGGATCGAGTATGAAGTATCTTAACTGAGCCGTTTCATCCCGATGCACCAGCAATAGAGAACCAATTATCTTATTATTGTGTTCGCAAATCCAGACCCTGTCTTTATTGCTATCATAGTTTTTAGAGAACTCAACGAGGCCCGTTGCTACATAAATGTCAAACTGGATCCCATATCCATATTCTCTTTGATACAAATGACCGTGCATATAGATGATGTATCCAATATCTCCCGGTAATAGTCCGGTCCGGATCTTTATATCTTCCAGGTTCACATTGTTACTCATGGTTGAACTTTGCTTTGGTTAAAATTTCTTGTATATTTTGCATACAGTTAAGTAGTAGTATTACGTCTCTCCTGTCAAGCTGAACAACGATATTTGAAATCTGATCGTTTGAAGCTGTGTTTAGCTGCTGAAACTTTTTAATTCCAGATTTGCTTAATGAAATATTCGCGGCACGTTTGTCAGTCTGTGAAGGTGAAACTACTATGATGCCGATTTTGACAAACTTCCTGATGATACGGCTCAGATAGCCTTTATCGATCTGTATCTGCTGTACGATTTCACTGGCTGTAAGCCGCTTGTTTCGGAATAGTTCAAACATTATCCTGGCCTCCGGTAATGAAAAATCGCTCTTAAGAATGTGATTATCAAGTAAGCCGAGTATATTGGTATAAAACCTGTTGAACGATCTTATTTTATCGATATCATTAATTTTCATCAGGCAAAAATAGAGAATTAGTTGACAAAGTCAACTAAATTTCGATTTTTACTCCGGAACTGTAAATTGATATAACACGCGGCCCCTCATAAATCAAACAGGTTTTTAGTTTTGAAATTGCATCTGGTATTTGGTTTTATCCGTAACCTTTTTATAAATTTATAATAATGGTCGAACAGCGACAATCTGAAGTAGGAACTCCTAAACAATATAATTTATGAAAGAGATCATTGAAACATGGGAAATCAATAATCGCATCAACCTTTATCTGCTTGATTCGGTAAAGGATGAACATTTATCCTCTGTTGCTGCTTCAAGAGGGCGAACTGTGGGCGAACAATTTGCGCACATTCACAATGTCAGACTTATGTGGCTAAAAGCAGCTGTGCCCGATTTGTTGTACAATGTCGAAAAAATTGAAAGTATCGCTATCAATAAAAGGGTCATTGCCGAACAGCTTTCTAAAAGTTCAAAGGCAATCTCACAACTATTTGAAAAATCTTTGGCAGAAGGAAAACTAAAAGGATTCAAACCGCATCCTACTGCTTTTTTGGGATATATTATCTCTCATGAAAGCCATCATCGTGGTCAGATCGTTTTGTCTTTAAAACAATCCAGTCATCCTGTTGATAAAAAAATATTATTTGGTCTTTGGGAGTGGGGGACAAGATAGTCCGCAAATATTTCTCATTATTTCAGTTCCAGGATAAACTTCTTAAAGGCTTTTCCCAAACTGACGGTTAACTTTTTTGCAATATTCCCATCAGTGTCCAATCTTGGATTGAAAATGGTGAGACTCAACCCGGCTACGTTGCAATTGATCAACAGTTCACCAATAAAATATTCCATATCGCTGAATTGCAGTCCACCTGGAAGCCGGTAATCCACTGCGGGGTTAATATCATCGGATAAAACATCAGTGTCATAGTGTATCCAGACGCCGTCTAGGTTAAGGTTTTGGATATGGTTGATAATATCAGCAGCCGTTTTTTCCAGGCTGGTGGCGCTTATCTCGCTAATATTTATGCACTTAATAGAACTCTCCCTTATGTTACGTGAACCATAATATTTTGTTTCCTCTTCGTCGCGCTGACCGATATGTACAACATGTTTTTCCAAAACGTATGGATTCATTCCGTTGATATTGGAAAGGACCTCAGTTCCGTGACCTACAATGAATCCCAGTACCATGTCTGCAACTTCTCCGGTCACGGATTTTTCCGGTTCATAAAAGTCGGCATGAGCGTCGAAAAAAATCAAGCCATAGTTGCCTTTTGCCTTTAAGGCCGGCATGATACCTAGAAGTATACTGCAGTCGCCACCTAATACAAATGCAAACCGGTTCTCTTCAATTGTTTTGCTGACGGCTGAACTCAGTTTCATGGAAAAGGCCTGTAAAGCTTTCAGGTTTATGCATTTTGTTTTGGGATCCCTTTCAGCGCTATAGCTTTCGTTATTAGCAGGTACCCCGACAACCGGATAATCACATCTCAGATACCCGGCAAGTCCGGCTTTGAGCAACGCTTCACCTAATTCCTGCACTCCTGTCGGTTTTAAACCAAGTATGGATGGTGCAGATATTATTTCGATCTTCGGGGTCAACGGAATATTAATTTTGAATTATCAATATGTCTGGAATGAATCCCCACAGTTATATTTTCATCTCGATTAACCAGACATGGCCAAATGGATCTTGTATTTCACCCTGTCGATAGCCATAATCATAGCTCTGAGCTGGTGATAATTCTATTGCACCGGCTTTTATTGCCCTGCTCATAAATGCGTCTACATCGGGAACGAATAATCCAATCAGTGTGGTGGTACTATTATGCCTTAAGGGGCTATTCATAGATTTTTTAGAGGTCTCTTCGTGTAAATGAAATAGCGCTCCGTTTATTGACAGTTCTGCAACATGTATTGTACCGTCGTCATTTGAAAAGCGTCTTAATTCAGTCGCACCAAATCCTTTTATATAAAAGTCAATATCTCTTACCCCATTTTGTATGTAAAGCTGCGGAGCAAAAAAAGTTTTAGTTATTTCATTCATAGTGGAGTTAATTAGAGTATTAAAATTATTAGCGTAGTGAATTTTATTTTTTACTTTCGGCAAGACAACTTTGTACCAGTTCAACTTCTTACGTCATGAAATTAAGAATAGTTTTTGTTTTGTTGCTCTGCGGACCTTCTATCTTTTTTTTAGCAGCTTCCGCTCAGGCTCCGTCTTCTGAAACCGCTACGACTATAAAACACCGAAAACCAGGAAAGGAAGCCTGTGAAAATCGTTATTTGTATGTAGCCACGCCGGGTATCCGGGACTATCTCGGATACGGGGGACATGGCATTTTAGTTTTTGATATGAACAATAACCATCGTTTTGTAAAACGGATCGCCACTCAGGGGCTCCATCCTAACGGAAGACCATCAAATGTGAAAGGTGTTGCTGTTAGTATTCCGCTCAACAGTATTTATGTCAGCACCCTCGAATCATTGCAACGTATCGATCTGACCACTGAAAAAATTGTATGGGAAAAAGCCTTTGAAGGTGGGTGTGACCGCATGTCGGTATCGCCGGATGGTTTGATCATGTATCTTCCGTCTCTCGAAAAAGGATTCTGGAACGTGGTTGACTGCAAAACGGGTGAGATCATCAGGAAAATCAATGTGCATAAACGCGCGCACAATACCATTTACGGCGCATCTGGAGATTTTGTTTACCTCGACGATATTGCCAGTCCGTGGCTGCATGTTGCCGATGCAAAGACTCATACGCTTGTTAAAAAGATTGGTGTTTTTGACAATAATATCAGACCATTTACAATCAATGGAAAAGAAACGCTTGTTTATGTAACAGTAGACAGCCTGCTTGGTTTTGAGGTTGGGGACTTGAAACTTGGAACAAAAATCGCCCATGTTGAGGTTGAAGGATGGGAAATGGGACCTGTGAGGAGGCATGGCAATCCCAGCCATGGCATTGGACTTACACCTGATGAAAAAGAATTGTGGGTATGTGACGGCCATAATATGCGGATGCATGTATTTAATGCTACGGCACCATATCAGCAACTTACCACTATTCCCGTACAGGATATGCCGGGATGGATTACGTTCAGCCTTGATGGCAGGTATGCTTATCCATCGAGCGGAGAAGTAATAGATGTGAAAACACGTAAAATTATTTCGACTTTAACGGATGAATTCAATAATAATGTTGCCAGTGAAAAAATGGTAGAGATTCAATTCACGGAAAATAAGGCCGTTCGTGCCGGTGATCAGTTTGGAATCGGCCGCAAAGGACTA
>Ga0193752_1003283_pt1 | contig 11248 bp, 7 predicted proteins | sample H1c1metaG_FD_144924 | JGI IMG/M metagenome (GOLD analysis project Ga0193752, IMG submission 144924) | Soil microbial communities from a riparian zone of the East river system, Colorado, United States - H1c1 | ecosystem: Environmental > Terrestrial > Soil > Riparian zone | place: USA: East River... | reverse complement strand
GGCGCCAAGTGCCCGATGAACGAGGCTACGCCGAGCATCGCGCACTTGGCGCCTTCGTGTACGAGGAACGACGGAGCGCGAGCAGACGCCTATCCGCCGCGGCGGATTGTGGAGGTGGCGAAAGCCTTCGGCTCGCGCGGGATCGTGCAGTCGATCTGCCAGGACGATTTCACGCCGATCGTCGGAGCAATTCTCGAACGAGCCCGGTCGCGCCCGTGAAGTCACTGCGTGACATCTGCTCGCGCTCCGAACTCGAAATCCGCTCTCCTTGGGATCGAAACTCGTCTGAGGTTACGAGGATCGCTGCGGTCGATCAGTCCGACCGCAAGGAGATGCCTCATGCAAATCACGAGATACGCCGCAGTCGTGCTTGCACTACTCGGCCCGGTCCTCTCCGCATCGAACGCACGCGCAGACGGGCTTCCCAAAGTCGCAGTGCTCGCAACCGGCGGCACGATCGCAGGCTCAGCGCCTGGACCTACGGACCCCGGTTATATGTCCGGCCAAGTCAGCGTCGACTTCTTACTCGCGGCTGTTCCAGAGCTCAAAGACATCGCCGAGGCGAAAGGCGAACAGATCTCCAACGTCGGCAGTCAGAACATGAGCGACGAGATTTGGCTCACGCTGGCGAAGCGAATCGAAGCGCTCGCCGCGACTGACGTCGCCGGCATCGTGATCACGCACGGAACCGACACGATGGAAGAGACCGCGTACTTCCTCAGCCTCGTCGCGCACACTGACAAGCCGATCGTTCTCACAGGCGCGATGCGGCCCTCGACCGCGATCAGCGCAGACGGTCCTGTCAACATCTACAACGCGGTCGCAGTCGCGGTGAATCCGAGCTCGGTCGGACTCGGCGTGATGGTCGTCTTGAACGACGAGATCCACGACGCACATTCCGTGTTCAAGTCGCACGAGACCGAAGTGAGCACGTTCAACAGCGGCGATCATGGCTTGGTCGGCACGGTCGAGTACGGCGACATCACTTACTTTCGCACGCCGTACACGCTGCACGGCCTGGCGAGTGAGTTCTCGGTCTCCGGCGTCGATGCCCTGCCGCGCGTCGATATCGTCTACGCACACGAAGGCATGGACGGCGGCTTGATCGACGCCGCAGTCGCGCTGGGCGCGAAAGGCATCGTCACGGCGGGCGTCGGCAACGGCAATCTGACCGACGCCGCGCTCGACACGCTGAGCAAAGCTGCAGCGACGGGCGTCGTGAGCGTGCGCAGCTCGCGCGTGCCGCTCGGAGCGACGGGCCGCAGCGTCGAAGTCGACGACGACGCGCTCGGACTCGTCGCAGCGTACGAGCTCACGCCGCCCAAAGCGCGAATCTTGCTCCGACTCGCGCTGCTGAAGACGACAGACCCACTCGCGATTCAAACGTACTTCGAAAGCTACTGATCAATCGCCGCGCGGATTTCCGACGCCGGTCGTGAACGTCCACTCCTTCGACAACATGCCGCCCGCGTACGTGCCGCTGACTTTCACGCGGTACTTGGTGTTCGGCGTGAGCGGCTTGTTCGCATACATGAACGGGTTGTTCGTGTAGCCGGCGCGATCGGCCATCGCGACGACGGGCGACGTCGGATCGAGCCAGGTGTGCTCGATCGGCGTCGTCGTTCCGTCCACCATCAACGTGTGCTCGGTGATCATCGCTTTCACCGCATAGATCGTGATCGGCGAAGCGCTCGGCCAACCGGTGGGTGGCGTCGGCGGCATCGGACTCTCGCGATTGCCGGCAAACGTAGTCGGCAGGTTGGTCTGACCGTCGTACGGATACACGGCGACCGTCATCGTGTTCGGCCGCCCACCGGGGCCGAAGTCCATCGTGTCGCAACCCATCGCGCTGCCGTATCCGACCGTAGTCGTGCTCGGATCGAGCATCGAGACCCGGTGACCGACTGAGTTCGCCCACGTCGCAACTGACTTCGCAGGGTCGGCAACGAAGTACATCACCTCGCCGCCACCCTGGCCCGTGAACCCCGCGGCCTTCATTCGATCCCACGGATACACACCGGTGAAACTCGTGCAGCCCATCACTTCGAGGTGAGGGTTCGACGTGCACATCGGGTTCGCTTTGTTGTTTGCGACGTAGTAGTCGCAGTGGGCTTTCGCGGCTTTTGCGATCACGACGTTGACGTTCACGCAGGCTTCGCCCATCGGCACGCGCAGCGCGTTGATCGCGTTCAGCGCCGTGACGGACTCCGGCGTAGCCATCGGCTCGGGCGCTGGACAGTTCGACGGATCGGTCACCGGCGGCGCGGCTGCACCCGCCGCTGCCGGAGCACCCGCAGCGGGAGTGCCTACCGGTCCGCGGCCGCCGCTACCAGCTGCACCAGGGTTCGGGGGTGGGAGCGCCCCAGCGGCGCCACCGGGCGGCGGGAGAGCGCCGCTACCAGCTGCAGCGGACCGACCCGCCACGCCGACAGTGCCGGGGCTGCCCGCGAGTGCGCCCGCGGCTCCCTGCGAACCGGCAGAGCCGCCCGTCCCGGTGCCAGAGCCACCCACGACGACCGTGGTGCCTCCGGAGCCGACGCCGCGCTCGGAATCGCCGGAGTCGGCCCCGCAAGCGCAGAGAAAAGACAGCGTTAGGGGGACGAGACCCGACCGGAGTGAGCTAAACATCGACACGGCGCCAATGCTGGTACTCACCCGAAGGGGATTCAATCTCCTTTGTTGGGAAGCGGGAGCAATGACGCTGACAGCGACGGCTTTGGCTTACTCGAACACGCGGACTTGCAGTGCCGAGACGCGCGAAGCACCTGCCGCAACGTCCGAGACCACCACGATTTGATCGCCGGGCAGAACCCGGGCGCGCTTCCGTAACCGATCCAACGCCGCAGTGATCGTCTTCTCGGGGTCACTCGAGAAGTCCATCTTGAACGGCACGACCGAACGGTTCAGCCACAACTTCCGCCGCGTCGTACTCATGTTCGTAAACGCGTAGATGATCGCGCGCTTGGGCCGAAAGCTCGCGACGAGCTGACCCAAGTTGCCGCGCCGCGTAAACACGATGATCGCCGGGGCGTCGATCGCATCGGCAAACCGACAGGCACTGCGCGCGAGTTCTTCGATCGTGGTGCTCGACCTGCGGTCGAGCGCCGTTCCGAGCGACTTCTCCTTTTCCATCCGACGCACGATCTTGTCCAGCACCTGAACACAGCGCACTGGATGTTTCCCCGACGCCGTCTCGCCGCTCAACATCACGGCATCGGCTTCCTCGTACACGACGTTCGCGACGTCACTCACCTCTGCGCGCGTCGGCATCGGCGCCGTGATCATCGACTCGAGCAAGTGCGTCGCCACGATCACCGGCTTACCGTGCATCACGCACTTACGGGTGATCTCGCGCTGCAGCACCGGCAACTCGTAGTATTCGACTTCGACGCCGAGATCGCCGCGCGCGACCATGATGCCGTCCGACGCTTCGAGAATGCTGTCGAAGTTCTCGACGCCTTCTTGGTTCTCGATCTTCGAGATGATCTTCGCGTGATGACCACCGGCGTCGTCGATCACCTTGCGCGCTTCGAGCACGGCCTCGGCGTTGCGCACGAACGAGAGCGCGATGAAATCGACGTCGTGTTCGATCCCGAACCGAATGTCCGCCTTGTCCTTCTCCGTGATCGACGGCAGGTTCACTCGCACGCCCGGCAAGTTGATGTGCTTGCGCGAACCGAGCTTGCCGCCATCCATCACGAGGCAACGCAAGTCGTGGGCGCGAATCTCGAGCACCTCGAGATTGATCAGGCCGTTGTCGACCGTGATCCGATCGCCGATCTTCAGGTGCGAGAGCATGTCCTCGTAGTCGATGTGGATGCTCTGCTCCTCCGTGTTCGCGCTCGGCATCACGGTGACGGTGTAGATCTCACCGACCTGTAGGTTGAGATGTTCGCGCACTTCGCCGGTGCGAATCTCGGGCCCCTTCAGGTCGAGCAGCGCAGCGATCGGGTGGTTCAAACTCCGGTTGAGGGAGCGAATCCGCCGAATCGACATTAAATGTGACGCGTGATCGCCGTGTGACATGTTCAAGCGGGCGACGTTCATGCCCGCCTTTGCCAGCTTCTCGATCACCTCTGAGGTCGAGCTTGACGGCCCTAGGGTGCAAATGATCTTGGTAAGCCGGAAATCTCTGCGGTTCGCCATATCGGATGACTCAGGAATGTACGCTGATCATTGTACAACCTGCCGAATTCGCTACAAGTCGCGCCGAGTTGCAGTGCAGTCGGGTGCGTGTTAACACCCCGCACCCCGCCGCGGCTCTGACGCTCGGGCTTTAGCACCATGCCAGCGCTCGAACCGAAATCTCTCCGCAACATTGCGATCATCGCCCACGTCGACCACGGGAAAACAACGCTCGTAGACGCGATCCTGCAGCAATGCGGCGTCTATAAAGCGCACGAACAAGTCATCGAGCGTGCGATGGACTCGAACGATCTGGAGCGCGAACGCGGGATCACGATCCTGGCGAAAAGCACGTCGGTTCAGTTCAAGGACGTGCGCATCAACATCATCGATACGCCAGGCCACGCGGACTTCGGCGGCGAGGTCGAACGCACCTTGTTGATGGCCGATGGGGCGCTCCTGCTGGTCGATGCGGCCGAAGGGCCACTCCCGCAGACCCGGTTCGTGCTCAAGCACGCGCTCGGGCGCGGGCTGCCGGTGATCGTCGTCATCAATAAAATCGACCGGAAAGACGCCCGGGCGCCCGAGGTTTTGAACGAGACGTTCGACCTCTTCTGTGACCTGGAAGCGACCGACGAGCAGACCGACTTCAAGGTGCTCTACACGATCGCGACCAAAGGCGAGGCCCACCGCGAGCTCGGCGACGACTCCACCGACCTCACGCCACTCCTCGAGACCATCCGCGAGTGCGTGCCGCCGCCCACAGGCGACCTGAACGCCCCCCTGCAGATGATCGTGACGAACGTCGGTTACGACGAGTACGTGGGGCGCCTGGCGATCGGCAAGATCATCAACGGGCAGCTCACCCCGAATTCGGCTGTCGCTCGGCTCGCAGAAGACGGCCCGCACACCGAAAAGATCAGCAACATCTTCGCCTTCGAGGGCCTGACGCGCGTGAAGCGCGAGGTGGCGGGCGCTGGCGACGTCGTCGCGGTGTCCGGCATGCCCGAGGTCACGATCGGCGACACGATCGCGGACGTGCAAAATCCGCTGCCGCTCAAGCGCATTTCGCTCGAGCCGCCAACGATCAAAGTTCGCTTTTACGTGAACTCGTCCGCGTTTGCGGGGCGCGCCGGCAAGTACATCACCTCGCGGCACCTGCGCGAGCGGCTCGAGCGCGAAGCGCGCGTCAACCTGGCGATGCGCTTCGAGGACACCGACAAGCCGGATATCTTCCAGGTCTACGGTCGCGGCGAAATGATGATCGCCATCCTCGCCGAGACGATGCGCCGCGAAAGTTACGAGTTTGCGCTGGGCAGCCCCGAAGTTGTCGTGCGCGACATCGATGGCGTAAAGAGCGAGCCGTCCGAGCGCGTGGTGATCGACGTACCGGAAGAGTTCGTCGGGACGGTGACGCAGAGCCTCGGCGAGCGCCGCGGGCGGATGGACAGGCTCACGAACCTGGGCTTCGGGCGGGCGCGCATCGAATTTGTAGTGCCGTCGCGCGCGTTGATCGGGTACCGCTCGCAGTTTTTGACGCAGACGCGCGGCATGGGCCTCTTGAATACGCTGCACGAAGGCTACGTGCCGTACGGCGGGCCGATGCTTCGCCGCAAAAATGGTGCGCTCGTCGCGGACCGTGCGGGGCTGGCGACGCAGTACGCGCTCTTCCACTTGGAGCCGCGCGGGCGCTTGTTCGTGGCGCCGACAAACGAGGTCTACGAAGGCATGGTCGTGGGCGAGCACAACCGGCCGAACGATCTCGACGTGAACGTGACGAAGGAAAAGAAGCTTTCGAACGTTCGCGAGAAGAACAAAGACGAGAACATCATCCTGATGCCGGCGGTCACGTACACGATCGAGACGGCGCTCGAGTTCATCGATCAGGACGAGATCGTGGAAGTGACGCCCGACGCAGTGCGAATTCGCAAAAAGGTGCTCAGCATCTCGACGCGCCCGAAGCGGACTGAAGAATCGCACTGAGCGATTTGCTTCGGCTTTTGCCCTGAGAGCGGCTTTCGTCCTCGGCCCGGACGCTGCGCAATACAGGAAGCATTGCTCGGTCCGGCCCTGCGGGGTGGGGGGTCCCCTCGCTCTCAGGACAAAATCCTCGCAAATCCCATCGCGTGCGGCGCCTTTGCTGCACGCGGCGTTGCAAGAGATCTAGCGGCTTTCGGCGGCGATTTGTTCTAGTCCGAGCTGTTGTGCGCGCATGCCTTGGAGTAGGTGGAGCCGCTCCACTAGCCCGTCGTCCTTTTTGGCGAGCGCATTCCACGCCCCCGGTTCGCACGGCGCAGCCTTAGCCCTGAGGTGCGAAAGGGCATGCGTGCCGCGGATGGCGGCATAGCTGATCAGCCCGACCGCCGCGAGCGCGGGAATGGCCATCGACAGCGTCTTGCCCCAATTCGCGCCGACGCGTTGCATCATCATCGGGGTCAGTAACACGAGCAGTCCGAACGCCCCGCCGATCACGACGAGCGGCCCGTGGTCGTCCCAAATCTCGCGCCACAGCGCCTTGTCGGCCGCCGCCCTCAGCTGCTGGCACTTCGGACTTTGCGCGAGCCGCTCGTGTTCTTTGTCGAGCACCCGGTTCACGTCGCGCCCGACGTCGCTGTTGAGTGACACGCGGCTCAAGTCGACTGCCGCCGCCGACCGCTGCACTGGCGGCACCGACGACAACAGGTTGGTGAACCGCGTCTGCCCTCGAGGGGTGACGTAACGATACACAACAGTCTTGCCGTCCGACGCCGGTTTCGTCTCGAGCAGTGTCACCAGCGATGAGTCTTCGCTCGGCAGATCGAGCCGGCGCGCGTACGCCCGAAGTCGCGGCGGGATTTCCTCGAGCGATTGCGCGTGCACCATCCGCCCGTGGTCGTCGATATAGCCGTAGACCGCGTCTTCGCGCGGTTGACCCGGCTGCGCGCCGGCGCGCCACAATCCAATCGAACCTAGCAACATGCCCACAGCGACGAGTTCGCGACACCGCCGCGCTGAACGCATCTCGGCTCGCCCCACCCCGGCGAGTGCTCGTCCCCGCATGCGGTTAGGCTACCATGCGAGCCAGGTTGTCCATGCGCGAACGGCTCGATTGGCAGGCACTCGAACGTGAAGCACTGCGCTTGCACGCTCGCTACACGATGGAAGTAGTCGAGACACTCGGACTGTGTCCGTGGGCGGCAGATGCGCGCTCTGCAGGCCGCGTCTCCACACACGTCGATCGTTCAGCATCGCCCGACCTCGCACCCACGCTCGAGCATTTGCGAGCACTCGGGGCGAACAACGACATTGATGTCGCATTCGTGGTGTATCCGTTGCTCGATCTAGACCGGCTCGCTTTCGCGCACTTCGTCGCAGCCATTCGCGAAGCGGATTCGGCGCGTTACCCGGTTGGCGAGACCGTGTTTGCGCTCGCGGATTTTCATCCAAATGCAACGGCAGACGTCGAAACGGCGGAGCGCTTGGTCCCCTTTCTTAGGAGGACACCGGACCCGACTATCCAGATTGTCCGCCGCGCCGCGCTGCATGCAGTTCGGATGTCTGAAGATCAAGGCACGAGCTTCGTGAATGTCGCGGAGCTTGGAATCGAGGCGTGGTTGTCAGAGCAGAGCGCTTCGCCGCCGCCACTGGCAGCACGCATTGCGAAGAATAACCTGCGTACGGTGACGCGCATGGGCACGGCGGCGCTCAGTCGACGCGTCGAAAGCATTCTCGAGGACCGACACGCGAGCTATTTCGAGCTGGGCCTGCCACTACCTCTCTGGAAAGCGCACACATGAAACGTGCAGTACACTCAGGATTCACGGGAGCGTTGGAAAAACGAGAGAGACGCCGGCATGACGGAGGGAGCGAGCGCACGATGTGGCATGTGTCACACACGCGTTACTCAGTGTCCGAACGGAGTGTCGATCGACATGCTTGCGCTCCGGTAGGAGAGGAGTAATAGGGCCCGATGCTTGCTTTCACCGGTATCCGACACCGGTAGCTTTTTCACCCGTACTTTCCGCATGGCCGAGGAAACACAAAGTCAGCTCGAAGACGACGTCGTCACCGTCGTGAAGCTGCCAGAGGCGCCCGTCGCGCGGCGTAATGCGCCTGCCAGCGGCCGCGCGTCGACTGCGTTTGGTTCACGCGCTCCGGGAGACGAGTCAGCGCTCGTCGAAGCGAGCGGCCTCGCACCCGACGTGATTCACGAAGGTGCGCGCTACGCCGAGAAAGAAGTGCTCGGCGAAGGTGGCATGGGAAAGATTTTCCTCTGCCACGACGAACGCGTCGGTCGCGACGTCGCGATGAAGGTTTTACGGACGCGCTACGCGAAGCAACCGGACACGCTCGCGCGCTTCATGCGCGAGGCGCGCATCCAAGGTCAGCTCGAGCACCCGTCGATCGTTCCGGTCTACGACTTGATGCGGCGTCCGAACGGCGACGTGTGCTTCACGATGAAGCGCGTGCGCGGCAAGACGATCGAACAGATCGTCGAAGGCGTCGGACACAAAGACAAGGCCATCATCGAGCAGTACCCACGCCGCAAGCTGCTGCGTAACTTTGCTGCGGCCTGCATCGCAGTCGACTTCGCCCACATGCGCGGCGTACTGCATCGCGATCTCAAGCCGAGCAACATCATGCTCGGAGACTACGGCGAGATTTACGTGCTCGACTGGGGCCTGTCGAAGGTCGCCGGCTTGCCCGACATTCCTCCAGCTCGCGACGAAGATCTGGTCGAGCTTCCCGAGGACACTGGCACGCGCACGTTGGATGGCGCAGTGCTCGGAACACCGGGCTACATGTCGCCGGAGCAAGCACGCGGTGAGACGGCGAGTCTCGACGCGCGTTCCGACGTGTACTCGCTCGGAGCGATCCTCTACGAGATGCTCGCACTCGAGCCGCTGCACTCGCGCGGCAGCGTGTCCGGCATGATGATTTCGACCGTGCGCGGCGCGGATGGCCGCCCGTCGTTCCGCGTGCCGACGCGCAGCATTCCATCGGAGCTCGACGCGATTTGCGTAAAGGCGACCCAGCTCGACCGCGAGCATCGCTTCAACAGCGCGCGCGAGCTGCACGACGCCATCGAGCGTTATCTCGATGGCGAGCAAGACATGAAGCTGATGCGCGAGATGGCGCAAGCCCACGCGCGCGCAGCCGAAGTCGCTGCCGAATACGCGCTCGCGGGTGGTCCGAACGCGAAGGAAGAACGCGTGCGGGCCCTACGCGAAGTCGGGCGCGCGCTCGCGCTCGATCCGTCGCACTCGGAAGCGCAGCGCGTACTTCTGAAGTTGCTCGCGGAGCCGCCGGACGAGCTGCCGGAGTCGGAGCGGCTCGAGGTGTTCGAGACCAATCAGGACTCGGATCGCATCACGATGAACATGAGTGGCTACATCCACTTGTCGTTCGTGATCACGACCGTGCTCGTCCTGTGGATGGGCGTGAAGAGCTGGGTCGCGTTGTCGCTCTACGGCGTCGTCGCAGCGATTACGTCCGCGATTGCGTTCATGACCGCGCGCGGCTGGCTGTCGCCGAACTATCGCTTGTTCGCCAACGTCATCTCCGGGACACTTTCGGTCGGCCTGATGAGCATGATGTTCGGGCCGTTGTTCTTGATCCCGGGCCTCGCCGCGATGGCGACGATGGCCGCCTCGTTCAACACGCCCACACGTGGCGCGCGTGCGCTCGTGATCTCGATCGGCGTGCTCGCGGTGCTCGTCCCGATGATGCTGGAAGGCCTCGGGCTATTGCCGCCGTCGTACGAGTTCCGCGACGGGGTCCTCGTCATCCTGCCGCGCATGCACGAATTTCCGCGCACGGCGACGATCGTCTTCCTGTCGTACATCGGCCTCGGACACATCATCAGCATCTCGATGATCATGGGCCGCATGCACGAAGCTCGGGTCGCAGCACTGCATCGCCTGCATATGCATACCTGGCAGCTGAAGCAGCTCGTCTCGGACGACCGGCCGCCGAACTGACCCGCCTGAAACAGCTGAAACGCCGGCGTTACGAGCGCTCGCGAGGCTGAATTTCCGTTCCCCCCACGACTCTACGGCGGTAGGGTTTGTGTCGCGGCGCGGGTCTGCTACATAACGACCCCGGCGAGAGTAGACATCGGTGTATACCAGCTAGTACTCGCCTCGAACTCGCCACTACCTCACGGAGAATTCACTCATGGCAGACGCAGTCATCTTGTCCACTGCGCGGACGGGCATCGGCAAGGCCTTCCGCGGCTCGCTCAACATGTCCCACGGCACCGCGCTCGGGGCACATGCGATCAAGCACGCAGTCGAGCGCGCCAAGATCGACCCGAAGGAAGTCGAAGACGTGATCCTGGGCTGCGGTCTGCCCGAAGGCGCGACCGGCCACAACGTCGCACGCAACGCTGCAGTGCGCGCCGGTCTGCCCGTCACGGCGGCGGGCACCACCGTGAACCGCTTCTGTTCGTCGGGCTTGCAGGCCATCAGCATGGCCGCCCAGCGTGTGCTCGTGGACCGCGTGCCGTTCATGGTCGGCGGCGGCGTCGAGTCGGTGTCGCTCGTGCAGGGCGCGCTGAACCTCAATCACTTCTTCGGCACGACCGTGCCGGATCCGGCGAATCCGCAGAAGCCCGAGTACCAAGACGACTGGCTGATCAAGAACAAGCCCGAGCTGTTCATGCCGATGATCGCCACGGCCGACGTGGTCGCAAAGCGTTACAACGTCAGCCGCGAAGCGCAGGACGAATACTCGCTGCAGAGCCAGCAGCGGACGGCGGCGGCGCAAGCGGCCGGCAAGTTCAACGACGAGATCGTGCCGTTCACGACGACGATGCAGCTCACCGACAAGGCGTCCGGCGCACGCTCGTACAAAGAGATCACGCTGAGCCAGGACGAGGGCAATCGGCCAGACACGACGCTCGCGGGCTTGCAGGGCCTGAAGCCCGTGAGCAACACCGCGACGATCACTGCCGGCAACGCGAGCCAGTTGTCCGATGGCGCGAGCGCGGTCGTCGTCGCCGACAGCAAGATTGCGCAGCAGCGCAACCTGCCGGTGCTCGGCATCTACCGCGGCCTCGCAATCGCAGGCCTCGAGCCGGACGAGATGGGCATCGGCCCGGTCTACGCGATTCCGCGTCTGCTCGAGCGGACCGATGCCCATC
>Ga0193752_1003282_pt1 | contig 11256 bp, 9 predicted proteins | sample H1c1metaG_FD_144924 | JGI IMG/M metagenome (GOLD analysis project Ga0193752, IMG submission 144924) | Soil microbial communities from a riparian zone of the East river system, Colorado, United States - H1c1 | ecosystem: Environmental > Terrestrial > Soil > Riparian zone | place: USA: East River... | reverse complement strand
CGCCATCGATCTTTGTCGTCACCGCGTCGGCGACCTTGGCAAACGTTGGCTGCCGGCGATTCGCCGAGTTGGTGCCGAACATGGGCATCATCTTGAAACCCATCTTCTGTCCTTCGCTCACGAGGCGACGGAATCCTACCTCGCCACCCATGCGATCGGCCGCCTTGAAGTTCGGGTAGTCCCAGTAGTAGCGGCCGTCCCATGCCGAGACGAACACGAGTACGCGTTCTCCGGGGATTTGCGTGTTCATCCAGCGAAGGATGTCGAGCATCTTCGCGTAGTCGTTGAACATGTAGCCCGTGTAGTGCATGCCGTGCAGCGTCGTGACCATCGCCGTGTTGCGGAACCAATCCGGCACGTCGGGTCGGGTCTCCCACGCGGGCAGCGTGTATGCGCGCTCGAGATGCTCGAAGTGCGGACGCACCGCCGCTTCCATCGACGCTGCCTTTCCGAGCCGCCACTTCGGCATTTGAAGCCGCCGATCGTTGCGCCATCCGTCGTGTTCGTAGATCGCCTCGACCTTGTAGCTGTTCTCGCCAGGCTGGAAGTAGAACTTCTTCGGCCGCACGCGGTCGTCGAGTGACGAGATGTAGACGAGATGCTGCGGGTCCATCTGGACGACGGCGAGCGGCGTCGTCATGCCATTGGCCGAACCGGGGCCGTGAAGGTCGCCGCCACCGAACGGATAGCCGGCGAGAATCTCGTTGTCGCGTGGATCGAACAGGTTGCCGTTGCCGAAGGCGAGACTACCGCGCGGCACGCCACGCACGAGCGTCGACACTGTCTTGATTGGATGCTCCATCTCGACGACGGCTTCCCATTCGATTGCGTCGCCATAGCGACGGAAGGTCGCCACGAGCGAACCTGGCGCGTGCTCCTGTCCACCGGCCCACAGAAAGCCGTCGCACTTGAGCGTCATGGTGTCGCCGGTGACGTCCGCCGTCATGCGCGCGCGATCGAGCGAGTACGCGTTCTCGTCGGTGAAGACGTTGAACCCGAAGCGATAGTCGCCGAAGGCGACGGACGGTTCGGGGAAGTCGAAGCTGAACTTCATGAACGCGCGTCCGCGCGGCGGAACGAATACCTCGCTCGTGGATGTGAGCGGGAGGATGTCGCCGGGTGCGGCGTTCCGCATTGGCAACGGCGGCGCAGCTGTCGGCTGCGGCTGCGCTACCGATACGGGTAGTGCCGCCGCCGCACCAGCGGCGCCGACCGTCTTGATCCATTCGCGGCGAGAGAAGTGATCGGTCACGAGGCCCTTGCCATGCCCAGGGGGCGGCTAACGCGCGTTGGTTGATGCCGCGGAGTGCATCGGCAACAGTCGCGCGAAGCGAGGCGGTTGTGAAGGGCTCAGGCCGTCGACGACGGAAACAGTCCCATGATCAGTAGGGCAAGCGCGACGACCGCGAAAAGGATCCGCACACGGTGCAGCCTCGACCATCGCGCGCGCTGCTTCGTCCAATCGTCAGGTGGCGCGTCCGGACGCCACCCTGCGATCGTCAAATTGAGCGGCCGGAGCCACGCCGCCCACACAGTGAGCATGAGCGCCACACAGAGCGCGGCGAGGCCGACCACCCACGTTTCGCTTGACCCCGAGGGCACGCTGAACAGCGCGACGAGCACCGCCAACAGCGCACCGCCCTCGACGATGCCGAGGAGTACGCCGTACCGCTGCGCCTTGCGCTGCGCGCGCGCGACTGACGGCGCCGATTCACTCGGTGGCGCCGCCTCGCGCACGCTGTACCACAGCGCAACCGCCGCGGTCAGCGCGACGAGCGCTATCGCGACCGTGAGAGAAATGTGCAGCGCCATAATCCTTGCCGCATCTCAGCGTCCTTGCCGATCACGTCCGCGCCACCGTCACGCGCTCGTATGTCCCGACGAGCTCCGCCTGATCGATGACGTGATCACGCATCGCCCGCTCCACGTCTTCCTTCGTCGGCGCTCCGAGATCGTCGAGCATCGTATCGAGCGCGTACAGTTTGAAGAAGTAGCGATGCCTTCCCGTCGGAGGACATGGCCCGCCGTACCCGCGCTGCTTCCAGCCGTTCAGCCCCTCGCGCGCTCCGGTCGGCGGTGTGGTTTGGGCCTCCTTGAGCCCGGGTGTCGTTGGCGAGATGTCATAGACCACCCAGTGCACGTACGTGTGTGTCGGCGCCTTGGGATCGGGCGCGTCCGGATCGTCGACGATCAACACGAGGCTCACTGCGTCGTCCGGCACTCCGCTCCACATCAAGGACGGAGAGACGTTGGTGCCATCGCACGTGTATGCCTCCGGGATTTCTTCGTCATGCGCGAACGCCGGTGAGGTCAATTGAAGTGACATAACATCCTCGGATTCCTTAGGTCGGTAAACTCGATGTCGCAATGAAAATGCGAGCCTTGTAATCGTGCCTGGCGCGTGTCGGCGGAATCGCTGCATCCCGAGGGGGACGGCCGGTTTCGATTGTCGACTTGAGCCGAGCCAGGTCGTCGTTCAGTTGACGTTGCGGGTCTCGGCGAAGCAGTGACGCGACTGCCTTTCCAGCCGGCCCAGCGATCGGCCTGTAGTCCATCGTCACGTCCACGCGCGTCGACTTCGCATCAGTGCGAACCAGTTCGATCGTGCCCGCGTGAGAGACCGGCAAGCTGTCGATGGTCCGCCACGCGATGAGCGTGGGAGGGACGAATCGCGTTGTCTCGGCGTCCCATTCGACCGTCGTGCCCGCGGGGCCGTCGACTTTCCAGTGTGTGCGCTCGCCGACGGCCCCAGACCCGCCGTACGAGCGGACGGCACGCACATGCGACGTCCAGTGCGGCCAACGCTCCCACGCCACGAGCCAGTTGAATACTTCGTGAATCGGTGCAGCGATGGTGATCGACTTCCGTACCTTGACCGGGCCGGTGCCAGCCGTGACACCGAGCAGTCGCTCGAACGGCGTGTTCGTGACACTGCGCACGACGAGCGCGACCCCAATGAAGCCAAGCAGTGCCTTGCGCGGACCGAAACGCCCTTCTGTGCGCAGCGTTGCAGCGGCTAGTGCGCCTCCCGTCACGCCGGCCAGAAGGCGTGTCGGCAGCGACCACGCTTCGCGTCCGGTATTCTCCGGTTTGCTTGTCAGGGCTTCGCTGTGCATGTCGGGCCTCGCTCGTTCAGCTCGTCGGGCTGGCACCGTCACCTTGCTACTTCACGTCCACGTCCTTGGTGCGGACTTCTTTCCCGTCTATGAGGACGTGCAGGGTGTATTTCCCTGCTGGCAGACCCGATGGCTTCGTAATGAAGAACACCGTGTGCGCGTCACCACTGGCGGTCACGCTGTCCGTTCTCTCATCCACCATGGTGCTGTCCTGGAACGTCCACCGGCCGATCAGTTGGCTGTTGTTCGCGGTGCCGGACGTGTGCACCGACGCGTAGATGGTGTCGCTCGGGGCGAAGTCATCCGTCTTGTCGCTGATTTTTTTCTCGTCGTCGATGTGCCGTCCCATATCGACATCGATCACGGCCAGTGCGGTGCGCACGGTGTTCTCGATGGAACCGGCGGCGGAATCGACGCTTGTGCGTTCGGATTGTCTGCAGGCGGCGGAAGCGAGTATAAGGCTGCCGACGACCATTCCTGACCATGCTCTCATGTGTGTCATGATGCTGACCTTGGCTGAGTGAAACGTGCGGGCGACCGCACTCGCATCCATTGGCGAGTTCGACCAATCGCCCGGCTCGAACCAGTTACCGAGCATCGACCATGCCTATCGCTCGCTTCAGGCCGAAGAGCGTGCAACCGGCCTCGTGAAGGGCAACTCACTGACACGGATGAACAGCCACGGATAGCGGCCGGATTTACACGGATACTACCTCGGGCGAGCGATAACCCGGCGCCGAGTCATCAACAGCTGCAGGGCTGGTTCTCTTTGATGATGCAGGGTTGGCGGTTCGTGGCTTAGCAGTATCCGTGAAAATCCGGCTGTTGTCCGTGTTCATCCGCGCGCGCTGTAGCTGTTCGCACTTCCGCACTTACAACAGCTATCGAATAGAACTCGTCTATCGAATAGAACTCGTCGCAACCCCAGATCCACGATTCCGATCCGGCGGCTCGACCCCCATGAGGTTGTGCACAAGGAAGTCCCACCGACGCCGGTCACCGTAGTCGCCACCGCTCGTGTGATCCGCGCCCGGGATGACGAGCAAGTCGAACGCCTTCTTCGCCTTGATGAGTGCGTTCACCACCTGCATGGTGCTCGAGGGATCGACGTTGCGGTCCATCTCGCCGACGATCAGCATCAGCTTGCCCTGCAGACGATACGCGTTGTCCACGTTCGACGACGCGGCATACTCGGGACCGATCGGCCAACCCATCCACTGCTCGTTCCACCAGATCTTGTCCATGCGGTTGTCGTGTGACCCCGCAGACGACACGGCCACCTTGTAGAACTCGGGATGAAAGAGCAGGGCACCCAGGCTGCTCTGTCCACCCGCCGACGTTCCATAGATGCCCACTCTGCTCACGTCGACGTATGGGTACTTCGCGGCCAATGCCTTCTGCCAGAGGATGCGGTCGGGAAAGCCGGCGTCAGCGAGATTCTTCCAGGCGACGTCGTGGAATGCCTTCGAGCGGTTCGACGTCCCCATGCCGTCAATCTGCACGACGACGAAGCCAAGCTCCGCGATCGCCTGCATGCCCAGCTGGGAGCTGAACGTCTTCGGCACGAACGAGCCGTGTGGCCCCGCGTAGATGTTCTCGACGACGGGATACTTCCGGTTCGGATCGAAGTTCATCGGGCGAATGACGACGCCGGCGATGTCCGTCGTTCCGTCGCGACCCTTCGCGACGAAGACCTCGGGCGGCTTCCATCCCGTCGCAAGCAGCGCGCTCGCATCCGTGCGCTCGACGTCCATCAACACCGTGCGATCGCTCGTGCGGTGCAGCACGAAACCACCGGGGACGTCGACCTTCGACCACGAGTCGACGAAGTACTTCATGTCCGGCGAATATGCCACAGCATGCATGGCGTCCCCGTCGGAAATGCGCGTCAGCGATGTGCCATCGAGATTGATGCGGTAGTTGCTGACGAGGTAGGGATCGCCGCGCTCCATGCCGCTGGCGCGAAACCAGATCTGCTTCGCGGCGGTGTCCACCTTGTCCACGCCGCGCACGACCCACGAGCCCTTCGTGATCTGCCGCTTCACTCGCCCCGTGGCGCCGTCGTACAGGTAGAGGTGGTTCCATCCATCGCGCTCGGACATCCAGATGATCTCCTTTCCATCCGCCAGATCGTACCGGTATTTTTTGGCCGAGTACTCGAAGAAGGTCGGGGACTGTTCGTCGATGACGGCCCGCGTCTTCCCGGTGGCGGCGTCGACCTCGATGACGCGATATACCTGATGGCCACGCTGGTTGTATTCGAAGGTCAGCGCGCTTCCGTCGCGGCGCCAGGCGAGGGCGCTGATGTCGTATGCGTTGGGAAAGAGCGCGTTGTCCACCATCATCTGTCGCTTTGTCGCGACGTCGAACAGCACGGGCTGCGCCTGATCGAGGACGTCGCCGGGCTTGTTGTAGAGGCGCTCGGAGTGCTTCGGCTGAAGCTGATCCTCCGGCGACGACTCGACGAAATGCACGACGCGCTGATAGCCGGGCCGCACGCGATAGGCGGCGATGCGCTTCGAGTCGGGCGACCACACGATGCTGCGCTGTGTGTAGTAGTTCGCCTCGGAGCCGTCCGTGCTCAGGACAGTCGGCTGCGCGCCGCCGACGGCCCGCAGGTACACGTTGTAGTTGCGCACGAGCGCTTCCCACTTGCCATCGGGCGACGTCTTTGGCGCGCTATCGTCTGGAGCGCGCGCGCCGTACAACCCGCCGCCGACGCCACCACCACCGCCGCGTCCGCGCTGCGGCGCAGGCGCGCAGCGATAGTCGGTGAGGCCGCACCGAAGGCGTGTTGTATCGACGGTGACGATCACCGCTTGCTCGCGATCGGCGAAGGCGATGGTCGTGAAGGGCAGGGCCGTGGAATCGACGGGTCGGTGCAATAGGGCAGCGAGCGACATCGCGAGACGCCCGTGATCGAATGCCGCGCGCTTGAGTTTCGTCTCGGCATCCGCGACCATGAACTCCGTGCCGGTCTTCGTCGACCGTCGATACCAGAACCGCGGCGTGGAGTCGATCCACGCCGTCTGATCCACCGCTCCGACGATGAGCCCCTTGAACCGGTCGCGCAGCCCTTCTGCCCTGGCGAAGTCGGCGGCGGTGCCCTGTGCGACGAGCGCGTTCGGCGCAGCGAGCACACCGCAAATGATCAGGAGCTTGCGTCGTGAGGAAATCTTGATGGCCATAGCGTTGTCGTCCCGAGCAAAGTCGAGTGTCGTCCCGAGCGAAGGCGTATGTCGTCCCGAGCGAAGGCGTATGTCGTCCCGAGCGAAGTCGAGGGACCTGCTCTTCCGTATCTGGCCCGAGCTACAACGTGACGCCGCCGGCCGCTTCCTTGGCGACAAGCGCTGAGCGGCGTTCCGACATCGCTGACCGCAGCAAGGTCAACGCGGTGTAGACGACGACCACCACGACCAACCACCGGACCCAGATCACGTTCATCGACTTGACGATGAGCGCTGCGATGAGCACCGCGGGCACACCGCCAATCATCAGGCCGAGAACGGCGCGCGCGTCGAAGGCACGCAGACGAATGAAGCGGGCACTCGCCGCTGGCATGAGGAAGGCGCACGATCCCATCATGATCGGGAAGGCGGCCTTGGGATCCATGCCGAGCATGTAGATGAGGATCATGCACGGTCCGTACAGGCCAATGCCGAGCGGCATGAGCGCACCGAGCACGAAGTTGCCGACAAGTCCGATGACGAGCTTCATTCCCTCGAGCTTGAGCAGCGTTCCGCCAATCGGATTGAGGCTGAGCTGCGTCATCACCGCCGTCGTCGCGAACACGAGCAGCGCGATGCCCATCCCGATCTGCACTTTCTGCCTTGGCCAACCGGAGACGACGCCCGCGCCCAGCCATGAGCCGAGGACGGCGGCGACGATCATGAGGACGAGCGTCACCGAATCCACGGGGACGATCTGCGTGAAGATGTACGCCTGGGCGATCGTGGCGAGCGTGTGGCCGATGTTGAGCGTGCCGGGAATCTTCTCGTCGGGCACCATGCGCCACTGGCGGAAGATCGCCGTTGTCGTGGCAAAGGAGCCGATGCCGAAGGTATCGAAGAAGTTGGTGACGAAGCCGGTGAGGAGGCCGCCGGAGGTCGGCGCGACGCGCTCGCCGGTTTCTGAAGCGGTTTTGCGCAGGCCGCGGAGGACGATCACCAGATAGAAGACCGTCGTGAGGGCGAGCGCGCCGAGCAGGAGCGTTTTCAGGTCGACGTTGGGCATGGACTCGGGTGGCGGAAGAGGCGGTGCGGCAGCGCGAGCGATGGTGCCGATATCGTAGTGGATACAGCACGGCACCGCCGCAGGCAATAAGGCACGGAAATAGCGGCGATTCCTCGGTGGACCAGACGCGAAAAGTACTGGCGCCCTGAATGGGCAATCCGCATACTGCGGGGGCCGAATTCGGCGTCCGACGTCCGCGCGCTGGAGCCGGCTTGTCTCTTTCAGTGTCGGCCCCATGAGGGCCGGGAGAGCGTCATGCGATTCAGCAGACTACTTCCATTGGCGGTGATCGGTGTGGTGCTCACCGCGTGCGTCCACCAAGGCGTCCAGGCTCCCGCGAACGGTGGCCACGACCTCATTACCGCCGCGGAGCTCGAAGCGGCGGGTGCCAACACGTTGTACGACGCCGTGGTGAAGTTACGTCCGAACTTCCTGAAGCCACGAACAACGACGGCATATGGCCGCCCCGCGACCAGTCCGCTCATGCTCTACGTGGACGGTGAGCGAATGGAAAGCATCGACGACCTGCGGCACCTGCTCCCCCCAGGCGTGCAGGAGGTCCGCTTCTACGAGCCGCAGATCGCCAATCTTCGCTTTGCGCGGTACAACAACGCAGCCGGCGCCATCGCCGTCGTCATGAAACAGTCCACGGGCACGGATCAGTGATGCGGCTGAAATTGGACACGCCGAATATGACCCGCAGGATGTTCGTCGCCGTCGCGGTCGGGATGTTCGCGTCGGCATGCGCGTCGGGCGGAGGGCCTGCGGCGACGTCGCAGCGCAACGTGATCACGAGCGAGGAGCTCGGGCGAGCTGGCGACGTGAACGTCTACGACGCGCTCGCGCAGATTCGCCCGAGCTTTCTCCGGTCGCGTTCATCGCCGGCAGGGTCGTCGACGGCGTCGCAGCCGGTGCAGGTGTACATCGGCGGGATGTTGATGCCCGGGCTCGATCACCTCAAGCAGGTGATGGTCCGAGGCGTCAAGGAGGTCACCTTCCTCGAGCCTCAGCTGGCCATCACGCGCTTCGGTGGCAACAATACGGGCGGAGCGCTCATCGTCGAATTGAAGTAGCGCACGATCGAACGGATGAAAGAAAGAGAGCCGCGCGGCACCTGCCGCGCGGCTCTCTTTTTCGTGCGTCGTCCTGACAATACTACCGAACGCTGCAGCCCGCCTGATACGTGGGTGCCGCGGTGGGCGACTTATCCCAGTAGATGCGCGTCGTGAAATTGTCCGCGCCCTGGCGAGCGATCGCCTCGGCAACGCTCTCGCTGTTGGTTGCGGTCTCGTTTGTCGAGTAGTAAAAGCGCCGGGGAATCTCGGCCTGAACGGCACTCGGACCTGGCTTGACAATCGCCGGCTGGCAGGTGCGGCGGACCTCCGTCCATGCCTGCAGGGGATCGATGTACAGCGCGAGCCACTTCTGGATGGCAATGAGCTTCTGGCGATCGACCGAACTCGCTGCCGCCGTGTACGAGACCGCCGGACTCGCGAGGTACGTCGCGGTCGCCGCCGCCGATATGCCCCACATCTCCATCGAGCGCGTGACGCCGGCATTGTAGAAGCCCGCCGCCTGAGCAGGCGTGAGTCCACCGATGCTACGCTCCGCGGCTTCGGCGCGAATGAACTCGAGCTCGGCTGCGGTCATGAGGTACGATGGATACTTGGAGCCGGCAGGAGAACCGAACACGCCGTACGAGGTTGGTCCGGGGTAGAACACCGTGCCGGGCCGTGACGTGTTCGACAGCAGCGGGGATGCCGTTGCCTGAGTCAGGGCATTGGCGAGTCCGACGTAGCAGGGCGACGTCCCTGCGCCACCCGGACAGTAGTTCAGCGTGCGGCCGGCGATTTCCGGAAGGACGATCTCGGCCGGTTGGGCGTACACACTGACGCGCGGGTCGGCGTAGTCGCGCATGTAGGTGATCAGACGCGTGGAGATGCGATGATCATCGCGCGTCTTGAAATTGTTCGCCCATGGTGAGTCATAGACACCGTCACCCGGCCAGGTGAGCTTCGCGTTGTCACCGTTGGTCGTGATCAACCCGCCCGCATCGGCCAGAGCAGCGGTCAGCTGCTGGCCCGCGAGAGTCGGGTTGACGTTGATCAAGCGCATCGCGTGACGAGCGCGCAGCGAATTGGCGAACTTCCGCCATGACGCCGGAGCGCCCGCGTAGATCGGATCGGCAGCGCCGAGCTCATTCGACGCTGAACCCAACGCCGTGGATGTTGCCGTCAGCTTGGCGAACAGATCCGTGTAGATGTCGAGCTGCGGATCGTACTTCGGCGACAGCACGAGTGAGTCAGCCTTGAACGCCTGACTGTACGGCACGTCCCCGAAGGCGTCGGTGAGGACGCCGAACTCCCAGAGCTTGAGGATCTGCGCCGGTCCGGACAGCCCCGGCTGACTGGCCGCTGTGCCCCGTCGCACGATGAGCTCGAGGTCCTGCAGCTCGTTGCTGTACGAGTTGTTGAACAACGTCGACGTCGCGCTGGCTTTCAGCTTCAAATATGTATCGTCGTCCGGATACTGCGCCTCGGCGAGATGCTGTGGGAGAAAGCCATAGCGCGTTCCACCCACACCATCCTGCCAGCGCGCCACGCCGTTACGGGCAGCATTGGTGAACAGCGCCGCCGACGGGGCGTCGGTCGGGTTGTTCGGATTGTCGTTCGCCTTGGTGATCTCGTTCGAGTCGCACGCGCCTGCGAGGATCAGCAGCGCGGCGCCAAGGCCAAGACCCACTTTTCGTGAAGTCATTGTTTGATTGTCTCCTGATTGCCCTTAAGGCGTGATGCGGAAGTTGATACCCCAGCTCTTCGTATTACCCGGGAACGCATATTCGAAGCCCTGGAAGTTGCCCGAGCTGTAGGCGAATTCCGGATCGATGTTCGGGACGTCGGTCCACAGCCCGAGATTGCGGCCGGTGAGGGCGATGCTCACCGACGACGCGCGCAACTTGTTGGCGAAGCGCGTTGGCAGGTCGTACCCGATGCGCAGTTCGCGCAACTTGGTGTAGCTCGCGTCGTAGACGTACGGCTCGACGTTTCCAAACAGACCCTGGAAGTAGGTCTCCGCTGTAACGTTCATCGTGTTCGGTAGCTTGGTCACTGTGTCAATGCCTCGCGCGACAATACCAGGGTTGTCGAAATCGACTTCGCGGCCCAGGAGCGACGTCGCGAGCACGCCGGAGTACGCGCCGACGTAGTTGGTGTAGCTCATGATCTTGCCGCCGCGACGTACATCGAGCAGCACGCCAAGCTGGAGGCCCTTGTACGTGAACTGGTTGGACCAGCCACCCGTCCACTTCGGCTGGATCGAGCCATGATACACGAACGAGTCGGAAAGAATCGGAATTCCGTCTTTAATCAGGATGTTGCCCTGCGCATCGCGGCTGTATCCACCACCCCAGATGCCGCCGTAGGGCTCGCCCTTTCTCGCCTCGAGGCGCACGTCGGCGAAGAGACCGTTGCCGAGCACGATGCGGTTCACGCCCGGCGCGAGGTCGATGACCTTGTTCGTGTTCTTCGAGTAGTTCACGCTCGTCGTCCACCGGAAATCCTTGAGCTGCACCGGTGTCACGTTCACCAGCATCTCGAAGCCCTTGTTCTGCATCTCGCCGGCGTTGATCAGCTTTTGCGCAAATCCCGTGGTCGACGAGACGGGCACCAGGTAGATCTGATTGCGCGTGGACTTCTGATAGCCGGTGACGTCGATGCTGGCGCGGCCGTCGAAGAAGGCCGCCTCAGCGCCGACCTCGCTCGAGCGAGTGATCTCGGGTTTCAGGTTGGGCTCGAGCAGGTTGTCGCCCAGCGAGAACTGCGCCTGTCCGCCGAACTTGTTGGAGTTGCCGGCGAAGGTCGTCGCGAGCTGGTACGGGTCTGCGTCATTGCCCACCTGCGCAATGGAG
>Ga0193752_1003281_pt1 | contig 11263 bp, 7 predicted proteins | sample H1c1metaG_FD_144924 | JGI IMG/M metagenome (GOLD analysis project Ga0193752, IMG submission 144924) | Soil microbial communities from a riparian zone of the East river system, Colorado, United States - H1c1 | ecosystem: Environmental > Terrestrial > Soil > Riparian zone | place: USA: East River... | reverse complement strand
CTTCGTCAGTGGTTTGCTGCAATGCATTTATGGCACCCTGGTAGCAACGTTCAAAACTATCTAACAGGGCTTCGGTGCTTTCCGGGTGCTCATGTTCAAAACTGGTAAGGTCAATATCTCCTTTGTCAATGGTGTAAGATATCCATTTCGGTATCTCTGCCACCAGCAGGGCCAGGTAGCCCATGATCATTGACCGGGGGTGCGGCTTATAATCAAAAAGTTCCCACTGCATTCTTGCAAGGCAGTTTTTTGTTGCTTCATATTCGGCCTGCAGTTCTCTAATGCAATGGGCAGCAAAACTATATTTTTCCATGAGGTTGTTTTTTAGGGTGGTAACAAAAACGGTGCCGACCAAAAAATGCAGCACACTATTTGTTTCGATACTCCCATGTTCGAATCATTACGATCTGCTCACCCAGGCTGGTATATTGTTTTATATATTGCAGGGAGCCTGCTGTTTTTTATGGCAATAGTTATTGTCATCGTATTCCTGCTGCATGAGCGGATGACAAAATATAAAGAGCAAGACCTTAAAATATTTCAACAGGTACACCCGCTGCGAACCCCTGCCAATAACAGGATCATGCTTGCTATTACTTTCCTGGGCACACATAAGTTCCTGATACCAGCTAATCTACTGCTGATCGGGATCTTCTTTTTTTTAAGTCCTCACCACTACTGGTATGCATTTGATATACTGGTGCTGTCACTAAGCAGCCTGTTAATCATGTTATTACTTAAACAATTATTTGGCCGTGCCCGCCCGGAAACACCCTTGCTTTTTGCGGCAAAGGGTAAGAGTTTCCCCAGCGGCCACGCTATGATGTCGGTTTGCTTCTACGGATTTTTGTTACATGTATTGCTGCAGTCAAATATTGGCACCGGCTTACAGATCGTTATGGGTATTGTTTGCATCACATTGATAATCCTCATTGGTTTTAGCCGTGTGTACCTGCAGGTGCATTATTTGAGTGATGTGGTCGCAGGATTTGTGATTGGTACGGCCTGGTTATGCCTGGCAGTACAGGCATTTAATAAACTGGAGGTTGTTGTTTGATCAAATTTAAAGCAAGATCAAATAGAAAATACCCTGGCCGAAGTTGAATAAATGTTGGAATAAAAGCTGCTTTTCTTACCTGTTAAGTGACTTAAAAAAATCCTAACTTACTTCATTATTGATCATGATCGTGAACGATGGAATACAGAAAAAACAAAGTCCAAAAAATTGAATAAATTCTTTTTAACACCATGTATTGCTTTATTATTTTCAGTTGTATGTATAACTGTAAATGCACAACCTTTTGAGAAAGAGATCGCAGCATTTAAAAAACAGGATTCTATTTCCTTCCCACCTGCAAAAGCTATCCTGCTTGTGGGCAGTTCTTCTTTCAGATTGTGGAAGGATATGCAGGATTATTTTCCGGGCTATACCATTATCAACCGTGGTTTTGGCGGCTCTGCATTCCCGGATCTGATCCGGTATGCCGATGAGATCATTCTTCCTTATAATCCCAGGCAAATAATTATTTATTGCGGCGAGAATGATTTTGGAGCCAATGATACCCTTTCGCCCGAACAGGTTACGCAACGCTTCATACAACTCTTTACCATTATCAGGAGTAAATATAAGAAAGTATCGATCGCTTATGTATCCATGAAACCAAGCCCTTCAAGAGCAAAACTGCTGATAAAATTTGAAGCAGCCAATGCGATGATAAAGGAATTCCTGGAGAAGAAGAAACGAACTGATTATATAGATGTGTATCACGCTATGCTGAATGAAGAAGGTAAACCCATGCCGGATATTTTTCTACCTGACAGGCTGCACATGAATGCTAAAGGGTATGCCATCTGGCAAAAAATAATGCAGCCATATCTCATTAAAAATTAAAAAGTATTTATTGTTCCTGACTTCGGTCTTATTTTTTAAGAAATGAAATACCGGTACCAAAAACCAAATCGTTTAATAGCAGACTATGTAAGAACAGTACTGGTACTGGAAGCATCCTTGCAACAGGCAGCACACAAACTACCGCTCTTCACCAATGGCATGCCTGCGCTGTTTTGTAGAACTGAAAAAGATGGGGAAGGAAATGAGCATGTGGCACAAATGGCCTTGTTCGGGCAATCAACTTCACCAGACTGCTGGGAAATAAACAGCAACACAACTATCATCTGTTATTTCTTCAGGCCATTTGCAATGGCTGGTATATTTAATATAGCTGCCAATAAACTTACAGGTACTCCTGTTGACCTTTGCAACTGGAACGCTCATAAAATAAATGCACTCAGAACACAATTGATCTATGCAGGCTCAGCAAATGCAAAAGTTACAATACTTGATAATCTGCTGATTCATCAACTGCAACTGCATACAAAAGAATGTGAGATCATTAAATATGCTACTGACGAGATGATGAATGATCCCGGTACTGAAATTCTATCCGGTATACTTAAAAAATTAAAGCTTACGGAAAGGACTTTTCAAAGGATGTTTAAAAAATATGTGGGCATCACTCCAAACCAGTACAGGCGCATCTGCCAGTTTCAGCTTTCCTTTACACAGTTAAGGAGTAAGTCGTTTGATAAGCTGACCGATGTGGCCTATGATAATGGTTTTGCTGATCAAAGCCATTTCATCCGTTCATTTAAAGAATTCACAGAAACAACGCCCAATACCTATCTTAAGGAGGGGTTGAAGAAAAAAAACTGAGCTGTCGGTTTTATTCTATTCTGTGCCTGTATGCTTTTATAAGTTTGTAAAAAATTATTCAACATGAAAGAAAAAATAACACCCTGCCTTTGGTTCAATGCCCAGGCAAAAGAAGCCGCCGACTTATACTGCTCAGTTTTTGCCGGCGCAAAAATTACGGCACAGTCGCCCATTGTAACAGCCATTGATGTGGCGGGACAAAGTATCACCCTGCTGGATGGCGGCCCAAAGTACAAACCCAATCCTTCCATTTCGTTCTATTATATCTGCGAAACGGAAAGCGAACTGGAAAATATCTGGAATGCATTCAGCAAAGAAGGTACAGTGATGATGCCGTTGGATAAATATCCATGGGGAGAAAAATACGGATGGATCAATGATAAATTCGGTATCTCATGGCAACTGGCACTGGGAAAAATAAGCGATGTTGGCCAGAAGATAACTCCCTGCCTGTTATTTACCGGAAAACAATACGGGCAGGCAGACGAAGCCATTACACTTTATTCCGAAATCTTTGAAGACACAATTATTGATGGTATACTTCGCTACGGATCAGCAGAACAGCCTGATGAAGAAGGAAAGGTAAAGCATGCGCAGATGAATTTGAACGGTCAGAAGCTGATGCTGATGGAAAGTGCAGCTACAGATAATTTTAATTTTACTGAAGGTGTATCGCTAACCATACATTGTGAAACACAGGAAGAAATAGATCATTACTGGGAAAAGCTTACTGAAAGCGGCGAAGAAAGCATGTGTGGCTGGCTGAAAGACAGGTTTGGTGTTTCCTGGCAGATCATTCCAACCATCTTAAGCAGCATTATGAGTGACCCTGCCAAAGCGGGTAAAGCTGCACAGGCATTCATGGCGATGCGTAAATTAAATATTGAACAGATCGTACAGGCTTCTATTTCCTGACCTAACAAATATACAAGGTTCACAACGGCTGTCTTATATGGGGCAGCCGTTTTTTCTCAAAGTGAATGAATGAAAAAAATAACCATAAGACTTTCGTAAAATTCTTACAACAGGTTCACTTATTCGATTACAAAATATGATATAAAAGCCCTGCATCTTTGTACTGTTAAATGAATGAAAATCCAAGCCTATAAAAACCAACCTTATTCTCTGAAACCAGGTTTTGAATTCGATTTATCCTTATGAAAACTTACAACCTATGAAAAACCTTCAGCAATGAAGGTTTTTTTATGCAGGCAGGTGGCCCTGATTTTTTATCTTAGGATCATCACAGTACCGCTAATCATCTCTTTATTATTTCCTGTTTTGATAAGATAAGTATAAGTTCCATTTACACAGGGACTCCCTTTATAATTCCCGTCCCACGAAACGGGAGTATTTGTTGTGTGAAAGATCAATTGTCCGTAACGATTATAAACAAAAAGTTCAAAGCCCGGGTAAGCTGCTGATGCAGGGATATTCCAGGTATCATTTACACCATTGCCATTGGGTGTAAAAGCATTGGGAATAAAAATCTCGGGGTACACTTTTACCTGCATGGTATCAGCAATCGTTTTACAACCAATACCGGAAACAGCTGTCAGTATGTATTGTGCATCAGCAGGAGGATTAATAACGGGTTGCAGGGAATAGATATCATTAATATAAGTGCCGGGCGACCATGAATAAGTATATCCTTGTCCACTTACATTGCCCACCAATGTAATGGCCTGGCCATTCAGCATGGTCCTGTCAGGCCCTGCACTAACCACCGGTTTGGTTATAACATTTATGGTGACATCAGCAGTATCCCTGCAGGAAAACGAGTTGGTAACAATTACACTATACACAGTTGTTGAAGCAGGTGATGCCCTGGGGTTAGATATATTCACATTAGAAAGACCGGCAGATGGAATCCATTGGTAAGGCGGGCCACCGGCAGCTACCAGTTGTATACTGTCTCCTTCGCAAACAGAAGCATTGGTAAAAGATGTGGTAGCAGTGGGAGCAGGATTTACTACAATGGTTGTTGAATCCAGGTGTGTGCAGCCAGCTGCATTGGTAACTGTTACATAATATTTACCTGCCTGGTTCAATTGTACATTGGTTAACGGCAGGGGAGAGCCGGAACCGGTAAACCCATTGGGACCATTCCACGCATATTGTGAGCCACCGGTTGCAGTTAACGTTATTGTACTCCCTTCACATCCCGGACCATTATTGGTTGCGCTGGTTACGGGATTTGCATTGATGTTCACCCTGAGTGGCTGGGAAGCGATCCTGCATTGTGGTGAACCCATATTACCAGCTTCAGCAACTGCCAGCCTGAATTCATAAATACCTACAGGTGTAGCCGCAGGAAAATTCCTGGAAAGTGTTGTTGTAGTTTGCCCTGGTATATCATTCCAGCTCCCCCCATTGGATCTTTCCTGCCATTGAAAAGACGGAGTGCTGAAACCCCCGGATACAGAACAGGTAAATGTAAAATTGCCGGCTGTTCCTTCGCAGAGTGATACAGCGGTTGTGGGTATACCTATAATGGTGGGTGTTAACATGGGCCCGCAGGGACGAAAAGTTATATCATCCAATGCAAGGTCGTTACCACATCCTCCCGGTGCATTGTTAACAATACGTAGTACGATATCGGAACCTGTGGGAGGTGTTGTAAAGAAGAACCCATATTGTTTCCAGGTTGGAGTTGCCGTTGAAGCAATATTACCGGAATTGTAAGATTGTAATAAAGTGCCGTCTGTTCTTTCGATCCTGAATGTGAGGTCAGGTTGAATACCGGCGCTGCTGCATGAAGAGGGTAGCAATACATTCATTATCCAGGCAGCAAATTCATAAGTACTGTTTCCGCAAAGCCCTCTTACTGTATCCAGGTAAAATGCACTAGGTGTAAAAGAGGCATTCACCAGCATAAAATAACCGCCTGCATCACCTGTATGATCGCTGGTAATAGTATGCCATGAACTTCCGAAACAGGAAGTTGTATTATTCCTTACTGTATAAAAACCGTCATTGGGGCAATCGCCGGATACATACTGGTAAGTGGTAGTGGCTGCCAATAGCGGAGGTCCGGGGTTTGAACCGTTTCCAAAACTTGTATTTACGATCGGGTCTCCCAGGCTTCCCTGGCAAAGCTGTGCATGGGCAGTGTTAATGATGACAAACGCAACAAAGAATATAATAAAAAACTTTAGCCTCATGCACATCATTAATTTATACAAATTTAGACAATGAATTTCGAATACAACCTTTAGTTAATGAACTGTCAAGGCTGAGCTTGTCGAAGCCGGTATGATTTCTTTAACTAACACGCCTTCGACAAGCTCAGGCTGACAACTTTTCAAATTCATACTACTAACCTTTAAAAAACCCGGATCGATATCCGGGTTTACATAAAACACTATGAGAACTGCTGCCTATGAGAAAACATCTTATTGGTACACCCTCACATAATCAAGGATGAGCCATTGCGGTAAATAAGTATTTGCATCAGGACTGCCCGGCCAGTTACCACCAACAGCCATATTTACGATCAAAAAGAAATCTTCATTAAAAGGATAATTATTGGCGCCGAAGTCAGCAATGGTATAGGTAGAAAATGCCACACCATCTACCAACCATTTGATCTGGTCCTGCTTCCATTCCAAAGAGAACACATGAAATTCATCATTGAAAATCCCTGAAGGCAATGTAAAATTCCTTCCCAGTTGTGTACTGCCTGGCCCGGGGCCAAAATGTAAAGTACCATAGGTCCTGTTGGCTTCATGTCCGATCATTTCCATCAGGTCTATTTCACCGCTTTTGGGCCAGCCACCAAAAACATTGCTCTGCGGCAATAACCATAAAGCAGGCCAGATGCCTTTACCTTTTGGGAGTTTTGCACGGATATCTATCCTCGCAAATTTGATTATTTTTTTTCCACGGGTAAGAATTTTTGACGAAGTATAATTTTTTCCTGAATAACTTTCCTGCTTCGCTTCGATGATCATTTTTCCATCCTGGAAAAAAAGATTATCGGGCCTGCCTGTATAATATTCCAGTTCATTGTTTCCCCATCCGCAGACAGATGGACAGCCATCGCCATTCTCATGGCTCCAGATCGTTGTGTTCAGCGGCCCGGTAGTAAATTCATCTGCCCATGACAAAGTATAGCCAGGGTAAGAGGTAGGTGCATCGTACCCTGCATTGGTAAACGGAACTTTGGTGTCATCATTTTCTATTACTGCAGTACCGGTGCCTTTGTAAATATTACCATTGGTAGCACCTGATAAGGTTACTTTAAAATCATCATTTCCTTCCTTCAGGTCATCTGTGGTTACAGGAATGGTAATGGTCTTTGTTGTTTCATTGGGAGCGAAGCTAAGCGTTTGCGTACTGGCTGTAAAGTCTTCACTGACTTTTGCAAAGCCTTCCACTGTTGTATAATTTACAGTAACGGTTTTTGAGTAAGCTTTATCCAGCGATACTGTAAAGCCGAAGGAAGTGGTGCCGGTATTTCCTTCTGCACGGGTAATATCATCGATGGATATTTTGGGAAGTACATCTGCCGGCGCCGGAGTTGAACCACCACTACTTTTTGAGCAATTACTGAAAATGATAAATGCCAGAGCCAATAAGCTTAGTTGCATAAGATTGTTTTTATTCATAAAATATTTTTTATCATTACGGTATGATTAAAATTTCATTTTCCCCGATAACTTTATTGATCTTGATGAACCACCAACCAGGATATCATAGATGCCTTTTTCTTTAACCCAGTCCATTTCTATATCATTATAATATTGAAAAGCATTTTCATTAAGGCTGATGGTAATTGATTTTGATTCGCCGGCCTGTAGGAACACCTTATCAAATCCTTTGAGTTCTTTTTCGGGCCTTGGTAACAGACTCTGTTCCTGTTTTACATATACCTGTGTTACTTCAGCACCGGCAACTTTGCCGGTATTTTTAATGCTGAAGCTAACTGTGGCTCCTTTACCGTTAGGTGTTACTTTTAAATTGCTGTATTCAAAACCGGTGTAAGAAAGTCCGTGCCCGAAAGCAAACTGCGGTTCTGTTTTCCAGGTATCAAAATAGCGGTAACCCACATAGATGTCGTCATAATAATTTACATACACAGAATCGCCGGGATATTCTCCCAACTTATGTGAAGGATGGTCTTCCAGTTTTTTAGGAAAGGTCACCGGTAATTTTCCTGAAGGATTTATTTCTCCAAAAATGATCCTGGCCAACGCATTTCCACCTTCCAGGCCGGGATACCATGCCTGCAGGATGGCAGGAGTTTTATCAACCCATTGCGTCATATCAATAGCACCGCCGCCCATGAGTACAACAATTGTTTTTGGATTTGCTTTTAAAACTGCTTTGATCAGTTCATCCTGGCCAAAGGGCATGTACATATTTGGTTTGTCAAAATCCTCTGCATCGTATGCATTGTCTTTCCAGATCGAATAATTAAACCCATGTGTCCATCCACCAACAACGATGGCTACTTCTGCTTTGGATGCAGCTTCCACTGCCTGCCTGATGAGTTCAGCATTCGCTGTTGCGTATCTGCTTATCTCATAACCCGGGGAATAAGTGATCTGTGTATTTGATGAAACGATCTTTTGTATTCCTGCCAGCGGTGTAATTTCGTAGAAGGCACGTACCTGCGAACTTCCGCCACCCATTGATTGTTTTCTTTCAGCATTATAACCGATCACCGCTATCGACTTTACCGAAGACTTGCTCAATGGTAAAATATTATTTGTATTTTTCAACAACACAATCCCTTCTTCTGCAATTTTTGCTGCAGTTTGCTGATGACCCTTCGTGTTATATTCACCTGGTATTTGTTTTCTACCATCTAACATACCCATCTTATACATTACATATAATATCCTCCTTACTTTTTCATTCACTATGTATTCCGGGATCTTACCGGTTTTTACCAGTGATATAACTGTATCACCCATCCAGAACTTACCATAGTCAGGATTGTCACGCATGCGGAGGTCTGTTCCCATTTCCAGGTCTAATCCATTCCACAAAGGCTGTGCAGTTGTAGTATTTGCATCCCAGTCACTCATCACAAGCCCTTTAAAACCCCATTCTTTTTTAAGTATTTGTGTAAGCAGGTAATGATTTTGTGAAGCCCATTGTCCCCTGAATAAATTGTATGAGCTCATCAATGTATTAACGCCTGCTTCCTGTACTGCTGCTTTAAAACCCGGCAGGTATATTTCCCGTAATGCTCTTTCACTCATGTTCACATCAATGGTATGGCGCCACAATTCCTGGTTATTGGCTGCATAATGTTTTACACAGGCAGATATGCCCTGGTCCTGCACACCTTTAATATAACCCACCACCATTTTTGATACAAGGAATGGATCTTCACTCAGGTATTCAAAATTCCTTCCATTCAATGGCGTACGAATAATGTTGATGCCTGGCCCGAGCATAATATCCTTACCACGGAATTTCGCTTCGCTGCCTATCACCGATCCAAATGCATAACCCAGTTTTGGATTCCAGGTTGCTGCCAGGCAAACTCCTGTAGGGAGATAAGTTCCTGAATCAAGTGAATTATTGGTAAGATTCCAGCCTCGCCCATGCTCAGGACGAACGCCATGTGGCCCGTCGGACATAACGAACTCCGGTATGCCAAGACGCGGCACGCCACCAGAAGTAAAAGAAGAAGAAGCATGTATCATGTGTACTTTTTCTTCCAGCGTCATTTGCTTTATCAGGTTGTTGATCTTTGCAGTAGTGTCGGTCTTAACCTGTGCCTGCAACTGTAGTGAAAAGGCGCATGCTATTAATACCAGGATCTTTTTTGTCATAATTATTTTTCTTTTAGTCATTTGTTATTAGTCAGTAGCTGTTGCTGTATTAGTTGTGCTGATGAATTGAAAATAGTTAAGGTTGAAACCACCACTGGTAGCCAATACACGGAGCTGGTTCCAACCTTTGGTAAGCTTTACTGTTTTTATGATGTTGGTTTTCCAGTTTTGTGTTCCACCGGTCTGTGGCAACAAATTAGTTTCAGAGGCAAACTCATTATTTAGTAAAAGCCTTAGCTGCCCGACACTATCCTTAGATGCATAACGTATGTTCACATCAAAGACTGCATCAGCAGGTGTATAAATACTGTATTGCATCCATTCACCTGTTTGTATCCAGCCAACATTATAACCGTTTGAAATGGCGTCGGAGCATTGTTCAATATCCACACCATCATTCCTGTATTGACTGCCGATGTTCCAGGGAGTACGCACACTGGTGGATACCCAATACTCGGCAGAATCTTTATCGTGGTATGCAATGCCGGCCCTGCCGATATCATAATCAGCAGCAAAGAGGACCGTATTTGAGCCTATGATATTTTGTTTAAAAGGAATTGCTTCTGCAACATTTACCTGCCGCATCATGGCATCTGCAACATCACGATGAACAATATTATTTGTTATCCTTGTGTCATTTGCCCATTGCATCAGTCCTTTAAAAGCATCTGCAGCAGAAGGTTTGGGCGCTTTGTCACTCCAGTAGTCAATTATTTTTTGTGCATTGTCATTTACCTTAACCTGCAAAGGGTTGTTCAGCCCTGATTTTTTTAAAGGCCACATGGCCCATCCAATTTTATTTTTTTCAAGTAATGAAACAACATCAGTGAACCATGCGTTTGAATTTTCGCCGGTCTCACCCATCCATACCGGTACATTGTATTTTTTTCTGTAGTCTAAAAATTTTTGAATGGATTCATTGTTGGTATAGTTCCAGTATTTGTGAAAACTGATGGCCATATTATTATCCCATAAAGGAAACATACCTTCATAATTATTTGCCCAGCAATTGCCTTCAACAAAAATGATGTGTTTCTTATCAACTTTCCTGATGGTTGCAGTAATCTCTTGTAATAATTTTTTCAGCGGTTCATTTCCTGTTTCTCCACAGCCATTTCTATCATCTGCTTTTTGAAAACCCCAGTTAGGTTCGTTGATGAGATCATATCCTCCGATCCATTTTTCATTTACATAGCGGGTTGCAAGTTTTTGCCAGAGTGCAATTGTTTTTTGCTGGTTTGCTTCGCTTTGCCACAAAGAAGGTTGTGAAGCATCCCGGTCGGAAATGGCATTGTCATTTCCCTGCCCGCCGGGGGCAGCATGAAGGTCGAGTATGAGGTAAATATGATTTGCCTTGCACCAGCTTAATAAACTATCTGTTAACTGAAAGCCTTTACTGAGCCAGGTTTGCTTTCCTTTTACCGGTTCCTGTTCTGCAGCCAGCGTAAATAAATTATAGTGCATCGGCAAACGAACAGAATTAAATCCCCACGCAGCTAAAGAATCGATATCGGCTTTAGTACAATGATTATTTAACCAGGCTTCATAAAATTTTTCTGTGTTCTCTTTGCCTATGAGATCGGTTATTTTTTTTCTGATATCATATTGTGCCACAGCAGAACCCGAAAGCTTAAGCATATAAGGTTCCTGCAGCATCCAGCCCCCAAGGCCCATGCCGCGGAGTATAACCTCTTTTCCATTCTCATCTACGATATCAGTGCCCTGGGTTTTTAAAAATCCCTGTGCGCCTGCTGTAAGA
>Ga0193752_1003280_pt1 | contig 11266 bp, 11 predicted proteins | sample H1c1metaG_FD_144924 | JGI IMG/M metagenome (GOLD analysis project Ga0193752, IMG submission 144924) | Soil microbial communities from a riparian zone of the East river system, Colorado, United States - H1c1 | ecosystem: Environmental > Terrestrial > Soil > Riparian zone | place: USA: East River... | reverse complement strand
GCTCGATGCGCCCAAGGGCGTGCGCGGCCGTAACAGCGACAACGACCTGATCAAGAAGCTGCTGAAATGGGCGCCGTCCATCCGCCTCGAGGACGGCATGGAAAAGACCTACAAATGGATCTACGACGAGATGACGTCCGGCAAGGCATCGATCGTCAACGCGCCGCCGCGCTCCGTGGCCGCCCAGTAAGGCGCCACCCGCCGGACCTTGATTGAAATCCGGCGCGCGTCGGTCGCCTCAGCGGCCGACGCGCCCGAGTTCCTTGTTGCTCTTCAGGACGCTGTCGAAATAGGCGATCGTCCGGCCGAGCCCGGCTTCAAGCGCCACCTTCGGTTCCCATTTTAGCTTTTCACGCGCCAGCGAGATATCGGGGCAACGCTGCATCGGATCGTCCACGGGCAGCGCCTGGAACACGAGCTTCGAACGGCCGCCGACCATTTCGATCACCTTCTCGGCCAGGTGACGCACCGGCGTCTCGACCGGATTGCCGATATTGACCGGACCGGTGAAATCGTCCGGCGTATGGTCCATCAAACGCAACCAGCCATCGAGCAGGTCGTCGACGTAGCAGAAGGCGCGTGTCTGCATGCCGTCGCCATAAATGGTGATGTCCTCGCCCTTCAGCGCCTGGACGATGAAGTTCGACACCACGCGGCCGTCGTTGGGATGCATGCGCGGGCCGTAGGTATTGAAGATACGCGCCACTTTGATGCGCAGGCCATGCTGGCGGTGATAATCGAAGAACAGCGTCTCGGCGCAGCGCTTGCCTTCGTCGTAGCAGGCGCGCGGCCCGATCGGATTGACGCTGCCGCGGTAGCCTTCGACCTGTGGGTGGACCGTCGGGTCGCCGTATACTTCGCTGGTCGAAGCTTGGAATATCTTGGCGCGCACGCGTTTGGCGAGGCCGAGCATGTTGATGGCGCCATGCACGCTGGTTTTGGTCGTCTGCACCGGGTCGTGCTGATAGTGGATCGGCGACGCCGGACAGGCGAGATTGTAGATCTCGTCGACCTCGACATAGAGCGGAAAGGTCACATCGTGCCGCATCAGCTCGAAGCGCGGATCGTCGAGAACGTGCGCGAGATTTTGCTTGGTGCCGGTGAAGTAGTTGTCCACGCACAGGACGTCGTTGCCCATGGCGAGCAGCCGTTCGCACAGATGCGAGCCTAGAAATCCGGCGCCGCCGGTCACCAATATCCGTTTGGCCATGAGTTGCCGTCCCCGTCCCGTCTATGCCGCCTGCGCCTCGGCGCCGGTAAAAAGAAAATGCCGTTGCTCGCCTTCGAGAATGAGACAGGTCAAACGACCGCTCGCGAAGGCGTTGGTATCGATGCCGATCCGGTTGTGACGCACATCCGGTCTATCGAACGGCGTGTGGCCATGCACGACGATCCGCGCGTGATCCTCGTCGCTATCGAGAAAATCGTCGCGGATCCACAGGAGATCGCGCGGCACCTGCCGATCCATCGCCACGCCCGGCCGTATGCCGGCGTGGACGAAGAAATAATCGCCGGCCACGCACGACAAGGAGAGTTCACGCAGGAACCTGGCGTGTGCGGGCGGCATTAGCTCCACGAGTTGCCGGCGCATGTCTTCATAACGATCGAGCCCGACCAGATCGGTGCGCGCACGCACGCCATAGCTGAGCAATGTCGCCTCTCCGCCGTAAGCAGACCAATTTGGACCGATCGACGAATCCGTGAGGAAACGCAGGAGCGTCTCTTCATGATTGCCCTGAAGCCGGACTTCGGCGAAACCCGGCAAAGGTTCCGACAGGATGAAGTCGATGACCTCCCGGCTCTGCTGTCCGCGATCGACATAATCGCCAAGATAGACAATGACGTTAATTCCGGGGCCCGGGCGCAGAGTGGAGTCGGCTTTGATGCTGGCAATCAAATCCACCAGCAGGTCGGCACGGCCATGGATGTCGCCGATGACATAAGCGCGGTACCCCGGCTGCATTGAAGAAGTCCGTGCCGGCACGGGCGGTGCGGCGGGAGTGCGCATGCCAAACATAGGCCGGAAAGCTACAACGATCGCGCGAGGAATTCTATTGAAGATTGCCCGGCCGAGCTTTGAAAAGCCTCAGAAACACACCGTTTCAGCCGTCTCGCCTTTAGAGGCCGGCGCGGAGGTCACGCCAGGCGAGCTGATCGCCTGGCCTCAGTCGGAAAGCCAGGTCCGGCCGATCAACTGACTGCCGGTGGAAACTGGCAACAGCAAACATTTCTCGATTTTTTCTCCTGTGTCGCTAGAAAGAAGCTGTCCCTGAAATTCACCGACAGCATCACGCCAATGTCCGGACTGCCCTCAAATCTCACTCCCGTACGCGAAGCGCACGCCTTCGACGAAGCGCGCCTTGCCGCCTACATGAAGGACCACGTCGACGGTTTTCGCGGCGGGATCGAGGTTCTGCAGTTCGAGGGCGGCCAGAGCAATCCCACCTATCATCTGACCGACGGTGGCGGGCGCATGTACGTGTTGCGCAAGAAGCCACCTGGCAAGCTGCTGCCGTCGGCCCATCAGGTCGATCGCGAATATCGGGTCATCAAGGCGCTGGCGGACCATACCGACGTGCCGGTACCGAAGCCCTACGCGCTCAGCCAGGACGACGGCATCATCGGCACCGCTTTCTACATCATGGAGTTCCTGCCGGGCCGCATCCTGTCCGATCCCAAGATGCCCGGGATCGCTCCGGCCGAGCGCGGCAAGATATTCGATTCGATGAACGACGTGCTGGCGCGCATCCACAACGTCGACTACCGCGCCGTCGGCCTCGGCGACTTCGGCCGCGAAGGCCAGTACATCCAGCGCCAGATCGCCCGCTGGTCGAGCCAGTACGATCTCGCCAGGACCGATCATGTCGAGCCGATGGAACTTCTGAAACAGTGGCTACCGGCGAATATTCCGGCCGGCGACGAGACACGCATCAACCACGGCGACTACCGCCTCGGCAACACCATCGTCCATCCCACCGAGCCGCGCGTGATCGCCGTGCTCGATTGGGAACTGTCGACGCTCGGCCATCCGCTGGCCGACCTCGGCTACAACTGCATGATGTACCATTTCGGCGAAGGTTTCGGCGCATCGGGCGGCTATGCCGGCATGGACCTCGAGGCCTTCGGCATCCCGGACGAGAAGGAGTATGTCGCCGCCTACGCCCGCCGTACCGGACGTACGGAAATCCCCGACTGGGACTTCTACGTCGCCTTCTCGCTGTTCCGTCTCGCTGCCATCGTCCAGGGCGTCTACAAGCGCGGCCTCGACGGCAACGCCTCGTCGACCACGGCGAAAGGATATGGCGATCGCGCCCGCGTCATGGCCGAGCTTGCCTGGTCTCTGGTCAAGCACCGCGCCTGACGACAAACCAGAAAGACGCTCGCCTAGTCTACGAGCGGCACGTTCGAGGCATCGTTGCCAACGGGACAGCCCTCAGTGTCCAAAATGGACTTGCCCGGGTTGCGGTAACGATCGATGTTATAAGGAGTAGAGTCGCTAGGCGGTTGCGCCGGCGGCGTGGTCAGCGTCCAGAAAACCAGCCGCTTCATGACGCTGCCAAGGGCTTGGTCGAAGGCTTCGACGACGCTCGGAACCTTGTCCGCGCGTGCGCGTACGCAGCGCTCGAAGCTCGCCACGCCGATGATTTGCCGATCAGGCATGCGGACCAGCTTGGCGACGATGCGGACGCGCACGATGGGCGTGCCGCCGTAGTAGTACAGCGCTTCGAAATTGCGCAGATCGGTTTGCAGCACATAATTGGGCCGCAGGCTGATCGAGTCACGCGACACCGCCACGATCTTGTGGGAGTTCTCGAACGAGTCGACGATCCGCGTCTGCACCATCAGCGGCAGCCGATCGGTCCACGCGGTTTTCGAATAGTAGTCCGACGAGGTCGGCGACATGGCAATGGCGATGCGGCCCGTGTTCAGATTGCCGGCCGCCACCGGCTCTTCCACGGTTAATTGCCAGAACACATCCGGCAAGCTGGGATCGAATGTGCTTTTTGGCGTGACCGTATATAAATCGAGCGGCTCCGTGACGGCGTTGAGGATCTTGCATCCGGACAGCGCCATCAGCAGCATGACGGCAGCAATCATCCGTCCCCCTCTTCGCAGCGCGGCCGTTCGGCAAACCATCATTTGGGCGTATATCCCTGCTTGCCGCTGTAGATGAACCCGGCCGGATCACGTTCGAGCTTGGTGGCGATGACGTTGAAATTGGCCACGAGCTGCCGGAACTCACGAACCGCCATCGACAGCTCGGTGAGGCCTGAGTCCGAGAACGACCTCACCGGCCCCTTCACGTCGGTCACCAGTTTGTTGAGCTGCTCAGCAGTGGCATTGATGTTGGCCAGCGCCTTCTGCGCATCGACGATCGTCTTGCGCAGCTCGCTCGGCGACTTGCCGGCCAGCGCTTTGCGGCTGGCCTCGTCCTGTGGCCCCAGTTCGAGGCCGATCTGGCCGAATGAATCGGCGGCCGCGCTGAGCTTGGCGAACGTCACGCGGAATTCCGCCAAGGCCGGCGGCAGGTCCGAGAGCGTCGCCTGGATGTTGGCGTCCTGCTTTGCGATGCCGCCGGCGACGGTGGACAGCGAACGCAACGTTTCGCTGATTGCGGCGATATTGTCAGGATTCAGAAGCTCATTCAAACGATCGACCGTGGTTCCCGCCTTGCTGAGCAGCTCCTGCGCCGATGTCGAGGTTACCTGCAGGAAGGAGGCGCCCTCCCGGATTTCCGGATACGGCTTCTGGTCCCTGCTGTGCTTCGGCTTGATCTCATCGACGTCGAGGCGGCCAACAATCTCGATGTATGCCGCACCGGCAATGAACGGCTTTTCGAACACCGCGTAGGAGCGCTCGCGGATGTCGATCTTGGAATCGACGGCGACAATGACTTCGATCTTCTCGGCCAGACGCTCCCGACCGGTGCTGCGCTGGGGCTCGACGCGCGAGGTCAGCGAAATGCTGGTCACCCGGCCAACACGCAGACCGCGATAGAAGACCGGTGAATCGTTGGTCAGCCCCTGAACCTCGCCGGAGAACAGGATGCTGTAATAAGCATAGGAGGTGGCATCGCCGGCGCGCAGTTTCCACACCACGAACCCCACCAGACCGGCCAGGAACACCAGCACAGCCGCGCCGATTAGCACATAGGGCGATTTATTTTCCATCGACGGCCGTTTGCTCTTTTCGGGCCGCGCGTCCACGCGGCCCGTTGAAGTATTCCTTGACCCAGGGATGATCGTATTTCAGCAGTTCATCCATCGTACCGACCACAACGCGCTTGTCGAGCAGCACGGCGATCCGGTCGCAGATGGCCACGAGACTGTCGAGGTCGTGGGTCACCATGAGGACGGTCAGTCCGAGGCTCTTTTGCAGCGAGCGGACCAGCTCGTCGAAATGCCCGGCGCCGATCGGGTCGAGGCCGGCGGTGGGCTCGTCGAGAAACAACAGCTCGGGATCGAGCGCAAGCGCCCGGGCGAGGGCTGCGCGTTTGCGCATGCCGCCTGAAAGCTCCGAAGGCGTCTTGCAGGCCGCGTCAGGTGGCAGGCCGGCAACTGCAACTTTCAGCGCCGCTACTTCCCAGAGCGTCTTCTCGTCCAGGCCGGCATGCTCACGCACCGGCACCATGATGTTCTCGGCCACGGTGAGCGACGAGAACAGCGCACCGTCCTGGAACAGCACGCCCGAACGACGCTGCAGTCTCGTCAAAGCATTGGCGCCCAGCCCATGGGTGTTCGTACCGAGAATTTCGATGGTTCCCGCGCGCGGATAATTGAGGCCGATGATGGTACGCAACAATACCGACTTGCCGGATCCCGAACCGCCGACCAACCCGCAAACCTCACCTTGAAATACGTCGAAATCGAGATGGTCGTGCACGATCTGTTCGCCGAACTGTGTGCGCAGGCCGCGCACGCGGATGGCAACCTCCCGCCCATCGCGATGGTCGACGATCTGCCCGCCTTCCTGAAGCGGCCCCGGCGGAATGAGTTCGTCCAGGTCCTCGCTCATCAGACGTCCGCAAACAGGAAGATGATGGAAAAGATCGCGTCGAGGACAATAACAAAGAAGATCGATTCGACCACCGACTTGGTGGTGAGGCGTCCGACGCTTTCGGCGCTGCCACTGACCTGCAATCCCTCATAGCAACCAACGGCAGCGATGACGAAACCGAACACCGGCGCCTTGATGATGCCGGTGTAGAAATTCCAGATTCCCACCGTATCGCGCAATCGTGCAAAAAACTGGGCCAGGGTGAAGTCGAGGTAGATCGAGCAGGCGAAAGCCCCTCCCAGCAGGCCGGCGATAACACCCCAGAAAGTCAGCAGCGGAAGCGATAGGGTGAGCGCGATAATGCGTGGCAAAACCAGCCATTCGATGGGATTTAACCCCATCGTCCGCATGGCATCGACTTCGAGATTCACCTGCATCGTCCCGATCTGGGCGGTGAAGGCACTCCCCGAGCGGCCGGCAACGATGATCGCCGTGAGCAGAACACCCAGTTCGCGACCTATGGCGACGGCCACTGCCTCGACACTGAAGGTTTCAGCACCGAACGCGCGCAATTGCTGCACGCTCTGGTAGGCCAATACGACGCCGATCAGGAAACACAGGATGCCGACGATCGTCAGCGCGCGAATCCAGACCTCGAACATCTGCTGTACGACGGCGTTGATGCGGAACCGCCGCGGCTGGAGGATTGCCCTGACGAACGTCACCAGGACTTCACCGAAGAACTCGCACAGATTCACGGCGTGCAGCGCCGTTTCCACCCAGCTACGTCCGATCCGCTCCAGCGCATGCGCGAGCCAGTTCACCGACTGCTGGGGCTCCGACTTGCGCATATTGGCCTGAACCAGCTTGAACAGGTCGGCGTGGGCGCCCTCCTGCGTCGTCACCCTGGTGTCGGGACCACCGCCAGCGAGCGTGAGAATCTCGAGCGCACCGGCCGTGTCGAGGCGCTCGACCTTGCTGGCGTCGATCTCCGGCACCGCGCTCGGGCGGCGGGTGCCAGCGGGCCGCTCCACGCGCGCGGCGGGGCGTTGCACATGACGAATGCTGAATACGGTCCACGAGCCGCTTGCCTCCAGCACGGGCTGGCCGGCGCGCTCGGCGTCGCGCAAAATAGGTTCGGCGTCTGCCATCGCAGCGATTAGTCGTCGGGCTTGTTGGCGCTGTCAATCGCCTGCAGAGGCACAAAGGCCGTGCATTGCCCTATCCGGCTCCCGCTGGCACGATCGGACGCGGAGGACTCAATGGGCAAATGGCCGAAGCTCGATGGAATGAAGCTGAGCGACAAGAAGGTGGACGACCGCACCTATGACAAAGAGCTCAGGAAGCTTCAGAACAGGCTCCTGGAAATCCAGCAGCACTACCTGCGCACCGGCGGACGGGCAGTCATCGGCGTGGACGGTTGGGACGCCGCCGGCAAAGGCGGGATGATCCAACGCTTTGTTTTCGGTCTCGAGCCGCGGTCGGCCCATGTCTGCCGCATCGGCGCACCCACCGTGGAAGAACAAGGCCGGCATTATCTCTGGCGCTTCTGGAACCGGCTTCCGGCGCCGGGCAACTGGACGGTCTTCGACCGTACCTGGTATGGCCGGGTGCTGGTCGAGCGTATCGAGGGGCTTTGCGAGAAAGCCGCCTGGAAGCGTGCCTATCGCGAAATCAACGAGTTCGAACGCCAACTCAGCGACGACGGCGTGCGCATCGTCAAGATCCTCGTGCATGTCAGCGCCGAGGAGCAGAAGAAGCGGATGACCGCGCGGCTGGAAGATCCCAGCAAGCACTACAAAATCGGCCTCGAGGATTTCCGCAACATCGCCAAGCGCAAGCAGTATCTCGAAGCGTATGACGACATGCTCGAGCGTACCGACACCAACAACGCGCCATGGCATGTCCTCGCCACCGATCACAAGAAGACGGCGCGGCTGGAGGGCCTGAAGGTCATTGCCGATACCCTGGGTCGCGGCCTGAAGCATCTCAACCAGGAGATCGATCCCGAAATCTCCAAAGCCGCCTTCAAGATGTGGGGCTGGAAGCCGTCCGGCCCGAAACAGTGAGCAGGCCGCCCATCTTTGCCGGCTGGTGGGTCGTCGCCGGCGCCTTTGTCTGCATGATGGTGGGCTTCGCGGTCGCCTATTCCTTCGCGTCCTTCTTTCGCCCGCTCGAAATCGAGTTCGGCGCCCGTCGTGGCGAGACCTCCCTCGTCTTCTCGATCGCGGCCTTTCTCTACTTTCTGCTCGGCTTTCCCGCCGGCCTGATCGGCGACCGCCTCGGCCCACGGCCGGCCGTGAGCGGCGGGTTGATGCTGGTCGCGGCAGGCTTGGTCGTGGCCTCGCAGGCAACGGCGCTGTGGCAGGTCTATCTTGGCTACGGCCTCGGCGTCGGTGTCGGGGTGGGCTTCTCCTACGTCCCGAGCGTCGCCGCCGTGCAGCGCTGGTTCGTCCGTGGACGGGGAACTGCAAGCGGGCTTGCCATCGCCGGTTATTGGCGTCGGCACGCTGCTCGGCGCACCGCCGGCGGCCGAATTGATCGCAGCCATTGGCTGGCGCAACACCTACCTCGTCCTGGCCGGCGTCGCGGCCCTGGGCGCTGTCGTGGCGGGAAGCCTGGTGCGGCGGGGTCCGGAACATTACGGCCTCGGGCCGGATGGCGACGCCCCCGCGCCGAGAGCACCAGGCGGGAGGCTGCCCGGCCTGTCGGCCGGCCAGGCAATGCGCACGCAGCCCTTCTGGCTGATCTATGTCGGAGCAATGTTGCTCTCGTTCGGCCTGTTCGCGCCCTTCGTTCATCTCGTGCCCTACGCGCGCGACATGGGGCTGGGCGAGAATTTCGGCGTCTGGCTCATCGCCCTTTTGGGCGTCGGCAGCACGGTCGGCCGGTTCCTCTTCGCCAGCGTCACCGACTGGCTGGGCAGACGGCGGTCCTTCGCCCTGATGTATGCCGGCGCCGGGCTCATGCTGGTGGTGTGGTCGCAATCGACCAGCGGGCCGGCCTTGATTTTCTTCGCCCTGGTGTTCGGCGCCTTCTATGGTGGGTTCGTGGCCATCGCGCCGTCGCTCGCCGCCGACTATTTCGGGCCCCGGGCACTCGGCTCGGTGATCGGCGCACTCTACAGCGGCGTGGCCTTCGGCGCCCTGCTCGGCTCGCCGGTAGCGGGCTTCGCCTACGACTTCTTCGGCTCCTACACCGGCGCGATCCTGTCGGCCGCCGGGCTATGCGTGGTGTCGCTCATCCTCACGTTGCTCGCGCCGGAGCCGAAACACTGGCTGGCGACGCGACGACCTTAGCCCAGGCCGCCCTGCCCAACGCCGCGGCAATCCAGGGCAACGCCTCGCGCATCGTCTCCTCGAACTGCCAGGGCGGATTGATCACCGCCAGCGCGCAGGCATCGAGCTTACTGGCCGGAAGTTGCGGCCCGATGCCAAGCTCAAGCCGCAGCACCTTCGTTCCCGCCAGCCCCTCGACGAACGCCCGCACGGCCGCCCGTGCCGCCGCATCGTCCTTGAGCGGATACCAGACGACGTAGCACCCGGTCGCGAAGCGCCGCAGCCCCTGCCGCACGGCGCGCGCCAGTTTTTCGAACTCGTCGGTCGCCTCGAAGGGCGGGTCGATCAGAATGAGCCCGCGCCGCTCGGGCGGCGGCAGCAGCGACTTCAGCGCCTGATAACCGTCCACCGGCCGGACCTCGACCGCGCGGTCACCGGCGAACTCGCGCTTGAGCGTCAGGGCATCCTCGCCGTGCAACTCGCAGGCCACGAAACGATCGGTGGCGCGCATGCCCGCCCGGATCAGGCGCGGCGAGCCGGGATAGCGCCGCGGCGGGCCGTCGTGGAGGCCGAACTTGCGGTCATAGGCCATGACTGCCGAGAGATAGCGCGCCACTGACCCAGGCGCCCCTCGCCTGCCGGCCTCGACCAGCCGGGCGACGCCGGTCTCGGCCTCGCGCGTCCGCTGCGCCTGCGGGCCGGCCAGATCGTAGCCGCCGGCGCCGGCGTGGGTATCGAGCACGAAAAGCGGCTTGTCCTTGGCGGTCAGCAGCCGCAGCAGCTCGCAAAGAGCGGCATGTTTCAGCGCATCGGCGAAATTGCCGGCATGGTAGGCGTGGCGGTAATTCATTCCTTGGCTATAGCATCAGGGGCATGCTTTGTGCTTCAACCGTCGGGCAAAAGGGGGACCCTCAATGGCCACGCATGAACTCCAATCTTCGCCCGACACCTGTCATTGGGGCTATTTCGACAGCCAATTGAAGCCTTCCCTGCACATCAAGTCCGGTGACATCGCCACCATTCATTGCGTTTCGGGCGCGGCCGAGATCCTGCCCGAGGCGCCGTTCAACGTGCTGCCCGAGCATCGCGAGATCCTGGGCAAGCTGAAGCCGCATATCGGCCGCCATATCCTCACAGGCCCCGTGCATGTCGAGGGCGCCGAGCGCGGCGACGTGCTGGAAGTCGAGGTCCTCGACATCAAGTTCCGCACCAACTGGGGCTGGAACGTGCAGCGGCCGCTGATGGGCACCCTGCCGGAAGACTTCCAGTTCTACCGCCTCACGCACATTCCCATCGATTCGAACCGCGGCGTCTGCACCATGCCGTGGGGCACCGAGATTCCGCTAAAGCCGTTCTTCGGCATCATGGGCGTGGCGCCGCCGCCGGAGTGGGGCCAGTGCAGCTCGGTCGAGCCGCGCGCCTTCGGCGGCAATATCGACAACAAGCACTTCAACGTCGGCACCAAGGTCTATTTGCCGGTATTCGCCGACGGCGCCCTTTTCTCGACCGGCGATGGCCATGGTGTGCAGGGCGACGGCGAGGTCAATCTGACGGCGCTCGAGACCAGCCTCAGCGGCACCTTCCGCTTCACGGTGCGCAAGGACATGAAGATCGCCATGCCGCGCGCCGAGACGGAAACCCATTGGATCACCCATGGCTTCGACAGCGACCTCGACGACGCGGCCAAGGAGGCGCTGCGCGACATGATCCGCCTGATCACCGCCAAGACCGGCATCAAGCCGGAGGACGCCTATATGCTCTGCAGCCTGGCGGGCGACCTGCATGTCACGCAAACCGTCGACGGCAACAAGGGCATTCACTGCATGATGCGCAAGGAGTTGATCGGCGGCTGAGCCTTGGTCGAGAAACACCGGTGGCTCTTTGCGCTGTGGACGATAGCCGCGCTTGCCGCAGGTGGCAGCGCAGGCCCGGCCCGTGCAGACGAAAGCGGCGTCAGCTTCTGGCAACTCGGAAGCTTCGCCAGTCAGGCG
>Ga0193752_1003279_pt1 | contig 11267 bp, 11 predicted proteins | sample H1c1metaG_FD_144924 | JGI IMG/M metagenome (GOLD analysis project Ga0193752, IMG submission 144924) | Soil microbial communities from a riparian zone of the East river system, Colorado, United States - H1c1 | ecosystem: Environmental > Terrestrial > Soil > Riparian zone | place: USA: East River... | reverse complement strand
AGCTACGATCACTGTTACAGGAGTAACAGTGATCGTAGCTACCAATGGGGTAGTACCCGGGTTCTGGGCAATAAATGAAGGTATATTACCTGTTCCGGATGCTGCAAGGCCTACAGCAGGTGTATTGTTCGTCCACTGGAATACAACACCGGCAGGTGTTCCTGTAAAGTTCACAGGAACTGTTGGCGAACCCTGGCAAAGCACCTGGTTAGGTACTGCATTTACTGTTGGGGTTGGATTAACTGTAATAGTAAAGCTGGTTGGTGTACCCGTACAAGTGCCAAGTGTTGGAGTAACAGTTATTGTACCAACAATTGGTGCTGCTGTTGCATTGGTTGCTGTGAAACTGGGTATATTACCGGTACCACTTGCTGCTAAACCTATTGCAGTATTGCTGTTGGTCCAGGTATAAGTAGCACCAGCAGGTGTGCCTGTAAAGTTAACGGCCGCAGTTGGCGAACCGGCACAAACCGTTTGGTTAGGTACTGTGTTCACCGTAGGAGACGCTGAGCTAATGATCAATGAAAAACGCCTCATTGATCCAATATCTACAAGTGCATTATCACTAACATTCAAAGTCCATACGCCATTGGCATTTTGACCATCGAAAGCTGAAAGCGGACTATCAGGGGCAAAGCTGCCGGAAAGGAACAGGCCACTGGTTGAACTTACTGTTGCTAAAGAAGGGAATGCACCATCATCATCCAGTAAAGTAGTACAAATATTTTCACGTGTTCCGCCACGGCGGTTTACAATAGTAACGGTTGTACCTAAAGGTGATGTTAATGTGTAAATAAGGTCTCCGATAAATGTATGATCTGCAGCAGCATTTACATTACCTGGTGTTGCATCACATGTACCAGCAGGTGCGGCATCAAACCTGAAATCCAGGTCGGTAATTGTACCGGCACCACTTACTGTAAGTGGAATACTTACACCCGCAGGGGTGTTATCAGGTACTGGTACTGCAGGACCGGTGTAGCTATATGTTGATATGCAAGGTACTGCCGGAAGATTATATGTAACAGTATTGTCTGTACTGGTTGATGCCAGGTTAGGATCGTTTGTTGCATTTATACAAACGCCTGCCGGTATTGTTGCAATAACAGTTCCACTTCCGGCCATATTAGTTACAGTAACGGTATAGGTAGTTGGACCGCCTGTAACTGTACCGATAGTTGCTCCAGCTGTACCGCTTATAACAACATCACCGGTAGCAAAACCTGTTACAGGTTCGCTGAACACCGCTGTAAATGCAATAGATGCTACTGAAGTAGGATCAGGCTGTCCTGCTGCCTGGTTGATGGTTACAGTTGGATTAGCTGTAGTAGCAGGTAAAATTACGGTTACTGTATCACTAAACATTACCCTTACATTCGCAGCATTGAATAAGCTTGAACGAAGGTTAACAGTTGCTCTTGTTTCCATCAAGATATCATCCACATTCCAGCCGGTTACAGCCAGACTTGCATCTGAACCAAAACGCCATCTTAACTTAACAGTTGCCTGGTTGGCATACGGCGTCATATTCACTTTGGTTTCAACAAAACCTGCGCTGTTACCATTCCAAGCTTGTCTGCCTGTAAGCGGATTTGCTGATCCTGTATTTAAAGATCCGTTATATCCGTTTTGAGTAAAATTAGTTGAGCCTATATCGCTCCAGCTACCACCACCATTTGTGCTTATTTCTAAAACACCACCATCCCATGAAGCTTCGGAGTTATACCAATGCCAGAAACTCAATTGCGGAGGTGTTGCACCTATGGCAAAACTATTTGTTGTGGCAATGATCTGATCAGAAGTCGTTGTAAGATTAGGAGTAAAAAATGAATTTGGCGCACTGTGGCTTCTTACATTATGTGCTATCCATGGAGTACCTGCAGGTGCAGAGGTTGTTGTCCAGAAACCAGAAACGGTTGTACTTGGAACAGGCTCATTTATAATAGTAACAGGAGGGAAATAACTGCCCGCAGCAACCTGCACTGTAAGGCCATAATTCTGTGTGGCACCTACAGCAATATTAACCGGCCAGCTAACCACCCTGTTACCTGCGTTATAACTACCACCATTTGTAGAACTTACGTAGTTAGCATTTAAAGGTAACGTATCCCTTAAAGTAAAGTTTGTCATTGCCTGGCAGTTTGCAGTTATAGCATGGTTATAAACTATATTCTGCAGTTCAGGAACACCAGCCTGGCCATTTTGTGTAAACAGCATAGCGGGGCCACCGCCATTAAAGCTAACCGTTTGGTCAGTAATACTGCTTGTTGAACCTTCTGCCGCACCCAATCCCATGCCTCTCCTGGCAAAAGCCCTAAGGATAGCACAGGCATGAGAAGCACCATATAATGTTGTATCGGCTCTCATGATCGCATTCCTGGCGCTAATGAAACCCGGACTACATTGCTGCGTCCTCAGGCCTTCCATAACCAGGCGAAGTGCAACCACATTACCACCTGTACCGCCAAAATTATAAATATTGGGGTCAATACCTGTTGTACTTGGATCATTGATCAGTTCCCAGGTCATTTCCCATAATGCAGAACACCAAACCCAGCCTACACCATGTGGTACTACCTGACTTGGTAATGTTGCATAGGTAGCATTGTTTATTGCAAAATCAGTACAATATCTCTGTGGCCTGATGCCTGGGCCATTATTTGGTTGATTCAGCGCATAAGTTCCAATACCTCTTGGCGAATTAAAACCATCGCCTGGTAAAGCTGTAGCCCAATTCTGTGTAAGCATTAAACCAAAATAATCACTCCATCCCTCACCACCTTGTTCTGAATTGCCTAAACAACCTGTACCGCCCTGGTTAGAACGGTTGCTGATGCCATGACCATATTCATGTATAATAATACCATTATCAACATCACCATCCCTGTCAGGTGTAGGTGCAGTCCATAAGTACATCTGCATCCTTGGAAGAGACCCATCTGCAGGTGTAGCAAAATTTGCATTGTTGGTACCACTGGCGTCCTGAGCTTCGGCTCTTACCCAATCTCCTCCTAATCCTCCACGTCCCAGGTTATCATCCTGAAAATTCTTACCAGCTTCAGTAAATCCATAATTATAAAAGATGTCATGTATTAAATTATTCCAGTAGAATAAGTTGGTGATATTCCATTGTTGATTTTGTACCGGGGTTGATTGAACAGGGTCAACAGTAAAGTCAGGTACAAAATCAAAGGTTAAATTAGGCAGCGCTGTTGTAGAGGTTGCTGCATCAGCAGGCGAACCTGTATTATCATTAGCCCTGTCATGATAAGCAAATACATTATTACCACGTGTATAGTTATAATCAGTAGCTGCTGCACCGGTATTCCATTTTAATGTAACAGCATTTGGCACAACGCCCGCATTGAGCCAGGGGTCTGTACGTAAAGCCGGGGCACCGCCCGGGTGTAGCGGACTTTCGGCAGGTAATGGAACAACCCTGTAACTTGCTGTTGTTATTACTGAAGGATCATCAGCTTTTTTAAAGTCGAAAAAGTTCTTTAAACCTGTGTTGGCAGCATTTGAAACCGGTCTTCCATAATCAAAAGCAGGGTAATTTAAACCCTTACCCTGATCGGGACTACCCCAATTATCATAATCAGTATAATTATCCATACCTAAAATGCTGTTGTCTACAGCATTTACTCTTACCATCCAGTAATCGGATGTTGTTTTAGGTACTATATATACCTGCCATGCTAAACTGTATGTTTTAGTTAACTCATTTGGTACCCAGCTTAACTGGGCTGTAATATTTTCACTGGAGATCCCCATTTTTCCGAATTCAACAAACCTTCCCTGGTCCTTTCGGTTAATGGCAATGGCCATTTGGGAAGCATGGAAACCACGATCTGACAAAGCAGACTGAACAGCAGATTCTGCTGTTACTGATGGTGAACCCGATGCAACATTTACTGTTTTCTGAATGCTTGGATCAAAAGTTCCGAAATTCGAAAGCAGTTTTCCGTTGCGGAAGGAAAGTGCCAATATCTGGTTATATACCGGGATACCCTTGTAAGTCTGCTGAAGAGATACATAGCGTATGCCTGTTGCAGCATCTTCGTAAGCATAAAACAGTTTTGCATTAGCCAGGAGGTCGTCCGATATGCCAATTACGGCCTTATTGGAAGTTACCAGCCACGATGCAAGTTTGTCATCCGCCTGATTCATATTCTGGGCATTTGTAAACAACGCACTGAATAAGATCAACACGAGTAAGGGGATAATTTTTCTCATAAAAATTATTTAATTGGTTAACTAAATTCAAGAATTGGCTTGATAAGATATTGCTTTGCAGATCTGAGGGTTTGTATCGGGGTGATTATTTCAGGGGATATTACTTACTGAATGACTTAAGAATAGGGGGAACCCGGTGCTTAAAACAAAGCAGTAGTTATACTTTACAATAATACATAAAAAATAAATAAACCATGCAATATTTTTTAACAATTTTTTTTGAATAATGACTTAAAAGATAAGCTGTTGGCAATTTAGCTATATGTAAAACCGCTAAATAGCTTTAGGGGCTTGTTATCACGGACTTTATAAGTGAAATGTCCAATGGTGGATAAGTTTATGTAATTTTGTATTTGCTGTTATTGAACAGGGGCTGACCGGTTTTGACAGCATAGATCTTTGTAAGTGTAAGCATGTAGTGCGTTGCGTAATTAGCACTTTAATCTGAATGCGAAAATTTTATATGGCAATACTCAGTATGCCATGGCTGCTTAATCGATAGATTAGCACCCATTAGGGCCGTTGAACAGGTTGGCCTGTTACCATGTTCTTCCGCCGACTCAAAAACAAAACGGGATGCTGTAATGGAATGATGTGACCGTTGCTTAAGATCATTCATCTAAGGATACGGTTGGTTTGTTATGCTCCTGCTGTTTCCCTACAATCAATGCATAAATAAACATGTAGAAAGCTTACGGCGAATATGTTTGGACCAGGGTTCGATTCCCTGCAGCTCCACTTTAACCGGGCAAGATCGATCGTTGATCCTGCCCGGTTTTTTATCATTGATACACTCTTCATACTCTATCTATGCTTCACCTATACTTGAACTATGCTTCATCCATACTTGAACTATGCTTCCTCCATACTTGAACTATGCTTCATCCATACTGTAGCCATAGAGGATCCATACAGGAGCCATACACTAACCATGCATAATCAATTGCCAAAATTGTATAGTAATAACCGGAAAAAGGCAGCGATAAAATAATTTTAAAGTGCTACGAAAGGATTCATAACAAAACCGGCAGCTATTAAAAGAAATAACTACCGGTTTATTATGGTAAATTTTTTTTTAAGATTGTTGTTATACGAGATGATCTTTCCAAATGATCAATTAATATATCTTCTCAATGTCCACGCAATTGTTTCATGTTCTTTCATCAAATCTGTAAGAAAATCCGCTGTGCCTGCATCTTTTATTTTTTCGGCACATTCATCTACATATTTACGAAGCATAATGATGGCAGATTCATGATCTTTTAATAACTCAGCCAGCAGATCTTTTGATGCTGCATATTTGCCCGGACTTTCTTTTATAGAGGATAGTTTTGAAAACTCCTGCATGGTGCCAATTGTTTTATGGCCTAGCTTTCCAATACGTTCTGCAACTTCATCAATGGCTTCTTCCAGTTGTTTGTATTGCTTTTCAAATAATTTGTGCAGTTCCATAAAACTTTCGCCGCCAACATTCCAATGGAATTTTCTTGTTTTAATATAGAGCGTCATCTGGTTTGCTAAAACAGTTGAAAGTATATCTGCGCTGCTTTTTAGATTTTTTTCTGTAAGACCGATATTGATTTTCATGATCGTAATTTTTTAATGCTGGTGTTTGTAATTTAGGGTTTAAACTTTTTCAACCTGCTCTTTCTTTTTGAATAATTTATTCAGGATCATGCCTCCTGCAGACCTGATGAGGTCTGCATTTTGTGTAACCTTATTGGCAACAAACATCTCCATTACGATACCTAACAACTTAGAGACCGGGTTATGGTTTTTCCCCATCACTAATTTTTTTGTCATGATGCCACTTGCCAGACCAACAGCTGTATTTACAATATCTGCTTTCAGATCCGGTACATCAACTATTTTCTTAAAAGTGTTCTTAATGATATTGGTAAGCTTAAGACTTTCCTGTACCTGACCTAATTCTTCTTTCAATGCAAGAAAATGATTCTTTTGTTCCAGTTCCAGTTCCTGAATGGCGGTTTTTAAATCTGCAGATGTTGTAATTGATTTCATAAAATGGTCAGTTAAACAATTTCTTTATGATGACATTATTTGCTTTGGATTTAACAAAAGGATGTATCATCAGTAAAATAATGGAAACGAGTGCATAGAAAGATGCTACGATCATAAATCCATACCAGGATTTACCCAACAGGTCGCCGAGCCATAAAGCGATAGCGATGTTTAAAGTAAATACAAAGAATGAAATACCAATTACAAGCAAAGAACGGGATATAAGCGTTGCTGTAACTTCCCCGGTCTTATCCAGCGCCTTAAGCTTTAACAGCTCAAAGCTGCTTTTTGCATAAGCTTCGGTTTTATCAATAAGCGGTTCTATGAAATTTTTTTTTGGTTCCATGTTCCTGTTTTTAATAGCAGCCGGATCATTTGACCCGGCTGTATTGTTTTAATTTTCCGGTTGCTTAGCTTTCTGTTACGGATCAGCTTTTTTCAAGATTCTCAACCACCGATCTGCCATTCTCTGCATAATCATTGGCCTGGTCCTTTATGGCATCCACTTCTTTTCTGAACTTATCAACGATGCGGCTGAATTTATCCTTTACTGCATCAGAGAGGTCATGGCCTTTTTCGGAGATCTTTCTTCTTGTTTCGCTTCCTTTATCAGGAGCAAAAAGAACTCCTAAAGCTCCACCTATAGCGGCACCTAATAATACTGCCCCTAATAATTTGTTTGTGTTTCCCATTTTACTTTATTTTTAAGATTAAGAATGTTTTTTAAAGAACCTTACGGCCTTGTATGAGACGGAGCACAACTGCAATTACTGCAATTACAAGGAGAAGGTGTATGATGCTTCCGGCAGCAAATCCTAAAAATCCTATGGCCCAGATGATAACCAATATCACCGCTATCGTATAGAGTAGATTTCCCATTTTGTGTAGATTTAAAATTTGAATAAAAATGATCTAAGAAAAAAGCCTTGTTTTTAACTGGTGTTTCTGAATGATCACCTGCTGAATAGGTAATTTCAAATTCTGTGCCATTGTTTAAAACAGCTGTTTTTTAATAACGTGGTATGTATGTCAGTTTGTGATTTGCTGATCGCTTTACAGCTCTGAGATTATTTTATGAATCTCTGCTTTTGTTCTGCCTAATTTAGTTTGCAACCTGCCCAACATTTCATCCTGCTTACCTTCTGCCAATAAAAGATCACTGTCTGTGAGCAAACCGAATTTCTGTTTAAGTTTGCCTTTTATTTCAATCCAGTTCCCTTTTAATTCTGTGAGATTATTCATGAGTATGAGTGTTAAAAATTTTATTCAATGCTTGGATACAAAGGTGTGTTTGATCTGATCGTAAACTATTACACAACCTTATAAATAATTTATATCATTCACACATGAAATGATCGCTGCGTATCTATTTTGTAAAGCGGTAGTAAAACCATGCAACCCATCGCCTGGGGAAAAAACGTATCACTCCTGACAATATTTTTGAAACTGTACCGGGAACAATGATCATTTTTCCCCGTAATGTTTTTTTTACTGCCACTTCACCAACTTTTTTTACAGGTACAGCCATGGCCATGCCCAGGCTGCCCAGTTTTTCTTTTGTATATTTTTCAATGGAAGGCTTGGTGAAAACAGGGCCGGGCGCAAGACAACTCACGCTTATATTTTTATCTTTTAACTGGTATCGTAAAGAGTAGCTGAATGAAATAACAGCCGATTTGGTTGAAGCGTACATATTCTTGATCGGGATAGGAGAGAAGCCAGCCATGCTGGCAACATTCAAAATATAAGCAGGCGCATTTTTTTCCAGTAAAGGAAGCAGGGTTAACGTAAGGGCCATTACCGATTCAAGGTTAAGCCTTATCATATAACGAAGTGAATCCAGCGGCAGTGATAAATAATCATGCTCTCCACCCAGGCCTGCTACATTGCAAAGCATTTTTAAAGCGATGTTCCTGTCTGTGCACCATGTTGCAATTTCTGCGGCTGTACTTTCAAAAGCAAGATCTCTGATCAATATTTCTACATGAATTCCGTAAGCTGCTTCCAGTTTATTTTTGGCTGCAAGAAGGCTGTCTTCATGCCTTGCAATTAAAATAAGATTGTAATGGCGTTTTGCCAATGCTTCTGCAATAGAATAACCAATTCCTTTACTGCCGCCTGCCACCAATGCATAAGGTAAGGTAGTATCGGGTTTCATTGTTGAAAAAATATCAGTGCCCGGGGCAGAAGCTACCCGGGCATTAGCATGTGTAAGGCTAAAGAGAAATGTAAAGACTATAAGTAAAAATTTCATTCATTGGTTTTGCAACACCATAAAACCTCGTGTGCAAATTCATTGACGGACCTTGCCTGTATATGCATTCCACTGCACATTTTCTTTTAAGTTTATCAGCGCACCATTCACTGATTTATCCAATAATTGATTATTGGTCTTCAATAATATAACGCCATTACTTATTGTTTTTTTTGTTGTGTTACCAGCAGATGAAACAGCTGCATCGGCTAAAAGTATTATTACAGCAAAAACCTGTAATGTATATACCAGGCTGATTTTCTTAAACAGGTTCATTAATGATCTCTTTACTAATATAAATAATTTTTTTATCTCCAGGGTAATATGCACTGCAACAAACTCCCTATCTGTACTTTTTTGAGTGAGCCCAATAAACCAAAAACCTGCAGCAGCCAAATTATTACTATGATCACCACCACGGCATTGAGGATATTTTTGATCTTTCGATCCATTGGAATATAAGTATTCACCAACCAGAGAATGACCCCAACAACGATCAGCACCAGTAAAATTGTAAGTAAAGGCATAGTCATTAGTTTGTTAAAATGATGGTAGCAAAGTTGGTGCCGTTTATGTCGCCCGGTGTTATATAACTCCTTTAAAGAGTTGTATCATTCCCACTTTCAGTGAAGATTTAAAAGACAATGCTTCTTTTAAATTACAGATCGATGGGTCATACTGATTTTGTAGGTAATGATGAGTATAACCAAACCCTTTCTGAACAAAGAACTGCTTCTGTAAGAGCTTATTTAGTTAGCCAGGGCATTGCTGAAAGCCATATCAGTTCTGCAGGATATGAAGAAAGCAGGCCGGTAGCAGATAATAACACTACCGTCGGAAAAGCTAAGAACAGAAGGGTAGAGATGATATTGAGAAATTATTAATAATTCAATAACCCTTATTAAAAAGGCCTCCGGAAATCCGGAGGCTCTTTTTTTGGATTTATTAGGTTGAGATCTTTGGTTTGCGATTGTAATAAAAACTTACACGGTTTTAATGCTCCTGTTTCATTTCGGCTTTAGCCTGGTTGAAAACTATATTTACCCTGTGGTTTAACAATTCAATACTATTGATAGAAGATGTACTGCTGAGCTGCTCCATTTCTTTAAAGACCGGCTCCAGCACGGCAATTCCAAGGATCGAAAAAGCAGATCTTAACTTGTGTGATATATTGCTGATACCGGTATAATTTCTTCTCCTGATGGCTTTTTTTAAGCCGATCAATTCTATTGCAGTTTCTTTAAAAAAAACAGTAAGTATGTTTTGTATTATCATTTTATTTCCACGGCTCATACTGAGGAGGTAAGTTAAATCGCAGACTTTGCCGGGCAGTTGATGAACTGCAGCTTTTGCCAGTAAAGCGTTTGGTAAAAGTTCAGATGTGATCATGAGCCATGGTTTGATATAACAAAGATGGGGACTGCACTATAATAACTGTTACGCCATCGGCGAAATGAATTGCATAATTCACACAGCCTACATCCTCTCCATATACCAGTTCAGTTCCTTTTCCATTTTTTTATAACTGAATATGGATGTGATTATTTTCTGCAGGCGAATAAAAGAAGTTTCGCTTTTTACCACGTAATCAAGCGCCCGGTGATGCATGCAGTTTACTGCAATGTCAATACTGTCCTGTGAAGACAGCATTACAACCTGTATGTCTGAATCGTAGGCTTTTATTTTGTCCAGCGTTTCCAATCCATTCATTGCTTTTTTGTCTATGCCATCCAGGTGATAATCTAAAATAATTACATCAGGCTTGTTGGGCAAATGTTGTATACAAATTTCCCCGGTTGCAAATGTTTCAATGATAAAATCTGCGTGTTGCAGAAATTCAATTTGCAGCGCTTTTAAAAAAAGGGCATCATCATCTACCAGGAAAAGTTTTATCTTATTTTCAGTTATCATGAGGTTGTATTTTTTAAATTACTGTATGCTGCTTCCAGCTCTTTACATGCCTGTGTACAAATGCTATCCAGTTGCAACACGAGGTCGCCTATCCTGTTTGTCTTTGTATCGGCGCCTTTATATGACTGTATCTTTTTTGCTATCGTTTCATACGTATTGCTTATTCCCATGATGGCAAATGAAGGGACCATCTTATGTGCTGCAGCCTGCAAAGCTTCCCAATCTTTTTTCATCAGGCCCTGTTTCATCGCATTGAGCAAAACGGGTGTCTGCTCTAAATAAACAGCGATCATTTCCATGATCAGTTTGGGATCATTTTTGGTAATGCCTTTTAAATAAGCCAGGTTCGTACATTTTAAAACCTTGTCTTTTACAGGTTGGGTTGGTTTAACTGTGTTGTTATCTTTCTTTACCGGTTTTTTTACCAACCCGATGATCTTGCTGTACAATATTCTTTCATCCACCGGCTTCGCTATATAATCATTCATGCCCACAGCTTTGCATTTTGCCAGGTCAACCGTGGTTACATCGGCTGTTAAGGCAATAATGGGAATGGTTAGTTTCATTTTGTTGCGGATATGTGCCGTGGCTTCAAACCCGTTCATTTCGGGCATTTGCAGGTCCATCAAAATGATATCGTATTTCTTTTCGGCTAATTTTTTGATGGCTATTTTGCCATTGGAAGCAATATCCCTTTCAAATCCAAAATCATCCAGCAGGGTTTTCATCAGCAATTGGTTCAGGGCCATGTCTTCCACCACCAGTACTTTAATGCGTTTCAGTTCAGCATCCGGTTCTGCCAGTTCCACATCTGTTTCTGCAGTTTCTTCTGTTTTTAAAAAAT
>Ga0193752_1003278_pt1 | contig 11271 bp, 9 predicted proteins | sample H1c1metaG_FD_144924 | JGI IMG/M metagenome (GOLD analysis project Ga0193752, IMG submission 144924) | Soil microbial communities from a riparian zone of the East river system, Colorado, United States - H1c1 | ecosystem: Environmental > Terrestrial > Soil > Riparian zone | place: USA: East River... | reverse complement strand
GCATGTTGCGAGTGCTTCAAGCAGGCCGCGGTCTGGCGGCGATCAGTGTTGCCGCGTTCCACCTGTCGGTGTTGATGAGTCTCGATCGCTACGGCGGCGAGGCAGTGTTTCGCGAGTACACGCGCCATGGATTTCGCGGCGTCGATTTCTTCTTCATCCTCTCCGGCTTCATCATTCTCTTCGCACACTACCGGGACATCGGGATACCTGCGGCGTGGAAGGAATATGCCTATCGCCGCTTCGTGCGCGTTTTCCCGGTCTACTGGGTGTACACCGCCGGCTTCTGTGTGCTCGTGATCATCGGCGTGGGATCGAATACCGATCTGCCCGAGAGCGCGCTCGATTGGCTGACCAGCCTGTCGCTGGTGCGTTTCACGAACGTGGAGCCGCCGCTGCCGGTCGCATGGACGCTGTTTCACGAGGTCGCGTTCTACGGGATGTTCTCGCTGCTGATCTTCAGCAGGCGCTTCGGAATCGCGGCCATCGCCGCGTGGGCGATCGCGTGCATTGCTTTTTATAACTACCCCATGCCCGATGAGCGCACGCCGTTGAACGTGTATACCGCGGGATACAACCTGTTCTTCCTGCTCGGCATGGGCGCGTTCTGGCTCTATCGGCGCGCGGGGCGGGGATTCCTGGAGCTGGGCGTGGGGTTTGCGATCTTCGTGGGCGCCTGCGTGACGATGGGGCTTCCTTACAGCCTTTCACCGCCGCTGCTGGCGCTCGGGCTCGCGCTTTTGGTCGCCGGGGCCACGAAACTGGAGAAGGCCGGCCTGTTGCGGGTTCCGGAATTCCTGTTCTTCATCGGTAACGCCTCGTACACCATCTACCTCGCGCACGAGTCGCTCGAGTCGCTGCTGCTCAAGATCGCACTCGCCTCGGGATTCCATCGCGCCGTGGGGGGCGAGGTCACCTATCTGCTCGTCGTTGTGCTGACCATCGCGCTCGGGTGCGTCGCCTATCTGCTGGTCGAGAAACCCCTGCTCGCCATACTGAAGCGGCACCACAAGCGCGCCAGCACGCGCCGGGTCGCCGCTTCCCCCGCGGGCGAGGCCGGGCAACGCGAGGCGACGTAGCGCTCGGGTGCGTGACGCGCTCAGCGGCCTTCGATGTCGGCCTTGAGCCGGTCGAGCGCCTCGCTCCAGGCGCGGCGATATCCGTCGGCCTCGGCACGGGTCTGCAGGCGATCGATGCTGACCATCACCGTGCATTTCGCGCCGGCTCCGTCGAACTTGATGTCGACGGGGGTGGGCAGCGTCAGGCCTTCGTCTTCGGCGACCAGGCGCATGCTTTTGCCGGTCGTGACTTTCTTGATCGTCGCGCGGTTGCCATCGGCATTGCGCCAGTGGCCGCCTTCGATGAGTTTCAGGTCGTGCTTCGGACCGAACCAGCGGTCGAGCGCTTTCGCGGTCGCGAATGCCTCGAAACATTTCTGCGGACTCGCCTTGATGCTCTTGGTGGGGCAGATCGAGTACCCCTTCGGCTTGCCGTCTTTGGCGAGATCGCCGCGCGCGATCTCGTATTCGTTGACGATTGTCGTCACCCACCAGGCGTCAGCGATCTTCTGATCGTCGCGCATCCACACGCTCAGCGTGCGGCGGCCGAGCGCGACACCGCCGTGTTTGTCGAGCGCCTTGAACCAATCGGAAAGTGACTTGCCGGTGGCTTCCTTGCAGGACGCCTCGCTCACGGCGTGATCGGACTTGCGCTCGACTTTCATGGGCAGGGAAGCTGCGCGCAGTCCTTGCAGGGCAGCAGTGCGAGCACCGTGCCGATGATCGTGAACTGCAAGGTGTGATAGCCGCCATTGATGCAGAACAGCTTGAAGCTGCGGCGCTCGAACAGGTAGTTGATGCCGAAGCTGCCTGCGACCCACAGCAGGCCGGCGGAAAAGCCGACGGCGCTGCCAAAGATCACCGAGGGCCGTGGCCCCAGGAAGTTCGCAAAATTCCAGGCGGCGAGCAGTGCCAGGAACAGCGTAGTGCCGAAGATCACGGGCATGTTGCCGGTCTTGAGCTGCTCGTCGGTGAGCCCGGCTTCGCGTTGCCAGGCTTTGCCGAACAGGACGGGGGAGTACCAAAGGCTGCCTAACAGGAAACAGGCAACAGCGGCGACGATGATGGCGATCCAGTTGACCTCAGGCACGGGAACCTCCCTTGTTGTTGTGGCGGGAGTTTGCGCTCGATGCGCCGGTGCGTCTTGGAAAAAAGAGAAGAGGGGGACATTCCTGGTTTTCGACAAAAACGTTGTTTGCGCACATCGCTTTTGATGAAAACCAGGAATGTCCCCTCTAACGCAGCACGACGCTGCCGGAGTCGGGGCGGTCGCGGCGCGCGAGCTCGACGGGCGAAAAACCCGTGAAGCGGCGGAACTCGTTGATGAGATGCGACTGATCGTAGTAACCGCATTGCTCCGCGAGCGACGCCCACGGCACCTGGCCGTCGGCCGCATTGAGCAGCGCCAGCGCACCGCGGAAGCGATGCACGCGCGCCAGCGCCTTGGGCGACAGGCCCACCTGCTGTTGAAACAGATTGCCGAGATGCTTGCGCGTATAGCCGGTCTGCGTGGCGAGATCTTCAATGGACATGCGCCCACCGCTGGCGGCGATCCGATCCACCGCCCAGCGTACGGCGGGATGCACGATGGTGCGCGGCTTGAGCCGGGCCAGCAGCCAGCGTTCGACGCACTTGAAGCGGGCTTCGAGCGTGGGTGTATTCAGCAGCCGCTCGCGCAGGCGCAACGCACCGTCGCCGAGCGCATCCGCCAACGCGATGATCCGGTCTGACAGTCCATCCATGCGTTCGCCCAGCCAGGGAAACGTGCCGCGCGCGGTGAATGCCACGCCTAACAAGGCATTGCCATGCGGCGCTTCGGTGTCGATCGGCCCCTGGTGCAACCCGGAGTACCACACGTCGACGAACGGCACCCGCGTCTCGGGCGGCCCGGGGTCGATGCGGTACTGCGCCGGCCCCAGGTTGATCAGCAGCTGACTCTGGCCCGACGGCAGGATGCGATCGCGTTGGTAGGCGGTTTTGCCCTCGCCGTACCACATGCTCGCAACGATCTCCGCCAGGCGGGAATCGGTCTGCCAGACGCTCACGCTCCAGTGGCCGATGGGCGACTGGTGCGAGAACGTCTGCAACCGTTCAGTCATTCGTCCAGATCCACTTGAGGATCTCGGGCAGCAACGCGCCGCCATGAGCGTCCGAATGTGCACCGTCGCCCCAGTTGTGACGCAACTCGTAACGCGTGCCCAGCACGTTGTCCTTGTCCGCCTTGGCGTTGGCGTATTCGAACGCGGACAGCATCTGCTGGTTCGCGAGGAACCAGCTGCCGTGTTCGTTCGACAGATCGTGTTCGCCATCCTGCAGATAGATGCGGATTGGCTTGATCGGATTCTTGCGGATCAAGGTGGGATACAGATCGCCACCCGGCACCATCGGCTTGCCGTCCGCGGCCGGCGCGTAGCCGATCGAGGTATAGCTGCCGATCATGCTGATGACGCGGCGGAAGGAGTCCGGGCGCTGCCAGGCCACGGTGAACGCGCAGATCGCGCCGCTCGACGTGCCGCCGATCACGCGTTTCTCGGGATCGTTGGTCAGGTTGTACTTCTTCGCCACCTCCGGAAGCATTTCCTCGATGAGAAAACGCGCGTAGATGTCGTTCAGCGCGTCGTACTCCTCTTTGCGATGATTCGGATTCTTCATGTCGAGATCGGTGGGGTAGGTCTCGCTGAGATTTCCGGGCGTGATGAAGATGCCGATGGTCACGGGCATCTGGCCCTTGCCGATGAGATTTTCCATGGCCTGCGGTACGCGCAAGGACCCATTCGGATTCGTGGCGCGCTGGCCGTCCTGGAACACCAGCACGTTGGCCGGTTTCTTCGGGTTGTACTGCGCGGGCACGAATATCCAGTAACGCCGCACGGTGCCGGCGATGATCTTGCTGTGGAACTCGAACGGGCCCTCGAGACGGCCTTTCGGAATACCTTCCTGCGGCAGGGAATCCGCGTTCAACGCATATTCGCCCGCGCGGCGCATCTGAGGCTTGGCTCCTTCCGCGAATTTGCAGTCCTCGGGCACAGGCTTGATGTAATAGCTCTTGTAGTTAGTGGCGGCCTTGTCCATGCAGCCGGCGAGATTCAGGAGCTCCACCTTGCGAAAGTCGATGGGATGCGACTCGCTCTGCAGCGAGATGTAACCGCTGTCGATCAGCGTGCCGTCGGGCTTGGTCGTGGTGTTGTAGTTGTCGACCACGCCGCCGCCGTACTGCGGCAGTTCGTACTCGAGCACTTTCTGGCCATTGACGTAGTGCGCGATCGTTCCCGAACCGTGCACTTCGAACTCCGCGCGCACCCACTGGTCACCGTCGAAGGTGGGCGAGGCGGAGTTGAGGCAATGTTCCTTGTAGAGCTTGCCCTGGTAGACGATCTCGGTGCCCGGGCTGCACATGTTTGCCGTGGAACGCGGTTTGCCGTCGCTGTTGCCGCCCAGCAGTTGGCCCTCGATCGATATCGGGAAGGTCTGATCGCGCGGCATGGTGCGCGGATCGGGCGAGTGCAACATGGCGCCGCTGTTGCGCAAAGCCCAGTCCGGGCCGCCCGCGACCTGTTGCCCGACGAAGCGGTATTCCACCACCAGGCGGTAGTAGGAGAACGGGTCCTTATAGAAGAGGTGTCCGAACTGGTTGTCGAAAGCCTTGTACTTGTCCTTGTCGTAGCGCACTTCGAGCAGGCCGTTCTCGACACGGAAGGTATTGGCGAAATTCTCGCCGACTTCGTGCTTGGCGATCTTCGGCGTCCAGCCTTTCAGATCCTTGCCGTTGAACATCACGATCCAGTCCTGCTTGTCCGCGTCGGGGTTCGCCACGGGCGTTTGCGCATGGGCGGTCAGGGCGGCCGAGGCGAGAAGCATGCTCAACGCGAGAAATCTGATACGCATTTTCATTCCTGTCTGGCAAAAGGACCTAACACGGTGCCGACGAATCCGCCGGCAACTTCCGTGCTCAATATCGAACCGTCGTCGTTTTCACGCAGCGCCTGCCATCCCCCGCCGGCGTCGTAGAAGAAGGAGTAGTTGGGGCCGTCGGCGCTGATGCGCAGTTGCAACGAGGGAGGTACCTGCGACAGCACCCGCGTGAAGCTCTGTGATTCATTGCCTGCGCTGCGCTCCAGGAAAATCTGCAGTTGCTCGCCCGAACGGCGCGCGCCGAGAAAGTACCAGTATTTCTCGTTCTGGAACGCGGCGAGTCCGGCGGCAATGCCGTTCTCCGGTGGCGCCGACAACTGCGTGCTCGCATCGAATTTCAGGTCTTCCTGGCGCCGTGCGAGGAACGAGGTGTTGCGCTTCGCGTCGAGACCGATCGGCAGCGGGTGGATGGTCAGCTTGCCGGGATTGCTGGTGGTATCGAACCAGCGCTGCTTCGGCACGTGGATCTGCAGCCACTCGGGGCCGGGCTCGGCGTAGTCGAACTCGTCGCGGTTGGTGATCGTGCTGAATGTCTTGGGCGGGGTAACGGGATCCGCGAGCCGGTTGCCGCGACTACTGACTGTTCCCGGAATCGCGGTCGCCTTCGGAAGAATGATCGGCCAGCCGTTTTTCCATTCGACCGGCAGCAGAAACGTCTCGCGGCCGGTGTTGAAGCGATATCCCTGATAGGGGCGTGACGCGAGGAACACGGCCCACCAGCTGCCGTCGGGCTTCTGCACGAGATCCGCGTGACCGGCGTTCGTCACGGGATTGGCGCGTTCAGGCGAAAGATCACGCTGCGTCAGGATGGGATTGCCCGTGAAAGGCTCGAACGGCCCCCACGGCGATTTGCCGCGGAAAATGACCTCGGAATGCCCGCGCTCGGTGCCACCTTCGGCGCACATCAGGTAGTAGTGCCCCTTGATGCGATAAAGATGCGGGCCTTCGATCCAGATCGGCTGCTTCGAGATATCGCTGCCGCCATTGACGATGACTTTGCGTGGCCCGGTGAGTTTATTGGCCGTAGTGTCGAACTGCTGGATCCAGATCGCGCGATGACCGTCGTATAGCGGCTTTCCATCGGGCGGGCCGTTGTTCACGACGTATGCCTTGCCGTCGTCGTCGAAGAAAAACGACGGATCGATGCCGTCGATTTCCTTCAGCCACACGGGATCGGACCAGGGGCCGGACGGATTCTTCGCCGTCACGAAAAAGTTGCCGCCGGCATCGACCAGCGTGGCAGCGTGTTGATGACGTAGAAAATGCCATTGTGATGGTGGATAGACGGCGCGAATACGCCCCGGGAAATACCGAGCCCGTCGAAGCTGACTTTGGTTGGGTCGTTCAATGCGTGGCCGATCAATTTCCAGTGCACGAGGTCCTGGCTCTCGTGGACCGGAATTCCCGGCCAATGAGCAAAGGTTGAGTTCACCAGGTAGAACATCTTGCCGACCGCAACTACGCTCGGATCGGGGTAGTAACCCGGCAGAATGGGATTGCGGTACGAGCCGCTCGCGAGCGGGCCGGCGCGCATGGCGTCGTGCCCGGAGTATTCGAACCATTCGAACGCAACTGACTGATGCGTATCCGCGTGCGCAATGGCGGCAAGACCAACGATCGCGATGACGCAAACCGACTTCATGAACTCCCCCGGTGGTCCGCAAGCGGTAGTTTTCCACAAACCGGCCATGCCTGGGGGGAACCTCTGGCGCGCTCCTGATCGCGCTCTGCGACAATGGCGACGCAATGGACGCCCTGCTGGAACTACGCGCACGTGTTTGGCTCACGATCTGTATCGGAACCGGGGGCGGCGTCGTTGTCGCGTTGCGCCGGTGACGGGCGCGCGAATTCCCGTGCTGCTGGCTGCCGTGCGCAACGGGGAAGCATGCGCCGTCGATGAGCTGTTTGGTCTCCTGTACCCCGATCTGCGCCAGCTCGCGCATTCGCGGCTGCGGCGCAGCGGCCGATTTACGCTGCTCGATACCACCTCGCTGGTGCACGAGTCGTACCTGCGGCTTTTCAAGGCCGGCTCGCTCGAGGCCGCCGACAAAGGCCAGTTCATGGCCTACGCGGCGCGTGTCATGCGGTCCGTGGTGGTCGATTTCGTGCGGCACCGCGCCGCCGAACGACGCGGTGGCGACGCGGTGCGCGTCGAACTGGACGCCGAAGTCACCGCTCGCGCCGATCCTCGCGAGCGCGAAGTCATGCGCATCAACGAAGCGCTCGAAGAATTGAGCGCGATCGATCAACGCCTGGTGCAGGTGGTCGAAATGCGCTATTTCGCCGGCATGACCGAAGAGCAGGTCGCCGAGGCGCTGCAGCTGAGCCGGCGTTCGGTGGCGCGCGACTGGGAAAAGGCGCGCGTATTTCTCGCAACCGCGCTGGATGATCGGCAGGGCTAACTACCGGACTGGCTGCATTCGAGCGCTGTCCCCCGGATCCGGCAGCCGTCTGGGGGGCCATACTTCTGCCAATATGGCACGAGCCCCATCTGTCGGGTGAGCTCCGCAAAGCGCGGATCGGCGCGAAACGCACGCATCTCCGGCACCCAGAAGCCGAAGTTGAAGGGAATGCCTGCGAGCTTCAGGCGCGCAGACTCCTTAAGCCATCGTCCGCTGGCAAGATAAGCGCGGTCGAGGTCACCGAGCAGCGCGTACCAGTTCATGGAGAACATCAGCATGGCGAAGGAGTCCATCGCGGCCGGCGCGCGGGCAGTCATTGCATCGAGCGCGGCGATGGCCTCGCTCCGCCGCGTGGGTTGGGCCAGCGCCTGGTGCAGGAGCCGCACGAGTTCGAGGCCGCCTGCCTGCCGGACAGCGTCCGGCAACGTCAGCGCCTGATATTCCGCGGCCTCGGCAAAACGACCCGCGCGACGCGCGATCTCGCTGTTGAGCTTTTCCACGTCTCGCGAATCGCCAGGCCATCCATGAGTCATGCTGATGTCCACGTAGTGCATGGCTTCGCCGTCATGACCCGGCTGCATGCCGAGTGCCACGGCCACCTGGATGGCCGCGCGCGGATGCGTTGGAGTAAGCCGCAGCTGCGATTGAAAGATTCCCAATGCGGCGCGCAGCCGGCCGGTGGAGTTGAGCACCGCTTCGGCGTAGCGGGCGTGAATGCGGCCCGTTCCGTCGTCAAACCCGAACGCCCTCGCAAACTGCGTTTCCGCGGCGAGCCACTCGCCGCGATGTGCCGCGATGGCGCCAATCGTGGCGAGGGCGCCAGGATGGCGAGGATTGAGTGCCAGCGCTTTGTGGACCGCTGATTCCGCCTGCGCCAGCGAGTCGGGTCGCTCATACCCATTGTCCATGAACATGATATTTGCGCCGGCGAGCACCGCGTACGCCTGGGCGAATTCTGGATCGCGTGCCGTCACGTCTTCGGTCAGCCGGACGACCTCGAGCAGGTTTTCGGAGGTGGGCCGAATCATGATTCCGCGCGCCTGCAGGTATTCGCGGTAGGCGACGACGTCGCGCGTGGGCGGCGAGCTTGGTACCGAACTTTGCGCCAGGTTGTCGGCGAACGTCTCGAGGGCACGCGCAGTCTCGGCGCTCTGCTGGCGCGCCCGGTGTAGCGCGAGTCCGACGCTGACGGCGACCGTCGCGATGACCGCGGCCAGCATCGCGCTGAGCACGCGACGATTGCGCGCGGCGAATTTGCGCAGCCGATACCAGCCGGTATCACGTCGTGCGAGCACCGGAGCGCCGTGCAGGTATCGGTCGAGATCGTCGGCCAGCGCTTCCATGCTGGAATATCGTTCCGCTGTTGACGCCTTCAGTGCCTTCAACACGATGGTGTCCAGATCGCCGCGCAGGGACGGTGCGAACGCGCGGTTGCGCGCTGCTACGCTCGGCAGCGGCGGATCGGCGCGTGCCACGCTTTCTTCGGCAGCCGCGGGCGCGGCCCGCGAGGGATACGGCAATGAGCCGCTCAGCAATTGATAGAGCACGACGCCGAGTGAATAGACGTCCGTGGTGGCCGTCACCGGCGCGCCGCGCAGCTGCTCCGGGGAGGCATAGTCGGGGGTGTGCGCGCGACTGCCGAACTGTGTTGCCAGCGCTGCGGCAGCTTCCGGCTCCAGTAGTTTGCTGATGCCGAAGTCGAGCAGGTGCACCTGCCCGCCGGAATCGACCAGGATGTTGGAAGGTTTGAGATCGCGATGCACGACCTTGCGGGAATGCGCGTAAGCAACCGCCCGGGCGGTCTGCAATGCGATCCTGACGCGCGAGTTCACGTCGGCCCTGCTTGCGTCGCAGTACGCGTCGATGGCCTGGCCATCGACCAGCTCGAGCGCCAGGAACGGGCGGCCGTCGCTTGCGATTCCGGCGTCGTAAAGGCGCGCGATGTCGGGGTGTTCGAGCGATGCCAGGATGTCGCGCTCGCGTGCCATTCGCTCCGCGAGTTCGGGCTGCGCCCAACCGATATGCGGTAGTTTGACGGCGACGCGGCGCTTGAGCAGGCCGTCGATCCGCTCCGCGACCCACACGGTGCTCATGCCGCCGCGGCCAAGTCTGGTGAGCAGCCGATACGGTCCGACAACGCTGCCGGCCTCGCTTGTGTCGAGCGGCACTGCGAGCGCCGGGTCGTCTGGTGACAGGGTGAATTGCGGCAGCTGCTGGAGAAAGTCACCGCTCTCGTGGCGTTCCTTCAGCGACAACAATTCACGCAGCGTGCCCGAAAGCTGCGCAGGATCTGCTGCGAGTTCCGCGAGCCACGATTCGCGTGCCAACGGCGGTAGTTCGAGCGCGGTGTCGAGCAGCGCAAACAACCGACGCCAGTCTTCATTGGAATGGTTTCGCATGACGAGCGCCTTGGGGCCGCATCCAACCATACGCCAGGGCGCAGGAGCACGGCAGGAAAACGGACGAGTGCGGCGAATGGCACATTTCACTCCGCCAATGCGTCTTGATCGGTGGGAACACAACTATTCACCCACTTGGGGACGGACGCTGACATGAAATCCTGCAAGCACCTGTGCGCCATTGGCCTCACGATCGGCGCGATCTTTGCTGCCGGTGCAGCGACCGCGGACGAGCCGCTCGACCAGGCAGTTTCGAAGGTCCGGCCCGCCAATTCCACCGAGCGGTGCGGCGGCGAGAATTGCGCCGCCGTCGCGCGCGGACTAATCGGCTTTCTCGATCGCAGACTGCACGGCCTGCAGGGCAACGGCCGCTCCTGCGCCGATTGCCACATGCCCGCCGACAACCTGCAGCTGTCGCCGGCTAGCGCCGAGGCGCGTTATCAGTTTCTGCTGTGGCGACGTACCTGGAATCCCAGGGCCGACGACGCATTGTTCCGTCCGATCGATGCCGACGATTTTCGTGTCAACGGCTCGTCGGCCAGCGACTTCAGCAATCTGCGCGAGAACGGGCTGGTACGGGTGACGATGCCACTGCCCGCAAACGTCAAGCTGATCGATCCGGCGACGAATGCCCTGTCAGACGAGACATCGGTCGACGTGTGGCGAGCGGTACCCAGCGTCTTCAACGTCAAGCTGACCGGGCCCGACGGCGGCATTCCATGGGCGCGGGGCCCGAACGTGAACGGTGGATATCAGCTCGACGGACGCAAGGCGAACCTGCAGGAGCAGGCTCTCGGTGCGCTGCAGGCGCACGCCCAGATTGTGAATGCGCCAGCGCCGCGACTGCTCGATGATCTGGCCGCAACCTGCAGGAGCAGGCTCTCGGTGCGCTGCAGGCGCACGCCCAGATTGTGAATGCGCCAGCGCCGCGACTGCTCGATGATCTGGCCGCGTTTCAAAACGTGCTGTTTTCCTCACCGCGAGTGCGCGTCTTGTCAGACGCCGTTCGCGCCGGGCAGAGCCCCTTGCCCGATGTCGATCCGCCGCTGAATCCGCTGCAGGCCCAGGGAAAGCTCGTGTTCAAGCGCTCCTGCGCGCAATGTCACGGCGGCCCGGGCCAGTCGACGATCCAGGCGCCACTGCCACTGCGCTTCCATGACATCAGCGCGCAGTGTCCGCGTCCCGTGGACACCGTCGTGCCCGCACGTTTCAATTTTGCGCCGTGTCCGGCACGCCTGGCCCGCAACTCGCGTACCTATGAGATCACCCTCGCCAATGGCACTGTGGTCAGGCGTGCCAGCTCCGATCCAGGCCGCGCCCTGCTGACGGGCTTCGTCGGCGGGCCGGCGCCCAGTGACGACTGGAACAAGATGGACGTGAACGGCTTGCACGGCATCGCGAAAACCGCGCCGTACTTCCACAACAACAGCATCGATACCCTCGAGCAGGTGGTCGATCACTACATCGAGTTCTTCAAGCGCGCGCAGGTGACGGCGCCGCCCG
>Ga0193752_1003277_pt1 | contig 11272 bp, 10 predicted proteins | sample H1c1metaG_FD_144924 | JGI IMG/M metagenome (GOLD analysis project Ga0193752, IMG submission 144924) | Soil microbial communities from a riparian zone of the East river system, Colorado, United States - H1c1 | ecosystem: Environmental > Terrestrial > Soil > Riparian zone | place: USA: East River... | reverse complement strand
TTTTTTGCCGCAGCAACCGGCAGGATACGATCGAAGCCGGCGGTGGGCCGGGTACCCATTTTGGAAAATATATTTTTGATATGATCAAGGCAGTCCTGCTCGGTCGCAAATCTATAATCAGCTATCCCCGAAATCTCGGTATGTGTTATGGCTCCGCCCAGTGTTTCGGAATCAATGTCTTCTCCTATCGCAGCTTTTACAAGATATGGTCCGGCAAGATATATTGATCCATTTCCTTCAACCATTAAGGTTTCATCACTCATGATAGGCAGGTAAGCGCCACCGGCAACACATGCGCCCATTACTGCAGCAATCTGCGGTATACCCATGGCGCTCATCCGCGCATTATTACGGAAGATCCTGCCGAAGTGTTCCTTATCAGGAAAAATTTCGTCCTGCATGGGCAGATAGACACCGGCACTATCCACGAGGTAAACCACCGGTAGCCTGTTTTCCATTGCAATCTCCTGTAGCCGAAGATTTTTTTTCCCTGTAATAGGAAACCATGCACCTGCTTTCACCGTCTGATCGTTTGCGAGTATCACCGTTTGCCTGCCCTTAATATATCCTATCCCCGCAACGGTGCCGCCTGATGGACAGCCACCTTGTTCAGCATACATCTCATAGCCCGCAAATGCGCCGATCTCAATGAATGGTTTGTCCGTATCACACAGGTATGCTATTCGCTCACGGGGTGTGAGTTTGTTTTTTTGATGTTGTTTTTCGATCGCTTTTTTACCACCACCCAGGCTTACTTCAGACAAACGCTGCCTAAGTTTGCTGATAGATGTTTTCATCACGTCTTCATTCCTGTTAAATTCGATATCCTCATTCATACCAATGGTTTGGGTTTGTAACAGAAGGTCAATATTAGATATTTAAATCAAAGATTTTGCTATTTTTAACCTTCAATGTCTTCAAAAAAATATTCCTGGATCGTCCTGTTCGTTTTATTTGCAGCTATAAAAGTCTTTTCTTTTTTCCCCCCCGCTGTTGAAAAATATTATACGGGAATGATATATCCGGTCATTACTGCGGTTCAGCGGATACTATTTGGCTGGTTGCCATTCAGTGCAGGCGATATATTATATGGTGTTACGACTATCTGGCTCATCTTTAAAGTTTATAGATTTTTCAGGATTATTTTTAAAAAGAAAGCAGACCGGTTTTTTTGGCTGAATGGATTGAGACAGGGTTTGTTTTTCGCATTGAGTGTATATATCCTTTTTAATCTGTTGTGGGGGTTAAATTACAATCGGATCGGAATAGCAAAACAACTTGAATTAAAGGAAGAGATATATCAAAAGGAGGATCTGCTTGCCGTGGTTGATCAACTAGTTTATAATATTAATGAACTCGATACTGTAGCGAGGATCAACCGAAAATACATAGGCATTAACCAAAATTTATTTCAGGGTGCCATTGAAGCTTATGATACGCTCGCCTCGAATCATTCGCAATTCAGTTATGAATATGCTTCGGTTAAGCCATCGATATACAGCTATCTTGGCAATTTCCTTGGGTTCACCGGTTACTATAATCCATTTTCCGGAGAAGCTCAGGTGAACACAACAGTTCCTGTTTTTATTTTACCGTTTACTACCTGTCATGAGATCGGGCATCAACTGGGTTATGCCAAAGAAAGCGAAGCAAACTTTGCGGGATTCCTTGCTGCAAAATCATCGCTGGACCCTGCATTTAAATACTCGGTATATTTTGATATGTACCTCTATGCAAGAAGATATATTTATAATCTTGATTCCAACCTGCTGAAGTCATATGATAAACAACTTGGTGGGGTAGTTAAGTCTGATTACCGCGAGCTCCGTGCATTCTGGAAAAAATATGAAAATCCGATGGAGCGACTGGTTGATGTTGTTTATGGAGAATACCTTCGTGCGAACCAGCAACCGTCGGGTAAGTTGAGTTACAGCGAAGTGATTAGCTGGCTGATCGCCTACTATAAAAAATACGGAAAGGACGCTATATGATTTTTCAGAATTTGTTCTTCCACATCATACTTTCTACCGGTTTATTTGGCTGACCACTATATTTTGCATCCTTCTTGTTGTTATAGCTCACGATGATTTCTCCATCAACCGGAAAATAAATCAATTGTCCAACAGGCATGCCTTTATAGATGCGAACGGGTTGTTTGACAGAAATTTCCAGCGTCCAGTTGCCACAAAAGCCAACATCTCCTTTACCTGCTGTTGCGTGTATATCAATGCCCAGACGGCCGGTAGATGATTTACCTTCCAGGAATGGCACATGAGCATGGGTTTCCGTATATTCTTCTGTTACACCCAGGTACAGAATATGTGGCTGAAGGATAAATCCTTCGTCCGGAATTTCGAAGTGTTGGATCTTGTTATGTTTCTTTGCATCCAGCACTTCATCAGTATACTTGGCCAGCCATTTGCCTAAATGAATATCGTAAGAATTGCTGCCGAGGCATGAACGGTCATATGGTACAATTTTGATGGTTCCCTTGTCTATCTCTTCAAGAATTCTGGAATCACTTAAAATCATTGTTATAAAAGTTGGTGATGGTGTTTAAATTGGGTAAAATTGTTTTCTGCAAGATGGGGGCATAGATCATTAAAATGGGAATATTTTATCAACATAATATTAACGCGGGTACAAAACTTGGCATCTGGCGAATCGAGGAGCCAGAGGAATTTTATTTGCGGACTGTACCGTTGAAAAGGGATGTTTCTCATCCTGCCAAACGACTGCAGCATCTTGCGGGAAGGTTTTTATTGCCTTATCTGTTCCGTGATTTTCCGACGTCGGAGATTATTATTGCTGATACCCGCAAGCCTTATCTTGCTGATGAGGCCTATCATTTTTCGATTTCACATTGTGGTAATTATGCAGGTGTTATAGCCAGCAATAGCCATCGGGTAGGGATCGATATAGAATTGGTTTCGCCAAGGTTGTATAATATCGCGCATAAGTTTGTGAATGATAAAGAGAAGGTCTTTTTAAAGGAATGGGAGGGGATGGAGCAAATGCATTTGCAATTGACGACTATATTATGGAGTGCAAAGGAAGCATTGTTTAAATGGTACGGGCTTGGTCAGGTTGATTTCAAAGAACACATGCAGCTGAGTGGTCCATTGGTTTTTCGGTCAGATGAATGGATCGAATTGCCATTTGTGTTTTATAAGGAGTTTAATCTGGAGGTAAAAATTATGGCGAAGATTTTTGGTGATGTTGTGTTGGCTTGGGTGGTGAGTTAGTTCCCCTCCTGCGAAGGAGGGGAAGGCGTCGAAGACGACGGGGTGGTTGTTCTTTGGTGACAGCATACTAATAACCTGCGAAGACCAAGGAACAACCACCCCCTCGCTACGCTCGTTCCCCTCCTTCGCAGGAGGGGAGCTTACTCTAGTAAATTCTGCTCTAAATCACCCATATCAATAGAATCTTTTCCGGCGATTCCTTCAATGGAACCGATAATATGATCGGAATTAAGCATCGCCCGGTCCAACTGCTTTTCCCGGTTTTTCCAGAGCTTTTCCATTACTTCTTTTTCTTTCTGGATCGATTGCTGCATGTTGCGGAAAACTTCCCGGATACTTTTCCATTTTGACGAAAATTCCTGACTGGTCATGAAATCATAAAGCATCTGGATCTTATCTTCTTTACCGTCCTGGGCTTTGGCCATGGAATGTATTCTCAACAAACCTTCCCGCAATGAAGCAGTGAGCAATTTGGTATCGCTGAAACCGCAGATCCAGACACCGTCCCTGAATTCGAAACGATCATCGAGTTTTTCAGGCATCACCTGAGAAACCAAAACACCTATATCAGCTCCGGCCCTAACCATATCCTGTTTGAGTTTATCCACCCACTCTTTTCCCCAGGTACTTGTGCGTTTACTTTCGAATAATATCTTCCCGCACTCAGCACCAAACCGGTTGCGGACGATCAGGAGGCAATCACCACCTTTTTTGCCCTTTGCGACTTCTGTGACCTTGTCAAAAGGAAAAGCATTCGAAAGCAGATCTTCCAGCATAAGTTCAAGCACTTCGCCCTGGAGTTGAGTTGATCCCTGTTCCGCTTTGCGTTTCATTTCTTCTATAAGCTTTCTCTGTTGTTCCATCTGAACTTCCCATTCTTTCTTAACTAGTTCGAAGCGCTCTCTTTCCTGATTTACAACCTCTTCCTGAATTTTCTTCTTATTTTCCAGGAGGTATTTTTCCTTATCATTTTCATGATGACGCTGCAGTTCTTCCATGCGGCTCTCAAGTCGCAGTACTTCCAGTTCTTTTGTTTTCAGAATACGAACCTGGTTTTCGGAGTCGGTAATTTTTTCCTGCAGGATGCGCATTTGGTTGTCATTTTCCTGAAGGATTTTTTTCCGGAGTTCGGTTTCTTTTAGTTGGGTGGCCTGTTCAATTTTCTGGCGGGTAATTATTTCCTGGTCTGCAAGTTCTTTCTGAGTAGCTTCAAGTTGTACGCGGATTTCGTTTTCCTTGCGGCGGTATTCTTCATCTTTTTTCTTTTGCGCTTCTATCCATTTGCCCTGGAATTCATGCTGCACTTCTTTCCTTATAGAATCTTCCATAGGAAAAGTGTTGCCGCACCGGGGACATTTAATCTCTGTTGCCATGACATAAATTTAGTTGTTTTTAGCTCCCCTCCTGCGAAGGAGGGGAAGACGCCGAAGGCGGCAGGGGTGGTTGTTCTTTGGTCTTCGAATATACTAAGGGTGCGGAACCAAAGAACAACCAGCCACCTTCGCTAAAGCTTCGGCCGGCCAAAGCCCGCTCGCTACGCTCGCCGCCCTCCTTCGCAGGCGGGCAACTTTAAACCGAAAAAACTTTACCCTTAACATGAAATCTATTACTTTTGCAGCCACTTCAAAATTTTGGCTGCGGAGGTGGCGAAATTGGTAGACGCACTACTTTGAGGTGGTAGCGCCGTAACTGGCGTGGGAGTTCGAATCTCCTCTTCCGCACAAACGAGACACTGGTTGTCTCGTTTTTATTTTAAAGAACCGGTTACTAACCCCGGTGCTGATACAAGCTGAAAATATTGCCGGCGGGATCACTGAACAAAGCTATTGTCTCCGAAAGATCCACTCCGGCCGGTTGAATAATTTTGCCGCCGTGCTCTACCAACAACTTAAGTGAAACTTTCATATCATCCACCATTATTGAAATCATTACACCTGAACCATCATGGGGTTTGCGGCCTGTGACCCAGCTTCCACTCACCTCACCAACACCATCATCAAAGCCGACACTTCCATCTTCCCTTTTCCTTATATCCCACCCAAAAACGGTTTGATAAAATGCCGATGACACTTCAATGTCAACGGCAGGAATTTCTATATAACAGATTTTTCCATTCCCAAAACTGGGTTGTTTATTGCTACTCATAATTTGTTAGATTAATGAACTGTCCTTCCTTAAAAATAACTCTTTCGGATGATCCTACCTGGCAGTAATTAATTCTTCAGGCAATTTCAGTTTACCGATCACTTCCCAGGATGGATCGGGAAGCATCGTAATTAAGACAGCAACTTCGTTACTACCGGTCGTGGTATTTATTGTAAGTGTAGGGTATATATCTCTGGGAGCCAGTCGATAGATGCTACCTGTTAAAAAATCGATAGCGATACCCGGGATGCCTCCGATCACTAAATTTCCAAAAATCCATCCATCAAGTTTTCGTTTTAATGGAAGTTCATAAGGCTGATATCCATCGATCCGGAGTAATAGCATATGATTTTTTCTGCGGGCCATTCTGATCACGACCGGCGTTTTTCCGTAATGTTTTCCATCCACATAAACCATAGCAAATCTTGGATCAGAAGTAACAACAAATTTTTGTAATGGGCCGTGTACAAGTGTGCTACACCGTGAGAAAAGTGCCGGAATGAGGCACAGGCATAGCCAGTAAATTGCTTTCATGGAAGGGATTGTCCCATAAGATAAGAAGAGTTTAGCCGTAATGCAAGCTGTGGACGGATTTCATGAAGTAATGTCACTTCCTGAGGATAATCCTGAAAGTAGTTCCTTTACCTTGTTCCGAAGAACGAACAAAGATCTGCCCTTTATGATATTGCTCGATTATGCGTTTCGACAGACTTAGTCCCAGTCCCCAGCCACGTTTTTTTGTTGTGAAACCAGGTTTAAAAACTTCCTTCACATATTGCTTCGGAATGCCTTTCCCGGTGTCTGAAACATCGATAATCACTTTGGTATCATTCTCCTGCATGTCGACTTTGATTTCCCCTTTACCTTCCATGGCATCCAGCGCGTTTTTTAAAAGGTTCTCAATCACCCAATCAAATAGCGGCGGTGAGATTCTGGCAATCAGTACGTTAGACTTATGAGCATCGAGCGAAAACCGAACTTTACCAGGGGCCCTCTTGCGGATATATTCAACCATACTGTTCACCTGCGAGAGGATATCGTGCGGCTCAAGTTGCGGCGAACTCCCGATTTTCCCGAAACGATCAGAAACCAATCTGAGCCGTTCTACATCCTTGGACATCTCCTGAACCATCATCTCGTTATCAGGATTATCCTTCAGCATTTCGACCCAGCCATGCAAAGAACTCAATGGAGTTCCCAGCTGGTGCGCCGTTTCTTTGGCCATACCTGCCCAGACCTGGTTTTGTACCGATTCATACCGGCTGGTCAATGCGGTAATAGTGATGATAATGAACAGGCTTATGATCATCAGTTGAACCAATGGATAATATCTTACCTGATTCAGAAGGCTGGTGTGGCCATAATAATAGATATTCCGTTCTGTGGAATCAGCGGGATTACTCCATTCAACAGATCCGTTTTCAGATTTAAATTCGCGCATTTTTTTTTCGACGTATTGCGGGTCGTCTTTCACTGATGCCGAATCAAGATTCACATGATCCAGGATCACACCTTTTTCATCAGTCACAATAATGGGGATCGTTTTATTCTCAGAGATAATGATGCCGGCAAGTTTATCGCTTACGCCTGACTGGTCGGACATCAGTAATTTTCCCGCTTCTACCCATTGTTCCACTTTCAGCCTTTCTTCCTTTGCAATCTTATGCGCCAGGAACTGCGAGTAAAAAATTGTACCGCTCACGATGGCGATTGCTATAATTGCGAGTCCGGTCCGCCAGTTGAAAAGCTGCATCATGCGACTAATTTACGAATGATACAGTCATTATTAACAGAGATCGGAAAGCGAGATTTGGATATTAACTTTCAACCTGTATTTTTGGCAACATTTTACTATAACCCATTTGGCAGCATTTGTTTCAATAGTCATACTCAACTGGAACGGCCGTTCCTTTCTTGAAGATTTTCTGCCATCGGTAGTGGCCTCTACGTATTTGCCAAGGGAGATAGTACTTGCGGACAATGCTTCAACGGATGATTCGGTAGCTTTTGTGCGTTCAAGGTATCCTTCAATTAGGATCGTGCAGCTTGCTCAGAACTATGGCTTTACCAAAGGTTATAATGAAGCTTTGAAACAGGTGAAGGCAGATTATTATATCCTGTTAAACACTGATGTTGAGGTTTCACCAGGTTGGATAGAGCCGATGGTTGACATGCTTGAAGCAAAGGAAAGGATTGGAATTTGTCAGCCCAAGTTGCTGCAGTTTACCAATAAGGATCTTTTTGAGTATGCAGGTGCAGCAGGAGGGTGGATCGATAAACTCGGATATCCGTTTGCAAGGGGACGGATCTTTGACTATTGCGAAAGGGATGCGGGACAATACGACCAGGCACAACCGATTTTCTGGGCGAGTGGGGCAGCCATGTTTATACGGTCGTCTTTGTATCACCGGCTGGGCGGTTTTGAGGAATACTTTTTTGCGCACCAGGAAGAAATTGATCTCTGCTGGCGGGCGCAACTGGCAGGATTTGAAGTGTATGCCTGTCCTGCTTCGGTAGTATATCATGTGGGTGGGGGAACTTTGCCAAAGGGAAATTCAAGGAAGGTATTTTTGAATTTCCGGAACAACCTGATTATGCTGGCTAAAAACCTGCCGGTCGGCGAGGCAATTTTGAAGGTTGGCTGCAGGTTCTGGCTGGATGCAATTTCGGCCTGGAAATCTCTTTTTGCCGGTCAGGGAAAATACTTTTTGGCGGTAATTGAGGCACATATGGGCTTTTTTTACTGGCTGATGCTGAAAAGGAAAAACAGCCTGTTTCCCGAAACGCGAAGGGGCAAACTACATGGTTATCTGCATGGTAGTGTGGTGTGGGCACATTTTGTAGAGGGTAAGAAAAAGTTTATGGAAATAGTTCAAAAGAAATCTGATATTTTCAATTGAAACATTATTTTTGCACTGCAATTAACTCGTTATGGATCAAGCACAAGAAAAAGATTTCAGAGAAAAGGATGTCAAATACAACTGGGTAAATTCTTCTGTATTCCTGTTTTATCTGCAGGTGTTTTGTATGATGGCGCTGGTGCTGGGTGGCTGCTACAGTTTGTACAAACACCGTTATCAGGGTAAACCTGAGGTGAATGTTCCGGCAAACACGCTTTATACGCCACAGTATAAATAAATCAGTTTTAAATTTTGTAAGAATTTCAGGATTCTTATCTTTGCCGTCCGATAAAAAAAACGATCGGGTTTGAAAACCGGGTCAGCAGACACGGTTGGAAATCAGGTCAACGGGTAAATGGTTCATTGGTTTTCGTTTTTTGAAATTAGTTCTTTAGGAGATGGTTCTTTAAAAACTAGTCGCTAAAAAATAGTTTTGAAGAATAATAGTTCTTTAATAAAACAGTTCTTTATAGTAACGCGGAAGTAGCTCATTTGGTAGAGCACGACCTTGCCAAGGTCGGGGTGGCCGGTTCGAGCCCGGTCTTCCGCTCAAGATCCAAACCTCGTGTTTGGATTTTTTTTGTTCATTAGTTAATGAACGCATTAATTAACGAACAGTTTTATAAAGAAAGATTTTGTTCCGGTTGCAAAACCGAAGCAGTTACCTGGGTGGCGGAACTGGTAGACGCGCTGGACTTAAAATCCAGTTTCCCGCAACGGAAGTACGGGTTCAACTCCCGTCCCGGGTACATTAAATCCTCATAATGCCTCTATTTATAAGGTGTTATGAGGATATTTAATTTTTGGTTGCCTGGTTGGTTGCCTTTTTTGTTGCTAATCCACCTGGTCCCTCCAGGGTAGACCTAATTGTATTTACGGTCTAACACTTCCGATGCCTTAACTCAGGACTTATTTGAATATATTTAGCTGCTCAACTGTAAATGGAAGAATTTTGCTCATGCCGATTGTCAAAAATCTCTGATATCGCGGAAGATCGATTTATTTCTTAAATCGCCGTCCTCGTTTCCTGGAAGTTATTTTAGTTCACAAATGGTCCTTTCTCTTGGAGGTTATTTTGCCGAGGTTCTTCCCGAGGAGCACCGCAAACTCAAGTAGCATTGTGATAGCACCTAATCCGATCTCAGTTAAAAAATAACTCGGATCTTCCGTTAAGACAGTGCTCTCTGAATTGTGCGTCTTGATTGTATCACGCGAAGGAGGTTCACTACTATGAACAATTTTTATTGGCTATATCATGTGAAAAGTTTCGGGCAGTTTGCCAATGTTCCCCAGATTTTGAAGAGAAAGTAGAGTCTTAAACTTATTTGTATTCAAGAGTAAATCCTGTAGCGCATCGTATTGCACTTCGAATTTTTGATTTTTAAAAGAAGATAAGTCGATTGTAATACAAAATAAATTTTTTTCAGATAAAACAGTTTCGTTTTAAGTTAGGATTTGGTCCTTATCTTATCTGCATCCATTATCCAGAATATTAGCCACAGCGTTAAATATGGTACAATGAAAGCAAATAGAATAAAAAGTGGGAAAGACCATCTTTCATCAATTCTAAAAAATGGTAAATATATATCTTCTGTAGAGTTATGTTGAATTTCATCATAACTTTTAATAAAGCAAACAACACTTAAAATTGTCCACATTGGTATCAATATTGTTGTGAGGATTCGTCGTAGTTTTCCAGATAATTGTCTGCCGCGGGTTGCGGATTTGAAAAACCTCGCAATTAGTAACTCAGGTGTTAAGTTCCGTGCCATTGCTAGTTTTGGGAAATAGAGTTTAAAAATGATTTTTTTTCATTATCACATTCACCTTCAGTATAAATTGAACATTGAATTATGTAAATGTTGTTTTTTGCAAACAAGAACTTAGTGAATTGCATATACCATTTGCCAGTTGAATAATTTAATTGACTATAGACTATTTCTCGCCCAATGTAACTACCGACTTTAAATGATATAGAGCTGGAAATTACATTGTCTTGAATAAACTGGGTAATTCCTTTATTAAGAAAGTTGCTTATTTCAGTTTCTTGCTTTATTGGAGCAAGCCTTGTAATTTCATCATAATTATCCATAGCCTTTTTTCTTATTAAAACAGAAAATTTGCAATTAGAAATGTCACTATTTATTGCATAAAGTGTAAGCCTCTTTTCAGGTTTGGAATCAAAAAGAGGTTCTCTTGGAAATTTCACCGAAATGTTGTCGTCCAATTTTATAGTCACCCATTTATTTTGAGCCCGGGAGAACAAACTGATCGAGGAAATGATAAAGTACAGATACAGCTTTTTCAGGGTTGAATAATTTACTAAGTGTGTAAAATCGGCTTAATCGATAACCTAACGCAGGATTTAATTACAAATTGTGTAAATTCCGATCACGTTGACCCATAATTGCGAGATGATGACCCATTTGCGAAGCAGGCACTAAATGCGAGAGCAATTTCCATACTTCATTGTTTGTACGCTTTATCCGCCGGCTCCTTACCAATCAGGGTAAAAGCTGCTTTCTGATCTTTGCGATGAAGTGACGTTTGTTAGACAAAAGTAAGAACACTTGTCGACGACATCACTGTATGCCTGAATCCTCTACTGGTATAACCTAACTGCTAATCAGAACGTCGCTGGATTAAGTTCTGCAGGTGGGGTGGAAGTGATTAAGCCTTTCAGGGCCCGGGAGTCTTTACTATGAATGCAAAATGCCTAATCATGAAATATATCATCTACATCTTTGTTAACTGACTTACCTTTCAGCATCTGAGTTAATTTTTGCAGATCAACAATTGAAGAAATCACTAAATTATTATCGTCAGATGCCACTGAAAGCTCATAACAAAACTACCGTCAACCATTCCTGAGAAGGAAACGATAGCTTCCTTGGATGTGCTTAAGTCAAACGATCTGAAAAATTCGTAATGGTCCTTGTCAGTAACCCTTATCCTAACTATTTCCTTTGAAAATTCTTTGCG
>Ga0193752_1003276_pt1 | contig 11274 bp, 7 predicted proteins | sample H1c1metaG_FD_144924 | JGI IMG/M metagenome (GOLD analysis project Ga0193752, IMG submission 144924) | Soil microbial communities from a riparian zone of the East river system, Colorado, United States - H1c1 | ecosystem: Environmental > Terrestrial > Soil > Riparian zone | place: USA: East River... | reverse complement strand
CATCGATCAACTCGGGTGTAACGTGGACACCCCGCGATTCGGCCAGGAACTGGGTAGATGTCACGTCATCTTCTGACGGCACTAAACTAGCCGCTGCGATAAGTGCCGGTTTTATTTTCACCTCGACCGACTCGGGCGCCACTTGGACCCAGAGGCAGCCGAATGGATCGACTATTTACCCCTGGCAGGCCATTGCCTCGTCCGCCGATGGGACAAAATTAGTTGTCACCTCCAGTTTCTTCGGGGACACGCTGTACGTGTCGAGCAATTCCGGTCAAGCCTGGGGCACGAAGTTAATTGCGTACGACGGAGATTATGACAGCATAGCCATGACTGCGGATGGAGAATCGTATCTGCTCAGCGGGAACTCAAGCTGGATCGTTAGAGTTACAGGGGGTGGCCCGGCCCGGCTAAATGACACTATAGCATCGAATTACGGCGTAGCCATGTCCGCCGATGGCACCGAGCTGTATGCCATGAATAAAACAAACAACAATATAATCGCACCGCGATCGAGAGCCCCGGCGAACACATCGGTCGGGCCGTCGGGTTATCTGACCAATGGCGGGCAGTTATCCAATATCGAGTTGCAATACGTCGGCAACGGTGAGTTCGTGATCCTTAGCAATAAAGGAATGATCGTCACTCACTGATAGGAGGAAACCATGCAAAAGCTCATTTTATTTACGCTTATCCTGTTCGCGGCGTCGGTTGCGGCCGCTCAGATGTCGGGTGGAACGCTAACTATCGATACCACGGTGAAAGGCAGCGGAGGCGGTGTTTCAACGGGCGGAATATTATCGCTAACGGGAACAACCGGCCAGGGGGCTGCGGGGGGAAGCTTGAACGGCGGGACCTTCAACTTCCGTCCCGGCTTCTGGCAGCCGAACTTTGCGCCCACTTCCGCGACGGTGTCCGTAGGGGGAAGGGTCCTGACGGATGCTGGTGCGGGCTTGCGAAATGCCATTGTCGTTATCACCGGTAACGGCGGCGTCTCCCGCTGGACCGTTACCGGCTCGCTCGGTTATTACAATTTCGACGAAGTCGATACCGGGCAAACCTACATCGTTCAGGTCCAATCGAAACGCTATCTGTTCAGCCCGCGTATCCTGACGGTTCAGGACGACCTGGCGGACGTCGATTTTACGGCGACCGGCGTTGTGTGGTAGGAATCTAGAATTGCAGTAATCTCAAAATAAAAGGATGAGCAGGAATTCTATTCCTGTCCATCCCCTTATCCCTCTAACAAACTGTCTTAGTATTTCATCAATTCCTGAACAGCTTTCTCCACATCCTCGCTTTGCGGCAGGATAAAATCCTCGACCTGCGGCGCGTACGCTACGAACGTATCCGTAGCCGCGACGCGTTTGACTGGCGCATCCAGGTATTCGAAAAGCTCGTCCGAAATTCTCGCGGCGATCTCCGCACCGTAGCCCCATGACATCGGGTCTTCATGCGCGACGATCACGCGGGATGTTTTCTTCACAGATTCGGCGATCGCTTCCCAGTCGTAGGGCACAAGCGTGCGCAGATCGAGGATCTCTACCGATATCCCCTGCTGTTCCAGTCTCTTCGCCGCCTGGTTCGACCGCTCGACCAACGCGCCATAGGTGACGATCGTTACGTCAGAACCCTCGCGCACCGTTCTCGCCTTGCCGAAAGGGATCATGAAATCGCTCGAAGGATACTGCGATTTATTGTAAACCTGCCGATAAAGGTGCTTGTGTTCTAAAAATAATACGGGATCGTCACAACGGATCGCCGTGCGCAGGAGGCCGTTAGCGTCGAGCGCGTTCGAGGGATACGCGATCATCAATCCCGGCGTGTGCGAAAACAGCGTGGTGCCGGATTGCGAGTGATAGACCGCGCCACCCTTCAAATATCCGCCGACCGGAACGCGAATGACCATCGGGCATTTCGTGTCGCCATCGCTGCGCCAGCGCGTCACCGCCACCTCGTTGCGGATCTGGTGAAACGCCGGGAAGATGTAATCGAAAAACTGGATCTCGACCACCGGTTTCAGCCCGCGGATCGAGAGGCCCACGGCACGGCCTACAATGTTTGCCTCCGCCAATGGGGAATTGAACACCCGGGCCGAGCCGAACTTGCGCTGCAGATTGGCCGTCACCTTAAACACGCCGCCCTTGCCCTTAACCTCTTCGAGATATTCTTCGCGCGAAACGTCCGCCACGTCCTCGCCGAATACGATAATGCGCGCATCCCGCTCCATTTCCTCGTGCATGCAACGGTTGATCAGATCGACCATCGTGCCCGCGTTGCCCGAAAGCTCCGCGCCCTCTTCAGTATCGAATTCGGCCGAGGTCGGGTCGACATCCGGGGAGAAAACGTTGCGATAAGCGCTCTCCGGCGGTGGCTGCGGCGTGACGATCGCGATATCTGCCGCCTCGTTGATCTCGGCGTCGATAACCTTGCGCAGTTCCTCGAGATCTTCCGATGATGCCAGGCCTTCGTTCATCAAAAACTCGGCGTATGTCTTGATCGGGTCGATGGCGGCATCGGCTTCGCGCTCGTGGTCGGGTCGATACAATTTCTCGTCGTCCGAAAGCGAGTGCGAATACGGCCGGATCACTTTGGCGTGGATAAACGCGGGGCCGCGGCGTTCGCGGCAGTATTGAACGGCCTCGGCAAAAACGGCGTAGCTCGCCAGCGGATCGGTGCCGTCTACCTTTTGAATGAACAGGTTAGGGAACCCGGAAACGAGCTTCGAAACATCGCCGCCCGCTACACCGACCTCGACCGGGGTCGAGATCGCATACCCGTTGTCCTCGACGACGAAGAGCACCGGCAGCTTCAGATTACAGGCCGTGTTGAGCGCTTCCCACACCTCGCCCTCGCTCGATGTGCCGTCGCCTATCGACATATAAACGACCTCGTCGCCCTTGAAACCGACGATCTGGTCCTGCAGCTCTTTTACCATCGAGGCGCGAAAACTTGCCTCGGCCGCGCCAACGGCATGCAGCGCCTGCGAGCCCGTGCACGACGATTGCGAAGGGACGTTAAGCGCTTTGTGGCCCCAGTGCGAAGGCATCTGCCGGCCGTGGGAATTGGGGTCGATCTCAGCACCGACCGCCGAGTAGAGCATTTCCTGCGCGGTCATTCCCAGCCCGAGCATCAGCGCGCGGTCGCGGTAATACGGGAAAAACCAGTCGTAGCCCGGCTTCATGGCAAGCGCCGCTCCCGCGAGCACGCCCTCGTGCCCTGCACCCGAGATCTGGAAGAATATCTTGTTCTGTCCTTTAAGCTGGATCTCCTTGTCGTCAACCCGGCGCGAGGCGTACATGGTTTTGTACATCCCCACGAGCGCCTTTTTATCCAGGCCGTGATATTTGGCGGTGGCGCCGTTCGACGCGCCTTTTTTCGCCGGCGCTTTCGCGGTTTTTGCTACGGTTTTGCCGGTCGATTGCGACTTTTCCTTCGGGTTAAACCCATCGGCCTCGGTCGTTTTCGGTGGTTCTACGACTTTTTCAGGAGCGGCTTTCTTATTGTTTTTGATTACTTTTTTCGCTGGTGTTGCCATCTGATATTTCCTGCTTAAATAACAATATTTTATAAGTGCGTAACTTTATAAAATACCAAATCCCGGGAATATCAGCAATTTTCCAGGCTAGCGCTACCTTAAAACTCTTCCTGCGGGGTCGCCGTAAAGTTAAGGTCCGTTATATTAGCCGAGGGTGTTAGGGTTACGCTCGGCGTAGTAAATCTGTATCTTTTTGCCGAAACGGTTACCGTATATTCAAGCTCGGGGGTCATGATGCCTGTAAACGAGTAGGTTCCGAAGCTGCCCGTTTGTATAGTGCGCGGTGATTGCATTTCTCCTCCCGACAACCGCACTATCGCATTTCTAATGGGTCCGCCGTTCGGGCCCAAAACGGTGCCGCTTATATCTACAAAAACCGGCACGGGGCGCTCGCTGATCCCCCAACCCGCGGTGAGGTCCGTCGATACCGGTATGGTAACGGTTTCGGTGGATGTCGAGACCGTGCTGCCCACTATCAAAACGGCGGGTGGTCCGCCGCCGCTGCTTTTATATGCGCGGTAGCCGCTGTCATTGCCTTGCGAGAATGCGTTCTCATACATTAGCTCCAGCTTCGACGTCATCGGGCCGGTTTGCTGTATTTGCCAGTTAAATGAAACCGATCTCGAGGGGTCCAATCCGCTCAGGGGGCCGATCTGGCCCGTTACCGAAACATCCGCCAGGCCCGAGGGCAACGATGACGCGGTCACTCGTGCGGGTACACAATAGCTTTGATTGCCTACCGGAAAAGCATAAACCTCATTCGCGGAGGAAAAGCGCCTGACCACACTGCCATTGCGCACGTAAACACGCCATCCGCATTGAGAGATACTGCCCGACAAATGCCGCAGCCGGTTGCCGCCCATATCGATCACATTGTCGTAGACGACCGGGCCGTTTACGGTCAGATCGCCCCCGGTGACATTCAGAACAGAGCCGCCGGTCGAGTTTGTTACTGACAGACCTACCAGTTCTCTCGCCGGATTGATCTCCGCGCCGGTAATTCTCGACACTTCAATGCCGCTATACACTACATTCTGTCCGCCCGTACCCAGATCGAAAGCAGGCGCCGAATCGAGGGTCCCGCCCGTGTTGAGCGAGATCGTCGAAACTGAATTGCCGTTAAGACCGAGCGTTAATCGATTTGCATTTACGATCGTTCCCTCCGATACATGGACAAACCTCGTGCGAATATTCAAACCCGCACCGAGTATCAAATTTCGGCCGAATACACCCAGTTGTCCGACCGGCCCGGCAAAGGTCCCGCTGCCGCTAAATTCTGCAGGGCCTACCGGGGCACCGGATGTCGAAAAAATGACCCTAAAGTCGATAGAAGGGTCTGTCTTAAAGATGCCATTATTGATATACGAATCGCCGACAATGTAGACCCGGTCGTTGTCGAGCAGATCGAGAGTGCCGCCGGCCCCGATGTTCAGATCGTTGAGGTTTACGGCGTTGATCCCGCGTGAAACCCTGACCGTGTGCGGGCCGGCCGTCGTATCTATTGCGAGGCTGAACTCCATGAAGCCGAACAAGCCTGCAGTCGACATCGTGAATGTGCCGGTGCCCGGCGTATTGGCATTTCCGAACGTGAGAAACGTGTTCCACATAAAGCCGCCCGCAAAATCCGGGTTAGCATCGTTAGCCACGGCGGCAGGCGTCTGTATCACCAGCTTTCCGCCGTTTCCGTGTGAACTCAGGTCGAAGCACGGTGCGAAATTACCCGCCATGCAAGTGGTCACGGTTCCGCCATTCTGCCTGTAGGAAACGTTAGTATAGTCGGTTCGCCGCATTGCCCCGGAAACGTTAACGGTGCCGTTATCGACTATTATCATACCGCCGGTCGCGAGTCCCGTTGAGGCTACGTTCAGCGTATCGCTAGCAGCCGTCCCAACGTTGTAAACGCCTGTGGAGATCTGTAGCTGGCCAAAAACCGTTGCGTTGCCGTTTTGCGCAGTAACCGTATAGTTAGGATTATTCAGCCAGAAAGCTGCATTAGCCGGAACCGTGTATGTGGCCGTCGCGAAGGTGCCGGAGATCTTGAACGTGCCGTTGGTCAGCGTTAGATAACCCGAGACGAGGCCGTCTACTACACTGCCCTGAACGGTAAAGTTAGACACGGTAAGCTCGAGCGTGTTTGTGATCGCCGTACCCTTGTCGATGGTTATCGTCCGGATGTCATTCGTGCCCGTGCCGCCGAAGGTATTGTTCGATGCATTTTTGAATATCAGGCCGACGCCAGTTAGGTTACCGTTAGAGCTGAGGTCGAGAATCCCGTTGTTCGTCAGGTTGCCGCCAATAGTTAGCGTGTGGCCTGTGACGGAGCCCGCGCCAGGCGCGGTGACTAGGCTAACCCCGCCTGAGATCGTGAGGTCGCCGTTTACAGTGAATGCGCGCGCCGCGACGGGATCGAAAATTAGCAGTGCGGGATTGAGTGTGCCGTCACCCACCGTTATATTACTGACGGTCACATCCATATCGATCAACACGACGGAACCGCCTACGATCGTCACATCATCGCCCGCGCCCGGCACGACGCCTCCCGCCCACGTCGAAGGAGCGCTCCAGCTGCCGCCCGTCGGTGTAGATGAGATCGACGCAAAAGACGCCTGCGCGGAACGGTTCGTCTTGATCGGATCATTCGTGGCCTCATCCTGCGGAAAGGAATTAAGCGTGAGTATTGCTAAAAAAGCGAGAGTAACGAAAACAGACCTTAAAGCGTTCATAACCGATACCTGGACCTACAAAGCTGGCTTGGAAATTAAATACTTTGACCAGCTAGAATTGTATGCCCGAAATCGCCAAAGTCAATATTTATAAGGGTTTTTTAATAAAATTTAATAATTTGGGAGTAAGCCCGAAACTCCCCTCCTTGGAAAAGGAGGGGAGCCTGGATTTTGCGGCTATGCCGCTCGATGTGCGGAAAAGCTCCGCTTTTCCATCCCGTCCCTTTAGAATTCGCGGCTACGCCGCTTTGCGTGCGGATATTTTAAATTGCCGTTGGCTTTAGCCAACGGAAAACGGCATTTATAAACTTACCGGCTTTGGTCGATTTGGCTGCCGTCAGCTAAAGCTGACGGCAATTTAAAGATCTTTTTCTACTTTGCGAGATCCGACCGGAACACCCACCCCTTCGGATCGATAACCGGATCGCCGCTTCCTTCGATATCGATCGTCGCCGTTCCTCCCGGCATTTCCACCCTTCTTACCTTCCCGTTCATCTCAACGTCTACCGGCATCGGGAATGGTATATTGTTCGGCGTATCCCATTTCAGGACGAGCTTGCCGCCCTTCTTGTCCACATCGAGTTTCGCGAGTTTCGGCTGGCGCAGGTAGAGCTCGAAAAACCAGCTGTAATCCTTGCCCGATTCCTCGTTTACGATGGTCAGGAAATCGTCCGTGTTGACCAGGCGCGCCTGGCGTCCGTCGGTTACGCGCTCCATCGCTTTGGTCGGGTAGCACATTCGCCGCAACGCCCGGAAAAACGTCGCATCGCCCATCACATATCTGAGCGTGTGCAGCACCACGGCGCCCTTGCCGTAGATATCGCCGTCCCCCTTGATATAATCCGGCGCCTGCAGGTAAACCTCGTACGCGATCTTCTCCTCGCGCGGTGCCACCGGCTGCACGTTGCGCGTATTCTTCATACGCTTCTTCATCTCGGCGAAATACTTGTCCTGGTTGCCCTTATAAATATGCTCGAGATAAAGTGTGTCCATAAACGATTGGAATCCCTCGTGGATCCAGAAATCGCGCCAGTCCGAACCCGTCACGAGGTTCGCCCACCATTCATGCCCGTATTCGTGCAGCATCAAGGAGTCGAACCCGTCGTCCGTCTTTTTGAACTTGTTGCCATAGGCGATCATCGTCGAGTGTTCCATGCCCAGGTGCGGCGTCTCCGCGATGCCGAGCTTTTGCGAGCGGAACGGGTAGGGCCCAAGGTATTTCTCGAAAAACGCCGTGTATTTCTTGGTTTCGTCTATCAGCCACGCGCCCTTCTCGAAATCCTCGGGGAGGATATAAAACTCGATCGGGATATAGTCGCCGTAGATGCTCTTGTAGCGGTCCTTGATGATCTTGTACGGCGCGGCGTTGAAGACGATCTCGTAATTGCTGATCGGGTTGGTCATCAGCCAGTTATAGGTCGATGTGCCGTCAGCGTTTTTCTTTACAGTCTGCAGCTTACCGAAGGCGGCCACGACCAGCGGCTGCGGCACCGTCGCATGCAGCGCCACCGAGGAAGCCTTGTCCGAAGGGTGGTCTTTTACCGGGATCCATGTATCCGCGCCGTCGTTTTGCGTGGCGATCGAGATCCACGGGCTTCCGTCAGCCGTCTTTTCCCACATAATTCCGCCTACCCACGGCGGACGCGGCGCTACGCGCGGCTTACCGAAATAAATAACGCGAACCGACACGCTCTCGCCGGCTTGCTTCGTCATCGGGAACCACGCCAGTATCTTGCCGTCCGGACGCGTGAACTTCAGGGTAGTCGCCTTGCCCGCCGCGCCGATCATCGAAACATCCGAAACCGTGAAGACATTCTCCAGGTCGAGATCGAGAACATTGGTCGGGTTTACGATCTTTGCCGTGACGGTTACGACGCCTTCTATCGACTGCTCGGCGGGTTTTACATTGACGTTAATGTCATAGCTCTGCACATCGTAGGCAGCCTGGTTGGCCGAGAGCGGGCCGCCGGTTTTCGCCGGCTTAACGCCAAGCTCGCGCTGGGCAGTGACGAGGGAGACCGATAATAGAAAAATAAGAGCGAAGGGGGGTAAATATTTCATTTTTTTGTTCTTCGTTTTATAATCTGCTAGGAGAATCATATTAAGTTCAAGGGCGTCTGTAAATCAAGGATGAGCCGGACGTGCCTGAAGGATCGTATATGCCGGAAATTTCACAGATCGGAACCACGAATAAACACGAAATACCACGAAAAATGCGTAGCGATTCGTGCTGGTTCGTGTTGTTTCGTGGTTTTCCGGTTTTGATAACGGCTTTTGCCACTTTTATTCCCGTGGCAATTTTTGCACAGCCGCCTGCACCCACTCCCGCACCGGCGCACGTACCCCAAAAGACCAACGCGAGGCCCGCGCCGACGCCTCCGAAAGCCCCCGCTGAGCCCTTCGATAATGCCGATGTAAAGACGATGGCGGCCAAGTGCGTGACGCTCGATACTGACGCGGGGGTTATAGAGCTCGAGATGTTTCCCGAGAGCGCGCCTGAAACGGTGCGTAATTTTCTGAACCTCGCAGCTACCGGCGCCCTCGATAACACAACCTTCAGCCGGGTGGTGCCGGGGTTTGTGATCCAGGGCGGCGACCTTTATACAAACGAAAAGATAACGAATGCGCAGAAATGGCGTGCGGTCCGAAAGGTCAGGGATGAGCCGAACACGGTCCTGCACGAGCGCGGTATTCTCTCGATGGCAAAGTCGAACGAGCCGGACAGCGCCTCGACCCATTTCTTTATTTTGATAAAAAGCGCCCCGACGCTGGATGCCAGCTTTTCAGCATTCGGCCGGGTAACGAAAGGGATGGATGTGGTCGATGGGATAAATAAGATGGATGTGATCGGCGAAAAACCGAACAAGCCCGTTCGCATCAGGAAAGCGACCGTCTCCAACTGCCCAGCGCCCGCTCCTGCCCCGGCAAATTAGTCTATTTTAAGCGCGCAGAGCTAGTTAGGAAATGTGGACCAAACTCCCCTCCTGGCCAGGAGGGGTGGCAGCCGCTTCGGCTGACGGGGTGGTGGGTTAGCGTCCCCGCATCACGACCGTTAATTAATCTGCGAGATCGATATCGATCGTCATCCGGTACTCATTGGCCATTGAGGGGTGCCCGTGTGCCATTGCCACGTCGATGCCTTTTCGGTAAATCTCGATAGCCTTTTCCCTGTCACCCGACTGCTCATACGCCTTGGCGAGCATCCCGTAGGCGTTGCCTTCATCATCGGCGTTGGCCAAATAGTTCTCCAGCAGGGTGATCACTTCCTGCGTTTCCCCGAGCTTTTCATATTCCTTGGCGAGCCCGAACATTACCATTGAATTATCCGGGTCGGCTTCGAGCATCTGTCGAAAGACTTCTATACGATTTTGCATAGATTCAAGATACCGGATTCCGGGAGAAATTTGAAACAACGGAGAGCCGGAAGTATAGAGATCTCACTATATCGCGGGCCGTGCAGGCTGGCCGCCTCAATTACGTCGGGGCCTTCTTTTTTATCCAATCTCGCCCCCCAAAAGGAATTCAGGCGGGGCAAAATGCCCCAGTATTCGCTTGCTTGATCTTTCGGCCCGCTCTTCAAGATCGATTAAACGCTTAACAACCAATAAATACGGCCTTTTCGGTCTGCGGTATGTCAATTGCGTTCATAAACGAGAGGGAGTGTGCGATCTCTTCACCCAATGTTCCGGGTTCGTTGAAATCTCAGTGTTCGAAGTGAAAGGCCGGTTATCGTAGATTAGCCGGGAGTAACTTAATTCTTCGTTCCGACGACAGTGCATCCGGGTGCGTTATTATAACCGCACACTCCCTATTTTGTTTTAACAGCCGCAACAGAACGTTGCCGCCCGGTTTGACCGGTTTTGATTGATGATCAGTAAGAACAAAGTCCTCGTAATAAGCGCGGGCCCCGAACAATTCTCAGCAGCAGTTTCGCGACTACAGTTTGCGGGCTGCGCGGTTCTGTATGCGCAGGATTCCGAGAATGGGTTAGAGGTCGCACGCTCCGAGCGGCCCGGACTGATCATCAGCGAACTCGCTATGCCGAATATCGACGGTCTTGAGCTCTGCCGCCGTGTCCGGTTAGACAGTTCTTTAAGCACCGTCCCCGTTCTCCTTGTCGGCGACCTTTCTGAAAGCTCACCGATCGTCAAAGACGGTTTACGCTGCGGCGCCAACGACTACGTAATAAAGCGGATCGACCAGGGAGATCTTTTCAAGAGGTGTTCCAGCCTTATCGGTTTGAACGACGACGTTGCTCCATTCGATGAGACCGAAGACGTCTTTCGAACCCTGATCGAGAATGTCACGGACATCATCACCATCGTTGCCGCGGACGGGCATATCCTTTTTGAGAGTCCTTCGGTCGAGCGGGTCATCGGTTATAAGCCTGACGAGATAATCGGCTGTAACTCTTTCGACCTGATACACCCGGATGATCGTGAAACTGCGATAGGATATTTCAAGGCGACGCTTCACAGTTTCACAACATCACCGCCGATAGAGTATCGGTTCCTTCACAAAGATGGTTCGTGGAAATACGTCGAATCTACCGGAAAACCGTTTAACGATCCGCAGCACGGCCTCGTGGTCTTAATGACGACACGCGATACGACCGACCGCCGAAATGCGATCGAGGCCAGGCGCGAAACCGATGGACGGCTCCAGGCTATCTTTGAGAACGCGGCCATCGGTATGGCTATGGTCACGTGGTCCGGCCACCCGGTCAAGAGCAACCCGGCCCTCCAGAAAATGCTTGGCTATACCGCCGAGGAGCTTAAGGAAAGGTCTTTTGTCGAATTCACCCACCCGGATGATGTTCAAAAAGACCTCGATCTATTAAACGAGCTTTTTGACGGGAAAAAAGACAGCTACCAGATCGAGAAAAGGTTCATCACAAAGCGAGGCGGGACCGTTTGGGGACGGTTAACTGTCTCCGCCTTCGGAGAGCGAAGCGAAGACAGCCATGTGATCGCCATGGTCGAGAATATCAACGACCAAAAGATAGCCCGTGCT
>Ga0193752_1003275_pt1 | contig 11276 bp, 11 predicted proteins | sample H1c1metaG_FD_144924 | JGI IMG/M metagenome (GOLD analysis project Ga0193752, IMG submission 144924) | Soil microbial communities from a riparian zone of the East river system, Colorado, United States - H1c1 | ecosystem: Environmental > Terrestrial > Soil > Riparian zone | place: USA: East River... | reverse complement strand
CAGCCGGCACACGCCCGGAACCGGCGGTGTCGGTGCCCAGCGCAAAGCTCACCAGGCCCGCGGCCACCGCTACAGCCGAACCCGAACTCGAACCACCTGAGATGTAATCCGCATTGAATGCATTGTGGCAGGCGCCATACGGCGAGCGCGTGCCGACCAGGCCGGTGGCAAACTGATCGAGGTTGGTTTTGCCGATTAATAACGCGCCGGCATCGAGCAGACGCTGCACGGCGTAGGCCGTCGCTTGCGGCATATACGAAAACGCAGGACACGCCGCGGTAGTCGGACATTCCGCGATATCAATATTATCTTTTACTGCAAACGGCACGCCGTAAAGCGGCAGCAATGCACCTGCGGCACGGCGCGCTTCAAGGTTACGCGCTTGTTTGACCACCGCATCTTGCGACCGCAAATGAATCCAGATTGGATTGCCGGCCAGCTTTGGAATCTCGTCGCACAGGTCGCGCACCACGGTGCTGGGCGTCAATGTGCCCTGTGCGTACAAGCGGGCAAGGGACGTTAGATCAAGGCTGTAATTGAGCATGGTTAGTGATGATCGTGGTCAATCGGATGCCACGAAGCTAAGCAACATATATGCCATCGCCAAGCCACTTGCGGATATTCCCGCATAACTCGGCCGGATCATTAAGCATGCATGAATTAAAGTTTTTTAAATCAGATACTTAATTGATAGCTACCTTCACGAATAATTCGCTGTAACCCAGCGCGCCGCTTCAAACAGCAAGCGGTCGTTGTTGCGCGCGGCGATCAACTGCGCGCCCACCGGCAGGCCATTCGGTCCGGTAAACAACGGCAGTGTCATGCACGGCACATGGGTGCTGGTCCATAACACACAATGCGAGGCGTTGCCCGTTGCGTTGAGCCCCACCGGCGCTTCGCCCGACGCGGAGGGCACCAGCAGCACGTCGTAGCCGCTGAACACATCGTGCAACACACGTCGCGCGCGCGCGAGAAAACTGCGCGACTCGCGATATTTTTCAAAGCTGCATGCGAGGCCGTCCTTGAGCCGATTATTGCGCAGCGTTTCACTTATCATCTCGTAATGATGATCAATTTCCCAAGCGCGGTTGCGCGCAAACTCGAAGCTCGACACCCAGCGGTGCGCATCGTCGATACGTTCAAACTCTTTCGGCAATACCACTTCGGAAACTTTGGCACCCGCTTTGGCAAGTTTGGCACCGCAGGCTTCGAGCGATGCCTGCGTGGTCGGGTCGCATTGATCCCAGAACGGCGTACGGCAGAAACCGATACGCGGTGCGTCGATAATGTCTGCAGCTAAAGGCAGTGGCGTAACGCCAAGCAGCACATCGCGATACAGCGCAATGTCTTCCACCGAGCGCGCGATCAAACCTACAGTGTCGAGCGAGCCCGATGCTTCCATCACGCCGTGGCAACGAATATCGCCCCACGTCGGCCGGTAACCCACGCAACCGCAAAACGCCGCCGGACGGATGGTAGAACCGGTCGTCTGCGTGCCTATTCCGAGCGGCACCATGTGATCGCCTACTGCCGCGGCGGAACCGCTGGATGATCCACCCGGCGTGCGCTGGGGGTCTTTGGGATGCCGCGTTTTGCCCGGATGACGATTGGCGAATTCCGTCGTCACCGTCTTGCCCATGATGATGCCGCCCGCGCGGCGCGTGAGTGCGACCACCGCAGCGTCAATGCGCGGACGATGGCCCTTGTGTATCGGCGTGCCGTACTCCGTCGGCATGTCAGCAGTATCGATAATATCTTTGATCGCCACCGGCACGCCTTGCAACGGCCCCACTTTGCCGCTGGCATCGAGCGCGCGCGCCTGCTTTAACACAAGGTCGGGATCGAGAAACTGCCACGCTTCAACTTGCGGCTCCCGCGTAGCGATGTGATCGAGGCATGCGCGTGCAATCGCTTCGGCGGTGGTTTTGCGCGCGACTATCGACTGAACAATTTCGCTGGCTGTGAACTGGTTAAGCGGTTTTTTCGTCATGGACATAGTATAAAAATATAAATAAAAACAAATAGTTACATAAGTATTTATTTCTCTGCCGCCCCTCGCCGCCAGGCCATCTTGGCATCTCAAGGCGATCAGTCACGCACGTGTAGCCGGCCTTGCCCGCGAACCTGCCGATGGCATCGAGCGCGCTGACCATCAGTTTGCATTGATCGTTGGACGAAAGCGCAGCAGCGTCGAATTCAAGCATGGTTCATCCGCGATAGAGCGGTTCCGGCTGCGTAAAGAACGCATGCAGAATGTGATACACCGTCATGTAGTTGATCTGCTGAAAACTTGCGTGCGAAATACCCGACATCACCGCGAACTGCTTGTCGGGATTGGGCAAACGCTTGAAGAATTCAACGAGATCATCAAAGCCTGCGATGCCGTCGAACTGTCCGCGCATGATGATGGTCGCCGCATTGATTTTGGCCGGGTCCACCACCGGCAGCTTCGAGCACATGTCCACATAAGTGCCCGTGGGCACAGAATCGTCAAGCGCCAGCACCTGATCGGCAAAGGCTTCGATCACTTTTTCTTCGGCGCAGCCGGGATGATCGCGATTGAATATAGAATGCATGAACGCGCGATCCATCGGCCGGCGGTTTATTTTCATGAACTCGGGCAATTTCTTTTTGCGCTCGGCAAGCGTGGGACTGCCTTCGCCGGTCCATACGAACGCATCGAGCGCGAGCCGCGACACGCGCTCCGGACAACGCTGCGCGAACAATGCCGCGCGCAGCGCGCCGGACGAAATGCCGTACACCATAAACGTTTTGGTGCCGCGGGTTTTGGCAATGTAGTCGGTCGCGGCGACCAGATCATCCACACCGTTCGAAATGTCGAAGTTAATGTCGCGCTTTTTGTCGGAGCGGCCATAGCCTTCCATATCAACGCACCAGGTGTCGAATCCCTTTTCGACAAAATAATCCATTGCCGACGAATACGGCCGGTCCGGAACCTTCAAATCGAACGTGGGCTGCGAGGCCATCGACGAGCCGTGCACGAACAACACCGTGGGGTTTTTGCCCGCAGCGGCGGCTTGATCGCCGGGCGCCAACGACACCACGGCGCGTTTTTCAAACAGAAAAAGATTAACGTCGCCCTTTTTCGTCCAGTGATCCTGACCGGTAATGGCTATCATGTGAAAACACTCTGTGAAGGAAGGAAGGCAGCAAGTCTAGGGGAGCGCCTTGGGGGCGTCAAACCGTGGGCGCTTGTGTGAATTACGTACGCATCGCCATTTGGCTCGCCGTCGCGCAGCGCCTATAATCGCGGTTGATATTGCTTACGCCGCCGCTGTGTTCAAATCATGAATCCCCGCTGTAACCTGGCTTTACTGGCCGCGCTTGCGTTGTGCGCGGATGCCGCGCTTGCGCAAACCGCCGCGCGCTTCCCGGCGAAATCGATACGCATGATCGTGCCGTTTCCGCCCGGCGGCAGCAACGATATTCTCGGCCGCTTCATGGGACAAAAACTCACCGAGCGCCTGGGCCAGCAAGTGGTGATCGACAACCGCGCCGGCGCCGACGGCATCATCGGCACCGAAATTACAGCGAAGTCACCGCCCGACGGCCACACCATCGTCATCGTCTCGACCTCTTACGCGATGAACCCGGCGATCCACAAGCTGCCGTACGATCCGCTGAAATCGCTCACCGCGATTTCGTTAATAGGTACCGGCGCCAATGTGCTAGCCGTGCATCCGTCGGTGCCGGCAAAAAATGTGAAAGATCTGGTTGCGCTGGCGAAAACGCGGCCCGGTCAGTTGCGTTACGCCTCGTCGGGCGTAGGTGGCTTCAACCACTTCGGTGGCGAGTTATTCAAATCGATGGCGGGTGTGGACATGATTCACGTGCCGTACAAAGGCGGCGGGCCGGCAATGATCGATGTGATGTCGGGCCAGGTTGAAGTGTTGTTCAGTACGCTGATACAGGCGTTGCCGCATTTTCGCTCCGGCAAACTGCGCGCGCTGGGCGTGGGCAGCGAAAAACGCACGCCGCTGATGCCCGACGTGCCGACCATCGTCGAGAGCGGCGTCGCCGGTTATGACGGCAGCATCTGGTGGGGCGTGCTCGGTCCGACAGGCATTCCGGCGGAAGCAATCACGCGCCTGCACACGGACATCGTCGCCGTGCTGCGTGATCCGGAATCGGCAAAGCGCCTCGCATCGGAAGCCGCCGAGCCCGCGATCGCCTCGCCGGAAGAGTTCAACAAACTCATTGCGCGCGATATCGCGAAATGGATCACCGTCGCAAAGCAAGCGGGCATCAAAGCGCACTAACATGTAAGTATTTGATTTTATTTATTATTTTAAAATAAGGCTTTATCATGGATTTCACCATCACCGACGAACAGCGCGCCTTTGTCGACACCGTGCGCAAGGTCTGCCAAAAAGAATTCATGCCGCGCGCGATCAAGTATCTCGACGGCTCGTGGCCCGCGGAAAACATGAAACGCCTCGCCGAAATCGGCGTGCTCGGCATGTCGATTCCTGAGGAATACGGCGGCTCCGGCATGGGCACGCTGGAATGCGTGCTGGTGCTCGAAGAAATCGGCAAGGTGTGTTACGTCACCGCGATGGGCGCGCTGGGCGAAGTGGGCGCGCAGTCGCGCATTATCGCCACCTACGCGCCGGAGTCGATCAAAAAACAGATTCTGCCGCGCGTGGCCGCGGGCGACGCGATGCTCGCCATCTGCATGACCGAGCCCGACGCCGGCACCGACGTGCCGGCCTACCGCACCAACTGCGAAATCAAGGGCAACAAGGTGATTCTGAACGGCGCCAAAACCCTGATCAGCCGCGCCGACATCGCAGAAATGTTCGTGGTGTTCACGCGCGTGAACGGCGTGCCGGGTGCCGAAGGCATCGGCTGCATTCTGGTACCGGGCGGCACCAAGGGTCTTTCCTACAACATGGCCTATCACACCATGGGCGGCGAGTATCTGGCCGATGTGAGGTTCGAAAATCTCGAACTACCGCTGGAAAACCTGATCCTGAAAGACAACGGCATGAAGCAGTTGCTGTCCGCGTTCAACGTGCAGCGTTGTCTGAACCCGGCGATTTGCCTCGGCATTTCCGAGGGCGCGCTGGAAGAAGCGATCAAATACATGCGTCAACGCAAAGCCTTCGGCAAAAGCATCGGCGAGTTTCAGGGCATGCGCTGGAAAGCAGCCGACATGATGATCCAGATTGAAGCCGGGCGCGGCCTGCTGTATCGCGCAGCGGTGTCGGGCAAACAGTTTCCCGATCCGACGCTGGCGGCAATGGCGAAAATTTACTGCAATGAAATGTCGATCCGCGTCACTTCCGAAGCGGTGCAGGTGCACGGCGGCTACGGCTTCACCGATGAATTTCCGGTGTCGCGTTTTTTCCGCGGCACGCGCTACGGCAGCCTCGGCGGCGGCACCTCGGAGACGCTGCGTAACCTGGTGAGCCGCAAACTGGTGGACCAGATGGATCTGGCGAGCGGCGTGCTCGGTTTAGGTTATTTTTAAAATATCGTTTAAAATCAAATACTTATAGTATGTCCGGTTCTGCGTATCAGCACCTGTTAGTGGGCCACGACGGCAATGTCGTCGTCGTCAAAATGGCGCGTGCTGCGGCGAAAAACGCGCTCAACAAGACGCTGATTGCGGAGTTGCGTGAGGTATTGGCAAAAGTATCGGTGGACGCCAACGCGCGCGCGCTGCTGCTCACCGGCGAAGGGGATGTGTTCTGCGCCGGTGCGGATTTAAAAGAGCGGCGCGAACATCCGGGCAAGGACGCCGAGTTTCGCGCACCGCTGCTGCAGTTCTGGCAGGAACTGGCTCAATTTGCAAAACCGCTGGTGATCGCGGTCAATGGTCACGCGGCGGGCGGCGGATTTGAATTGTCATTGCTGGGTGATGCTGTTGTCGCCAGCGAATCGGCGCAATTCTGGCTGCCCGAAGTGCAGTGGGGCGGCATCCCCGGCGGCTGGGGCACGCAGTTGCTGCCGCGTCTGGTGGGCCCGCTGCGCGCGCGCTGGATCATTCTGAATGGCCATCGCATTTCGGCGCGCGAGATGTTAATGATGGGCTTGGTCACGCACGTAGTACCGCAAGCTGAGGTGCTCGATACCGCGCGCGCCATCGCCGCGGAACTGGCGACGCGGCCGCCCACTGCGGTAGCGATGGCCAAAGAAGCGATACGCCAGGCGCTGAACATGCCGCTCGCCGCCGGCATCGCAGCCGAAGAACAATTGTTGCAGCAGGCGGTCGCCGCGCCCGAACGGCGTGATCTGCTGGAGCGTTTTGCGCAAGGCCACCGGCCGAAATAATCCGATGGTTGCCGCGAACCCCGCACAAGCCGATGCTGTCGTTCGTGCGTTTTCAGACTTGTCTGAAAAACTGCGCTGGGACGCCCTCACCGAAAAAACCCGCAAGGCCGTCCAATACGAACTGCTCGACTATCTGGGTTGCCTCATCGCGGGCCGCGCGCTGATGGGCCTGCCCGGCTGGGTGGCTGAACTGGCTGCACGCGGCGGCCGCGCCGACGCCACCATCGTTGGCGGCCGCGCCGATGCCGCCATCGTCGGCAGCCCCAAAGTGCCTGCGCCCATCGCGGCGCTGGCCAACGGCTACTACGGCCATGTACTCGAATACGACGACACGCATGACGACGCGGTGCTGCACGCAGGCGCCGCGGCGATTCCGGCGGCACTTGCCGCTGCGGAATATCGCAACATCAATGATCCAAAAAAATTTCTCGAAGCGGCACTGCTCGGCATCGAAGTCACCTGCCGGCTGGGTATGGCGACTAAACTTAATCTGGTGGATGGCGGCTGGATTTACACGCCGCTGCTGGGGCAATTCGGCGCGGCGGCAGCGGCGGCACGTCTGCTGAATGCCGACGCGAAAACCTTTGCGCACGCCTTCGGCATTGCCTACAGTCTCGCCAGCGGCAATCATCAATCGAGCCGCGAAGGGGCAAGCACCAAGCACGCACAGCCGGGATTCGCCGCGCATAACGGGGTGAACGCGGCACTGATGGCGATCAACGGCCTCGATGGCGTCAGTGAAGTGTTCTCCGGCAAAGACGGCCTGGCGCGTGTTTATCTGCGCAATCAGTTCGATGCGGCGCGCGCGGTAGTTGATCTCGGAAAATCGTTTGAAACCGAGCGATTGTCGTTCAAACCGTACCCGACCTGTCGCCTTACGCACCCCGCCGCGAGCGCGGCCCTGGCGTTACGCGCGCGGCTGGGCGCGCACGCGCAGGAAGCCACCGCGCTGGAACTCGAAGTCGGTCCGCAGGCGTGGGATGTGGTGGGCCGCCCCGAACCGACGCGCATTTTTCCCTCAGCCAAAGTCACTGCGCAGTTTTCAGTTTACTGGACGGTGGCGGTGGCGTGGGCGTACGGCGAAGTGAATCCCCTGCACGTTTTTTCCGAAGTGCCGCCCACGCCGGCCGTGCGCGCGTGGCTCGAACGCATCACCTGCAAACCGTACGCAAATGCCGGCACGCGCGACATCGGCGGCTGTACGCTGCGCGTCAGCGGCGCGTTCGGGACGGAAACGATCACCGTCGATTACGCCAAAGGCCATCCCGACAATCCGTTCACCGATGAAGAAGTAACCCGCAAGTTCGCGTCTAACGTTACACTGGCCGGATGGCACGCCACGCAGGCCCATGAATTTTCGGCTTACATTCTTAGGCTCGATCGGCAGACCACCCTCGCACCGCTCTACAGGCAACTGGCCGCCCCGATTGCCAACGCGCGCGACTGAACCTCACGCCTCACAACCACGACGGATACGCCTTGAATACCGATATCGAAAATGCCGCCCGCAAGTCGCAGATAGACGCGCTGCTGCTTAAACTCCCTGGCGTCAGCGCGCGAAAAATCAACGGGCTGGACGCCTACTTTGTCAGCGACAAGATGTTCGCCTGCATCAGCGGCAATGGCATCGGGCTGCGCCTGCCCGCCGCCGCAGCGACGGAACTGCACTTCTCAAGGGACAATGTGGTCCCGTTCCAGCCCCGTGGTTTACCCAGCTCGCGCGAATGGATACAGATCGACCGCGCCGACGCCTCTGAATACGAGAAAGATCTCGCGATATTTCAGGCGTCGCTCGACTTCGTTAAAACCGCCCGCACGCGCTGAATCACGACGACGATAAGCCTAGTAAGTCGCCCTGGCACGAAAATAATTGTTGCGGTCGGCGCTTTTAACCTTCAGGTTTTCCACGCGATTGCCGCGCAGCACATCGAGCGCCACTTCAACGCCGGCGTTGCCGGTTTTCCACAAGCGTGTGTAGAAATCGGCCTGGCCCTTAAGGCCTTCACCCGCGATGCCGACAATAATATCGCCGGCTTTCAAGCCCGCTGCTTCTGCGGGCCCTTCGGGCGACACCGGCGTCACCAGCAGATTGCCGCCGACTTCCTGCGAGGTGACGCCGAGCCACGGACGCGGCTGCGTGGTCGAACGGCCGTTGGCAATGAAATCACCAATCACCGGTTTCAGCACATCAATCGGCACGAACATATTGCCCGGCACAGTGGCGCCGGCGGCTATCGCATTGCCCACCGCCAGCGAGCCGATGCCCAGCAACTTGCCTTCCCGGCTTATCAGCGCCGCACCCTGCCAGTTCACCGTGGCAGGCGCGGTATAAATGGCCTCGTCGAGCAGGTATTCCCAGTAGCCCACGAACTGGCGCTTGGACACCACATAGGCCGGCGCCACACCGTCAAAGCCGACAATCAACACCATGTCGCGTTCCTTGGCCTCCGACGACAAGCCCATGTCGATGGGCTTCACCGGCACCGGCACCAATGCCTTGAGCAGACCCAGCCCGGTTGCATTGTCGAATCCGACCACGGTCGCCGGATACACCTTGCCGTCGGCCGTGCTGAGTTCGATTTTTTCCGCTTCGGTAATCAGATAACCAATCGTCAGTACCAGGCCGGTGGAATCGATCACCACGCCGGTGCCTTCGCGATTTCTGCCCAGCGTGCGGCCGCTGCGGGCATCGGCAGACGCCTGGGCGCGCACCCGCACCACCGACAACGCGTCCACGGAAATTTCGGGCTTGGCGCGCGGTGCAGTATCCTGCGCTCGCGCCGGCGCGATAATTGTCAGTGTCGCCAGCGCACCCATCACCGGCAGCAGCGTTACAAGTTTTAGTACTCGACGCATCCATAGGTTCACGACAGTCTCCAGGCGGCGATTCAAACCGCGATTGTGCTGCTACTCCCTGCGCATGCCGGCGCATACGCAAGCCTATGCTACGACGATTTTCCGTATTTGGTAAGTGCGAATCCGATTCACGCTAAAATGCCGCCTGCTTCCGCCGGGACCTCTTCGGCGGGCTCGATGGTTACAGGAGACTCCCAATGGATTATGGATTAAAAGGCAAAGTTGCGGTTATTACCGGCGGCAGTGATGGTATCGGCCGCGCCACGGCGGTTGCGCTGGCGCGCGAAGGCGCAAAAGTGGCGATTTGCGCGCGCGGACAGGAAAAACTCGACCAAACCGCGGCGGAAATCCGCAAGGCGGGCGGCGAAGTGCTGGCGGTGTCGGCTGATATGTTCAAGCCCGCCGACATTGATCGCTTCTTTGACGCCGTAATCAAACAGTTCGGCGGCATCGACATTCTGCTCAACAACGCCGGCACCTCGCAGCGCGGCAATTTCCTCGATATCGACGATCAAAAATGGCGCGATGACATCGAACTCAAAGTATTCGGCGCGATTCGCTGCACACGGCGCGCGATTCCCGAAATGAAAAAACGCGGCGGCGGACGCATTATCAATATCACCATTTCCAGCGCCAAGCAACCCGGCGCAGGTTCGATGCCGACCTCGCTGTCGCGCGCTGCGGGCCTGGTGCTGACCAAATCGCTGTCGAAGGAATACGCGCCGGACAATATTCTGGTGAACACCGTATGCATCGGCAAAATCAAATCCGGCCAGCACGAGCGCCGCATGGTGAAAGAAGGCCGCAGCCCGGAAAAATATTACAACGATGAATCGAAAGCGATTCCGATGCAACGCTTCGGCGAAGCTGAAGAAGCCGCTAACGCGATTGTGTTTTTGGCGTCGTCGGCAGCGAGTTATGTGACCGGCACCAGTATCAATCTGGACGGCGGCATATCCGGCGTGCTTTGATATAAATATATGATTTTAAATTATTTTTTAGAGGCGGTGATTCAAGTCCCGGCCACCGCCTCGAGATAGTGTTGAATCATTTGGCGCGCGCTGTCGGTAAGGCCGGTGAATTGGCAGCCGATGCGCGTACCCGAACGCCCGTCGGCCAGCTGTACATCGAATTGATTTTGCACCACCAGATCGACCGGAATCTGACCAACGCCGGGCAATGCAATCGAGCAGTTGTGCAGGGTCTCGCCGAGTTGCAGCTTTACTTCGCCATCGCAATTTATGCCGATGCCGCGCACGGCTAGATCTACAACCTCCGCATCGGCTTCGAGAACGCCCAGATTCAACACGATTTTGAGACCAGCCACCTTTCGGCGCGGATCTCGGCGCCGTTGAAAACGCCACATGAAATCCGGAATGGGTATGCCCACTACCGGCTTGCCATTAAGCTCGACGATCGCACAACGGCCGGCCTGGAATTCGATTTTTGAATCTTCGAATACGCAACGCAACATGATGGATTCGCCGCCCGCTTTCAGCGTCGCCTGCAATTCGGGCGGGCATGCTACCAGAAGGGTGTGGCTGTATTCATCGACGTAGATCACGGAGCTGTCCAGCACGCGACTCGCGTTGAGCAAGCTCATCGATAGCGGCGCATCCAGTTCGGCGATGCGATTCAGCAATCGCAGCACCTCCTCCTTGGAGCGCACCAGAAATTCCGGGTTCTCCACCGCATTTTCTCTTTTTAGCTTCGCAGAAAAGTCTCTTGGAGGCATCATGGGTGCGAATCATGACAAACTTCATGCATACCAGCAACCTATTGTGTTTATGGCCGGTTCCCGCGGCGCACCGTTTGCCGCCGGCAGCACCCCGCAGGACAGGCCAAACGGGTATCGGCTGAGAAGGCGGTGCCGTTGGAGGGAATCGAACCCCCGACCTGACGCTTACGAAGCGCCTGCTCTACCAGCTGAGCTACAACGGCATGAAAAGAAAAGAAAATGCGATAGTGCGGAGACGCATTTTATCACAAGCGCCGCACGTTAAATTCAGCGGTGATCCGCGCCCACCGCATGCGTCACCGATGTAAAGCCGTCTGCGCGCAGACACACCGCGAGCTCGCGGTGTGTCTGCGCGCAGACGGCTTTACATCGGTGACGCATGCGG
>Ga0193752_1003274_pt1 | contig 11280 bp, 7 predicted proteins | sample H1c1metaG_FD_144924 | JGI IMG/M metagenome (GOLD analysis project Ga0193752, IMG submission 144924) | Soil microbial communities from a riparian zone of the East river system, Colorado, United States - H1c1 | ecosystem: Environmental > Terrestrial > Soil > Riparian zone | place: USA: East River... | reverse complement strand
TCTAGGATATTTTCGGTGAGGTGATGGGGTTCAAGTCCACACGGGACTTAATAAAAGTCAATGTGGGCAAGGGTTTCAGTTAAATACAGCCTGTTGGTTGTCCTTGTAGTTGTCCTAAAGTTTAAAAATGAACACAAAAACAGAAATATTGCAATCTGCCACCTGGCACACCTCCATTGAAACCCTGCCGCTCCGAACCTTCATTGACATCCTCATTGATAAAAAGCTGGAGCTCCTGGTGATAACCGGGCAGCCGACACCTGAAGACCTGGCCACTGCATGGCAGGAGATCCGAGAAGACTTCGCCGATAGCATGGGAGGGTACGAGCAGACCATCTACCTGCAGAAGCTCAAAGAAATGTCTGTCCTCGAACTGAAGCTCACCAGGATCAATGTCCTGCTTGATTTACTCAAGGAACTGTATTATGAGCCCTTTGCCATCCATCTCAATGCGGAGCTCTCTACGTCGCTCACGTTGGATCCTGATAAGCCTAAGGAGTATCGACGCAACCTGACTATCCTGGAAAACCGAAGCAGGGCATATAAGATAGACATCAACTTACTCAGGATTGAACTGGAAACCTTTCAAGCAAATGTGAATGAAGACCATGGACCTGCCGAGGATTTCAGCAGGGGTTATTTCCAGAAGATCCTGATCACCCTCAGCGATCATGCAAAATTTCCAATTACTGATTTGGTAACCGTTTTCGAATTCACAGAAAGAATGAAAAGATGGAATTCCTATTGCGAACAAACCCAAAAATCCATATCCAATGGCTGAAAAAGACGAACTCATAAGTCAATACGTTGACAGACCCGGCGTTGATGCCGATACCGCATACTTACTGCAGAAGCTTAAGACGATCGAGGAAGCCCTTGAGAAGGTGAAGAATATCTCGATAAGGATCGACAACACTCAGTCAACAAAGGTCTTTACCGCGGCTTCAAAAGAAGCAAAGACCGCTTCCGATGGGCTGGTAAAAAGCCAGAAGGAAGTGAACAGGGCCCTCATTGAAGAGCGGCTTCTGAATTCACAAAGAACCGCAGCGCTTAAGAACCAGATCCGGGAAGAGCAGGCGCTGAAGGGCAGCTTGGAACAACGCAGGGCGGCGCTCATCCGATTGAATGCGGTGTATGATAATCTCAGCCCTCAGCAGAGATCTGCAGCTGCCGGATTAAGGTTGCAAAGTATTCTCGCGGGATTATCTACCCAGGTGAAAGGCCTGGAAGCAACAACGGGAAGGAATGCACGAAATGTCGGCAACTATTTCGAAGCTTTCAACCGCGCCATCGGACCCATCAGGACGCTGGCAAACATTCTGCCTGGCCTGGGTATATCTGGTATTTTCCTTCTTGCATATCAGGGAGTGGTCAAGCTGATCGAAGGCATAGGAACGCTTATAGGCGTTACATCGGCAGCAAAAAGAAACCAGGAGAACTTCAATACTGCACTGACAGAATCCAAGGACGCCTATGCCAAGGCCTCCACAGAGGTTGCAGAGCTCACTCAGGAGATCGAGGCTGCAAAAAAAGGATTCATCGATAAAGATGAAGTCATAAAAAAATACAACTCCTCGATTGGCGAAACGACCGGAAAGGTAAATACCCTTGATGAAGCAGAACAGGCTCTGGTAAAGAACGGGCAGGCATATATTCAGATGACTCTTTTCAAAGCAGCTGCTCAGTTTGCCCTGGGTAAAGCAGCAGAGAAAGCATTTGATATTGAGCAGACTCGCAGAAAGAAAGATGCTGAATTCAGAAACGCTCTGCTTGATGCACCTGTTACCAATCGTGGAGGTGGAGCAGGACCGCTCGGTGGTGGAATACCAGCCAGCCAGGCCGAAATCGCCAGGCTTGAAGCACAAGCCGCAAAGAACCAGGCTGCCCGTAAAGCTGCACGTCTGAAGGAAGAGGAAGGGGAAAAGAAAAGCCTCGAGGACGTTGCAAAGAAATTCTTTGATGACGCCACTGCTATATCCAAAAAGTATAAGTTCAACTACTTTAAAGAGACTTTCGATTCAAAAGAAACTGACAACATCAAAACTGCGCAGCGGTCATTCTTTGCCGACGTGTTAAAGGAAGAGGAAGACAATTTCAGGCAGATTGCACAAACCGAATCCCTGGCACTCAGCACCCGGCTGAAGGCGCGCGAGGATGCTAAAAACAAGGAATTAGAAATCATAAAAGGTCAGCGGAATGCTGAGCTCCTTAATGAAATTGATAAGCTCAACGCTATTAAAAATCAAAAAGGGATAACAGACAAAGAGAAGCTAAATGCTACAGAAATATCTGAAGCTGCTCGGACAGAAATTGTAAAAAAAGCCAACTACTTAATTGAAAAAGCTGAGCGCGATCTGGTAAAAGACAGGATTGAAATTCGGGCCAAAGGCGGTAAGAAAGAAAAGGATCAGCTCAATGCTGACGCGCAGCTCTTCATTACTGATCAGCAGAACAAATTCGCCAAAGAAGTTGGTCTAGTCAAAGACCGGATGAATGAGCGGGTCGCGATTACTACTGAGACGTATGCTACTGAAATCAAGCTTCTAAATGATCAGTATAAAAAGAGGATAGATGCTGCCGCCGGCAAAGAGAAGGATATAAAGAAGATCACTGAAGAGTATCAGAGAGAGCGGGCAGCTATGGAGCTTGGTTATGCCAAATCCGTTCTCAAAGCTGAGATTGAGGCTGCCGAAGCGATTGTCAAACTGAGAAAACAAACCGGACAGGATCCGAAAGAAACCATCGCGTTAGAGAAAACGATTGCCGAGGCGAAAATCAAACTCGACAACCTGGAGACAGAAAACTTCGTTAAGAATACTGGCAAAAAGAAGAAGATTACTGAGGCAATGATCGCTGCCACTGTGAAAGCGATTGAACAGGTTAAAATGCTTTCCGATCAGCTTTTTGATGGAATCGGTAAAGCGATCGATGCAAGTATCATAGGTGAGAAAAACCGCCTGCAGGCCGAATCTGATGCCATTGACATAAAGACTGAAAATGAAATAGCCGCCATTGAAAGAAGCACCGTTGCAGAAGCCGACAAGGCCGATCAGATTGCTATTATTAATGCGAAACAGGCTGCCGACAAGCAGAGAATTGCTAGGGAAGAAAGACAGCTGGATATTAAAAAGGCTCAGTTCGACAAAGCACAGTCGATCATGAACATCATTCTCAATACCGCTGTGGCAGTGACGAAGAACCTGGGTAACCCTTTCCTTGCTGCCGCTATCGCTGCTCTCGGAGCCTTTCAGTTGGGTGTTGCACTGGCCACACCAATTCCAAAATATAGGATGGGTGTTAAGGGTCACCCAGGCGGGCCGGCTATACTTGGGGATGGTGGAAGGTCAGAGTATGTGCAGCTTCCTTCAGGAGAAGGGTTTGCATCTGCCAGTAAGGATACGGTGTATGACTTGCCCAGGGGAGCGCACGTTTATCCCGATGCAGATAAACATCTGCAGACCATTAATAAAATGGCATTCTCGCAGAAGACTTACCAGGGATCACCGGATAAAATTATAGACGCAGCGAGATTCAAAGCGCTCTCAGAGGCTTATGCCAAGGGCTCCGATAAAATTGTAAATACTATCAAGAATAAAGAGACCATTCAGGTGAGGGGCAATCATGCAGGAATAGTGCTCATTCATAAGTGGGCACAGAATCAAACTAGATACATAGACGAACAAACATTATAAGATGGGACGCGATTTTTTATATTTTCTGATGACTCCTGATAATATGTTTTATTACATCGATCATGGCGTCGTAATGCAGAGCGGAACTCCAAAACCGTTAATTCATACTCCTGATGGCTGGCTGGATATTCAGATCGGAAGGACACGCAATCCCAGGTACTTTGCACTTGACCGGACTTTCACCCTTCCGCTTGATTTCGTGCTTGATGGTGCCAAGATCCTGAAAAGTATTTTTTACAAGCAAGGATTTGAGGCGGCTATAAAATTTGCAATTAGTGAGAAGCGTATTTCGTTTAGTGATGACCGGGGTGTGCCATTGCTGACTGAAGACGGCATTCGGATTCTCATAGATGACAACACGGCGCTGCTCACCGAAGACGTCCCGGAATACGCCCCGGTTTATACTCTTCTTTATGCTGGAGAGCTTGATTTCACTCAGTTCTCGCAAATGGGAACAAAAGTAACCGTCAATGCTATGGAGGGAGGCCCTTCAAAGTTTCTGAAGGCCAATGAGAACGTAGTAAGAGAGATTCCCTTCACTGATTCCATTGCAGTTAATATGACCGGAGTAAGGCTTCACCAGAAAGCGGAATTCCTGGTCATTGATAATTATAATGAGATCGATGGCGATAAATATTATGATGGCCACACCCTGGCACTAAATTTCGTTTCTCAAGAAGCAATTACTTCTTTGGGCGCCGGCGACGAACAGCGGGTAAAAGCAAGCAACCAAGCACAAACATTATGGCCCGCAAATACTTGGTTCCTATTATCAAGCGAGGAGTCCAGTAGTATAGAACTTGAATGGGACTTTAATATGACCGCCACTCTTGCTCCTGGAATCGCGGCACTGCCAGGCACAAAATTCTTTCTGCAACTGATTCTGCTACAAGGGCCGGAGCTTCCAATGGTCATCAATGAACTGCAGCAGATCCAACTTGATCCGCTGATGATGTATAATCACCCGATCAATTTTAAAGGCACTTATTCTGGCAATGTACCTGCGAACCACCGGTGCATACTGTATATGTCAGCTAATCTTAATAAGCCCTTTACGAAGTTTATATATGGAACAGATCCGGGAAGTCTCAAGGTCAAGTACACATATGTTTACCCGAATACCGTCATCAAGGCATTCCGGCCGCTCACTCTCTTCAAGGCACTCGCTGCAAAAAATGGAATCAATAAAGTTTCCAGCAAAACTCTGGAGAAATATAAGGACGTGGTTATAACCTGCGGAGACTCGATCAGGCGAATTGAAGATGCCGTTGCAAAAACCTCCCTGTCAGATTTCTTTAATGCTTTCAATACAATTCTCTCGATCGGCATGGCTGTCATCAAGGATTTGCTTGTCCTGGAAGAGAAATCTTTCTTTGTGAACTATACCGAGCCTATGAATCTCGGAGCAGCAAAAACCCTGAAAGTTGCTCCTGCCCAGGATCAGCTTTACAATACTGTCAAGATTGGTTTTCCTTCCCAAAATTATGAGGACGTGAACGGGAGAGAAGAATTTTGCAACACGCACACCTACAGCCTGCCGGTTACTCGAATCACCAAAGAACTTAACCTGGTGAGCCCTTACCGGGCAGACTGCTACGGAGTGGAATTCACCCGAATTAATTTGGAAGGCAAGACCACCACTGATGACAGTGCAGACAACGACATTTTCCTGCTTCACATCGAGGACAAGGTGATCGTAAACCCTGGACAGCCTGATCATGGTGCGTACAACCTGGATAGATCGCTGAATCCATATGCGTCCGGCCTGCTGGAAACAGAAACCGTTTTTAATCTCTGGCTTTCTCCGAAGCAGTGTCTTTACCGCAATGGATCCTTTGTGAGATCCTGCCTGTATAAAGCAGACGCTGAGAAAATAACTTTCAACACCACTGAGAAAAATTCCCAGCTGGTAGTGAGTGAACCAGACAAAAAGATAGTAGCAGAAAGAGCTGATGTAATGGTCACTGATCTGAACCCACAGTTATACAACCCGATCATCCTGGAGATTGAGACCAGGGTCCCGTATGAAGCAGGCCCCTTCCTGAAAAGAAATATTGATAACACCTGGCTTTTCACCTACGATAATCAGAGTTTCATCGGATTCCCGGTAAAAGACTCGATCCAGCCCGCCACCAATGGCTCCCAGGTCTTTCAGATGTACTCAGCGCCGCAAAATGATCTTGATAAACTTATAGAAATTATGGATTGATCTTGTTAAACCTGCTTTCAGAATAGGAGGGCATTAAAATCGGAATGGCAGAAAGGTAAATATTGTAGCTGAGAAAGTTTCTCATATCGCTATATTTGGCACCCTAACCAATTATAAGCTTTCTTTGATCAAGGCACTTCCTATAGTTAACGTTATTTCATTGCAAGATGAAATCTTGACTAATGGCAGCTCTCCTCTTAGAGTGGTGGGTGAAGACTATCTAATCTATGTTGCCAAACACAGCAAAAGCAAAAAACCGTCAACTGACATAATCAATGAAGTACTAGCTCATTACTTCTTGACGCTTTGGGGGGTCAAACATCCTCCTGCCTGCCTAATTAAAATCCCAATCGAATTGTTGAAGGCAGAATATTCTAAAAATCATAAGCCAGCATATTATAAAAATTTGGTTTTCGGTTCACAATTCGTGATAAACGCTATTGAGGTAAATACTTTTAATAAAATAAACTCTCGACCTGAATTTAAGAAGTTCGTATCTCCGCAAACCATTTTTGAAATTGCGCTATTTGACCTCTGGTTACAAAATATCGATCGCCATGTTGGCAATTCTAACTGCCTTATAGAAGACACCATGAAAGGGAGATATATAGTGCCGATTGATCATTGCATGATTTTCGAAGGCTTATCCCTAGACGACCTATCTCGTCTGCAGGAGTTTACTTCAAGTGATGATGGGTCTATCCTATCTACCACATTGGCTACCAGCATAAAAAAGTACTTTAGATTCCCCAAAAACTGGGCGGTTAAAGAAAAGGAAAAATTCTACCTTCGCATAAAAGACTGTGAACAGAACTATAAAACTATTTGTAAGCAGATACCAAAGGAATGGAGTTTTACGTTGAATTGCCAAAGAGAGGTGGCGCGGCTGCTTTTTAACGAACCTAGGAATAGTTCAGTTTTTCAAGAATTTTTGCGTTTAATCTCGAAATGAAAAGTTTCTACACTATAGTAAAGATTGTTTCTACTCCTGCAGGGCTAGACTCTATTTCAATTGGGATGATTGTTTCGACCCCCAAAAGACTCCTGGTAAAATTCTCTGAAAATAAAAAAAATATCGCCAGGAAACTGCTTAAAACAAATGCGAAAACTGTGGATTATGTTGTAAATCAGATTGACAAATCCATTAAAGAACTAAATAAAAGTTGCAATGGTCGAGAAGACACGCTTTTTAATATGCATTCTTCAATAACCTCTGATTATTTTAAGACTTTAAATACTTATTCAAACGGTGTTTTACAGTTTTCTCAACCGAACGCTATATTAGATGATCTAAACGATCAGAACTTTAAAAAACTATTTTCCCTAATAGTCGATGATGGGAAGGAGTCCGAGAATGAAGACGGGCAAAATAAGGCTGAGCTCAAAAAATTCTATGGAACGATTGAAAAAAAACTAATAAGCAAAGTTGAGAATAAAGTTCACACCAAAATTCATATTAGTCAAGAGTTCTTGCCCTCGCTTTTTTTCCCATTTCAAATGGAATGCCTAGGTAAGAATGGAGCTTTTATAGGCGCAAAGGCGATTCCGTTCTCCCATAATATAGTCACTATCACTAAAGATTTGACCAACTATACCACATTCATTACACTTCTCACAACCAGTCATAAACCTAATTCAAAGAAAAAAAATACGTTTTTCTTAATCGCGGACGAGCCTTCTCTGGAAACACCAGAGCACGAGATCTATACCAAAATGATTGATAGTCCTATTTTCGACTTAGTGAGCTCAGAGCAATCCGATACGATAGCAAAGCGAATCGAGAATAGTCACGCCACAAAATTTATAGACTAGACCTTAGCTCCGAGAAATTAACTCGCCACCTTCATCAGCTTCTCGCTCCAATTCTTCTTATTATGCATGCTCAGACGCTTGGCTGTATCAAGCTTAGAAACCTTGATGTATCTCATGAAGCTTGTTTCAGTCCGGTGCCCGGTTATCATTCTGAGCTCCATGCTTGGGAATCCCTGCAGATAGTAGTTAGTGGCAAAACTTCGACGCGCTGTGTGGCTCGATACAAGGTCATATAAGGGGCTCTGGGGATGGGCGAGCAATCGGCCAGTCTCAATCAAGCCAGCGGTCTTACAGGCCTCCTTGATGTACTGGTTATACTTCTGGTTAGAGATCGCCCGGGGAAGTCTGTTCTTGTTGTTGCCATACTTCTCAAATATCTTCAATACCGTCTGATGGCATGGTATAATGACGGTCTCCCCTGTTTTCTGTGTCTTCATCTCGATGAAGAGTTCTCCTGAGATGTTTTTGATGTTTTCAGCCTTGATATTTGACAGGTCAGAATACCTGAGGCCTAGCCAACAAGCGGCAACAAACAGATCCCGGGTTGATTCTAGTTTCTTGTCATCTGAGAAATCATGTTTGAAAAGCTTTTCAACTTCCCGTTCAGTCAGGTAAACCGCGTCAGTTTCTTCCTTAATGACAACGAATTTCTTCTTCCGAAATTGATGATTTAAGGTGAGGTCCCGGTCAACAGCCTCTGCCATGAAGGTTTTTATGTCTTTCAAGTACTTGCCAATGGTGTTGGTGCCGAGTTTCTTCTTTCTGAGAAAGTCGATGAAGCGATCGTAAAAGGCAAGATTGATTGAATCAAACGTGACGGGGTAGCGTTCTTTGACCGCAAAGTCCCTTAGGTGATTGTAGGTCGTCTTATAATTGGCCAGGGTAGCATGCTTCTTTTCCTGGCCGCGGTGTTTCACTTTCCCACTCATAAAGTCTTCAATCAATGAGAAAAGGGTTGGTCCCGTTTGTGGATCATCGTCATTATGGTTTTGACTCATGAAGTTCGACAGATATTTCCTCAAAGTGTCTGGGCTAGGTACTCCTTTGGGGATCTCAGAATGATAAGCATGCCGGCACACCTTCTCCAGGTTATCCAGCAAATCATTGATTGAGTGATTGCCGTCCTCAGTCGTTGCCTTGTTCGATTTAAGGCGCTGCTTTGCCTTGTTCCAATCCTTTGGAAGGGTTTTCTGTCCGAAAGCATACACGAGCACAAGGCCGCTGTATTTGAATTTTAGGAAGATCAGGGATTTGCCAGAAGGCTCTGGCTTTTTGAGGTAAAACTTTACTTCTGGCATAAAGAAAGGGTTTCAACAAAGATACTCAGTTGACCGTTTAGTTGACCGTTTTCTTACTATTCTTTAAAAATAAATATATACTTCAGAATTCTGAAAGCCAGTATTGACGGCATTTTTATGCCTTATTGGTTTTCGCTGGAAGATTGAATAATAAAAGGTTCGATTCCTGTCGAGACCACTGTCTCAGGTTCCCTCCTGCCGGCAGGCAGGGATTCCTGTCGAGACCACTGATATTCTGTCCTACTTTGCTTATTATTATGGCTGGACGTGCCAGGTTGTTTTCTGCAAAACGTTGTCTCCGTAAGTTAAGGACGTCTGATTTCCATTTGCATCGAACTTATAGTTCTGGTATACCTGGCCCTGAACAATCTTTGTGCCGTTAGGCAAATAAAAAGTACCGGCGCCTGTTTTTCGCTGATGCGTAGGCTGAGGCAACCATTGCATTACTTCCAACAAACTATACTCCTGACTGAGTAAGTTCTGAGTTGGAATGAAGCTGTAATTTTTCGATCCGCGCGGAATATTGTAATCGTAAGAAATTGTGACAGTGGACAACTTCCTATTCAGAATAGGAGTGAAGGTTAACACATCGCTGCTAGCATCAAGAACTGCATCGTAAGACCTGAACGCTTCGCGCTGACCATCCCGAACCAGAAGACTCGCCATATATGGATATCCAACTGGTTCTTTGTCCAGGTAATATAGATTTACCAATGCATATTCTTTAGAATAAGGATACGATTCCTCACCGTTCAAAGCTGTAACTTGAAGACAATAGCCTGCAGCATTAAGGTAGAATTTAAGATCAACATTCGTTTTGGAGACTGATCTTCTTGCGCCTGCGCCATTGGGCAACTTGTAGTACTCCCAAACTTCCTTTGTTCCTTTTAGATAGGCCAGGTGAACAGAGTTCCATGGGCCTTCAACTTTAGTTTTTGCGGCATAAGTAAAATTTCCGATTAATTCGACAGCTTCCTTTGCAAAGCCTGGATAAATCGGATTTTTACGCGAAAGCATTCTGATGCTCTTCACTCTTGCATCAGGATACTGAATTTTTGTAAAACTAAATGGTGGAACTTCACCAGGGTTTACTGCGTAATTGGAAGTGAACGTGAGTGAATGAGACTTCAGTGGCGAGTTCGCATCACTGGCAACTACAGCAGTAATCACCTCGTCCTTCGAGGCTAAGTCTTTTTGACAACTGCTTAATAATAAAACAAGGCTTAAGGCAAAGCATAAATGCTTCATATGGGAGTGTTTGTGTTTCGGACGGTCATTGGTTAACTAGAGGAAGAGTGGAGATGAGCGAGTAATATAGGCAATCCTAGATACTGTGAGCTAAACATCGGCTTTTAATCAAATTTTAATTCGGCTGGCCCGGGATGGACAAATGCCCGGGCTTTCTTATGCATAAAAAAGGCGGCCATATGGCCACTTCTAATAAAAAAAATTCAGTTTATGGCTGGACGTGCCAGGTGGTTTTTTGCAAAACGTTGTCTCCGTATGTTAACGAAGTCTGATTGCCATTTGCGTCGAACTTGTAGTTCTTGTACGTCTGACTCTGAGTAACGACAGATCGATTGGCAAGCATAAACACACCAGTTCCAGTTGTCCTTTGATGCGTTGGCTGCGGTATCCATTGCATCACCTCTAACAGGCTAAACTCCTGGCAGACTAGATTTTGTGTGGGGATAAAGCTGTAGTTTTTGGAGCCGCGGGGTATGCTGTAATCGTAGCTGATAATAACTGATGATTCTCCAGGGTTCTGCACCAGATCACTACTATAATTCTGTCTGAACCGAAGGATATTGCCGTATTCGTCCAAAGCGAAAAAACCAAACTTACGCGCGGAGTCATTTCCATTGCGATCGGTGTAATTCCTGATGAGGTGCGAATTGTGATTCGTCGAGTTTGGATTCCAGTCGAAAATGATTTTTGGCCCGTAAACAGTGGGCAGATTTAAATCTTCAATGGTTCTGCAGATACCGTTTACATCCAGTTTAAACCTCCAGTTAATTGCTTTTTTGCCCACTGATCTTCTGGCACCGGCACCTGATGGAAGTTTGTAATACTCCCAGGTCTCGTTGGTCCCGGTTAAAAAAGCCAGGTTTGGAGTCACACTGTCCCCGCGAAAGGCGCCATAGGTAAAGTTCCCGATAAGCTCTTCGGCTTCTTTTTTAAAACCCGGATAAATCGGATTTTTCCGGGACAGCATTCTGATTGTCTTGATTCTTGCATCGGAATACTGCGTTTTTGTAAAGCTGAATGG
>Ga0193752_1003273_pt1 | contig 11284 bp, 10 predicted proteins | sample H1c1metaG_FD_144924 | JGI IMG/M metagenome (GOLD analysis project Ga0193752, IMG submission 144924) | Soil microbial communities from a riparian zone of the East river system, Colorado, United States - H1c1 | ecosystem: Environmental > Terrestrial > Soil > Riparian zone | place: USA: East River... | reverse complement strand
GTGAAATAACTACATGGATATTTTCCGTTCCGCAAACAGACCTTTCAATGTACGGCCTCTTTCTGGTTACTATTCTCCAGGATCTTCATTTAAACCATTAGATGATTTAATCGCCCTGCAAGAAGGTGTAATTGACCCAAATACAACTTTCAACTGTCCTGGCGGCTATTGGGCAGGTAATCACTTTGTAAGTTGTGAGCACGTAGATGGAAATATATCATTGCGTAAGGGTCTGGCAAGATCTTGTAATACATACGCCTGTTATGTATTTCAGAAGCTAATGACGCAAAGCAAATTCAAAAACAAAATTGAGGCTTATGACTCCTGGGCTGCAAAAGTGCGAAAGTTTGGTTTAGGTTCCAAACTTGATCTTGATATGCCTTTTGAGCGTAAAGGAAGATTATTTACCTCCGAAGAATATACAAAAAGGTTTGGTAAACACTGGGGATATACCACGGTAATCTCATTGGCAATTGGTCAGGGAGAGATGAGTGCTACACCTTTACAAATGGCTAATATTATGGCGATTATTGCCAACAGGGGGTATTATATCAAACCTCACCTGGTTAAAGGTATTGGAGAAAAGAAAGAGGTAAAAAAGGAATATTTGGTTAAGAATTCTGTAGACATTGATGCAGCACACTTTGAACCTGTAATTGATGGGATGCAGGATGCAGTAAATGCACCATATGGTACGGCCAGAGCTTCTGCTATACCTAACATTCTTCTCTGCGGAAAAACTGGTACGGTACAGAACCCTCATGGAAAGAATCACTCTGTGTTTATTGGTTTTGCCCCGCGTGATAATCCTAAAATAGCCATCGCTGTAATTGTAGAGAATGCAGGTTTTGGTGGAGCATATGCCGCGCCTATTGCAAGTTATATCACGGAAAAATATTTGACACGTAAAATTTCAGGTAGCAGACTGGCACAGTCAGAAGCAATGAAAAAAGTTGTCGTACTGCCAGAAGTACCGAAACCTAAAATTAAGCTGGCCCCTAAAGGCACTGATAGTACAGCTAAACCTGTAACAATATTGCCAGCTTCACCTGAAAATAAAATCGTAACTAATAAAACAACTATTAACTAAGCAAATGACTACGCAACAAGGCAGCCGCTTCTTCTTTAATGTAGATTGGATCACAATTTTGATTTACACGGCTTTATGTACCATTGGCTTTGTAAATATTTATGCTTCGCTTTATACCCCGGAAACTTCAGCAGTATTTAATTTCTCTAGTAACTATGGTAAACAGTTGATTTATATCATCACAGGGTTAATCCTTGGATTTTCAATTCTGCTGCTTGATGCAAAGTTTTTCAGTGTGTTTTCGCCTATAGTTTATGGGATTACGATGTTGTTGCTCATGGCTGTACTGGTCGTAGGCCGTAAAGTGGCGGGTAACCAGGCATGGATTCCTTTAGGGGCTTTCAGGCTGCAGCCTTCCGAGCTGGCTAAATTTGGTACAGCACTGCTGGTTGCCAGGTATGTCGGAAATTTCAATCCCAAGTTCACAGATATTAAGTCTATTTTCTTTGCCGGACTGATCATAGGGTTTCCGCTCTTGTTGATTATGCTTCAGCCAGATACAGGATCTGCATTGGTATTCCTTGCTTTTATGTTCCCTTTATACAGAGAGGGGTTATCCGGTTATTTCCTCTTGATTTTTCTGGGGATGATCGTGCTGTTTATTGCTGATTTCCTGGTGCCTTCTTATATTCTGATTCCTATTATCGCAGCTGTTGGCGGGTTCTTTATTTACCAAAACCGGAGAAAGCAAAAGATGATGTTTTCTATGATCTTTACTACCATTATAGCTATTGGCTATTTATTTTTAGTAAAGGTCGCTTATGAAAAAGTTCTTGAACCGCATCAGCGTACCCGTATAGAAATTATGCTGGGTCTCAAAACAGACCCTAAAGGTGCTGGTTATAACGTAATACAATCAAAAATTGCTATTGGTGCAGGGCAGTTGACCGGAAGAGGGTTTCTGGAAGGCACACAGACTAAATACGGTTATGTACCTGAGCAAAGTACCGATTTCATCTTCTCTACCATTGGTGAGGAATGGGGCTTTCTGGGCTGTTCGGTAGTAATCGGATTATATATCTTTTTATTGTTAAGAGTCATTAACCTGGCCGAACGACAGCGTTCTACCTTTTCGAGGGTCTACGGATACTGTGTAGCAAGTATTATCTTTTTCCACGTTTTTATCAATATAGGGATGACCATAGGTATCATCCCGGTAATAGGTATCCCTTTGCCGTTTATTAGCTACGGGGGTTCTTCCTTGTGGAGTTTTACGGTATTACTGTTTATCTTCCTTAAACTGGATTCAAATAGAATGGGCTTTATTTAACGGTAAAGCGTTGATTTAATAATTCATAAAACTGATCTACTGTATCCTGTTTGGATGCCCAGTCATTTTTCACTGCATAATTGCGCTGTAAAAATTCATCTGCACTCTTGAAATCAGGCATTTTATTAACCAGGTCTATTGCTTCGGCATAAGCCAGGTTATAGCTATTAAACAGATCTTTGATATACCGCATTTTATCATTCAGACTGATCGCTTGTTTTAAGTCTTTAATCTGGACCCTGTTGCTCTCCGTGTTAATGTTTCTGGTATTCGTACTACCGGACAAGATATCGTTCAGTGTTGGCTTTGCTACCGGTTTTGTATCCTCACTATCTGTTTGATTTTGTACCGGAGCAAATAACTCTTCTTGAACAGGCTCTTCTTCTATTTCTTCTTTTATGTGTTCAATTACCGGAACGGATTGTTCTGCTACGGGTTCAATTGCGGGAGTAATTTCTTGTTCTACTGGTTCAGAAACATGTTCTGTTTCTGCTACTGTACGTTCTTCTTCTTCTTCTTCTTCTTCTTCTGCAGGATGTTCAGCTTCGACTTCTTCAATCTCAACCTCCGCTGCTGTTTCCGATACCAAAAACGGCTCAGGGCCAACCTCATCATCTTCTGACAATTGTATTCCCAGACTATCCATTTCTCTGAGTTTTTGCTTCTGAGCGATAATCAATTCTTCCTCTTTACTTAATGGCCTGTCAAAGATTGCATCTGCAGATCTCTCCTCAAATTCAAACCTATCTGTGGATGGTTTTTCATTTAGAATAAGCTCAAAATTAGACGGTTCGTTATCCAGTTTAAAAATATCGTCCAGAATAGGTTTTGCCGGCAATATTTCATGTGTAGAAGGATTTTGTTCATCATCATGCTCAGTTTCTGCATGCCCGGATAATATCCGCTGGACAGCACCGCTATTTATCTTCTTAATTATATCGACATGGTCAGATAAAAAATTGGCATTTGCCAGAAAAAGCTCAAGCTCTAATTCATTGAGTTCGCGGGGATTTTGAGCTAAATATTGGTACTGATCATTTAACTCATTGAGTATCTGCCCTATCTTTTTGAATATGTCCTCCTGGTTCATCATAGTAGTATAACGTAAGAATTGGTGATTTATGTTGATAACTAAACACTCAAAAGTACTACAAAATTTCGATATTCGCCGGTCATTACACCCCAGTATAAAGCATGTTATTTAGCGAACAAAATTACAGCAGAGGAGAATACGGCGGCAGCATTGAAGTAATTTGCGGCTCCATGTTCTCAGGAAAAACGGAAGAACTGATTAGAAGATTAAAGCGTGCAGAGATTGCGAAGTTAAAAGTAGAGATTTACAAACCTGCAACAGACACCCGTTATGACGAAACAGCAGTCGTATCTCACAATTATAACTCTATTGAAGCTACACCAGTGGCACACTCCTCTGCAATCTTATTACTTAAAGCCGATACACAAGTTGTTGGTATTGATGAAGCACAATTTTTTGATGATGAGTTGCCGGAAGTATGTAATAAATTAGCCAATAAAGGAATCAGGGTTATCATAGCCGGCCTGGATATGGATTTCAGTGGAAAACCTTTTGGCCCCGTACCAGCCTTAATGGCTATTGCTGAACTGGTTACTAAAGTAAATGCAGTATGTGTAAGATGTGGTAGCCCTGCTATGTATTCTTTTCGCAGGGTAGCCAGCGATGCTAAAATTCTACTTGGAGAGAAAGAAAGTTACGAACCAAGATGCAGGGTGTGTTTCCATACTAAGGATTAGGATCAGGTTTCACAAAATAGATATCCCCATCTTTAAAACTATACTGTTTAGTTACCTGTGCACGTTTACGCAGCTCGGTTAAGCCGATCAGGTCAGGATCATCTATTGTTTTGAACCATATCAAGTACATTGCCTTTTTTAGGAAGAATTCATAAACATCCTTCTTATCAACGCAATGTGGTAATGAGATAGCTCTTTGTCGCCCGTCAAAATATACAGCTTCTGCTGCATTGGAGTATAGCTCATATTTAGGTTTAAAAATCCGGGGATGTTCTCTGAGAAATCCTGCAGTCTGAGAATTTTTCCATGAATTATCAGCATAGCCGGCTATTCCATAATCTCTGGCTTCCTGATACATTCCATCTAGTTTTTTAAGTTCATTTAGCTCAAAGGCAATAGCGGCCAAACTTATAAATACTAAGGCCGTATAACGCAACGGCATAGATAACCTTCTGAGCGTTTTAGGTATCCAGCAGGTTATTGTAATTAGCATTGGAACAAATAAAGGGGAGATAAACCTATTATTAATCTGTTCAAAATGCGAGAGCGTAGAAACACCGATAATGAATACGGTGTAAACTATAAAAGAGGCCGTGAAACAATTCTCTGCCGTTGTATAATTTCCGGCAAACCAACTTCGTTTTAAAAACGCGATACAAATAACCACGAAAAGGAAAATAGAAACGAAAACATAAATTGCCGGGTGATTTTCCAGAACCGGAAACCACCAGCAGACTACCTTTCCGTAATAAAAAACATTATCTCTTAAAGAAGTTATACCAGCTTCCCTTGGACCAGTAAGTTCACCGGAAACCATTCTGTTACGAACCAGATTTGCAATCAGTAACAAAACAGAGAGAAGGCTAAAAATGAAGCAGTGAAGTGTTTTTTTCCGCCATTCGAAAGAACGATCAAAAACCATGACCATCAATCCTGTTGCAATAAGGGTAATACCCGCATAGCGCGTTACACAGGTAACGGCAGCAATCAGGGCACAAATTAACAGCCTTGTAATAGAATATGTCCTTAGATAGCTTGTAAGCGCAGCTATAAATAAAATCGTCAACAGGATAAATAACGTTTCTGACCATAACATGGTATAAACATCAAATAGTGACGGGCTGATTGCAATGGTTAATAATACAGTAACTTTATAGAGCCGGCTGCTTTCTCTGAAAAAATCTATCAGATAGCCAGTACAAAAAATCAACCCTGCAAAAAGTAAGGCATTCAAGTAGGGTGCACAGGTAACTATATCAACTCTGGAAAAAAAAGTTATTACACTCAGGAAAAATGGGTAAAACACAGGGAAATCGACTACTGGCTTAAGACCGTACTCTATCAGCGAGCCATGATCAAAAATATTCCTTGCTACGCTAACGTAAACAATAGAATCCGGAGAAAGTCCGATACCTGAATGACCGGTATAAATTAAGATCAGGATAAAACCCAGGAGTGAAACAAAAAAGCTATCCAGGTGTCTGAAAGCCAATAAACCAGCAATGGTCTTATTCATTTAGAGTTTAGAATCAATTATAATGTAACAAATATAGTGAATGAACGTTATTAATTAGATAATTTGTATATATCCTGGGGCTAAGATCAACTTTTGTAGAAGTTTTTGTGATAATTATAAAACACAATACAGTTAAGTTTTTTTTCTGTACCTTATCCTCTCATTACATCCAAATATCCTGCAACTCATTAAAGCTCAGCTTCTGTTTCAAAAAGGCCTAGAAATTGTTTTAAAAAATCATCTCCTACTACTGAATAATAAAATTTTACAAATACTTGAAATAGGTTAAAATTAGCAACATTATATTGTCAAATTTCAATAATTTAACTTAAATAACAGAAATACGCTACATTTACATTTATTTGTGTAAATTATAAATGGGAATATAAATTACTTAGTTGGCAAATGGAAGGAAAGGTAAAACTCGATCTTATTGAACAGCATGTGGTTGATTTCGTCAGAAAATTAAGAGCTGACAAGAAATTAAGACAGGAAGATATTGCCTATATAATTGGGGTTAAAGCATCTTTTATTGGTAATGTCGAAAATAGCGGTAATCCGGCAAAATACAATTTGAAACATATCAATGTATTCGCCGATCATTTCGGTTTATCTCCAAGAGATTTCCTGCCGAACGCAGCGCTGCTCGAAAAAAAAGACAAAAACCTATAGTCTGAAAAACGAACTGGTTTAACGGGTTGTTATTTATCCCGTTAAATCAGTTAATTTATATTTTTTCTCAGTGAGTTATACCATTCTTTATAAAATGCCCTGTAAACAGCGATTCGTTTCTCCAGACTTTCTTCTTTTTTCAACCTGTCATCCAGTAAAAGCAGCCTATCCCCATACCATTTATGAATTTCCTGATGTATTGGTATCCTATTCTTTTTATCACCAAGGCTTAGTCTCATCATTCCAAAAAGAGACATACATGAATTAGTTTCCACAAACTCTATCAGATTCAGAGCTCTTTCATATGCAATTGAAATATGGTTCATAAAATATTGCAATACTTGGTTTGCGGCAACACCATTCATCCTGCATAGCAGATTAAAATCAAATGTTAGTGATAAGGAATGGTATTCATCCATTTGAAAATTCGTGGGATAATCTACCAGTGGAGACATCTCAGTTTCCCATTCTTTCATCAGCAGGAAACTTTCTTTCATTTTATCTACCGTAGACAAATAAGCATTATCACTTAGATCACTCAGCATTAGAATGTACTTCAAAGACACCCGCTTTACTTTTCGATCTGTAACAGCCTGCACCTCGCCGTTGACTTCTGTTTTACAATCGATAACGATACTTGTCGCCCATAGTGATACAGCCTCCGTCTCGCCTCCATTAAACGCATAAAAAGAAACTCTGTTAATGAAATATTGCAACACCTCTTCATGTTTCAGATTGTTGACTGTACAGGCAACTTTGAAATCTTCAGTATAGGTTAACCTAACTCGTTCTTTTGAGTCCATATTATTTATTTTTAGTCCTCACAGGCATAACCATGTCCATGACTCAAGATTTTAATTTTGGTGAATTATACCTGACGAAAATTTCCTCAGGCAATCAAGGTAAAAAATTAACCGGAACTGATCATCAGAAAAATGAATCAATTGATGTTCTTATTCAGCGCATTATACCACTCCAGATAAAAAGTATTATAATTTCTTATTTTGTTTTCAAGATTACTTTCTCCCTCCTGTTTTTCATCCAGCTTCAATAATCTGGTTGCAAATTCCTTATACATTTCCTGTTGGGGCAAGATCTTATTCTTAACGCTTTCATGTTTACTGATCAGCAGTAATAAGAAAGCAGTACTTGGATCTGTTTTGACTGGTTGATGAAGATTTAAAGCTCTCTCTCTTGCCAAAGAAACCCTGTTAATAAAATACTGGAGCAGTCCCTGTATTTCTGTCCCATTCATTCTGCATACTAAATTAAAGTCGAATGTCAGATTGAGCAACACCCCGTCACTAGTCTGTATTTGCTTCTCATAATCTGTAATGGGAAGCATTTCTGAAGACCACTCTTTCATAATGAAAACACTACTATAGTTCTCTAAAGTTTTAGGAACATCATCATCCATGTTTAAAGCCGTAAGCTTTTTGATATATTTCAGGGAAATCTCTTGTATCCGGTGATCAGTTACAGATTGAGGCTCTCCCCCATACTCTTCTTTAAAGTCAATACAGACTGTAGTTGCCCATAAATAAATCGCCTCCATGTTACCACCTATAAACGCATAGAAAGAAACATGGCCGATAAAATATTGCAGCAATTCTTCGGGTTTCAAATTATTTATTTTACAGGCAATTTTAAATTCCTGAGTATAATTGAGTTCAATTTGTCTTTTTGTTTCCATCTTTTCTTATTCATTATGATTTAAACATAAAAACAGGTTTCTTTCTTCCAGGAAGATGAAACTTTATTCGGTCTGCAAAAACCTACAAAATAGCTTTATTTAGTTCTTAGGGAACATAAACCTCTAAAATAATAGTTTTGATTAAAAACACAGAAACATAGGGCATATTTTTTCTATATAAAAATAAATTTAACTCAATCTACTATTAATTTTTACTTATAAGTGCACTGAATTACAATAGGTTGTTAGTTTTTATAAATTATCATATGTGTTAATAATATTACCCAACAAAAGCATGAAATGACCAAAGCATTATATGTTATAATATTATTGCTGATTAAATTACTAACTTAAGCCCATGATACTTAAAAAAGATAGTTTTCATCAAGAGTCTATTTAAATCTACAAGGATTAAGAGCCTGTTTTAAAGGACATAACAGTTATTATTATTATATTCTACAATATAACTCGAATAACCTTTTTTTACTCCCTGTAATTACAGAAATAGGTGTTAAAACCAATTAAAAGTATAATTAAATTTTATTGCCAGATATAATTTCAATGAAATACACCAGTCTCTCCGATAATTCGTTGGTAGATTTACTAAAAGCTAATGACGGACTAGCTTTTAAGGAAATTTACGCCCGTTATTGGAAGGGAATTTACAAAGCTGCTTATGTAAAAATTTACCATAAAGAACTGGCAGAGGAGCTGACGCAAAATCTATTTGTAGATCTGTGGAGAAGAAGAGAAACCATTACTATAAATTCTCTGGACTGCTATTTATTTGGAAGCCTGAAATATAGTATCATTAACCATTACAAATCCCAGTTAGTTAAAGAAAAGTATCAGGATCATCTGAATGGTCAGAAACAAAGTATAAACAACAGTACTGACGATTTAGTGCTAGTAAATGACCTTTCTAAAGCGCTTAACCAGGGGATTGCTTTACTGCCTAAAAAGACAGGTGAAATCTTTAAATTAAGCCGGATCGATAACCGCTCTACAAAAGAAATTTCCCAACAACTGAACATATCTGAAAAAGTAGTAGAATATCATATTACACAATCCATTAAGAGTATGCGTTTCCATTTAAAAGAATACCTCTTTGTATTGCTCTCTTTTGCCTTTCTGCATAAATTTTAAATTTATTTTATTTTCATTTAGGGATAAGGTCCTTTAAACGTACATATAGTTTAAAGGCACCAAATGAAAAGACAAGCCCTTCATTCCTTATTAGAAAAATACTTGCAGAACAAATGCTCTGTAGAGGAATTGCTTGTGATTGAAAAACTGTATGGAATGCTTGACAGGGATGATCTGGAAGAAATTTATCCGAACGAATTACCTACGCTTGAGCAAAAACTGTGGGATAGAATCAACCTTGAAACATACATCAGCGATGAAGACATTGCGATAGAAGAACAGTTAACCCCGGTAAAAAGGTTACCAAGGATAATTTGGTTTGCTGCTACCGCAGCCATTGTTGCACTTACCTTGTTTACAGGATATCTGTTTTTGTACAATCATCAAAACCCTCAATATTTGGAGTTTCAGTCTCTGGCAAATATGCTGGAAAAGAAAAACAATACTCCCAACCCTTTAGAGCTCAAACTGGAAGATGGCAGTATCGTTATACTACAACCCTATTCCACTTTGTCCTATCCGCAGCACTTCTCTACTAAAATACGTGAAGTCTCCTTATCCGGAGAGGGGTATTTCCTGATCAGTAAAAATCCACACAGACCTTTTTTCGTCTACAATAAAAATGTGATCACACGTGTGGTAGGTACAAGTTTTATCATTAAAGCTAACCCATTTACTGAGGAGACACAGGTAATTGTAAAAACAGGAAAAGTAATGGTTTCCCGGAATGAGGATCAGCACTTACATCTTAAACATCTCTTCAATCAGGAAAAAAAGGTGGTGTTAACTCCAAATCAAAAAACAACCTACACTAAAGATAATGATGATTTTAAGACCACTTTAGTAGCAGACCCTATTCCAATAATTTCTACTGATAATCAAAAAACGGCCAATTCAAGCTACTTATTTGAAGAGGCGCCTATAACAGAAGTCCTGAATCAGTTGCAGACTACTTATGGGATTGAGATCATTATTGAAGACCAGGAGCTCTACAACAATACGTTTACAGGAGACATTTCCAAACAGAATTTATACAAGAAACTAGACCTGTTGTGTCATACTATAAAGGCACATTATGAAATATCAGGTACTAAAATAATTATCAAAACAAAATAACCGATCAACAAACCTAACCAACCAAAAATCAATTAGCCTATGGGCCATGTAAATTCTACTAACCAAATTCTTCAAAAAAAAGGCTGACAAAGTTCCCCAACATTGCCAGCCAACAATCTCTGTACGAAATTTTCACATTAACGAACAAAAACTTCTAAAGGTATGAAAAAAAAGCGATTTGTTGCTTTAATCAAAACAGCAATGCGGATATCCATGACACAAATTTTTCTTGGCATTTTATTCACCTGCACTTCATTCGCAAAGAATGTTACGGGGCAGGAAATATTAAATAAAGAAATCTCTATTAATATCAATCAGGGCCAGATTAAACAGATCCTGGCTGAGATACAACAATTGACTAGTGTCAATTTTGTATACAGCTCAACCATGATCAAAGCTCAGCGTAAGATTACTGTAAATGCAGTAAACAAACGTCTGGGGCAGATACTGGATGAGGCTTTAAGTCCACTAAATATTTATTATAAAGTAGAAGATAATCAGATCCTGCTTTATGAGAAAGATATTTCCGCATTACCATCCGGTATATTGGCTAATCAAAATCAGATCACTGTAAAAGGAAAGGTAACATCCGATAAAGGTGAACCATTGCCTGGCGTAAGTGTAAATATAAAAGGAACCAAAATTGGTACTACTACTGATGGAAATGGTGGTTACGCCATCATAGCACCATCACCAGATGCGATATTGGTATTCTCTTATATCGGCTTCACCGCCAAAGAACTCCCTGTGAACGGACGCACCACCCTGAATGTACAGCTTGTGGAAGAACTTACTTCTTTGGGAGAAGTTGTTGTGGTAGGTTATGGGACACAAAGAAAGAAAGATTTAACCAGTGCTGTATCGGTAGTAAATGTGGGCTCAATGATCAAACAGCCTACTTCGTCAGTTAACAACCTTTTACAAGGTCAGGCTTCAGGAGTGACGGTCTTAGGCTCAGGACAGCCAGGAGAAGAGCCTCAGGTGAGAATCAGGGGTGTCAATACATTCGGG
>Ga0193752_1003272_pt1 | contig 11284 bp, 8 predicted proteins | sample H1c1metaG_FD_144924 | JGI IMG/M metagenome (GOLD analysis project Ga0193752, IMG submission 144924) | Soil microbial communities from a riparian zone of the East river system, Colorado, United States - H1c1 | ecosystem: Environmental > Terrestrial > Soil > Riparian zone | place: USA: East River... | reverse complement strand
CGGCAACAGCTCCTGCACCTTGGCGCGGAAGCCGCGATCGGAGCGCGCCTTGGTGATCACGCCGATCACCGGCATGTGCTTGGCCAGCATCTCGTGCAGCTCGATCTCAGCGGTCTCGACGCGCGCGCTGTCCTCGTTCACGCACAGCCACGCGATGTGGATGTGCTTGCATGGATCGGGATCACGGCCGCGCTCCATGACGTGCCGCTCGAGCAACGTCAGTGTCTCTTTGTACGCTGCGATCTCGAGGCCGCGCGTGTCCCAGATCGTCAGCGGCATGCCCGCTTTCGTGATCTCGCGCGTGTGCTGCGTGACTGGGCGGCCCTGACCGGTCGCGGCGAGATTGCCCTCGAACACCGAGTTGATCAGCGTGCTCTTGCCGACGCCGGTGCGACCCGCGATCAGAATGTTGATGTGGCCGAGCTCGCGCTTCGCGCGCTCTGCGGCCTGCAGAATCTCCGCTCCGATATCGAGTCCCGGCATTGCCGCACAGTCTGGCCCGGTTTTGCTCGATCCGTCGAGGAAGAGGGCGGTGTTTGCCGCCCTCCTCGGCTCGCACTACCTCAAGGTGATGTCGTCGATGCTTGCAAACTCCAGCGTGCCGCTCGCGGTCGCGACCCAGCGCAGCTGCAGCGTGGCGGTGCGCGCGGTCGCAGGCAGCGTGTGCGTGAAGGAGCGCCAGCCCGAGGTGCCGCCGAGGGTGTTGACGACCACCCAGTTGGCTTCCACGGTGCAACTCGCGATGCAGTACGCCACGCGGGCAGCTTCACCCGAGTCGTAGCGCGCCACGTCCAGCCAGTACTCGAGGGTGAGCGGTCCGCTGCCGCTGCTCGCGTTGATCGCGCGCGACACGATGCGACCCGTGTCATCGATCTGCGCGCCCCGAGTGCCAGTCGTGCCCGGTCGATCGCCCGCCGTGGTGCTGACGGTGGCCGTGCCTTGCGTCGTGAACTGGCTCAGACCGTTCTGCTCGAAGCTCTCGCTGAAGAGCGGCCCGGCCGGGATGTCGTTGGGATTCGGCACGACGAACGACACGTCGGAGCTGGCCTGCCCACCCGTACCGTCGGTGACGAGCCCGGTCGCGAAGTACTCGCCGGGCCCAAGGAAGATCCGCACGCTCCAGGTGGAGATGCCGATCGCGCGCGTCGCGAAGAACGGGATACCGGTACCGAAGAACAACACCTCGACCGAGACGATGTCGTTGTCGGGATCGGAAGCCGTACCGGAGAGCAGCACTTCACCGGTCGCGCCGTTCACGTTCACGGTGACCGGGCTGATCGTCGGCAAGCGCGGGTTGAACGGTGGCAGCGCTGCGCTGCACGTCGGATCGCGCACCACGATGTCGTCGATGCGAACACGCTCGCTGAGCGTGCTGCTCGCGTTGCTGGTCCAGCGCAGCTGCAGCGAGTCGGTGCGGGCCGCCGCGGGTAGCGTGTGCGAGTACGTCTGCAGGGCCGTGGTCCCGCCCACCGTGTTGACCGTGATCCAGTTGCTCGCGGTCTCACAGCTCGCGGCGCAGTACTGCACCAGGACGCGCTCGCCTGCATCGAGGCCCGTCACTTCCATGCGGTATTGCAAGGTCAGCGCGGGTGCGGTGCCGGCGAAGATCGAGAACGACGTCATCGAGCCCGTGCCCGCGATGTTCGCGAGCATGTTCCCGCTGACGGTCGCGGTCGTCACCGCACCGCTGAGTTGGAAGAAGCCCTCGAGCTCGTTCTGCTGGAAACCAGCGATGAAATAGGACGAGGTGCAGGGCGGGATGCAGCCGTTCTGGTCGTTGGAGCAGACGAGCCCGGTTGCACATGTGAATGGTCCCGGAGCTACGCAGCCCTGGCCCGGGATGCAGGTCTCGAGGCCGTCGCACAGCGTGCCGTCGAGGCACACGAACACGTCGGGCGCGTTGAGGCAGCGGTCGGTGGTCTCGTCGCACGAGTCGTCGGTGCAACCGATCAGGTCGTCGCACGCCGGCCGGCGCTTGGTGCAGCGGCCCATCACGCACGCTTCGGCTCCGGTGCAGAACAAGCCGTCGTCGCACTGCGCGTTGCCCGTGCACTCCGTGCCCGCGCCCAGCGTCGCGACCTGCACGTCATCGATATAGAAGCCCGCGAGGCCTTCGAAGGCCGACCCGACGTCGTCGAAGCTGAAGCGCACGACCATGTTCGCAGAGCTCGCGCCCGTCGGCAGCAGCGGGAACAGATCGATCACAGTCGAGCTCCACGCATCGGGACCGGTCTCGGGCAGCGTGCCCTCACGGTTGCTGGCCACGTCCTTGAACGGGCCGCCATTGACCGAGATCGAGACCACCGCGCGATCGGCAAACTCGTTTCTACGGGTCTCGAGCAGGTAGTTGAAGCGCAGCTTCGTGATCGCGTTGCCGGGCACCGCGAACGCGGGCGACGTCAGCGTGGCGGTGTTGCGGAGGGCATCACTGTTGAAGCTGCAGGTCGCGTCGTTGCCGAAGTAGTAGCTGGTCGGCTGGGAGTGGCCCGGTAGCGCCGACGCGCACGCCGTGGTCAGGTGCCAAGCGAGGTCGCCGCTGGTCCTCGCCGGCGTGAAGCCGCCCGGGCCGCTCTCGAAGTCGCGATTCAGCACCAACGTTCGCGACGCGCTGCGGAACGATAGGCACGAGCCCGCGGCCGGCGAGCGCGCCGCGTTGCCGACGGCGTCGGTCGCGGTCACGGCGTAGAAGTAATTGGTGTCGGGCGAGAGCCCGCTGAGCGGGAGCCTATGGCTGATCGCCAGCGCGCCGGTGCGGCTCTGCGTGAGCGCGCTGCAGCTCGTGCCGAAGTCCACGCGCGACGTGGCGGGCTCGGAGGTCGTGAACAGAACGGCCGCGGTGATATCGGTGACCTCGCGTGCCGCGACGCCCGCGATCGCAGGCGCCTGGCAATCCGCGGCGACCGTTGTCGTCACCGTGGCCGCCCCGCCCGAACCGCTATTGGCGTCCTGGTACCGCAGCGTGACGGTCGCGCCGTTCTGCACCTGCAGCGTGCCGTTGTTCGGCGCCGCGGCACCCATCGCCACCGGCAGCTGGGCCGCGAAGAAGCCGGGTTGACCGGCGGCTTGCTGGATCGTGACGTTCTCGCTGTCGCCCGTGCTCGCGCTCACCGTGATCCCAGCGGAGCCGCTGAGGTTAGAGTCGCGCAGCTCGATCCGAAGGTTGCTGTTGCACACGGCCGAAGGGCGCACCGTGAACCGGCCGAGCGCAGCTTGGCCGCTGTTTCCGAAAGCGGTCGTGTTGAGCGTGTCCTCCGTGCCGGCGAAGCCTTCGTCCAGCGAATAGGTGTCGAGACCGAAGTCGACGTCGAGATCGTCCGCGCTGCCGAACGTGCCGTCCGGACCGACGCCCACCGTGTTCGGGATGTCGCCGCCTTCGTCCATGATGTTGGCGACGGTGTTGCCGTTGGTGGTGTGGTAGTTGCCGAGGTAGTGACCGGCTTCGTGGGCGACGATGTTGCCGACCGCGGTTCCGATCAGCGCGATCATGCTGGCGCCCGGCGCCCGCGGGATCTGGTCTAAGAGCCCGGGCTCACCGTCAAAACCTGCCAAGAGGTCGAGCAGCACGACCGCCGACTCCTGCGTGCCGAAGTTGCCCGGGTCGATCGACTGCGCGATGCCGATGGTGAAGATGCCGAGCTGCTCGACCGTGCCGCCGACGATGACGCGGCTGACGTTCGGATCGCTACCCGGATCGAGGTGATCGCGGCTGTTGCGCAGGTCGATCGCCACGCGCGGGTTGAGGCCGCGCGCGATCAAGTCGGCGCTCAAGCTCTCGCGCGTCGCGTTCATGATCGCGGTGATCACGGCGCTCTCGTCGGCTGCGGTCAGGCCAAGCTCGGTCAGGAAGCTGGACAGCGGTGAAAGCGGCCGTGTGCCGGGGGGACCGTCGAAGATCGCCGGATCGACCTCCGCGCCGTTGAAGTCAACGAACACCACCTGCGTGCCGCCGGCTTCGAGCTTGGGGCGGAACACTTGGAGATCGACCTGATAGCTGCCGGTGGCACCGCCGACCGAGAGCGCGTACGTGCCTGCGGTGTTGACGATATAGGCGAGCGCCGCGCCCGCATCCGACGCGCGGTCGCCGGGCAATGGAGAAGCCTCCGGGTACAGGAAGCTCGCGTCCACCACACTGTTGATCAGCACGGAGCCATTGGGCGCGCGCAGCTCGAGTGGCCGCGCCGTCGCAACGGCCGCCGAGATCACATCGCCCGCGCGCAATGAAAAGGAGAAGAAGTCGACGTCCGTGGCGCTGCCGATGCTGCCGCTGAGCCGAGCCGCGGGGTCCGCCGCGCTGCCGAAGCTTGTCACCGGGTCGGCGGTGGCCTGCGTGTTGTTGGCCTCGCTCTCGGTCGTCGCGACCAGCTGAGCAAACGACGCCGAGCTGCGGGGTCTGAAGCCGCTCGCCGCCCACTGCGCGCGCTTGTACGACGACCAATAGTTGAAGTCCGGCGTCGTTCCCGGTGGTAACAGCGCGAGCCACGGGTTGGCCGACGTGGGCGTTACGCCCTGCAAAGCCTGCAGCCTGAGAGCTGCTTGTTTCTGCGCGGTGACGTCTCGGTCGCTTTGCGACCGATCGCCACCGAGTGGTGAAGCTTCGCAGCCGACGGCGGCTGCCAACAACAAGCACGCGAGAACGCGCGTGCGCTTGCACATTGTCGACATGGATATCCCCTCCGCGAAAAGAACGATGTACGCCGTTCTATCCGCATCCGGTTCCGTCGATTGATAAAATATTGTGAGATCGGTGTTTCATAAAACACCTGTTAGACATCGCGCTCGTTGCAAGAGCGCTCGCAACCATTGCTCTTTGAGCAAACAAGGTTCGGCCATTGGCTAGCCCACAATTGATCGAAAAACGCATGACAATGGCGCTCGCAATCGTGACTATGGCCACGATGCAACGCTTGCGGTCGTTCGTGCGCGTGCTCGGGTGGCTCACCCTGGGCGTGGTCTTGGTGCTGACCGGCATCGGTGCGGTCTACACACCCAATACCGAGATCCCGGCGGGCGTCGCCGGTCATCACGTGACGGTCGCGGGGGTTCCGTTGCGCGTCCTGCAGCGCGGCAGCGGTCCCGACGTGCTGCTCATCCATGGCTCGCCGGGCTGCATCGAGGATTGGACACCGCTGATCGATGCGCTCGCCGGCGCCGCGCGCGTGACCGCCTATGATCGACCCGGTCACGGCTACAGCGGCGACTCCGGACAGTATTCATACGCACACAACGCGGACGTAGCGCTTGCGCTCATCCGTGAGCTCGGCCTGACGCACGTAACGGTGGTCGGTCACTCGTACGGTGGCACCACCGTGCTCACGCTCGCGCTGCGCGCAGCGCCGGCGATCGACGCTTATGTGTTCGTGGACGGAGGCGCGTACACACCGCCGGGCGTGCCGGGACCGATCTTTGCGCTGCTCGAGCCGCCTTTGTTTGGCATGGGTATCGCGGCCGTGATCGGTGCACCGATCGCGCGCCGGCGGGTGCGCGACGAAACGCCCAAGATGTTTCGTACGATGCCTCCTCCGCCCGGCCTCGTGGCGCTGCGCGCGCAACTGTTCTCGACCCCGAAGACGGTGCACGCGCTCGCCAAGGAATGGCGCGGTGCGGCCGGTTGGCTCGCCGCGCAGAGCCCGCGCTATCCGAGCATTCACAAGCCGCTGCACATCATCGCGCAAGCAGAGGATGCATTCCGGCGCGAGACCGCACAGCGCCTGCACCGCGACGTCGCTCACTCGTCGCTGCTTTTACTTCGTGGCGCCGGGCACCATTTGCAAATCGAGAAAACCGACGAAGTCGCCGCGGTGATTCGCAACGCGATCGCGCTTTAGCTCGTCGAGGCCGTCTAGGCGGGCATGCAGCGAGGAAGCCCATCGGCGATGAACGCCGCGTGGGAGCTGGCCGAGCGGAAGTGATCGAGGACCGTAAGGCGGCCGTCCCGCACCTCGATCAGATCGATCGACATGACATGCGCTTGGCCGTCTTCGCGCACTCGGTAGAAGGCGACCGCAGGCACGCCACACGCGCTGATCGCGACGGCTCGGAACAGCTTCGCGTCCAGGCTCGCCCGCAGCCGTAGGCTGAGGAAGCGCCGGATCGCGTCGCGGCCGCGGAGCCAAGTCGGGATCGGCGGCATCGAGAGCGTCGCGTCCTCGTGCAGCAGCGCGACGATGGTCTCGAGATCACCGCTCTGCCACGCCGTCATGTAGCGGTGGAGCAGCGCTTGGTCGATCGGTTGGTTGTGCTCGGGCGACCACTGCGCGCGCGGGCCGACGCGTTCTTCGAGCGCGACGCGAGCACGGTGCAAGGTGCTGTTGGCGGCCGAGACGGTGCTTTCGAGCGCGCTCGCGGTCTCTTCGGCCGAGAGCCCGACGACATCGCGCAATAAGAGCACCGCGCGCTGCGCGGGCGTCAGGATTTGCAGCGCGGCGACGAACGCGAGCGCCACGCTTTCTTTCAAGGTGTACTGGGCGGCGGGATCGCTGGCCGCTCCGCTGAGCCAGCTCGAAGGTGTCGGCTCGATCCAGTGGTCATCGGGCGTCGCCGGCGCTGGCTCGCGCTCCGGCTCGCTCGGCGGGCTCAGCTCCGGGCCGCGCGCCCGTCGTGGCCGCTTCTTGAGCTCATCGAGGCAGACGTTGGTGGCGATGCGATGCAGCCAGGCGCGCGCGAGCGTCTTGTCCTCGAGCGTGTGCAGCGACCGGAACGCGCGGATCAGGGTCTCTTGCACCATGTCGTCGCTGTCGTGCGCCGACCCGAGCATTCGATAGCAGTGGAGCCGCAACAGCGCGCGATGGGGCTCCACCAGGGTCTCGAACAGCGCCTCGAAATCCGTCATTGCGCTCCGCTCGCGGCAGCAAAGGTCTTACGAAGGCTATCGCGGGTGATCATGCGCTCGCGCCACGCAGCAGCGTTCGGGAAAGCGTGCAGGTCCAGGCCGCAGCTCTCGGTCAAAGAGACATGGGGGGCGAGGCAAAAGTCCGCGATGGTCAGTCTCCCGCAGAGATACTCGCGGCCCGCGAGCGCTTGATCCAGCACCTTCGCCACCACGGCGAACTCGGCGATGCCCTGTTGCACGATCGATTCGTCCGGCTCGCCGAGGCCACCGATCCTCTTCGCCACGCGCTCGAACGCCACCTTGCGGAGGGCCGGCCCGAAGTGGGCGGCGTGCCAGGCGAGCCAGCGGTCGACGTCCGCGCGCTCGCGGGGGCTCGCCGGCGCCAAATCGATTCGATCGGCCTTGGCCGCGATGTAGCCGAGCATCGAGCTCGACTCCCACAGGGTGAAGTCGCCGTCCTCGAGGATCGGCACGTGGCCGTTGGGGTTCTTGGCCATCATTGCGGCCGTGCGCGACCCTCCTTTGAAGATGTCGACGGTGACGGTCTCCAGTGCGACGCCGACCTCGTGGGCGAGCGCGACGACCTTCTGGCAGTTGGGTGAGAGCGGGTACTGGTAGAGCTTCATGACGGTCCTCGGAAGCGCGGGGGTTGGGGGCTGAATCGCGCTCTTTCCCGGTAAGACCGACCTCACGCGCAAAACTGTTCGCGTGGCCACGATTGCGAGCGTCACCGCGGGTTGCCCGTGCAACATTGCCGCGTGCCCGAGAGCCCGCCGAGAAGTGAGGCGCAGAGCGCGCTGCGCTGGACGGTGCTCGTGCTGGTCGGGCTTTCGTTGTTCACGATCATCCCGTTGTGGGTGCCCGTGGTGCTCGCAGCGTGGAGCGCGATCCTCACGCGGCCGCTTCAGCAGCGCGTGGCCAAGCTGGTGGGCGGTCGCAGCCGCGCCGCCGGTATGGTCACCGTGGTGCTCGTGCTGGCGGTGCTGACGCCGGTGGTCATCACCGCGCTTTCGCTGTCCGGGTCGCTGGTCGACCTGGTCACGCGTTTGAGTCACACCGAAGACGGCGTGCAAGCGATGAACGCGCTGGTCGCGAGCGAGAGCGGTCCGGAGCCGCTCGACCTCGCCGACACTCGCCAGCTCTTCGATTTGATCCGGCGCCACGGTGTGAGCGCGCTCGGCACGGTTCGCGACCTGTTCGGTGCGTTCGCTGCGGTGGCCGTCGGCCTGTTCGTGTTCGTATTCGCGTTCTACACGTTCCTGGTCGATGGCACGCGCGCGTATCGGTGGATGCTCGACTACTCGCCGCTCTCACCTGCTCACACCGTGCGCATGGCGGCCGCGTTCGAGGAGACCGGCCGTGGCCTGTTTCTGAGCCTCGGCGGCACCGCGCTCTTCCAGGGCAGCCTCGCGACGATCGGCTACCTGATTATCGGCGTTCCGCAGGCGCTCATGCTCGGCATGCTGACCTTCGTCGGCTCGTTCATTCCGCTCATCGGGACGGCCTTGGTGTGGGGGCCGGTCAGCGCCGGCATGCTGCTCCTGGATCGAAGCGGCCAGGCGGTCGCGGTGCTGGTGCTGGGCCTGGTGGTCTCTTCGCTCGACAACTTCGTCCGCCCCTGGTTGTCGCGCTACGGGCACCTTCAGCTGCCGACGTTCGTGATTTTCGTGGCGATGCTGGGCGGTATCGCTGCGTTCGGCGCCGCTGGGCCCTTGCTGGGACCGCTCATCGTACGGCTCGCCGTCGAAGCCCTGGATATCTGGAGGAAGGAACGAAGCGAGCCGTCATAGGTTAGACTGGCCAGATGTCGACGAACGCAGCCGAGTCCTACATGCGCGGGTGGTCATTCGCTGCGAGCGGTCAGAGCGGTGACCAAGAGGGCGCCGATCCGCACCACGAGCGAGGCCGCGCCGCCGGTATCGCGGCGTTGGCGTGCGTCGCCGGCCGGTCGGTCGAGTACCGTGAGGGGTGGAAGGACGCTGCGCGCGGTGCGTCCGTTAGCCGCGTCGGCGCATACATGCTGGGAGCCGCAGACGGCGAAGTGGCGAAGAAAATCGCGTCCGCAGCGGCGCAGAAGCTGTAGGTCCATGCGCCGCGTCTGGTTGGCCGGGTTGTGCGGGCTACTGCTCACGAGCAGCGGCTGCAGCGGCTCCACTGGCACCGGCGGCGTCGATGGCGGCACGCAGCCCGACGGCATGCGCGATTCCGGAGGGCTGCCCATGGGCGGCGCTGCGGCGGGTGCGGGTAGCGCGGGTGCATCGGGCGCATCGGGCGCATCGGGCGCCGCAGGCAGCGCGGGCGCGTCCGGCCAGTCATCGGTAGAGGATGCGAGCGTCGCCGACGCCGCAAACGACGCCGGCCCCGATGTGGAGGTCGTCGATCCCGGCGCGCGCGTCTTCGATCGAACGATTCTGCACGAGGTGTCGATCACCGTGGCGCCTGCTGATTTGCCGAGCCTCGACCAGCGCACCGATACGCGCGTGCCCGCGACGCTCGTATTCGATGGCGTCACGCTCACGCAGGTCGGCGTGCGCAACAAAGGGGCGACGAGCTTTCAGCCGGTCTCACAGAAGCCGGGTTTCAGCATCAAGCTCGACGAATTCGTGCAAGGCCAGAAGCTCGATGGCCTGAAGAAGCTCGCGCTCAACAACACGGTGCAGGATCCAACGTGGTGCAACGAGATCCTGACCTATGACACGTATCGCAAGGCGGGCTTGCCCGCGCCGCGCGTCGCGCACGCGGTCGTCAGCCTGAACGGCGAGCCCAAGGGCATCTACACGATCATCGAGCCGATCAACGCCCAGTTCTTGGCTCGCCATTACGGCGCTGACTTCGATCAAGGAAATCTCTACGAAGGCCCGTGGGACTTCACGAAGTCGGTCGACGAAGCGGATCTCAAAGACGAGGTCGAAGAGATGCGCAGCCGCGACGATCTACGCGCGCTCACGGACATCGTGCTGTCCGAAGCGGACGCGACGTATCCGGAGCGTTTGGCGACCGTGCTCGACGTCGAGCAGCTCATCTTGGGCTACGCGATCGATGTCGTGACCGTGGCGTGGGATGGCTATGCCTACGACGCGTGGAACTTCTATTTGTACGATCACCCGGGCGATAGCCGGTTCGTGTTCCTGCCGGCAGGCGCCAACTGGCCGTACTTCCGCGACGCGGCGGATGCAGCGCCGACGATCGATCCGATGGAGCTGCCACAGCTGTGGGGCAACTCGGATCCGGTCGGCTTTCTCGCCGGCGAGCGCGTGCGACGGATTCCGGTGCTCCATGATCGCTACGTGGAGCTGCTGATCGACGTCAACCACAACGCGTTCGACGTGCCCGCGCTGCACGCCGAGTTCGATCGCTTGCGCACGGTGCTTCACTCGACCTCGCGCACCGACGACGCGACGCAGCGCGATCTGGCCACGTTCGACGACCACGTCGACATGGCCTACGACTTCGTCGCGGACCGCAAAGCGTACTTGCTCGAGCAAGGCTACTGAGCGGGTTCAAAGCGGATGAGCGACGAGCAACCCAAGAACAAGCTGCACGGCGTGACGCTCGAGCGCATCGTCACCGAGCTCGTCGCCCATTACGGCTGGCCCGAGCTCGGCCAACAAGTCGACATCCGTTGCTTTCAATCGGACCCGAGCGTCGCGTCCAGCCTCAAGTTCCTGCGCCGCACGCCGTGGGCGCGCGCGAAGGTCGAGAGCCTCTACCAGTTCATGCTGCGCGAGCAGGCCCGCGCATTGAGAAGCGGTGGCTGAAAGTACGACCCGCGAAGTGCTCTATGGCGCGCGCGAGTCCGTTCACTCCTGCGCGGCTTGCGCGGCTTTAGCGGCCGTAGCGCTGTGCGTCTCGGCGGCCTTCTTCATCCAGGCGCGGAGCTTCTCGATGTCGCGCGGGACGGTGCGCGAGGCGGCGAACATGCAGCCAGCCAGCAGCAGGTTCAGCACCGGCACGATGTACATCGCTTGCCGCAGGCCGGTGCCCTTGAAGGGCTCGAGCGCGGGGCCGGCGGTGGCGGTCACGCCGGCCGCCAATGCGGCGACCTGCGTGTAGTGGTCGCTCATCTTGCCGAGCACGATCGGGCCGAGCGAGGCGCCGAGCAGATACATCGCGCAGAAGTACGTGGCCATCGCGATGCCGCGCAGCGACGGCTCGACGAGGTCTTGGATCGTCGAGTAGGTGGTCGAGTAGTAGACGTACATCGCGGCGACGCCGAGGGCCATCGGGATGGCGAAGGCCATCGGGCTGCCCGCAGCGGCATCGACGGCGAGGTACGTGAGCGGCGCGGCGATGAAGAACATCCCCGCCGACAGCAGCATGCGGCCACCCGGCCAGCGCTTGGTGAGGTAGTCGGCGAGCACGCCGCCGAAGATCAGGCCCGGGATGCCGGAGAAGCCGTAGACCACCATCGAGTAGTAGCCGGCCTGCGCGATGTCGACGTGGTGGTGGCGGATC
>Ga0193752_1003271_pt1 | contig 11285 bp, 9 predicted proteins | sample H1c1metaG_FD_144924 | JGI IMG/M metagenome (GOLD analysis project Ga0193752, IMG submission 144924) | Soil microbial communities from a riparian zone of the East river system, Colorado, United States - H1c1 | ecosystem: Environmental > Terrestrial > Soil > Riparian zone | place: USA: East River... | reverse complement strand
CTCGAGAGTGGCGGCGGCGGACGCGATCAGATGATTGCGGTCAGCCTTTGCTCTCATGGGTGCACCGTCTGGGCAACGCGACGGGCGTCCCTGATGTGCCGGTAGAGCGGGAAAACGAGGGCAATCAGTGCCAGCACCATGAGGAGCCCGCTGATCGGTCGGGTGAAGAACACCGTCCAGTCATTCCGGAAACTGATCATGCTTGTCATGAATGATGACTCCGCCAGGGGACCGAGTATCGACCCGAGGACGAGCGGCGCGATCGGGAATTGGAGCCTTTCGAAGACGTAACCGAGGACACCGAAGGCGATCAGCAGATAGAGGTCGGAAAGGTTGTTTCGCGCGGCGAATGCCCCGATGAAGCAGAAGAGCACGACGAAGGAAGAGATCAATGCCTCCGGCAGCGCCAGGACCTTGACGAGGGGCCGGATGGCGAAATACCCGATGACGCACATGCCGATGATGCCTGCGAACAACGAGGCGAAGATCGAGTAGACGATATGCGACGACGAGACGAAGACCTGAGGGCCGGTGTGCAGGCTGTGAAGCAGGAATGCGCCCAGGATGATGGCGGTCGCACCGCTGCCTGGAATTCCCATGGCAATCAGCGGCACCATTGCCCCACCGACCGAGGCGGTCGCCGCAGCTTGTGGAGCGACGATGCCCTCCGGAATGCCGGTTCCGAGCTCGGCGCGACGTGCGCCATATTGCCCTTCTGCACCGTAGGCAACGAAGGAAGACACCGTGGCCCCCGCGCCCGGAACGAGGCCGACGATCGTGCCGATGGTGGTGCCGCGGAACAGGCTGGCCTTAAGCGCCCGGATCTCACCGATCCGTGGCAGGCGGGTGCGGATGGAGGCGACTGTCTGAGGTACGGGCGATGAAAACCCTTGCTCCATCCGTACGAGAACCTCCCCGAGCCCATAGGCGCCCACCATGATGATGAGGTACTCGACTCCGTCGGCGAGCATCGGAATGCCGAAGGCGAAGCGCTCTGTCCCGTAGATGGAATCGGTGCCGACGGTTGCGATGAAAAGTCCGATGAACAGGCTGATCAGCGCATTGACGATCGAGCTTCCTGCAAGCGAAACGACGGTGGTGAGGCCAAAGAAGACGAGTGCGAAGTACTCGGGCGCCGAAAAGGACAGCGCGAATCTCGCCACCGGATGCGCGAGCGTCACCATCACGATGGCGGACACGAGGCCACCGCAGAGCGCGGCGATCAGCGTCCAGCCGAGCGCCTTCGCCGCCTCACCCTTCTTGGCCATGGCGAAGCCGTCCCAGAGCAAGGGAACGTCCATCGGCTCACCGGGAATACGAAAGAGGATCGAGGTGAAGGCGCCGCCGTACGTGCCTGAAACATACATCGCCGTCAGCAGGATGATCGCGGGAGTGACACTCAGGGAATAGGTGAAAGGGAGCGCAAGCACGACTCCCATGATCAGCGTCAAGCCCGGCAGAACGGCGACGAGCATTCCGAGGACGAGGCCCAGGAAGAGCATCGCCGCATTCATCGGCTCCAACAGTGAGAGAAAGCCTGCTCCGAGCAGCGTGAGTGTTTCCACGATCAGCGTATGCCCATTACCGACATCGCCGCATGGCTGCAGGCCGAGAACGGCGCGACGCCCAAGGGCAGCGCGATGTACACCACACGCATGAAGACGAACATGAGCACGACGCTTCCGCCTACGCTGGACAACCAGATGACGACATGGCGGCGGTAGCCGCCAAGGTAGCCGAAGACCGCCAGGAAGAGGATCGTGGAGAGAAGGAAGCCGAACTTGTCGAGCAGGTTGACGTAGGCAATGGCGGCGGTGACGCCGGCGATGACGCGCCGCAGGTTCCCCGGCGGCGCAACCGCTGGCGGTGGTTCAGTCGCTTCCTCGGCAGCGTGACGCAAGTTGTCAAACAGCACGATCCTTACGATCTCGTAGATGCAAGTGGCCAGCAGCGCACCGAGGATCATCTTCGGCCACAGCTCAGGCCCGATCCGCCCTCCCGGCGCTGAGAACTCTAGGACGGAGGCGAGATAGAAGAAGTACCCGCCCACGGCGAGCCCGAGGGCGTACGGTGCGGCCTTGCGGGCCTTGTGCCAACCCGTGCCTGAGACTGCGGCCATGCTCCAGTCCTATTTGGTCGGGGTCGAGCGAACGATGGCAAGCATGTCTTCGAGGTCTCGGCGCATCAGAGGCAGCGCTTCCCGAGTGGGCACATAGCTCTTCTCCGAGGCCAGCGATTCCTTGAGAAAGGTCTTGTACTTTGGAGTCGAGACGGCGCGGGCCAGCGCTTCGCTCAGCGCGGCAATGCGTGCGGGATCGGTTCCGGCCTTCACGATCACGGCACGTCGCTGGGGAAGGTTTATCTCGTACCCCATCTCTTGCGAGGTCGGCGTCTCGCGCAGTTCAGGCAATCGCTCGTTGTTGAAAAAGATGATCGGTCGCATCTGCTTGCCGTCGACGAAGGTCCCGACGTTGCCCGCGGGAGAGTAGAGCGCATCGACATGGCCCCCGAGCAACGCTGAGTAGCGCTCGCCGGGCTTGGCGAAGGGAACGGCGTTGATCTTGAGGCCCTTGGAGAGCAGGTAGTTGATCGTGATCTCGTCCGGACTGCCGAAGCCGGAGATCGCGATCTTCACGGGATTCGCCTTTGCCGCTGTCTCGAACGCCTTCCAGTTTGGATAGCGGTCGGCCGCAACATACAGACCGGACGGCAACTGGATGACGATGCCCAGGGTCACGAAGTCGTCCATCTTCCACTTCTGCGGCTGCGTCGCCAGCAGGGCGAAACTGTCCCAGGCGAGGATAGCGATGCTGTAGCCGTCCGCCGGACCGGCAATCAGCTTGGTCATCCCGGTGTTGCCCGTACCGCCCGGCACGTTGACGACGGGCACCGAGACCTTCAGTTCCGTTTCGAGAAGCGCCGCGATCATCCGTGCCGTTTGATCGGACCCTCCACCGGGCCCCCATGGCACGATGAACTCGATCGGTCTCGAGGGATACTTTTCCTGGGCAAACGCGGGCAGGGCGAAGGCAGAAAGAACGAGCGCCAGCACGAAATGACGCAGTGTCGAGGTTGACATTGGAGACATCGCTTCTCTCCTGGGGTTGGGTTAAAGGGGTGACAGCAAGTCGCTCGCGATGGCGAGAGCCGGCTGGGGCGCAATACTCGACAACAGGCCGATGCCATAGAGGACGTACTGCCGATCCAGATAGAGCTTGGCCCGCCGGGGCAGCAAGGAATAGGGATCGGTTCCCGAGTCGATCGCACCTTCGAGAACGAAGCGCGCTTCGCCCCCATGGGCCAGCACGCCGCCGACGCCGATGACGGCGACGACTTCGCCGAGGTCCTTGCCCTCCTGGACAAGCACCATTCCGTTGGTCGTGAACACCTCGCGGACCGTCCCGGCATGTCGCTCGATGGCGATGCGGACCGCCGCCCGTCCCAGCAACTGGTCGAGGAGGCGCTCGTCGTCGGTTTCGGGGATGTGCGCCGTCCTGTCGGTCACTCGCCTGACGTACCGGTCGACCTGTTCCTCGGTCAAGACCACCGGAGACGGGGCGATCCTTGCGAGCTCGAGCAGGCGATCCCGGCCATACCGGTCAACGATGGTCGCTGCGTTGAGCCGCATGCCGAGGTCGCCCTCGACGGTTCGCTTGACGCGCAGCTCGGGAAGCCCTCGCACGACCACGCCGGGTCGAGTCGGCGCGCCGCTGGCGATCGAATGCACGTCGGTTGTGGCTCCGCCGACGTCGACGACGATGGTGTCGCCGAATCCTCGGGAGGCTCCTGCGCCATCGGCCAGCAGGCGCGCGGCATCCAGGACCGCGCTGGGCGTGGGCACGATGTCGGAGATCAGATCGAGATGGTCGCGAACCCGGTCGATGCCCTTCGCATGCGTGATGTGATTGATGAAGATGCCGCGAATGATGTCGTGAACCGCTCGGACTTCGACTCGTCCGACTTCTGGCAGAAGGTTCTCCGCAAGGTGCGCCGTCTTGCCCGCGGTACGGACAAGCTGCACGCATTCCTCGGCGATGCATCGGTTCCCGGCGATGACGATCGGCGCCGAGATGCGCGACCGACCGAGGATCGCAGCGTTGTGCAGGATGTTCTGCTCATCACCACCGTCGGTTCCACCTGCCAGCAGCAGGATGTCCGGTGCCAGGGTCGTGAGCTCCTCGATGTTGCGCTGGCTGAGCTTGTACCCGTAGGCGCCGACGATCTTCGCGCCCGCCCCGAGGGCCGCGCGTCGAGCAGCCTCCAGGCTGAGCGCCGGCACCAATCCGATGACGGCGATGCGCAGGCCGCCGGCGGCACTGCTGCAGGCCAGCGCCTGCACGCCACGCAGGTCGAGGCCGGTTTTCTCCTTCAGTTGCGAGAGTACATGGCACAGGCCTACCGTGACATCGGTATCGACCGAGCTGGGCGTGTGACTGACGGCCATGACACCGCCACCCTCGATGTCGAACAGAACCCCCTTCGTGTAGGTGCTGCCGAAGTCGATCGCGAGGATCGGGCTCATGACTTGCGAGTCGAATCAAGCGTCAGGCGATCCCGAGGTCCTTGCGCAGGTCGGCTATTGCGACCTCCGTTTTCGTCTGCGGCGGATAGACGCGATCGAACCCGTAGCTGCGAAACAGCTTCTCCGTATCGGGCCATGCTTCGGGATCGGTGATCAGGATTCCCCCAAGGTACAGCTTGACGTGTGAGAGGCCCGCCTCGGCGCACTTGTCGCCGAAGCCCTGACAGTCGATGCGTGCCATGCCGTAGAGCGAGGAAACCAGGATCGCATCTGCCGCGCTCTCTCTCGCGGCTTCGATGAACTCCTCCGGCGGCACCACTGCTCCCAGGAAGACGACGGTAAACCCGGCCTCCTCGAAGGCGATCCGCAGCACCGAGCTCCCGACGATGTGGGCGTCGTGGCCTATGGTGCCGAGAACGATGACGGGCTTTCGGTCGGGATTCCTGGAGGTCTGGCGGGCGCTGGTGTTCAAGCGGTTCTCCACGGTTCAGTAGTTGCGTTCGGCGACTTCGTCGAGCATCGATCTCGACGCCCATGTGGCCTCGCGAACGATCCAGCGGACGTCCGCGCGAGTGCCGTCCTTTTCCTCCCGCTTCGCGATTGCCGCCTTGTGGTGTTCGACGACCTCCTGCGGCAGAGGCATGAAGCCATGGTCCAGGTAGCGAAGCGCTCCATTCGCGTCGCGCACGACCTTTACCTTCCCCTTGAGGAAGCGGTAGGGCGAGAACATCGTGTCGATCACGCCAGTCTGGAAGGCATGGCACGCCCCCTTTGCAATGTCGCCGTCGCCCATTTCCAGGACCTTGGCGACGACTGCCCGCACTTCCAGCTCGATCATCGAGCGCTCCGTGCGCAGCTCTTCGCTCTCGGGCAGCCGTTGCCCCGCCACCAGTCGGACGACCTGCCCGCATATTTCCATCGCTTCCCGGAATCCTTCGCCGGTCGGCGTGGTCGTGGCCTCGTCCGGAGACTTGATGTACATCCCGCAGCAGCCGCCGAGCGCCGAGACCGCAGCGTTCCATGCGAGCTGCCCAACCATCTGCCCACGCTGCAGCGGCCAGTCTCCGAGGAAGAAGTAGGTCCATGAGTAGATCTTCACGTCATGGAAGCCGAGCTTGTCCAGGAACTCGCGAGACAGGCTTCGCAAAGCCTGGATCGCGGCGGCATCCTGGATCAGGTTCATGCCGATGCCCAGGCTGAGATCGATGTACTTGACACCCTGTGCAGCGGACAGGAGCACTTCGAGAAGCGACACCGTAACCTTGAAGCCGAGAGAGTCCCAGCCTGGAAGGTTTGCCGACGCTCGCCTGAGGATCGGAACGCCGTTCTCCGTGTAATGCGCCGCCAGCCGGTCGATGTACTGCTGGTTGTGGATGTTGCGATCGACCGGATAGTCGCGCGAGTGCTGGATCAGCTCCTCGATGCTCTTGATCGTTCCCCAGGTCCAGCCGCCCGCCAAGGCAATCTCCCACGGGAGCCGGGCGTCCTCGTCGTTGTTGTCGGTGCCGACGGCGGCCCGCGTGCACGCGTTGACCGCCCTTGCGCCGGCTACGCCGTGCGCGGCGAGCGGATAGCCATTGAGGTAGGAGAAGCCATCTCTCTGGCTTCTTTCCACCGCGTCCTGTGCCTTGGCGTACTCGCTCTTGCGTGTGTACGTGTCAGTCAGAACATACCAGCGGTCGGGACGAAGATCCTCGGAGCATTGCATGTGCTGGACCGTTTGTTCGACCAGTGCGTGCCCGACTTGAGGAACGATCTGAATGCGCTGATCCGCGATCGCGCGATCGTTTCGCAGAGATGCGTACTTGAACCATGGCTGCGTCTTGTGAAAGGCGATGCCTTCCGCGATCCGCTCTTCACCCTGGAGCTCCGCCCCGCTCGGCCAGAGGCTGAGCACGGCGCGACGCTGCTCGAGAAAGTAGTCCCAGTCCCACTTCTTCATGCTCAACGGGATACCGGCCAGCATCTACTTCCTCCAGGTGAGTCGAAAGATGCCGTTCTGCAGTGCAGACCAGCATTGAGTCCATGAATAATAAGAGTGGCATTGGGTTGAGTCAACATTGCATTGCAGCAGAGGATTCTATTGGTCTGCCTGCCGGAACGAGTTATGCTGCGCGGCGTTCGACCACTTTTCCCTTCACCGACAAGAGCCGATGCGCGTGCCTGATGTCCCATCCACTCCGCTGCGAACCAGCGCAGAACTGAAGGAGCCTGCCGCGGGCAGGCGTGCCATTCGCACACTCAAGCGTGCCCTGACTGCAGGCACAAAGCAGGGCGCCACGCCGGGGCGCGTCCTGCTTGCAAGGGAGTCGGCGACATCGCTGCTCGCCCGGAGCATTCGCTTCGGACACAAACGGCTCGCCATCATCCGGCTCGACGCGGCGGTGCGAATCGGAGCGGAGATCTCGCCCGAACAATGGGCCTACTGTCATGTCGCGGCAGCGAGTGCTGGCAGTGCGGAGCTCAAGCATCTGTTCGCTCGAGCCGAACGTCGGAACTCCGCTCCTTCGGATGGAAGATTCGAGCGAGCAGAGGCGACCCGAGGAGTCTCGAGCAACTTGCGCAGGATTTCGTGCACCAGGGGCCGCTGGCAGGACACCGGGTGCTGGAGCTGGGGTCGACCGCTTCCGGGCCGTTTTGTGCGCGACTCCTGGCCGATTTCGGCGCCGAGGTCGTGAAGATCGAGTCGGCCGATGGCGACCCCATCCGCCAGCTCGGCGAGACCGTGGACGGGAAGTCGCTCTATGCAGCCACCATCTGTCGCAACAAGCTCATTGCGTCGCTTGACTTTCACCAACCGGAGGCGTGCGAGCTTCTGAAGAGGATGGTCCCGCACTTCGACATCGTGGTCGAGAACTTCCGGCCGGGGACGCTTGAGCGCTGGGGTCTCGGATACGACAGCCTGGTTGCCTTGAGGCCGGATCTCGTCATGACCCGAATCAGCGGCTACGGGCAAACGGGCCCTTACCGGGGCAAGCCAGGCTACGGCGTGATTGGTGAAGCCATGAGCGGCCTGCGACACATGATCGGCGACCCCGATCGTCCGCCATCGCGCGTTGCCATCCCGCTCACGGACTACATCGCCGGGCTCTACGCGGCATTCGGGACAGTCATGGCGGTCTTGGCACGTGAGAAGTCAGGCGTCGGGCAATGCGTCGACGCGACCCTGATCGAATCCGCCTTCAGCTTCATGGAGGCGTACGTGCCCGCATTCGAGAAGACCGGAAAGACCGGCATGCGCTCCGGCCCTCGCCTCCCGAACAGTGCACCCAACACGCTGTTTCCGACGCGCGATGGTGGCCATATCCACATCGCGGCTTTGGCAGACACGGTGTTCCGTCGGCTCACGGGGGTGATGGGGCAGCCCGATCTCGGAAGCGATCCGCGGTTCGTGGACCAAGCCGCGCGCAATCGCAATGAAGCGCAGATCGAAGCGATCATCGAAGAGTGGACCCGGTCACAGGATCTTGCCGAGCTCCAGGTGGCGCTCGATGCTGCCGACGTGCCGGCAAGTCGCATCTTCACGATGTCCGACATCTACCAGGATCCCCACTATCGCGCCCGCGAGATGCTGGTGAACGTTCCGGACGACGACCTCGGCTCAGTGACTTTGGCGGGGGTGGTACCGAAACTCTCGGGTACGCCGGGCGCAATCCGCTGGTCGGGTCGGCGCACCGGGCAGGACACGCGGAGAGTCCTTCGTCGCTTCGCGAACCTCTCCGATGCGGAGATAGGACAGCTACACGATCGGGGGGTCATCTATTGCGACTCGACCCCTCCGCGGTCCGGCATCGCGCAGCCCGCGGCCGACACGCATCCCAACTGACCGACATTGGCGGGAATGATGACCGACTTCAAGGCCTTTCGCGTTCACACCATCGACGACAAGCCGGTATGCCGCTTCGAACGGCTCGGGCTCGATGATCTCGACCCCGGTCCCGTCGTCATCCGTACCGCGTACTCGGCGATCACCTACAAGGATGCGATGGCCGCCCGCGGCATAGGCAAGAACGTCCGGACTGATCGGCCGTGTGTCACCGGCGTCGATCTGTCGGGCGTGGTCGTCTCTTCCGAGGACTCCCGGTTTGTCGAAGGCCAATCGGTCGTCGTTACCAATTACAAGCTTGGAAACGATCACGACGGTGGTTATGCCGACTATGCGCGCGTCCCGGGCGACTGGATCGTGCCATTGCCGGACGGACTCTCGTTGTACGAGGCCATGGGGCTCGGCACTTCGGGTCTTACCGCGGCGCTCGCTGTTGACCGGCTAGAAAGGGCGGGCCTTACCCCTGCATCTGGACCGGTAGCGATCACCGGCGCCTCCGGGGGGGTGGGCAGCCTGGCCGTCGACATGTTCGCCAACCGCGGATACGAGGTGGTGGCAATCTCCGGAAAGCGGGAGCAGGAAGCGTTTCTGAAGCGGATCGGCGCGTCGCGAATCATGTCGCGCGAAGAGCTGTTGTCGGACCGGGCACCGCTGGCTTCCTCCCTGTTCGCTGGGGGGCTGGACAACGTGGGCGGTGACTACCTGGACAGGCTGATGGCTCACATCAAGCCACATGGCAAGTTGGCCGTTGCCGGGATGGCCGTAGGCGCCGAGATCACGACGACCGTGTTGCCGCTGGTGCTGCGCGCGATCGACGTCTTGGGTATCAATGTTTCCCGTCAGCTGAAGATGCCGGAGCGACAGCGTCTCTGGGCGCGTATGGCGACCGATCTGAAGCCGGCCCATCTGGCCGACATCTCGCGGCCTATCCCGTTCGATGACCTGGATCGGACGATGGATCGCTTCTTCGAGGCATCGACGATCGGAAGGGTAGTCGTCGAGGTCGGATCGAAGGCTCCGCGCTAGCCGCCGGAATCTACTCTCCAGGCAGTGGTCGATGAGCTTGCCCTGTTCATGAGCCCATTCAAGGCCTACCTGATCGACAAGGCCGACGGGGGTCCGTGTGGCCGTTGGAGCCAGCTGACCGAGGACTCGCTCGACCCGGGGTCGGTAACGATCCGCGTCGCCTACTCGAGTGTCAACTACAAGGACGCGCTCGCCGCGACCGGCAAGGGAGCCATCGTCAAGAGGTTTCCCTGCGTCGGCGGAATCGACCTGAGCGGAACCGTTCTGCGCAGCGAGGACCCGCGCTTTCAGGAGGGCGACCGAATCATCGCCACCAGCTACGACATCGGCACTGGTCATCACGGAGGCTTCGCGGAGATGGCGCGTCTGCCGGGCGATTGGCTCGTGCCGCTTCCGACCGGCCTGTCGCTGTTCGAGGCGATGGCGATCGGGACGGCCGGCTACACCGCAGCGCTTGGAGTCGTGCGCATGGAGGAGAACGGCCTCCATCCCGCCAACGGGAGGATCGTTGTCAGCGGCGCCACGGGTGGCGTGGGAAGCCTCGCGATCGACATACTCTCCGGCCTGGGCTACGCGGTGGTTGCGCTTACGGGCAAGGAAGATCAGCAACGCTATCTTCAGGACCTGGGCGCAGCGGACATCATGCTGCGCTCGGCGCTCGACCTGTCGCACGTCCGTCCGCTCGAGAGGGCGCTTTGGGCTGGTGGTGTCGACAACCTGGGCGGCGACGTGCTCGCGTGGATGGCGAGCACGATGAAGCAGAACGGCACCATCGCCAGTGTCGGCTTGGCTGCCAGCACAGCGCTCAATACGACGGTGATGCCGTTGATCCTCCGTGGTGTCAGCCTCTTGGGCGTGGACTCTGCTTACACCGCGATGCCGCTGCGCCAACGGGTCTGGAGTCGGCTCGCCGGCGACATGCGCCCGCGTCGCTTGGCGTCGATCACACGCACGATCGAGTTCGATGCTCTTGCCGACGCGTTCGAAGAGTTCGTGGCGGCTCGCGCCCACGGACGAGTCGTCGTCTCCATCCATCCCGAGGCCTAGCGCAGTCAAGACATGGACCTTTCACTTTCCGACGATCAGAAGATGATGGTCGAGGCCGCCCGGCGGCTCGTCGAACGTCACATCCAGCCGATCCTGGATCGCAACGACAAGGACAGGGGACTTCCCAAGGGCGAGGTATTGGCGCTGCTTGAGAAGGCGGCCGACCTCGGCCTCACGTCTGCGCGCATTCCGGAGTCCGCTGGGGGCTCCGGCATGTCGATGCTCGACTATGGCCTCATTGCGGAGCAGATTCCTCCTTCGGTTGCGATCATCGTCCAGCCTCACGAAGCGACGACCACGCGGATCCACTTCGGTTGCACCGAAGAGCAGAAGGAACGCTTCGTTCCAGACCTGATCGCCGGAAGACGAATCGCATGCACCGGGAGCACCGAGCCCGACGTGGGCTCCGACCCTCGCGGCGTAAAGACAACCGCCGTCGAGGACGGAGAAGACGTCCTCATCAACGGCCGAAAGCAGTGGATCTCGAACTCGCCGGTATGCGATGTCATGAACGTCACCTGTCGGATCGCCAACGCTGACGGGACCTTCCGGCTGATGCGAGTCCTGGTCGATCGCGCGGAATCCGATTTCGAGGCGCGCGAAGTCGCAATGCACGGCTTGCGACAGGCGCCGCTCGGCGAAGTCGTGTTCGACGATTGCCGCGTGCCGCGCCGCAACGTCTGTCCGGACAATGGTGACACGGCACGCCTGCTGACCCTGACCTGGCTGGCGAATCGCCCGCTCGTTGGTCTGATGGCGGTCCATCTCGCCCAGCGGGCGTTGGATGCGGCGCGCGAGTACGCTGGGGTGCGCAAACAGTTCGGCAGGTTGATCGGAGGGTTTCAGCTGATCCAGCATGATCTC
>Ga0193752_1003270_pt1 | contig 11291 bp, 13 predicted proteins | sample H1c1metaG_FD_144924 | JGI IMG/M metagenome (GOLD analysis project Ga0193752, IMG submission 144924) | Soil microbial communities from a riparian zone of the East river system, Colorado, United States - H1c1 | ecosystem: Environmental > Terrestrial > Soil > Riparian zone | place: USA: East River... | reverse complement strand
GATTTCAAAGAGATCGTTCCCCCAACGAAAAAACCGCTTCGAAAAGATCTCCCGATGGGTATGAAAAAGCCTGCTCCTCCGGCAACAGATCACTCCTGGCGAAGCCACAAAACGGCAGAGCTTTAAAGTTGCGCTGGATGGTCCTTCGGCGCGCGCCGAAGAACCATCCAATTAGGGAAAATAGGACATTTCTAATGAGTTATACTATAGGACATTTCTAAAGAGTTCTGACACTTATTTAAAGAGCGACGATTTCAGATGGAAGTCCTTTGATCGAATTTTGTGAGAGATACGATGCGTCTTTACTGGGAGCGCGCTTCGCGAGGCAGCACACGTCGCATTTTTAGCGACGTAAATTCACTGATCGCGGCGGCTCTGCCGCTCTATTTGAGGTGAAGCTCGGCTTCACCGTCGCGGCGTATAACGATCTTTGCGGCTGCGCCGCCGGGGTGTAGATGAAAGTTAAACCGGTGAACCAACAGAAGCGGGAAACCAAACCTTCTAAAGCGTGCGTAGCACGCGTCCATAACTTTAGCTACAGGTGCAGGCCGGGAGGCCGAAACCTGTAGAAAGAACAGGAAAATCATATGAGCGTGTGTAACACGCGTGACAATTATGATTTATCTCGTCGTTCTCAATTGATCGGCAACGACCGCAGCGACAATTACGCAAACGAGATGCAATCCAACCCCGCCGCCGACATCGAAAACACCGCCAAGGCCGCCGAACCCACCGCATGCCACTTTCGCCCCTCGGTGAGATAGTAGGCCAGCCACGCGCCCAACCCCGTCAAGATCAACCCGGTAACGATGGCGAGAATTATATAGGTAAGAAATGCCCCATTGACCGCTCGCTCCTGCCCCATATATCCGTTGAGCGCCAGTAAGAGCGAAAAGAGGAACAACACGCCCAATATGCAGAGAGCGACGAAGATCAAAATACCGGTTATGGTCGATGCTATTGCGCCTTTGGTCATACTATGCAGAAAAGCGAACCTCAAGTGAGCGTGTTCCCAAAAATTTCGCTGAATCAATCAAATCTGCTCGTGCGAAACCGACAAACCAGGTAACCCGCCGAGGCGGTGAACAGAAACATCAATACAAAAAGTCCAGCAGTAAATAAAACGAATTCACCTATCGATGGATAGTTCGGAAAATATGATTCGGCAAAGAATAGATTATCTTTCGGACGAGATAGATCGCTAATAAAGCGACCGCCCCAGAGGAAAACTTCAATGGACACTGTCCAGAAGAAAGAACCTGTCACGCTCAGTGCGAGATAATCAGGCATCCATTTCGCAAACCGATCTTTAAAGGTTCTAACAACAAACAGTGCGGCGATGAATGACCCGATTATCCAGAGCAACCTGTAGGGAAAATCGGCTGCGAGTGTTGTACGAGGGATGGAGTACAAAGCAACAATTGTATGCAGGAACAACAAAACACCGCCGGCAGCGCAGCACGCCGCCCAAATGATGTTCAATCGGCTATTTGTATATACTCGCGTTTCGACATTCATGGATACTTAGACACTAGATCGTCCATCCCAGTTCCATCCGGATCCAATTCTTACTCCGCAAACGCAACGCTCAGCTTCTTCAGCGGCATCGACTTGTTCTTGTCCAGATCGTCGACGTCCGGGCGGTTTATGTATTCGTATAAAATATCCCGCTGCTGCGGCGTAAACCCTGCCTCGCGTATCTGGTAGCGGAGTTCCTTCTCGTTCGCCTGTGTGTCCGCGCCGGCGGCCGAGACGACGTTTTCCTCGATCATTATCGAGCCCATATCGTCCGCGCCAAACCGCAGCGCCGTCTGCCCCGTCCGCAGCCCCTGCGTAAGCCACGAAGCCTGTATATGCTGTATGTTGTCTAGGAAAAGCCGCCCCACCGAAACCATCTTGAGATAATCGATGCCCGTCGGCTCCTCGGTGATCTTTCGCCCGAGCGCGGTGTTTTCGCGTTGAAATGTCCACGAGATAAACGCCGTAAACCCGCCCGTTTCGTCCTGTACGTCGCGGATGCGCTGCAGGTGACGCACGCGGTGCTCTACCTTGTCGCCTATCCCGAACATCATCGTCGCCGTCGAGCGCAAACCCACCTTGTGCACGGCGCGCATTACATCGAGCCATTCCTGCGTGTTGCACTTGGTCGAGACGCGCTTTCGCACCTCGTCATCAAGTATCTCGCCGCCGCCGCCCGGCATCGAATAGAGCCCCGCGGCCTTCAGCCGCCGCATTATCGTCTCGTAATCGAGCCCGCTTATCAGCGAGATATTGTGTATCTCCGGCGGTGAAAAACAGTGGAGCTGGAAATCCGGGTATTTAGCGTGCAGCGTGGATAAAAGCTCTTCGTACCACTCAATATTAAAATCCGGGTGCAGGCCGCCCTGCATCAGCACGCCCGTGCCGCCCAGATCGATCGTCTCGTCTATCCGCTTGCAGATCTCGTCTATCGAGTGCACATACGTATCCGGCTTGCCCGGCCGGCGGTAGAATGCGCAAAAGGTGCAGACGACGTTGCAGACGTTGGTATAATTGATGTTGCGGTCGATTATGTAGGTGACCACGTCCGTCGGGTTCTTGCGCATCCGTATCTCGTGCGCGGCAAGGCCGATGCGAACGAAATCGTTGGATTCGAGCAGCGCCGTCGCGTCCTCGGCGGTGAGCCGCGTCCCACTTAACGCTTTATCTAAAATTGGCTGGATATCTTCGGTCATTTGCGAATACGTGTTTGCAAAATGCAATGCTAATAGTCGATTTTTATTGATTAATTGTCAATTTTGCATCCCTCGTTTCTATTTTAGCAAAAGGCATACCAATCTATTAGCGGTGGAAGGTTACATGGCAACATAGGCGGAAACGCGACAGTTATGGAGCGTGCCTTTCGCGACGCTTTTCCGTGTATTTCGCGTGTTTCGTGGGCGATCCCTCTTTTCCTCCCTTTCACCTTGGGCTATCATTTTCAAAATGGCATCCTCGCTCGAATTCGAAACCACCCTCACAGCCTTCGGTCACAGCGGCTGGGTCTATCTTCCTATCACGCGCGAGCTGGCGGCCGGGCTCGATTTTCCGAATAAACGCTACAAGAGGGTCGTCTGCACAATAAACGGCGAGATCGATTTCCAGTGTGCGCTGATGCCGAGCGGCACGGGTGAGTACATCATTACCGTAAACAAGCTGAAGCGCGATTCCGTCGGGATAAAGGTGGGCGATACCGTCCATGTTCGCCTCGTGATCGACACCTCGAAATACGGCCTCCCGATGCCCGAGGAATTCCGCGCCGTGCTCGACCAGGACCCCGAAGCCGACCGTCTCTTTCACGCTCTCACCCCCGGCAAACAACGCTCGCTTCTCTACCAGGCCAACCAAAAGACCGATGTCGATCTGCGCATCCACCGCGCGCTCGTTATCGCCGAACACTTAAAGGAAAACGGCGTTGTCGTTTGGCGCTCGCTCGACCACGAGCTCCGCCGCCCCCTGCTCGACGAAATGGATCCCAATTTCCGCCCTTAATTTTTTTGCAAAATTCCTAGCACTCGCCGTTCCAAATATTAGCAATTAACTTTTTTTCGATCTTTGTGATGTTTTTGAAGTAAGTTTTGCGCGTTATATCAGTGAGGGAGGTTTTATAGAGTCATGGAACGAAAAGAATACAGATTTGACGTTAACGACCTTGGGCTAATTGCATTTGTCGTTGTCTCGGGCTGGCTGCTGATCTTTCAATCCGGCCTTTTCCGCTAAGCCGGCCTCAGAGCGGTCAGGGCATCCTGCTCGCGCCTTACTTTTCGCTCGAAAACATCGAGACGGGTATTTTGCCTTACGCCGAGCTTTGGCTGAACGCCGACATTTTTCCAGATATCAAGCGCCTTTTTATGCAGCTCAGCGGCGGTTTGCATTAGCTCGCGGCGGCGGGCCGGTGAAACACCCGCTTTATTCGCAAGCGCCAGATCGCAGTTACCGATCTTTTCAAAATAAAAGGCACGCAAGCTTTCGGCAAAGGCCGCGTTTTTCTCGAGCGCGGCTTTTTCTATTTCGGCAAACCCCTTCTCATAAAAGCTGCGCGCGCGCGCCATATCTCCCTTTAGAAAAAGCTCATCCGCGTAAACATAATTCGCCTCACGCCGCTTCTGGGCGTACTCGAAATTCGCAGCATCGTGCGCCACAAGCTCGTCAAAATCCTTTATCGCGCCCTGGAACAGCGGTTCGGCCTCGGCAACTTTTCCCGACCGGAAATAAGTGGTCGCCAAGCCGACGCGAACGCCCGCGTAGAGCTGCTTCTGCTCGAGATTATTTACATCCGCCTCGACACCCTTCTTGAACTTCTCGACCGACGGGGCCTGGTAGCGCACCGCGCCAGCCAGATCGCCCGAATCGAAAAGCACCGTACCGTAATTAAAGTTTGCCGCATCGAGTATCACCGTGTTCAGGATGTTTTTCGGCTCGAGCGCGACCAGTTTTTCGGCGCTCTCGATATTGCGCTTGGCCATCGGCTCGGCCTCACGGCGCAGGGCTCCGGCTTGAGCTGTGTCGCTATCTTCCTCGGCGTCCCTGGCCAGCAGTAGCAGGTTTGTAACGATCCGGTCGGCCGAAGCCGCCGAGATATTTATCGCGCGAACATGGTTGGGATCCGTCGCCAGCACCACATCAACAGCGTCTATCGAGCGGCGAAAGCCCGCGATGTTATCCCCTTCGCCCTTACCTACCGGCAGGGAATCCCCCAGGTAAATGTAGCTCGCACCGAGCCTCAGCGAAAGCGGTATATCGCCCGGTGTTTTTTGCAAAAGGTCTTCATTTAAAGAGATGGATTTGCGAAGGAGTGTGCCTGATTCCTCGGCGTTTCCCTGGCGGTTTAAGGTCACAGCGAAATCGGAATAAGCGTTTATGAGATCGGATTGCAGCTTGGGATCGACAGACTTAGCGGCCAGCGGCTCCAGCATCATGATGCCCTTGCGAAAATTCTCGACTGCGCCCGCCGTGTCGCCAAGGTTCGCAAAATACGCGCGCCCCTGCACCTTGCCAATGCGGATATAAGCGCGGGCTATCTCGCTTTTCAAAGCATCGTCGGCGTTCTCGTCCGATGCGAGGCTATCGAGATACGTGAGCGAATCCGCGACCAGCATCTCGCGCACCTTGGTCGAATTTTCGAGCTTTTCTACCTCGTCGTAATATTTGAAAAGTATGTTGTTGGCGAGTTGCCGCACCTGGCCGTAGCGCTGCTCAGCGAGCCTTTTTTCGCGCTCTGCCCTTACGGCCTGCCATGAAGTGCCGATCACACCGCCGATCAACACGAGCGTGACGAGCGCGGCGCTGACCACCGCTATCCTGTTGCGTCCGAAAAACTTGGAGGCACGATAGCCGAACGTATCCGGGCGGGCTGTAACCGGCATTCCATCGAGATGTCGTTTAATATCCGCCGAAAACTGCTCGACCGATGCATAGCGCCTCTCGGGCTCCTTGCGAAGCGATTTGAGGATTATATTGTCCAAGTCGCCCCTCAGAAGCCGCGGATTCGTCCTTTGCCCGGTTCCTCCATTCGGGTTTTCCCACGTTGCTTTTTTGCCAGTAGAACGCTCTCCCGCTACTACCGAAGAAGGCTTCGTCGGTTCCGTTTCGCAAACCGCCCGCGCAACCTCGTCCAACCGCCGGCTCGAAACCTCATAAGGCAGCTCACCCGTCAAAAGCTCGTAGAGTATTACGCCGAGCGAATAAACGTCCGTCGCCGTCGAGACCGATTCGCCGCGAAACTGCTCCGGCGAAGCATAATTCGGCGTCATCATGCCCATCGCGGTGGCCGTTCCCCGACCATCGAGAGGTTCGTCGCTAAGCAGCTTCGAGATACCGAAATCGAGCAGCTTAGGCTCGCCATCGGCCGTGACGAGTATATTCGAAGGCTTCAGGTCGCGGTGCACGATCAGCTTTCCGTGGGCATAAGCGACCGCCGAACATATCTTGCGAAAGAGTTTCAGCCGGTCTTCCAGCGACAGGTTGCGGCGGTTGCAATAGGTGATGAGGTCGTCGCCCTCGACGTATTCCATCACGAAATACGGGAGCCCGCCGGGTGTTTTGTCGCCGTCGACGAGGGTCGCGATATTAGGATGATCGAGCCGGGCCAGTATCTCCGTTTCATTTTGAAAGCGCCGGAGCATATCGACGGACGAAAACTCGTGCTTGATCACCTTTACGGCAAACTGCTTCTGCAGGTCCTCGCGGACGGCCAGAAATACCGTTCCCATACCGCCATAACCGAGTTCGCGGACGATCTTGTATTTACCGATCTGCTCAAAGGCGCGCGGGACCGGGGCGGGTTCTGACGTAAGGATATTGGGCAGCGTCTTGGCATCGGCATCCGCCTTGAGAAGGCGCTCGACCTCGCCGCGAATCTCCGCGTCGTTGATGGCGGACAGCGCTTCGCCCTGCTCTTCGGCAGGAAGCTCGACAACGAGGTTAAAATTTTCTTTTACTTCCGCCCATTTGGCTTCGTTCATAAGGGTTTACTGCGATTGTAATTGGTCGTGAAGCCAGGCCCTGGCGATCCGCCACTCGCGTTTGACGGTCGAATCCGAGATCTCCATAACCTCGGCTACCTGTTCGTTTGTGAGTCCGCCGAAAAATTTCAGCTCGATTATCCGCGCCTGCCGCTCGTCGAATTTAGCCAGTTTATTAAGCGCCGTATCCACTTCCACAACGTCGACCTCTTTTTCCTTTGCAAAAATAATAGCGTCGTCGAGCGCGATACGCGTCTGCTCGCCAAAGCGTTTTACGCGGTTCTTGCTAACGGCGTGATTGACCAGTATCCGCCTCATCATCTCGGCCGCCAGCCCGAAAAACTGCACGCGGTTTTTCCACGTCCGTTTTTCCTGCTCGATCAGACGGATATAGGCTTCGTGGACCAACGCGGTCGGCTGCAGAGTGTGGTCTTCGCGCTCGCTGCGCAGGCGGCTCGCGGCCAGGCGTCGCAGCTCGTCATAAACGAGCGGGAACGCTTCGTCCAGGGCTTCGCGGTTACCCTTATCGAACTCCGTAAAAAGCTGTGTAATTATTCCCGGTTCGGCCATCGTGCGTGAGTGTTATTAAATCTATGTAATTTTAACTAAATGCGGCTTTTTTGCAATCGAATATCGCGCGGATGACCTCTTTTTCCGACGCGCGATGCGTTGTTTTTCGAAAGGCGGAATATTACCTGCCAATTTTGACAGACCGGAGACCACGTCCATGCGGCATTATTTTTAGGCCGGTCGCGGGAGATTATGACGCGACGGCAAAACGGACATTGGTGACCGCGTCGTGGCATCGGCCTATGTTCAGTAAGATCGCTTGGAAAGAGGCTCATCCGGCCTCTTTTATTAAATATGAAATTTTAATTGCAGCTCGGCAAACACTTGGCCTGTTTCACGTCATCATATTGCGATTGAAAGTAGAACGATCTAATTGTGTTCTTGATCACGCTCTAAAACCTCGGAAGCAGTAATTACAATATGCAGAACCGCGAAAATCCTTATGGCGCAAACGATCTGAACTGGCTTATGACGGTGCTGATCGTCGGCGCGTTGTTCCTAGTCTTCTTCAAGCTTTTCCAGTAATACCCTCTAAATAAGGTGAGGCAAAGACGGCGGAGGGTCTTGCCGTCTTTGCCGTTTAGCCGGGTTTTTGTGCCGTTTGAGACATGCCGCACAAGGGTTTACGGCGCCAGCACATTCCCGGCAAAAAAATTCATACAAACTGAATTTCTTCAGACAATTTCCTGCTAAAACTGTTTCGGCAAAAACAAGTGATTCAAACAGTGAACGTGAAGCGGCGGTAGAACTTGCACTCAAGATTGTGTGATTATTGCGTGATGGGACTCGTGGTAACTCTAATCCCACGTTTAAGGGCCGGAAAAGATGCGTCGATATTACGAACTATTATCCCCTCGGACCTGTTCGCATCAACCAATGTAATTTTCAAAACCTGCTCGTAATTATCACCCGAGTTAATCAGAAGGAACATTAGCCCGGTTCTCACACCATGCCGCTGTCCGGCATTTATCAAGACAGGCGTTATCGATGAGAGTACTTTATCGCCAGTGATGTGTAGTGTGTTCGCTGTGGACCATCCTTTTCGGTTCTTTCCGACATAAATTATCTCGGCTTCGATGGGTTTCTTGATATATTTCAGGTACTTCGGAGGAGCTAGAAATTCTTTCGGATAATTTCCATCCATATCCTGTCGAGCAGCAAAGGTACCGCACCCGTCACAAAACTTCTTTCTGGGGAAACCGTTGAACTGGCCGTAACCGCCGAAATAATCGACAAACGATGTAAATTGCACCTTCGGAACCAGGAACGCGCCATTTATGGCTGGTATCCAGACTTTCGGCGTCTTTCTATACCATCGACCCCGACCGGTAAATTCTTTTTCCGGGATTAACTTTATCTCCGAATCCGGGGTGATCACGACTTTTCCATAACTGTAGTCGACGACCATCGATTGGTCGAAATACGGAATAAGGATGAATCCTTTTTTTGTTGACCACCGCAGAAAATAGCCGCTTTCAGATCCTAATTCAGCATAGGTTCCGGTAAGTGGGTTCTTTTCCGTTTTCACATCCTCGCCTATTTCATTCCAGCGAGACTCGATCTCCCCTTTCATTTCCGGGATAGGGACATACAGGCTGTTTAGGCCAACGCCATTGTTCCAAGTCGTCTCCGTACCCTGGGACTGCGCAGGTAGAACAAAAGAGAGCACACATATCAGAACAGGGATCAGGCTAAAGTTCATAGCATTTACATTGATTCTCCTGGTGGATTATACTCCAGTTCGCGTTTCTCGCTCGTAACTTTTTGCGCTGCAAGTCGAGTCGTCCAGTTCGTTCTTTTCTCAACGAGAAAGCTTTTATGATAAATGGAAATCTTGTAGGTTTTGGAATGTTCGTCATCGCGGCCGTGCTTATCGCGATAGGTTCCTTGGTGCTCAAATTGCCCGATGCTCCGGTGATGATCGCCGCGGGCGTTTTGCTCATCATCGTAGATATGGCGCTGCGCCTGACAACGATGAAGAATAAGGGCTGGATCTGGAGCAAGGATTTCGGCGGCTTTCTATTTTTTATACCGGTATGGGCGTTCGGGATCGCCGTGATCGTTCTCAATCTCATCAATCTTTTCGCCGGCAAAAAATGAACGCGCCCCTTGCCGAACTGCAAAAAGACTATGACGCGCCGTGCCAGCGGATCGCGCCGGTCGCGGGCCACTATACCTTTTCTACGGAGCGCGAAGATAACGGCGCCCACCACCTGGAGTATGCAGACGGCGTTTATCATTACATCGTTACGGAACGCGGCCTCGAGCTCGCGCACGAAACTTTTACGGAAAAAGACGAGCTTCTTTACCGGCTGGTGTCCGATACCGCTTTCTGGATGAGCGTTGATCACGAATTCAAAAACCGTGTCGAGGGCCAGGACGCCCGGCGGATAATGTTTGCCAAATGGGTTGAATTAATGGAACGCGTAGGACCAGAATTTGCTGAAAAAACGCGAGCTAAAATTGCAGGGATATTGGAAGAAAATCCTTACCTGGATCGATGAATCGACAGGGCGGCTTGCCGCATGAACGTGCGGAAAGGCTATGCCTTTCCGTCCTCATCGATCTCTCATTGGAGGCTACGCCTCCGGTTATACCGGATTCTCGGCCTTCGCCTTGTTCTTCCTATTTAACAAATACCCTACTCCGCCGAAGATCCCTGCGACGACCAGGAAAGCTCCTGCCGAAACCGGATCGTCCGGAAGCTCGCTTCCTTTTAACGCAATTTTTAGCCCGAAAAGATAGTTCAAAAACGAGCAGATCGCCGCGACCACGAATGCAACCGCCGACAGGTTGCAGATCAATAAAAGTATGTTCATTAGTTTACGTCTCCTTACGAAAAGTGATTTAGTTACAACACTTTAGGAACGCGTAAACCAGCGCCGGCTTGCATGATTATTCGTTCATCATACTTCTTCGGTTCAGGTAGAATGTGACGGCCGCAAAACCTACGGCGACCAAAAGGAAGGAGCTAGCGGCAAACGGCCCGCCCGGAATTTTTACGCCCTTGATACCAAGGTGCAGCCCGAACAGAAAATTTGCTATCGAGAAAAGAAACGCAAACACGAAGGTGATCGCCGCCAGGTTACAGATCAGTAATAGTACGTTTTTCATCGGTTTTAATTCCTCGTAGATGAATCTTTTAATAAGACGCTAGAGGAACGCAAAATTGCCGATGAACTTGCGAAAAATTATGTAATAAATTCGAGGGGCTTAACCGCCGGGATCAAACCGTGTTTGTTCGCAAGGGCGTAATAAAGCTCCAGCCCTTCCTGCATCGAGCGGTCGATCGTGTAGGAAATGTTTTCCGAGAGATATGTGAGAAGCTCTTCTCTGGGCAGATCGATGTCCGATTCGTAATTCGAGACTATCTCGCCGATATGCTCGAGCCCCTCGTCACGCGCGGCGGCAAAATCTATCGGGCAGCCCGCCCGCCGGGTCATCCACATCGCAAACACAAACCCGAACCCCGTCAGCTCATGCCACGTTTCCGCCATGTCGAACTTGCGGTATTTCGTCTTGTCGATCATCAGGGCCGGGTCGCCGATCAACAGCGCGCAATCGGAAGCGTCGAGCATTGCATCAAGGTCCGGCCGCGCATCTCGCCACTCCGGCTCTGACCCGAGAAACTCGCGGAAGATGATCTTTGTCAGCACCACCGACGTTTTAGAAGATACATCTAGCGACACGCTTCTTACCCGATCGAGGTCCTCGCCCCGCGTTACCAGGCAAACACTGCGGACGCGCTTTTTCGCGCCCACGCACACGCCCGGGATAAGCCTGACCCCCTCAATCATCTGGTAAGCGATAACCGGCACGAGCGCCGCATCCACACGGTCCTGCGCCAGCAATTCCGCCGAGCGCGCCGGCGCCGTATCTAATATTATCTCGACCTTGGCTCGATTTTGCCCGTAGAGAAACGACCACACCAGCGGTGCGGTGTTCGAATAGCTTGAAGCCGATATTCTCTGTATCGTCATGCGAGGTGTTCGTTCAGTAAATTCCAAACCTTTTTTAGATGCCGCTCTTCCACGCGGATACTGCCGACCGACAGCCGCATCGTGAATTTCCCGTTCAGCTTTGTATGCGAAAGATATGCTTCGCCCGACGAGTTTATATCGTTCATTATCCGCTCGTTTAGCGCGTTTATCTCGCCTTCAGGCGTCCCCGCAGGCGCAGCCCTAAAACAAACCAGCGCAAAAGGCACCGGCGCCATCATCTCCCAATCCTGGCCTGCCT
>Ga0193752_1003269_pt1 | contig 11291 bp, 7 predicted proteins | sample H1c1metaG_FD_144924 | JGI IMG/M metagenome (GOLD analysis project Ga0193752, IMG submission 144924) | Soil microbial communities from a riparian zone of the East river system, Colorado, United States - H1c1 | ecosystem: Environmental > Terrestrial > Soil > Riparian zone | place: USA: East River... | reverse complement strand
TTATTGAATCAGTGCATAAATAATTAATTTTATACCACAATGCTTTACTGTAATATTGGATGATAAAATAGCGTCCGACTGATTTTTGTTCACCACAGCCTGACGCCTTCTCTATAATTTTATTCCCATTGATATAAAATTCAAAAATAGAAATGCCATCACTTACCTCTGCACTCTCCCATTTTATCTTTTTTGCAATCACATAAGTCCCATGTTTCTTTATATTAGTCTGATGCTTATTACAAATAAAATTACCAACTATTATAATGAATAATGGCACTAAGACACCTCCTATAATAGCGATAAGCTTTTTTTGTTCTTCAACAGGAGCTAGTTGCTGCTCATCATTCATCGGCTTACTGTAAGTTATAGGAACAGGCCTTATTTTTTTAGTTTTCCATGCCGCCTTTTGTATAAGAAACGCTCATATCAGGATCATACAACTTTCTGCCCCTTTTCATAAATCTTTTATCCTTGTAAAAGAAATAGAACTCCGGGATAAAGTCAATGTCAACAGAAATTTTAAGTGTATTATTATTTCCGGTAAGTTCTACAGGATGCCAGGCCGATGTAGTATTACCCACCAGTCTTATCTTAATACTTTTAAGATCCTCTTTTTTGATCTTACAATTGCTACCAACATTAGCCAGGCAGGATTTTGCTGAGTCATTATTATTGATGAGTATTTCTATATCCTTGAATAAAAAATTGGTGCTGTTCTTGATATCGTCGATCTGAACATAAGGGGAATTGCTATTGCTCCGGCTTTGGGTTATCGTGACCGGAATCTCCTTTTTCTGAACATTGCTGGTTACAAGAATGTTTCTTCCTTTCTTTGTCCAGGTACCTTTTGAAGAGTAATCATAATGATCGCCGTGCACAGAAAGCTTGTACGTTTTATTGTTGTAGAAATATACCAGTAATGTATCTGCCTGCGCTTCATTAATAAAATGATATATAGCATAAATACTGTCTTTTTTTGCATCTGCCTTTGCTGCATTAAAAGCACTGATGGCAAATAAAAAAACAATCCAGGTGATGCTCTTTAACTGCTTCATATATTTAAGTTTAGCCAGTCCGATTTTTAATTGGGTTTTCCTGTTACGGCATTATTTTCCGGTTTACAGCATATCATTCATTGAAATTAATCAAATATCAATCCAATAATAATATTTCTATAAATTAGATTCTATCTTTGCCTAGATAAAAGATGATAAGAGTTACCGCTGTTGATCCGCCGTGGCGGACGCCAATGAAATTCAAATCAAGGTTCAACGGCCGGTAAACAAAAAACAATATGTCGCAACAATCAGAAATCTTTATAGCCAAAAGCACTGTTAAAGCTGCCGACCTGGAGCACAGGCGCAAGATCAATTTCAATATTGGCAAATACAATGCCGTAGTTCCAAAGGGCAAAGAACAATTTGCTGATGTACACCTTGCGAGGGAAAGGGCCAAGAACCTGAAATGGCGTGCCATTGAAACGCTTGACCAGCAACTGGAAGAATTTGAACTGAATTTTACAAAGCGTGGCGGCAAAGTGATCTGGGCCGAAAACAGTGACCAGGCCATTGAAGAGATACTGAAGATCTGCAAAGAGAAAAACTGCAAGTCGGTGGTGAAGAGCAAGAGCATGGTTACAGAAGAGATCCACCTGAACAAAGCTTTGGAGGCAAATGGTATTGAAAGTGTGGAGACCGACCTGGGCGAATATATTCAGCAGCTGGATGGCGAAGCCCCTTACCATATTGTAACGCCTGCCATGCACAAAAGCAAGGAGGATGTTGCCAAACTCTTCAATAAAAAACTGGGCACCAATATTAATTTAACCCCGGCAGAGTTAACACAGGTTGCCCGTGTGATCCTGCGTGAAAAATATGTACAGGCTGAGATTGGTGTTACGGGTGCTAATTTCATCATCAGCGATATTGGCGGCATTGCCGTTACCGAAAATGAAGGCAATGCAAGATTGAGTTGTGCATTTCCTAAAACGCATATTGTTATTGTTGGCATCGAAAAAATGATCCCTTCTTTAACTGACCTGGGGTTGTTCTGGCCTTTATTGGCCACTTTTGGTACGGGGCAAAAAATTACCGTTTACAATACCATCGTAACCGGTCCAAAACAGGAAAACGAAACCGACGGGCCCGAAGAAATGTATGTGATCTTGCTTGATAACGGTCGCACCAATATTTTACAAAACCCCAAACAAAGGGAGAGTTTGTACTGCATCCGTTGCGGTGCCTGCCTGAATGCATGTCCTATTTACAAGAATATCGGCGGCCATGCTTATGGCGCCACTTACAGCGGACCGATAGGCAGTGTTATAACGCCTCACCTGCAGGGCATGTCAGCATTCAAGCATTTAAGTTATGCATCATCGCTGTGCGGTAATTGTACCGAAGTGTGTGCAGTAAAAATAAACCTGCACGAATTGCTTTTAGAAAACAGGCACGAATCAGTTGAGGAAGGCTTAACAGGTTTTACAGAACGCATGGCCTGGAAAGCCTGGAGGCTGGCGAGTTTGAAAAGACGCTTTATGAACCTGGGAAGTGGCAACCTAAAGAATAAAGTGGTAAATGGTATGTTTAAGGGTTGGAACAGGAACAGAAGTGACCTGGATTTCAGCCAGAAGACATTTAACCAGATGTGGAAGGAGCGGTATAAAAATTAAAACAGAAAACTAAAAAGTAAAAAATAGTCCTGCTCTGTGGCGGGACTTATTTATTTTGTGTTGAAATGCTACTTATCTACTCACATACCAGTTCGGCAAGATTACAATATACCTGTTCTTTTATTTTCAAAGAATTGATGGGGATCGATCATGAGCTGACCATTGATTCGGATGCATTTAAGAATTATAGTGGCGCTAAGATCAATTACAGCGATTCAAAAATTACTGATGATGAATTTTACATTCATAACCATGCTTTGCTTTTCGAAAATGATATTAAGGAACAGGTGATCAATTGTTTTGTTACCAATGGCAGCAAGGCCTTTTTTAAAACAACCGCTTGCGATCTCCCCTTCGATATTTTTGCTGCATCTTTTTACCTTATCAGCCGCTACGAAGAATATTTGCCGCATGAAAAAGATATGTATGGCAGGTTTGCGCATGAAAACTCATTAGCTTACAAGGAAGGGTTTTTGGATCTCCCGCTGATCAATATTTGGCTTCAGGGCTTTGCTGAAAAACTGAAAGAGAAATTTGCTCCCGGGTCATTAAGAACCACTCTCAACTTTCAACCTTCCACTTTCAACTTTCTTCCTACTTACGATATTGATATTGCTTACTCTTATAAACACAAAGGTTTATTGAGAAATACCGGTGGTTTTTTCAGGTCGCCCTCTTTAGAAAGAATTAAAGTTTTAACCGGTGATAGAAAAGACCCTTTTGATTGTTATGACTGGCTGAATGATCTGCACAAGCAATACCATTTAGATCCCATTTACTTTTTTTTAGTAGCAGAAAAAAATGGTGAGTTTGACAAAAACATTTTGCCACATACAGATGCTATGTGGCATCTTGTAAAAAAACATGCGGTACATTATAAGATCGGCATACACCCAAGCTGGCAAAGCAATGCAAAAACATCTGCGTTAGAAAGTGAAATGGAGTGGCTTGCAGAAATGTCGGGTATAAAACACATAACGATATCGCGGCAGCATTATATCAAATTTTCCTTGCCGAACACCTATCGCATTTTGGCTGAAGCCGGTATAGAAAATGAGTACAGCATGGGATATGGCAGCATCAATGGTTTCAGGGCATCAGTAACCTCTTCATTTTTTTGGTATGACCTGGAAAAAGAAGTTCAGACATCTCTACGCATTCATCCTTTCTGTTTTATGGATGCCAATTCGTATTACGAGCAAAAACAAAATGCAGAAGAAGCTTATGAAGAGGTGATGCATTATTACAATGTTTGCAAAAATGTGAACGGAACTTTAATTACCATCTGGCATAATAATTTTTTAGGCACAGCTCCTGAATTTAAGGGATGGAAAGAAGCGTATAAAAAGTTTATAGTTCAGGTTCAGCCATGACCTTTTCCCGGCTGCGCTTAAGGCTGTAATTTACCAGGAACACGCCTGCAAGTGTTACAATAGCACCCCACAAAATATACATCGTGAGTTTTTCATTTAAAACAATGGCTGCTGTAACCATGGCTACCAGTGGATTGATATAAGCATAGAGCGAGGAAATAGCCGGTGGCAATTTCTTCATGGAATAAATAAACGCAATGAATGCCAGCAAGGAACCTGCCAACACCAGGTATGTGATAGCGCCCCAGGCAGTGGCAGAAATACTTTTAAACGGGATAGTTGGTTGTGTAGTTTCTGCAATGATGCATAAGATAAAAGCACCGATCAGCATTTGCCAGCCAGTGGCATAATAGGGGTTGAGCGTTGTTTTATTTCTTACAATAATGATCGTGCCTACACTCCAGCTCAACATGGCAATGACTGACAAGGCCACACCAAAAATAAATCCATCGGGATGATGCTGAAATGCATTTTCATAAAACACAATGCCAATACCGGTTATACCCAGCAACAGGCCAACAAAAGTAAGTATGGTCATATTCTTACTTTTATAAAATACCCTTTCAATGATCACCACGCTCAGTGGATATAAAGCACCAACCAATGCACTCAAACCGGTAGGAATATATTGCAGGCTCCAGGTGCTAAATCCGTTTGCCACCACAAACATCAACAGCGCCATTATCAGTAACCATAAAAATTCTTTACGGGTAGGTAGTGCTAATTTTCTATACAGCATGAAAAAAAGTACAAAACAAATGCCGCCAAAAAATTGCCGTATATAAGCCATTTGCAGCGCCGGAATATCAGCAACACCGATCTTACTGGCTACCCAGGTGGTACCCCAGACAATACTGGTAATTGCCAAAGCCAGGTATCCACCCGCCTTTCCTTTTGGCAAATTTTTGCTGCTAATCATTTACGTAGATGGATCATTAATGTTTAAAATGCCGAAGGCCGGTTATTACCATGGCCAGGTTATTTGCTTTGCAATATTCAATTGAATCTTTATCACGTATAGAACCGCCGGGTTGTATAAATGATGCAATGCCTGCTGCGTGTGCAATTTTTACGCAATCATCAAAAGGAAAGAATGCATCGCTTGCCAGTGCAGCGCCATTCAGATCAAAATCAAACTGCTTAGCTTTTTCTATGGATTGACGCAAAGAATCAATACGGGAGGTTTGTCCGCAGCCTTTGCCAACCAGTTGTTTATTCTTTACCAATGCGATGGCATTGCTCTTTAAATGCTTGCAGACAATATTGGCAAAGACCAGATCTTCTTTTTCTGTTGCCGTGGTTTCCCTGCCACCTTCTTCTTTCCAATCTGTATAATTACCGTTGTCATTTTGCTGTGTCAGTATCCCGTTTAAAACAGACTTGTATTGATGTGTAGCAGCCAGTTTTGCTTTTTGTTGTAACAGGATGCGGTTCTTTTTTGTTTTTAGAATTTCCAATGCAGCTGCATCATAAGACGGCGCCACAAGCACTTCAAAAAATATCTCATTGATAGCATTGGCAGTCGCCATATCAACAGTTGCATTGCAAACCAATACGCCACCAAAAGCGCTTTCAGGATCTCCTGTCAATGCTGCATCCCAGCTTTCTTTTACAGTTGCTCTTGATGCAATGCCACAAACATTGGTATGTTTAATGATGGCAAAAGTGGTGCTGTCAAATTCACTGATGATCTGCACAGCTGCATCCACATCAACCAGGTTATTATAAGATAATTCCTTGCCGTTCAGTTTTTCAAATATCTCATCTGTATTGCCGTAAAACACGCCCTGCTGATGAGGGTTTTCGCCATAACGTAAAACCGTTTTCTCTTTATTAAATGGATTAATAAAATCTGACTGATTGAAATAATTGGAGATGGCCATATCATAACCGGTGCAAACATCAAATGCTTTAATAGCAAACATCCGGCGTTGTTCCAGGGTTGTTTCGCCTTTTTGTTCTTCTAAAATCCCTTCAAGCAAAGCATAATCCTGTTTGGCAGCAACCACAACCACCGAAGCATGGTTCTTTGCAGCAGCCCGTATCATAGATGGACCGCCAATATCAATTTTTTCGATGATCAGTTTTTCATCGGTTGTTGATGCCACCGTTTCTTCAAAAGGATAGAGATCAACGATCACGAGGTCAATTTCAGGAATATTGTATTGCTGCATTTCAGCAACATGTTCTGCATCTTCTCTTTTACCCAATATGCCTCCAAATACCGACGGATGCAAGGTTTTAACCCTTCCTCCCAGAATGGAAGGGTAGGTCGTTAATGATTCAACCGGTACGCAGGGAACATTTAGATCTTCGATGAATTTTTGTGTGCCGCCTGTAGAATAGATAGTAATGCCCAGCTGGTGTAATTGCTTAACAATGTTTTCCAATCCATCTTTATAAAAAACTGAAATTAGGGCCGAGTGAATTTTTTTCTGCATTTGTTTTGCTTAAATTGGCTGCGTTAAGAAATGAGCAGCTGGTAAGTGTATAATTCGCCGCAAATTTACAGATTAAAACTGTAGCAAATTGTATTGTGTATTTTTAATTATAGCGGATATGATCTGTTAATGTAGTTAAAGGGGCTACAGAGCCTCGTACTCTTAAACTCCCTCTCCTTTCGGAGAGGGTTGGGGTGAGGTCAAAACAGATTATTTAATAAAAGGCATTTCGGGCTTTTCCCCGGCAGGAGGTTTGCGGTAGCCGTTCAACCGTATTTCGGCCCTGGCGTTTTTAAGAATTTGCTGGGGATTTTTTGCTGCATTGGCCGGGCGGGATATACCATAGCTGTTTACTTCAAGTATCCTTGATCTGCTAACCTGGCGGGAGAACAGGTAATTTTTTACGATCTCGGCCCTTTCTGCAGCCAGTTTCATGCACAATGCATAAGAACCTTCGGCCAGGTTTGCATGGCCATCAATTGAGATGGTAAGTTCAGGATTATCTTTTAATATTTTAGCAACGCTATCCAGCACATTATATGTTGGAGGCGTTAAGCCCCAGTCTGCAATTGCAAATGGCACAACAATGGCGCCGGAATCGGGACAACCTTCAAAATCGCTCAGCCCAAATACATCGGGGCATTTATCTTCATCGTCTGCAATACCATCTTCATCCTTGTCAAAAAACTCTTTCCTTTTTGGTGGTGGTGGATAGACCAGGCGCAGTTCCGCACGACAATTAACCCATAGCCCGTTCTTGTCTTTGTTCACATATTTTTGGCGGGTCTTTCCCCAGGCCTTGATCTGGTTGATCCTGGTCAAAGCAACACCTCTTCCCAAAACATAGGTCTCAATAAATAAAGCCCGGTTTAAGGAGAGATAATAACAAACCGTATCAGACCCTTCGTCTTTATAGGCATAGCCGTCTATGGAGAGAGAAATATTGGTATCAAGGAGTAAGATACGAATGATGCTGTCCAGGGTTTCAAGGGTGTATTTGTGAAACAAGGCAGATTGTTTGTAATCAAACCTGATCACGATCGTATCGATCCGTTGCTTAGGTGGTTTTGAAGATTGAGCTGTTGCTGTTTCGCCAAAAATGGAAAAACCTATGCTTATGAATAGCAGTAAAATAAGGTGCCGGAATTTGGTCATCCCTGCAAATTTAAAGGTATTGTAAATCTAATCACTGCTGACAAAAATAGATAATATTAAAACAACGAAATTTCAGCCCTTAAAACGCAAGTTATATGCCAATATTGTAGACGAAAGCGCCGCTTTCGGGTATTGAATAAAACTCCAGGTTTAGTGCCTGGCATTCCTTTTTCCATTTTTCTATTTTCCAGGGTGGGTTGGAAGCATCAAAAACGACCTGCCTGCAGTTAAAAGCTTTTGCAAGTTGGGTAATATTCAGTTGGGGATTTTTGGAAATGATGAGCAGGTCCAGGTCGATCTTTTGTACAGCCTGGTCAATAATTATCGTTCTGTCGGCTATCATTATTTTTTTATTATTGAATTGATAGAACATCCCTGCATTGAAAACGCCATTCAATGAATCGCTTCTGCTATTAAGTTGCTGTGCAATTCTTCCGGGTTTTAAATGAAAGTTCTGTAGTAAAGCATCTTCCAGCAAAACACTGTCGCCAACGAACTGATACCGGTTACCATTTATAAAATCTATTGCTTTGTGGTGAGGCACATTATAAACAATTATTTTTTGCTGTTTGCTGCTTTGCAAATTGTTGTAAGCACCCTGCAATGCAAAAGTCATCATTGCAAACAATGCCATGCGGAAATAGTTTTTGTTCTTAAGCAGCAACCAGGCACTGAACGAGATCACTGTTGCATACAATAACCAGGTTGATAAAACCGTAGCCGGAATTTTATCCCATACAGCAAAAGGCAGCTCGTTGATCCAGCGTATGATCTTATTCATAATCCAGACCAGGCCTGTAACCAGTTTGCCAAGCCAGGCTCCAACAAAAGGTATCCATGAAAATGCGATCAGAATAATTTCGGCATATAAGATGATGGCCGATAATGGCACGGCAATAAGGTTGGATATTAAAAACAAATTCGGGAACTGGTGAAAGTAATAAATACAAACCGGGAAAGTAAGTAACTGTGCCGCTGTTGATACCGATACCAGTTGCCAGGTTTTATCAACCCATTTATTTTTTATGTAGAAACAATTATAAATGGGCTTTTGAAAAACCACAATACCCAATACAGCCAGGTAAGATAATTGAAAACTAACGGCCCATAAATAGTAAGGATTGTAACAAAGCAAAACAAATGCCGATGCAGCCAGTGAATTATAAATGGATGCCTGCCTGAACCAGGTTTTTCCTACAGCGATAAATGAGAACATAACAGCAGCACGCAATACTGATGGCGAAGCTCCTGTAAGAATGGAGAATAACCAAAGGCAGGATAATATCAAAAGCAACTGTACAAATTTTGATCTGTTGATGAGCGGAATTTTTCCAAACAACCAAACCAGTAAAACATAGATCAATGCCAGGTGCATGCCCGATATGGCAATGATGTGCACCACCCCCGTATTGCTGTATGCCTGTACCAGGTCCTTATCCAGGTCGTTGGTATAACCGATCAGTAATGCTTCTGCAATACCCAGTTCATCTTTACCGGTACTTATATTTTTTTGTAATGCACCTAAGACATATTGCCTTGCCGAAAAAATAAGTTGCCGAAATCCGCTCTTCGAACTTTGACCCAATGCTTTCCAGTCTTTGTCCTTTAAAAAAACATTGTGAAAGATTCCCTGGAACGCAGCATAGCGCTGGTAATTAAAAGCACCGGGATTGCCGGAATTTTTAATGGACTGCAGATTTTTGTGAATGATTATTTTATCGCCATAAGCCAGGTTGGTTTTAAAACTGTCTTTTGAAAAATATAATAACAACTTTCCTTCGGCAGGAATTGGTTTGCCATCCTGCACAACTGTTTCTATATATGCATCTGCTTTAAATGATTTATTTTTTTCAACCAGTGGTTCAGCAATACGCACAACCAGGTAATTGCCTTCTTTGTAATAATGGCCATACCAGTTATTATGATGGCGGATATCCTTTTGCCAGGTAAGCCATGCGCCCAGGGCAATCAAAAGTAACTGGATGATCGATCCCTGCAAGGCCTGCAGCTTAAACCGCAAAGCAATGGGCAGGAGTAAAAACAAAAGAAACGCAATACCAAAAGAGATGAATGCTGCTGCAATAGCGAGGATCGGCATTTGTAAATACCATTGCAACATGATGCCTGCTATCAATGGCAGCAACAGCCTGGTGAAGGGTGCTTTTTTCCAGATGGGTATGGAATAAGGGCGGGACATAAAACAAAATAGAAAAAGCTTTCGATAAATCAAAGCAGCATACGGCTCTTTCTCATTGAGCGCCTATTGCAACAACTTTAATATTAAAGTTGGGTGATACTCCAATTGTTTTAGGGTTATATACATACAATGTAGCGCCCGTGCTGCTTGTACCGGATATGGTCATTACCAGTTCTGCCCAGCCGCCGGCACCACCGGTAACATTACCAACAAAAGCTTCGGGTGCTGCACCAAAAGCCTCGGACCATGTTACCGCAAAGGTTTTTGTTTCGCCGGCTAAAAACGAAGTACTTACCAAAACAGTTGTACTTAATTTTTTTGATTGTGTGCCATCTGTGTTACGGATAATACCTTTACCGCTTTGCACAGTAAGGTTATTATTGATCTGCACTGCGCCTCCATTGGTTATAGACATCCGGTTTACACTGTTGGTATAAAAATCCAGGCCCCACATATTACCGCCGGCGGTTCTTTTAGAGCCAATGGCTTCTCCACTAAAAACCCCAAACCGAAGGCCGTTAACTGCCGTTCCATTATTGGCATCATGCTGGTCAATATTCATTCCGTCATAAACAGAAAGCATTTGTTGAGGGTCTGTAACACCTATACCCACGCTGCCATTTTGTAAGATGGTCATTGCATTGCTTCTTGCATTATCAGCTGTGCCATTACCCACCTGGAAGATGCGGTTAAGACTGTTTATAGCTATTGCATCAGCTGCATTTGCACTGTCATTATATATACCAGCTACAAAACCGGAATAGGATTTCGCTTTTACAAATGCTCCTGTAGCTGTTGAAGAATTGCCGGATGCGATTGTTTGCTCTCCCATGCTTGTTGAATAATCTCCGGATGCCCTTGTAGCAAATCCTATGGACGTTGAGCGAAAACCCGTAGCATATGTGATATATCCCATGGCTGTGGAATAGAGACCGGAAGCTGTTGTGAGGAATCCCATGGCTGTCGCAGTGTTACCGGAAGCCGTGGTACCATTTCCCATAGCATTTGAATAATCACCGGTTGCTCTTGTTGAATATCCCATAGCAATGGAAGAAGATCCGATATTAGCATCATCCCATTGATTCGAAGAAACATTTCCCGCCCTAAAAGCTGCTTTCGCCGGTATCCACATCATTCTTGTGCCGGCACCGCTTACAGGGGTGGTTCCGATCGTGCTGTCAAATAATACAGCACCGGTTTTTACATGTAAAAGCGCTGCAGGCGTCGTGGTTCCAATGCCCGTATTACCACCCTGCAAAACGGTCATTGCATTATGACGGGCATTCTCTGCCGTACCATTACCTATTTGAAAAATGCGGTTGGCATTGTTGAATGCATTTGCATCTGCGGCATCAGTACTATCATTATAACTGCCTGTAACAACTCCTCCATAAGATTTTGATCTTAACTGCATACCCAATGAAGTAGAATAAACTCCATTGGTTATTGTA
>Ga0193752_1003268_pt1 | contig 11295 bp, 12 predicted proteins | sample H1c1metaG_FD_144924 | JGI IMG/M metagenome (GOLD analysis project Ga0193752, IMG submission 144924) | Soil microbial communities from a riparian zone of the East river system, Colorado, United States - H1c1 | ecosystem: Environmental > Terrestrial > Soil > Riparian zone | place: USA: East River... | reverse complement strand
CCGATGCGCATGCCGACGATGATCTGCGGCAGCGTCGCCGGGATCACCACCTGCAGGAACAGCTTCTTGCGCGTCACGCCGAAATTGTCCGCCGCCCGCAGGAAGCGCTTCTCGATTGTGTGCACGCCGACCGTGGTCTGCACGATCATCGGGAACACCGAGGCGATGAAGATGAGGTAGATAGGCGAGGCGTTGCCGACGCCGAACCACAGGATCGCGATCGGGATCCACGCGATCGGCGAGATCGGCCGCAGGATCTGAAACAGGGGATTCAGCATGACGAACGCGCCGCGTACCCAGCCCATCCACAGGCCGAGCGGGATCGCGAAGGCGACGGCGATGCCGAACCCCGCCCCCACGCGCAAAAGCGATGCGCCGATGTGTTCCCACAGGGTCCCGTCGCGCGCCAGTTCGAGCGTGCCCGTGACCACGCCCCATGGCGTCGGAAAGATCGCGCTGTTCGTCACCGCGACCAGCGCCCACCACAACGCCACGACCACCGCGATGACGATGACCGACGGCAATGCCTGACCAAGTCCCTTCATTTCTTTCTGTTCTCCCACCATTCACGCGCGCGCCAATGGATTTTGGACCACGGCATCACGGGCTCGTCCTCGACCAGGATCGTCATCTGTCCGCTCGCATGTGCCGTGCACGCAAAGTCGTAGCGCGACGCCTTCTCGAACGGCAGCCGGAGACTCTGACCCGGCATCATGATCGTCGGCCCGAAGACCTGCGGCACCTCATCCAGATTGCGCAGCAGCAGCACGTCGTTGAGACCGAGCGTCAGGCGGATCTGCGCCGGCAGGATCTCCACCTTGTCGCCTTTCATGCGGCGCGCGTACGTGCCCTTCGGTATTTCGAATAGTTCGTCATGCGATGGCACGTGGATCGGCGCGAACCCTGCCCAGGCCAACGCGGCCGCGGCCGTGCCGATCAATGGCCACACGATGATCCATGCGCGCCGGTTCATTCACTCAGCAGGATCTTGAGGTCGTGCACGAAATCGTCGGACGGATGCCCGTACGGCATCACCGCGCGCAAGCCGCCCTTCCGGTCGATCAGGTAGATGGATGAGGAGTGGCCGATGGCGTAACTGCCGTCGGCATTCGTGTTCCTGACCGAGCTGATGCCCCAGCTTTTCTCGGCGGCGTCGATCTGCGCACGCGTACCCACGCCACCGACGAAGGTCGGGTCGAAACTGCCGAGGAATTTCTTCATCTGCGCCGCGTCGTCGCGTTCGGGATCGACCGTGACGTAGACCACCTGCACATCCGCGCCCCCGGCGCCTAACTTCTTGCGGGCGCCGGCGAGCGTGGCGAGCGTGATCGGGCACACCTCGCCGCAATTGCTGAAGCCGAAGGCGACCAGCATGACCTTGCCGCGAAATCGCGCCAGCGTGACGGGTTTGCCGTCGGAACCCTCCAGCATCAGCGCCGGCGCCGGCATCACCGGGCTCAACGTGCCGGCTTTGAACAGATCGGCGGGCGGCGCGGCCACCCGCGGCGGCTCGGCCGCGAACGCGCAGGCGGCACCAGACAACAAGGCGATGGCGAGGAATCGCCTCACAGTGGAATCGTGGTGGCCTTCGCCGCACGCACGAAACTGTCGTCGATATACGTTTCGTAGGGAATCGCGTGCTTGATGGTGCCGGCTTCCATCGACAGCTTCATCAGGTCCTCGAATTCCTCGCGGATCATGCGCAGATCGCCGTAGGTCACGCGATCGGTGGGATTTTCCATCACGAACTTGAGGATGTTCGGGTCCTGATTGAAGAAGCCCTTGCCGGACGCGATAGCCACGGCCTTGTTGCGGTTGTCCTGCTTCTGGTCGAGCCAGACGCCGGCGCCCTGGATGGTGTTCACCAGGTCCTGCACCAGCGGACGATTCTCGTGGATCAGCTCTTCACGCACCGTGAGGCAGCAGCAGATGTAGTTGCGCCACTCGTCGCGCGTCATCTTCAACGGGCGCGCATAACCTGCGCGTTGCGCGGCGGCGCCGAAGGGCTCGCCGGTGCAGTACGCATCAACTGCGTTCGCATACAACGCGGCCGGCATGTCCGGCGGCGGCATCTCCATGATCTCGATGTCCTTCGGCGTCATGTTCTCGCGCGCCAGCATCTTGCGCAGGAACAGGAAGTCGACGGCGAAGCGGCTCGGGATCGCGATGCGTTTGCCCGCAAGCTCGGTGAAATGCTGATAGGGCGAATCCTGCCGCACCATGATCACGGCGCCCGAGCGATGGCCGAGCGACACGATCTTCACCGGAATTTTCTTGTCGGCGAGATCCATCACCAGCGGCGCCAGCATGTAGCCCGCCTGGATGCGATTCGCCATCAGCGATTCCTTGATCTCCGGCCAGCCGCTGTACTTGCTGTACTCGAACTCGAACTGCGGGCCGTTCGGGTTGGCCTTGTTGATGGCGAGCTTCGCGGTGCAGGAAACGGGCAGCGTGAGATTGCAGGTGACCGGCAGGCCACCGACGACCAGCGGCGGAGCCTTTTTTGCCGCCTTGTCGGAGGAGCAGCCGTACAAGCTCAATGGCAGCGCGGCGGCCATCGCGCTCTGCAATACCTGCCGCCGTCCGAGGAGATTTGAGCTCACGTGGTTCTGCTTGCCGGCTGAGCCGGTCTGGTAAGAGAGTGCGGCGCAGCGTAGCCCACGAAAGCATAGTTTTCGACTATTAGCGCGGACGGCACAGCCCCTACAATCCAGCCCAATATGTCATTCATCTCAGCGGCGGAAGCCGACAAAAACACCTACGACGTCATCGTCGTCGGCTCGGGCGCGGCGGGCGGACAGACCGCTTACACGCTGACCATGGACGGGGCGAAGGTCCTGATGCTCGAAGCGGGCCGGAATTACACCCCCGCCACCGAAACTCCGATGCTGCAGACCAACGCCGAAGCGCCGCTGCGGGGCGCGGGAACGCCTGAAAAGCCATTCGGTTTCTGGGACGCGACCATCGACGGCGGCTGGCAGGTGCCGGGAGAACCGTACTCGAGCGCCTCCGACGATCCGGCACGCCAGTTCGTGTGGTGGCGCGCGCGCATGCTGGGCGGACGCACCAATCACTGGGGCCGCATCTCCCTGCGCAACGGGCCCTACGATTTCAAGCCGCATACGCGCGACGGCCTCGGTTTCGACTGGCCGATGAACTACGAGGATCTCGCGCCGTATTACGACAAAGTCGAGATGCTGATCGGCGTGTACGGCGAAAACGACGGGCTGGAGAACACGCCGAGCTCGACGGCCGGTGTGTTGTTGCCGGCGCCCAAGCCACGCGTCAGCGATCTGCTGGTGAAGCAACGTGCCGGGCGTCTGAAGATCCCGGTGATCGCCGGCCACCGTGCGGTGTTGACGACGCGGCTCGACAGCGCGCGAATCCCGAAGCTGCTGCACCCGGGCAATACCAAGGCGCAGAAGATCCTCGCGCAGGACATGAGCGCGCGCAGCGCCTGCATCTGGGCCACGCCCTGCGGTCGCGGCTGCTCGATCCGGGCTAACTACCAGTCGACCACGGTGCACCTGCCGCCGGCGCTGGCCACCGGCAATCTCGACATCGTCACCGATGCCATGGTGCGCGCGGTGACGAAACGCGCCGATGGCCGCGCGGAAGGCGTGGTCTACATCGACCGCAAGACCGGCGCCGAACATCGAGTGAAAGCGCGCGTGGTGGTGCTGGCCGCGAGCGCGCTCGAATCGGTGCGCATCATGCTCAATTCCGGCGTCGCCAATTCCAGCGGCAAGGTCGGCAAATACATCATGGACACCGTGGGCGCCAATTTCGGCGGACAGGTGCCGCTGCTCGAAAGCATGCCGGCGCACAACGAAGACGGCGCCGATGGCGGGCACATGTACGTGCCGTGGTGGCTGTACAAGGAACAGCTCGCCGGGAAGTTAGGCTTCGCGCGCGGTTATCACATCGAATTCGGCGGTGGCCGCACGATGCCCGGCATGGGCGCGGGCGCCGGACTCGAATGGCTGAACGGCGGCACGTACGGCAAGAAATTCAAGGAGGATGCGCGGCGTTATTACGGATCGTTCGTCGGCTTCGCCGGCCGCGGCGAGATGATTCCGAACGACGATTGCTACGCCGAGCTCGATCCTGCGCTCAAGGACAAGTTCGGCATTCCGGTGCTGCGCTTTCACTGGAAATGGTCGGAGCACGAGCTCGGCCAGGCCGCGCACATGCATAAAACCGCGGCCGAAATCATCGACGCGATGGGCGGCCGCATGCCGGGCGCGCCGCAGAGCGGCGAGAAGGCCATCAAGCAGGGCGGCATCATCATTCACGAAGTCGGCGGAGCGATGATGGGCAATGACCCGACGAAGTCCGTGACCAACAGCTTCGGGCAAAGCTGGGACATGAAGAATTTGTTCATCACCGACGGCGCGACGCTCTGTTCGAATGCCGACAAGAATCCGACGCTCACCATCATGGCGCTGGCCTGGCGTGCTTCGGAACACATGCTCGGGCTCATGAAGCGAAAGGAGCTTTGAACATGGATCGTCGTACCACCATCAAGTGGATGTTCGCGGCGGCCGCAACCGCGCCGTCGTTGCAGTTCTCGTTCGCCGGCGACGCCGCCGCGCGCGACGTGCCCCAGACCCAGAAGGGCTACGGCACCGACCCCGACCTGATCAAGGAATGGAAGCCCGGCGGCCCCTGGCCGCTCACGCTGAGTGAAGCCGCGCGCCTCACTACCGCGGCGTTGTGCGATCTGATCGTCCCGGCGGACGACCATTCGCCCGCGGCCTCATCGGTCGGCGTGGTCGACTTCATCGACGAGTGGGTCAGCGCGCCGTATCCGCAGCAGCGCGGCGATCGCGCGATCGTTTTGCCGGGGCTCATCTGGATCGAGGCGGAAGCGCAGCAACGCTTCAGCAAGACATTCCCCTCATTGAATGACGCGCAGAGGAATGCGATCGCCGATGACATCTGTTCGGCCGACAAAGCCGCGTCGCAATTTCAGACCGCCGCGAAGTTTTTCGCGAAGTTCCGCGACCTGACTGCCGGCGGCTTCTACACGACGCCCGTCGGCTGGAAGGATCTCGGCTACGTCGGCAACGTGTCGCTGCAGAAATTCGACGGACCGCCGCCCGAGGCGCTGAAGAAAGCCGGCGTTGCGTGAACGGTGCCGCGCGCAGTTTCACGCCCGCGCCACGGCCCAGAGATCCACCCGTTCGACGCCGGCGGCGAGCAGCACCGTCCGCAGTTCATTCAATGTGCTGCCCGTCGTGACGACGTCGTCGACCACGGCGATGTGACCCGCATCCAGCAACTTGCGCAGCGCGCGCGGTCCGTTGAGGGCGAACGCGCCACGGACGTTGCGATGCCGCTCGCCCACGTCGAGCGCGGTTTGCGACGGGGTGTCCCGGATGCGCCGCAGCGCGCGGGGCGCACGCGGAATCTCGAGCATGCGGCCGGCATAACGCGCGAGCGCCGTGGACTGATTGAAGCCGCGCTCGCGCAGACGCGAGATGTGCAGTGGCACCGGCACCAGCAGCTTTGGCAACGGCCCTCCGCGTTCCCGCACCGCCTGCGCCAACAACACTCCGAGCACGCGCGCGTTCGCCAGCGTGTCCTGGTATTTCAGCCGGCGGATCAACTCGTCCACCGGATGTTCGTAGCGAAAGGCGCATAGGTCGCCGCGCGAATTCGTGGCGTCCCAGGGCAGGTCCTGCCGGCAGAACTCGCACAAGTCCAAATCGAGCGACGCGCCTTCGAACCCGCACAGGCAGCAGCGCGGCGGAAACAGCGTGACCGCCAGGAACCGCGCGAGCTGACGCGGGCTCGTCAACCGAAGCTGGCGCCAGCGGTTGACAATGGGTAAGCCGCTCCTGAACATGCGGCGAGTTTCGACGCGCGCGGGCTCCCAAGGCCAGCTGGAAAAGCGTTGCAAATCAACAGATAAAGGGCTGGGTATGACCGACACGACGCGCCACGATTGGACCATCGACGAGGTCGAGCAGCTGTTCGCGCTGCCCTTCGCCGACCTCATGTTCCGCGCCCAGGAGGTCCATCGCGCCCATCACCCGCACAACGCCGTACAGATGAGCACCCTGCTGTCGATCAAGACCGGCGCCTGCCCCGAAGACTGCGCGTATTGCCCGCAGTCGGTTCGCTACGAAACCGGTCTCGAGCGCGAGAAGCTCGTGCCGCTCGACGAAGTGCGCACACGCGCCCAAGCGGCGAAGGAAGCCGGCGCCACGCGCTTCTGCATGGGCGCGGCCTGGCGCTCGCCCAAGAAGAAAGACGTCGAAGCGGTCGCCGCGATGATCCGAGAAGTGCGCGCGCTCGGCATGGAAACCTGCGCCACGCTCGGCATGCTCACGCCCGATCAGGCGCATGAGCTCAAGGATGCCGGCCTCGATTACTACAATCACAACGTCGACACCTCGCCCGAGTTCTACGGCGAGATCATCACCACGCGCACCTATCAGGATCGTCTCGACACGCTGGCCGCGGTGCGCGACGCGGGCTTGAATGTCTGCTGTGGCGGCATCGTCGGCATGGGCGAAACCACGCGCGATCGCGCCTCGATGCTCGCGACGCTCGCGAATCTTCCGCAGCATCCCGAGAGCGTGCCGATCAACCAGCTCGTGCGCGTGCCGGGCACGCCGCTCGCCGGCGCGGCGGCGGTGGATCCGTTCGATTTCGTGCGCACGATCGCGGTCGCTCGCGTCGTGATGCCGAAAGCCTTCGTGCGCCTGTCCGCCGGACGGGAAGCGATGGCCGACGAACTGCAGGCGCTGTGTTTCCTGGCCGGCGCGAATTCCATTTTCTACGGCGAGAAATTGCTGACCACCGGCAACCCCGATGTGGCGCGCGACCGCGCGCTGCTCACACGTCTTGGAATCGAACCGTTGGTGCCGCCGGGTCTTGCCGCCCGCATCGAAGCCGGCGAACACACGCAGGAGCCCGAAGAGCACGTGCACGGTCCGGAGTGCGCAATCAAGGGTTCGCACGCCGCGCCTCGGCCAGGTGCGGCATGCAACGCGACCCGGCAGCGCTGAGGGCGGCGCTCGACGAGCTCGAGCAGCGCAACCTGAAACGCACGCGCCGGCTGATGCCGCGCGCGGGGCTGGTCAACTTCTGCAACAACGACTACCTCGGTCTCGCGAATCATCCCGAGGTGGTACGGGCCTTCGTCGCCGCCGCGGAAAAACATGGCGTCGGCAGCGGGGCCTCGCATCTGGTGACCGGCCACGGCGCCGAACATGAGGCGCTCGAAGCGGAACTCGCCGCGTTCACGGGGCGCGAAAAAGCGCTGGTCTTCTCCACCGGCTACATGGCCAATCTGGGCGCCATTAGCGCATTAGCGGATCAAACAGCCACTATTGTGGCGGACAAGCTCAACCATGCGTCATTGATCGACGGCGCGCGCATCACGCGCGCGCACTCGCTGCGTTATCGGCATGGCGATGCAGGCCACGCGCGGGAGCTCCTGAACGAGCTCGATGAATCCATCGAAACGCGGCTGCTCGTCACCGACGGCGTGTTCAGCATGGACGGCGACGTGGCGCCGCTGCGCGAGCTCGCGACCCACGCGCGCACGGCCGGGGCCTGGCTGATCGTCGACGACGCGCATGGACTCGGCGTGCTCGGCGCCACCGGGCGCGGCAGCTGCGAACACTTCGGTCTCGGCAGCGCCGACGTGCCCGTGCTGGTAGGCACCTTCGGCAAGGCCTTCGGCACCTTCGGCGCGTTCGTCGCGGGCGACGCCGATCTCATCGAATTCCTGCTCCAGAAATCGCGCACGTACATCTACACCACGGCGTTGCCGCCGGCGGTCGCCGCCGCCACGCGCGCCGCGTTGCGCGTGAGCGAGCGTGAATCGTGGCGACGCGAGAAAGCGCTCGCGCTGGCGCAGCGTTTCCGGCGCGGACTTCCCGGCGCGTTGTCCCGGCCTTCCCCGAGCGACACCACCGTCAGCACCATCGTGCCGGTCATCTTCGGCGAGGCGGCGCGGGCATTGGCGATCAGTAAAGCGCTCGAACACCACGGATATCTCGTCAGCGCGATTCGTCCGCCGACGGTGCCCGCGGGCACGGCGCGGTTGCGCGCCACGTTCTCCGCCGCGCACGAAGAGGCGCAGGTGGACGGCTTGCTCGCCGCGTTGGCGCAGGCGTTGCAGCCATGACCGAGCCCGATGCGCGCGCCCTGTTTTCGCTCGATCGGCGCGCGGTGGTCACCGCCTTCGATCGCGCCAGCGCGGGTTACGACGCGGCGGCGGCGCTCCAGGAGCGCGTCCGCAATGAGCTCCTCAGCCGTCTCGACGAATTGAAAGTCTCGCCGCAGGCCATCCTCGATCTCGGCGCCGGCACGGGTCACGCGACGCGGGCATTGAAGCGCCGGTATCCCAAGGCGCTCGCCGTCGCGGTCGACATCGCGCCCGGCATGTTGGCGCGCGCGAAGGCGCAGTCGCGCTGGTTGCGGCGTTTCGAGCGCATTCGCGCCGACGCCTATGCGCTGCCGTTTCGCGACGCTGCTTTCGACCTGGTTTTCAGCAGCCTGATGCTGCAGTGGTGCGACGATCTGGAGACCGCCTTCGGCGAGCTCGCGCGCGTGCTGAAACCCGGCGGATTGCTGCTGTTCAGCACGTTCGGCCCGGGGACCCTGTCCGAGCTGCGCGATTCCTGGGCTGCGGCCGATGGCCAGCCCAACCATGTGAATCATTTCTTCGATCCGCCGACGCTCGGCAGCGCGCTGATGCAGGCGGGCCTGGCCGAACCCGTGCTCGATGTCGATCGCATCGTCGTGGGTTACCCCGATGCGATGACGCTGATGCGTGAGCTCAAGGCCATCGGCGCGCACAACGTCACCCACGGGCGGGCGCGCGGGCTGACCGGCCGCAGGCGGCTGGCGGCGATGATCGCCGCCTACGAAACGCTGCGCCGCGACGCCAAACTACCGGCGACGTACGAAGTGATCCACGCGACCAGCTGGGGGGCTGCGCGCCGCGAGCCTGAAAATGAAGGGTTTCCGCGCGAAGTATTCGTCAGCCCGGACGCGATCCGCACACGGGCGAAGACGTGACGGCGGCCGGCAGGGCGGGCCGCGGCTTCTTCATCACCGGCACCGACACGGGTGTCGGCAAGACGCTGGTCGCGGTCGCCTTGACGCGCGCGCTGGTGGCGCGTGGCCTGCGCACCGCCGTGATGAAGCCGGTCGCGGCCGGCGGCATTCGCACGCCGGAGGGCCTCTTCAATGACGACGCGCTCGAGTTGTTAGCCGTCAGCAACGTGAAGGCGCCCTACGAAGACGTGAACCCCTGGATGCTGTCGATGCCCGCCTCGCCGCACCTGGCGGCGCGCGCCGATGGCGTGACGATCCGGCACGAGCGCATCGCGGCCGCGTTGCATCGGCTCGAGGCCGCTGCCGATGTCGTGATCGTGGAGGGCGCGGGCGGGTGGCACGCGCCGATCTCCGCCACCGAAACGATGGCCGACATCGCAGGACATCTGGCGCTGCCGGTGGTGCTCGTGGTCGGCATCCGCCTCGGCTGCCTGAATCATGCGTTGCTCACGCGCGAGGCGTTGCGCGCGCGCGGCATGATTTTCGCGGGATGGATCGCGAACAAGCTCGCCACCGAGATGCCGCTGGCCAACGCGAATATCGACACGCTGAGCAGCCGTTTCGGGACGCAGCCGCTCGCCGTCGTTCCCGCGGATGCGGTGAAACCCGGTACGGGTCAAACCCGGGTCCCGGAGTGGGCCGATGAAGTGGCGGAAAGGCTCCTAAGCCCTTGAGTGAGGCGGCAAATTCGCTGGTATAGTCGCGCCCCGTGCCAGCCGCCGCCCGCCACATCGACCTTGCCCCGCATTGCTCGCTGACTCCTCGCGGCGCGGGCGTGTTTTTTGGCCTGGTGTGCCTGGTCACTCTCGGCATCGCGGCGGTGTTCACCGTGCTCGGTTTCTGGCCGGTACTGCCGTTCGCGGGCGCCGAGATACTGCTGCTCGCCTGGGCGCTCAAGTCCAGCATGGATCGCAGGTTCGAACGCGAGAGCATCGATATTTCGGACGCCGAGATCGTCGTTGAATATTCGCGCGGCTCGCCGCAACGAGTTGTGTTCCCGCGCCACTGGGCGCGGGTTAAAATCCGCCGCCCGAAATCGCCCCTCCACCGCGGCCAGCTCGTGATCGAGTCGCACGGCCGGGCGCACGAGGTAGGAAAGTTTCTGACAGAGGAGGAGCGTCGCCAGCTGGCAGCCGAATTACGGCGCCTGATTGGCGGCATGAACCAGTCGCCGGCGCTGCCGGGCTTAGGTTCACCGGATCAGTTTTCTTGAGGTCATCGATGAGCTTTCACATGAAGAACGCCAACGCGCGCCGTGGATTACAGGCCGCCGTCGCATCCCTGTTCGCTGTTTTTGCATCCGTTGCGCACGCCGATTGGGGCGGGCTCAACATGCACGAAGGCGTCACCATCCTGAGCCGCAAGATCTACGGCCTGCACATGACCATCTTCTGGTGGTGCGTGGCGATCGGCGTCGTCGTATTCGGCGTGATGATCTACTCGCTGGTGAAGTTCCGGAAGTCGCAGGGCGCGGAAGCCGACAAGACCCTGGTCCACAGCACCAAGGTCGAGATCATCTGGACCGTCATCCCCATCGGCATCCTCGTGTTGATGGCGGTGCCCACCGCCAAGACGCTCATCGAGATCGAGGACATGGGCAACGTGGCCCTCAACATCAAGGTCACGGGTTACCAGTGGAAGTGGGAATACGAATACCTCGGCGAGAACGTGAGCTTCTTCTCGACGCTCAAACGCGACAGCAACCTCGCGCGCCAGCTCGGTTCGGGCATCGACCCGAAGACCGTTCCTAACTACCTGCTCGACGTGGACAATCCGCTGGTCGTTCCGGCGGGCACCAAGATCCGCTTCCTGCTCACCGCGCAGGACGTCATCCACGCCTGGTGGGTGCCGGCGTTCGGCATGAAGAAAGACGCGATCCCGGGCTACATCAATGAAATCTGGGTCCAGGTGGATGCCGACAAGGTCGGCACGTATCGCGGCCAGTGCGCCGAGCTCTGCGGCCAGGATCACGGCTTCATGCCGATCGTGGTCGAGGTGAAGTCGCCGGCGGAGTACGACGCATGGCTGCGCGCCAAGCAGGCGGAGCAGAAGCTCGCGGGCGTCGCGCCGAACGCCTCTTCGGCAATCGCCTCGGCCGCTCCGGCCGCCATTGCCCAGTAAGAATCGCCTAGCAACAAGTTTCGACGAGAAGTACCGACATGGCACACGAACACACCGCCGACAATCACACCCACGACGATCACGCTCACGGCC